>ERZ773195.107-NODE-107-length-83021-cov-29.647229_pt1 | contig 83021 bp, 68 predicted proteins | sample MGYA00580530_ERZ773195 | MGnify/ENA primary metagenome ERZ773195 (study PRJEB29015, sample SAMEA2737751) | human gut metagenome | biome: human gut; feature: human-associated habitat; material: faeces | place: China | collected 2012 ...
TTGCTTGGATGAACAGGGAACAGATAAAAGAATTGTTTGATGCAAATATGTTTGTAGATACATTGGAATACTTCTTTACGGAAGTGGACAAGTAGTTTTTAGATGAGCTTGAAATTAAATTTATGCAATGAAAATTTGCTGGAAAGAGGTTGCGTATGACAAGGAAACAGATATGGTCGGTTATTAGGAAATTGGATTATACATTAGATGATAATACAGTGGAAACTATGACTGATGATATATATAATAAGATTTTGTCGAATATATATGATTTTTCAAGTTATAATTGCGAAATATATACACAACAGAATAAAAAAAGAAAAATCTATACTTATGATAAGTTATCTGTTGAAAATGTTTTGTGTCACTATCTAAAGAAGCAGATAGATAACATATTCAATATTCGATATGCGAGTAGAAGTAAAATTATGAATCGGTTATTTAATACATTACCAGTAATGAAAAATATGAATGACTTTGTGATTATACGAGCGGATTTTAAATCTTTTTTTGATAGTGTCTTATCTGAACATGTGTATAATGAGTACGTTAAACAATCTTTATTAAAGCGAAATGACAAGGAAATTTTAGAAACATACATTCAAATATTTGAATTTTGCTATGCGGGATTGTGTTTATCGAATGGGTTAACTGAAATTATTTGTCGTGAATTCGATAATCATATTATGGCGAGGCTTGAGAAATACGGTGTGTTTTTTTATGAAAGATATGTGGATGATATGTTGATTATTACAAACAGTTTTTTGGCTCAAGATAAGTTTATGGAAATAATGGATGAGACTATTATTGAGGTGTTTGGTAATTGTCCGGTAAAGATAAATATAAATGCTGGAAAGTTTTCGTATATAACAAAGAGAAATTTAGCGACAGACAATAGATTTAATTTTTTAGGATATGATTTTAATATGAAGCAAGACACAAATAAAATATATTTTGAATATGGTATTGCAGCTAAAAAGATAAATAAGTATGCCAATATAATAGAAAAGGCATTCCAAGAATATAGCAAAACAAATGATATGGAAAAACTGAGGCAACGAATAAAATTGTATTCATCAAGGGTTGTTATCGGTAGGGCTATAGAAGGTAGGAATTTTGATTGGCTGACTAAAGGAGTGGTTGCTAACTATAATGAGTTAAGGTATAGGATGGATGAATTGTCAGAAGAGACAGAAGTGTTTTTGAAAAAGCTATATTTTCATTTTCTGAAAAAGTACAATTGTAAAAGACCGTATTTTCTTACAAACAAACAAAATGAAGAAAGTATTTATAATTTGTATTCTTCTTTATCTAGAAATAGAACCTTGGTTTTCGAGAAAAGTATAGGAATATCTGAAAATACGATAATTAAGTGGATAAAAAAATTAGACCCCACATATTCTGAGTGGGGAAAGGACTATTATAGAATTGTAATGGATTATCTTACTATTTTGAAAATAGAATAGGTTCATTTCTTGCGAAATGAACCTACTCCGTTACAATGTATACTCTTTCCTAATGAAAGTACCTTGTACAGCTGACGTGTGTAACAAGAGAATAATAATAGCCTTTGGGTTATGTAGTATGCTCTTGTTACGTGAACAGTATATCGTTCAGTATTATTATTAAACTATATGGAGAAAAAGTCAATGGATTTAAATAATATTAAGAGAAATCAATTAGATTATATTTTAACAGATATGTTGCCGACGGAATTGTCTGAGAGGTTTACATTTTTCTACTTTTACGAATTCTTAATGACAAAAAGAAAAGAATTGAAGCAAATGAACAATTTTTTGATTTCAGTCAAGAATAAGTATAAAACAGGGGTTATGTTTGAAGGTGGAGGAAGTGGACATGGTGGGCATAAAGGAAATAACTGGGTTACAATGCCCTTGAAATATTCAATAATGAAAGAATTACATACAGAAAGAGAAATTAGTTTACTGCAGCCTATAGCTGCGGTAGAATTGTTTGCTTTTGTATCAATATATCAAAAAGAATTGATTAATTTATTAGATATGAATTCGATTTTTTCGTTGAGACATCATCATAAAAATAATGAGTTGTGTTACAAGAATAAAAACAAATCGATTACAAAGTATTTTGCGGTGGAAAGCGCACAGATAGATAAAGACTTAATAGAGAAAACAGGAATGTTTTTTGATATTAAGCCATATAAGTCGATTGCATCTTTCACATCATCAGAGGAATGGTTGGTTTTAAATAGTAAGTATCGCTATTTTATCAGAACTGATTATAAAGCGTGTTTTGATAGTATATATACTCATACATTCAAGTGGTTGATTGGAAAAGATGTAAATGATACAAAAGATTTTAAAAATACAAATATATATACGACCATTGACCGTATATTACAGAATATTAATGCGAGAACCTCGAATGGGATTGTGGTTGGACCAGAGTTTTCAAGAATGATAGCTGAAATATTATTACAGGCTATAGATAGAACGGTTTACAGTAAATTATTAAATAGTGGGAAGGCTGTTGGGGAGAATTATAATGTTTATAGATTTGTTGATGATATTTTTATTTTTGCTGAATCAGAGGAACTTGCAAATGAAATAGTGCAAATATATTCGGAGATTTCTGCGAAATATTTATTAAGATTAAATGAAGGTAAATTATATAAAAATACAGTTCCGTTTGTATTAGATGAATGGATTAATGAAACTTCGATTTTTGCAAATAGAACAAGCACTTGCTTGTTTCGTACAAAGGAAGAGCAGGAAATTTGGTTACAAAAAGAGAAGCAAAATAGCCCGGAGAAAGAGGTAGTACCACATATTCTTAAAAGCAGAGCTTTGTATTATTCAAAAAGAAGTATAATGAATCAATTAAATGAACTTATTTGCGAATATCCTTCAAAGGACAGAACGATAGTGGCTTACTTTCTGGGAACAATTCTCAATAAGGTATCAAGAAATAAAGAAAATGTAAAAATTTTTTCGGAACATGTTACAGAGCAGACAGTAGCAAACTTTATGGATTTAATATTTTATGCGTATTCATTCTTTCCTAACTATAATAATACACAGAGATTTTTATCTATTGTAAGTTATATTAGAGATGAATATGACATATTCACTTCATCTGAACAATTACAGAAATTAGTTAATAAATATGCTTTTATTTTTGATAAGGCGAATCTTAATGACATAATAAATTTAGTGTTATTTTGTGCTCATGCAAAAATAGAAATTCCATATAGGCAAGAGCAAATGATTGTATGTAAGTTGCGTGAAAAAGATGATCCTATTCTATGGGCATCCTATTTACTATATTCGCAGTACAGTACCAAGTATTACAAAGAGATACGAGATGAAATAGGCGGGATTTTGTTAGAACGCATTGATGCGATCATAAAAAAAGACAGTATATATACATATAGGGAATTTTGGTGGGTAATTATATTTAATAAGTCGCCACATCTTACTATAGCAGAGCAATCCAAAGTTGACGATTTAATTAACGAATTAAAAGTTAGTACAGCTACGAATTTGAGTGCGGAGGAGATATGTGGAAATCTGTTTGTTGAATTTGTGAAAAATAACAGTAGACAGTTTTTTGAATGGGATATGGAAGAAAAAGACTTTTTGCGTAATTACACTTTTAAGACATATGAAAGAAGTATATTTAAAAATTATCGAGAAAATGTAACCTCTCTTGCATGGGGAAGCTTTTGATATATTGTAATACTTCTTGAAAAAGATGATAAATTGGAGGCGATAGAATGACAATTGAATATATGAGAGACTTGCTTTCAAAAGATGAAAAAATAACAGTAGAATACAAAACCTGTCAGCAAGGTGTTCAGGAAGATGTATATGAAACAGTGTGTTCTTTTTCTAACAGATATGGTGGTTATATCATCATGGGTGCGAAAGATGATGGGACGCCAATAGGCATTAATCGGAATATGGTCAAGGACATGAAGAAAAACTTTGTGAATCAACTCAATAATCCGGATAAGATGTCCCCTACACTATATCTTTCATTAGAGGAATTGGAATATGAAGGAGTGTTGCTTCTGTGGGTATATGTGCCACCGACATCTACAGTGGAAAAATGCGTGAATAGGATTTATGATAGGAATGAAGATGGCGATATGGATATTACAGATTCGCCGATTCAGTTGCAAAATATGTATAACAGAAAGAGTAATACATATGCGGAGCATAAGATATTCCCATATGTTACACCGGAAGATCTACGCATGGATTTGATGGATAAAATAAGAAATCTTGCAAAGAGCAAAAATCCGGATCATCCTTGGCTGAAAATGTCTGATGAGGAAATATTGAAGAGTGCTGGCTTATGGGAAAAAGATTTTTCATCAGGCATCCAGGGATATAATCTTGCCGGAGTACTTTTGTTTGGTAAGGATGAAGTGATACGTTCCTGTTGTCCAGGATATATTACAGATGCAATTTACAGGGTCGAAAATTTGGATAGATATGATGATAGATTGCAGGTGACAACAAATCTGATAGAGGCATATGAGCTTCTAATGGGTTTTGTGGCAAAGCATACTTCTGATAAGTTCTGTCTGATTGACAATGTGAATACAAGCATTAGAGGCATTATTTCCAGAGAGGTAATCGCAAATATTCTTGTTCATAGAGATTATTCCAGTGCATTTCCGGCAAAGGTAATTATCGAAAAGGATTGGCTAAAAACGGAAAACTGGTGTATTCCAAGACGTCATGGGAATATTATGAGTGATGAATTTACACCATATCCTAAGAATCCGTTGATTTAGCAATTTTTTGCAAATATTGGCAGGACAGATACAATTGGTTCCGGTGTACGAAATTTATACAAATATACACCAATATATTCTGATGGTGGTAAGCCGGAATTGGTTGAAGATGATGTGTTTAGAATAACCATTCCGTTGGAAAAGGTGGCTGACGACGAGGGAAGAGAACAGAAAACTTTATCTGAAAGAGAACAAAAAATTTACAATATGATTTGTGAAAACCTGCATTTATCGGTTGAACAGGTAATGGCAGAACTTGATATATCAAGAGCAACGGTATTCAGAGACTATGCTAAAATCAAAAAAGTAACAGGTGCAATGTATGATAAAAAGACATCGACATGGACTTTGGATTGATAGGGTTGACTTAGTCTCATGCAGTCTTAAGTTAGTCTCAACATAGTCTCATGAGATTTGATACCAGATGAGACTGAATAAAGCGGCAAAAATTTGATAAAATCGGCATTTTTTCAAAAAGTAAGAAAAAATCAGTCTCAAGTTAGTCTCATTTTGGAGATGAGATTTTGAGACTGAGTTGAGACTGGGGAGTATTATGAGTGAATATTAAGAAGCGTACATTCGATATTAAGGACTATATTTTGTTAAATTATAGGGGAAATATTATTAATATGACAAAGGCGGAATTATATGTTACCTATATACTTAGATATTGTAGATGAAGCAAAAAGGGCAATTAATAAAAATATTTGGTATATGTTTGAATTGTTAGAATCAAATTGTGCTGCATTAAGTTATGAGGAAATATTGAGTGATATTTTCCCATAATATATTATAGAAACAAATTTTGAAAAGTGCGTGATGACAGTAAATGCTCTTCACAATATGGTTCAAGATAATTATGATAGAGATGAACTATCCTCTTTTTTTGAGTTTACGTTATATCACACGATTTCTTGGTGGATTGACGTTGCAAACGATATTCCATTAGATGAACTACCAAGAAATTTGTATATCAATAAACAAGGAATGGATATGTATGATTATCTGAATAGTGTAAATAGTTATTTGGATTTTATGTTTCAAGATTTGGATTTTTTACATCTAGAGGAAATGTATTCATTATACAAAAAGAATCCGAAGATATTAGAGGAATTTCTACATATTGATATTGAACAATATATTGAGTTAATGCCAATGGACATACAAGAAGAATACAATATGCAAATGGAAAGGAAAAAATGGGATATGAATAAAAGAAATATGATAGTAAATATAAGTGGCGGACAAGTTAATATTGCAAAAGATAATGCAACGATAAATGCTATACAAAATAATGGGCTGGATGGAAATGAGTTTGAAACTATTATTCAAGCAATTAAAGATAATTTGTCAAGTTTAAAGAAAGAGGATGGCGATGAAATATTAGATGTATTGGAACAGGTGAAAAAGGAAATAGATAAAGAAAAACCGAAGAAAAGTCGTTTGCAGAATTGTTTAAAACTTATTGCGCCGATGATTACTATTGCAAATGGTATTCCGGTATTGGCTACTAATTTGCAAAAGCTACATGATATTATTATTCAGTGCATAATGAATTTGTAGAAATAGATAGGGGTACTCTATGAGAAAAGACAGTGAAATATTTTTGAGAAAATGTTTACAATATAAGACAGAAATTGGAGAAGATGCATTTGAACTAAATATTACCTATTTTGGAGGGATTCCTAACATAGAAGTTGAAATCGATGAAATTATCAATGAATTAAAAACACTTAAATGTATATCTAAGAAAAGTGAAATTATAGGAGAAACAATACAGATATATCTAACCTTGGATGGAATAACCTATTTTAGTAAACAGAAGATAAATGAAAATGGGATTACGATAAATTTTAACGGTGATCAGATAAATGTTGTCACAGATAATGGACGAATAGACGCTAAGAACTATGAAAAAGATATTGATAATATTCCTAAAACCATAGTGGTTGAAGGAAACAAGAATAGCAGAGAGGCTTCATCTGGTGGATCAGGAGATCAATTGTTTGGGTTAGGATTAATAGGGATGTTAGTTCTTACAGTGTTTTATTTGGATTATCGCATTAAAGTACAATTATGTTTGGTGCTTGCGTCGATAATTATAGAAGTTGCTACTGTTGGGGTATATTATAATAGCAGGAAAGCACAGGTGATATATGGAAAGAATATAAAAGAAATGTTATATTTCAATATGGCAGGAATAATATGTATTCCGCTTTTGATAGGAATTATCAATATGCCTTTATATACATCAAAAATAGATTTAGATGACTTTAAGAAAATCGTTGATATGGATGGAATAATTAAGGCGTTTTTAAATTCTGAATATGCATATTATGCCTTTTTTCAAATGGTGGGAATGATATTGCTGGCATTTTTCATACTCCATATAGTTTGTTCGGACTTTTATATTATCGCAATAACTAATATTGTAATTGGTAAAAAAGGAAAATGGTTTTGGAACAGTTTATTTAAATTGACATATAAAAGAGGAAAAGATTGGAAAATTCATATGTCGATAGGCATATTATTTTTAGTTATGAGCATTTTGTGTGTTATTGGAATTGTTCCTTACATAATAGATGTGCTAAGTAATATTAATGCAAACAATCTTTCAAAAATTTAGACGGGGAAGTACGGAAGTATAACATTACGAAAGTTGGTGATATTATGACTGATAAACTCACGAATAGATATTTATGAAATTGCATTAGTTAAGGATTGTGGCATGTCTGAATGGAAAATATATTTTTTTGGTGGTCATTTGGATTCTTACATAATTAAAAAATAAAAAGCCCAATTTGAATAAAGTACAATTAATTCGTAAATACAGGAGTAAAACATATGAAAGCAGGTATAGCATTTGAAATATTGGTAAAAAGAATTCTAATCAGTGTTGGTTTTAGTGAAGTGCAACCCGATGGTACATATATATATGATGGTTCTTCTGGGCAAATGCTACAGGGGTTAGGAGAAGCACATAATGCAGATGTGCTTCTTGAACCACCCGTGCAAACACCATTTCTTAACAAGATAAGGTTACTTGTGGAATGCAAAGATTATAAAAGAAAAGTTGGTTTGGATGTGGTGCGTGACGCATTGGGATTACGAGAAGATGTTAACCATTTTGAACTTGTAGATGCAAATGAATTGTTGTCTAGAAAAACTCAAAGACGTCAAGGAATAATTAATTTCCACGAAAGATATTCTTATCAAGTTGCTATTGCGTCAATGAGTGGCTATTCTATTCAGGCACAAAAATTTGCAGCAACACACAGGATTCCTTTAATAGAATTTGATAAAATGGGGTTTTGGGCTGATTTTAGAAGTGTATTACATGATATATCTAATAATGATTCGTTGTCTTATGAAGAACAAAAAGCAAGGATTATTAGATTTGCAGATAATATAGGAAGAAGGATGGCGGTAGCTATTACAAATTCTGGACAAATTATATTTTTGCATAGAGAAATAGGAGAAACAACGAAGTTTTCAGAAAGCTATGATTTGTTTTGGGTTAGTAAACGACTTCCGTGGAAAATGATATCGGGAGGATGCCAATATTGTTTTCAGTTACCGGAAAGTATTATGGAACAGTGGTTAGCGAATGTAACAAATGAATTTGAGATGAGAAAAGAGGCAATCAATTGTAAAGAAGAATATTTATCTAATATGTTGGTGTATTACAAAGCTAATGAGAAACCAGCAGTAAGTATGATTTCTATTAATCAACATAGATTGAAAGAAGCAAAGGAGAGATTAAAGAATAGTGAACAATAATATTTCTGAATAGTGAATTAGAAATATTATTCTCTCCGACATACGTATGGTATCGGCGAGAATAATTTGAGAGTTAATTTAATTCATTCATTGCGTCCACATAATCCTGCAATCCGTTTTCTTTCAATGCCAGTTTGGCATATAGCAGAGGTGACTTCTCTGCCAGCCGGTATAGATATACAATATCAGTCAGATCATCAAAGATAACAGAGAAATTACATTCCTTACAACGGATAACAAGAATTGTGTTCTCGCCGGTATTGATGATAACGGAGTCTGTGGCTGGTTCGTACATACCAAACTGGAAATTAAGATTGTTGTTCATGGCAGTCACCCTCCCACAGATATTTTGCACCATCCAGCAGGTCGATAATAGCTGTTAGCATATTAGTGTATTTAATCTGTAATTCCTTAATGGCTTCCGAGGAAGGAAGAGTATCGGGAGTGCAGTTTGGTGCGGTAAATGCCTTTTGCATTTCAAGTAATTGCAGATACAACGCATTTACAGTTTGTACTAAAGGATATATAGTTTCATTCTTACCAACAACACAGAGGCGGTTATAAATGCAGGAACGAACAAAGTAATCTTTCTTCATCATTCCGCTGGCAAGAATACGTGCTTCGATTTGTTTTCGCTCAGCGTCAGTAATTCTGAAGCTGATGGTTGGATTTTTATGTTTATCGCTCATGGTAATGCTCCTTTCGTTTTGGCTGTGGCAGAAGGCGTAATAGATAACATGACAGCCACAGGAATTTATTCACAATAAGTAGTAAAAATGTAGATTATATCAAGTCTTCAGATAGATTTTTATCTGAAATTGTGCTACTAATTTGCTACTAAAAATTTTTAAAATTATGTGAAAAGCGTGATATTTGACGAAGCAGATATACCTGAAATGTAGGAAATATCAGCATTTGTTGGATGACGATAAAATATAGGGGAAGAGTTTGAATAAGGTAAAAACAGCGGGAAGCCAGTATTTATGCAGATTCCCGTTTTCTGTGCTTGCAAAATGCTTGCAGTTTTTTATGGCAGTTAGAATTTTAAATGATGAAATTAATTATTGCATATGTTATATGACAAATAGTGAAAGCAATAGCAGGTATCAAAGCGATAATATTTTTTCTATCTATTGCAAGAAAAATGAATGCACTACAAGGTGGGATTGTCAATAGTAGAATGATTAACGGATTAGTTGCTCCGATATAATAGAATATCCAACCTGTAAAATACAAAATCACTGATGCTATAACTATGATGATAAGTGGATTTACTTGTATTTTAGGTGTGCTTTTCCTCCGTAAAATACAAAGAGTTATTATAAAAAATATCTGGCAAAAGCTCCCGGTAGCATCAACTATGGGCGTAACGGAATCTGTTCGCAGAATATCATTTGGAGCAGGAATCGCAAACCATATGAAATTTGGAAGCATAATTATTAGGAAAAGCACAAGTCCCCATATATCAAAACAAAACTTATAATTTTTCACTTCACACCGACCTTTCAAACAAAAAAGTAAAATCTGTAAATCCTTTTTTATAGGGAAATATCAAATTTATTAAATACGTTAATTCATTATTTATGATTCCAAGCAGTGATTTTTTATATATAATTTTCTCAATAAGAATACTATTTTATAGACTCCTACGATAATCAAAATCCCTGCATTTAGATATAATAATAGGCACAAGTCTTTTACAAATAACCATAATATCCTAATAGGTGTGCCTGTGATTAATGGAATACATAACAAAAATATGGGAAGTAATATATGACGCAAACCGTCAATAATAAAGTTTATGTTTTCTTTTTTAGTCCATTGTCCAATTGTTGCTATAGAATGAACACTTATGAAACAAAGCAAAAAGCATATTACATCAATTACCAGATGTAATATGACATATAAATTAGGATAATTTTGTCTTTCTTCGCCTATGAGTGGATTTATAATATTGTTAATAAGATTATTACATACCAGATAATCATTCATATTAACAAGAACAGCTACACCAATGCCTTCTTTTGGGAGAATAAACATATTAGAAGTATAGTTTTCTACTAATCCAGCGTGCCAAAACATTGGCTGACTATACATTTGGGTTGAATAGAGCCATCCCATGCCGTAATAATAGGAACCATCATTAACAGACACATTATCAAAAAACATACTATTAATGCTCTCTTTACTTATTATATTTTCTCCATCGTTTAGATACATCTGCAAATATCTGCCCATATCGGATATACTTGATGAAAGATAACCAGCAGGAACATTTGTCCAAGTTCCGTATGCAATAACATCTGGATAATCTGGTTCTCCATCTATAGGGATACCAAAATAATTTCTGTATTCATTAATTAAACCTTTTTTCTTGCTTTTTTTAAAAGATGCTGCAGAATGGTTCATACCTAATGGGGAGAAAATATTTTTCGACACATACTCTTCATAAGTCATTCCACTCACTGCTTCAATTATTAATCCTAGCAATCCATAATTTGCATTTGCATATATATGACTGCCATATGAGTTTGTTTTCTTAAGCTTTCCCAATGTCTGATATGTAGTTATACCACTGGTCTGATTAAGAAGATTTCTTATGGTTATATTGTTACTATCTGTATCATCTATAAACCATTTCCCTGCATCAATGTACTCGGATATTTGATTATCTAAATCAAGCTTTCCGCCTTCTACAAGCTGCATAATAGCTAACGCTGTGAATGATTTACTCATTGAGCCAATTAGAAATGGAGTATCAATGCTGTCACAATTTCCATATGTTTCTTGAAATGGCACAGTATCCTTATCGACCACTATAACAGCCATACCGGGAATATGATATTTTTCTACATCTATTGCAATTTGCTCACTAATCTTTTCATAATCCGATGGTGACTTTTTCGACGCAAAAACATCATTCATGCAAAAAATAGAGCAAGTAATTAAAAACGCTATGCAGATGCTAGCTCTTTTTATTATTTTGTTTTTCATAAAACTTACCACATATAAAATTTTCAAAACAGGAAAATAAGAAATTTTATCTACTATAGTCTTTATTTCTCTGAATTATTCAATATAGTCACCAATTGGAACATTGAATATCTGCAATGTATCCTCAATCTCTGCCTTATACATGTCCTCGTCATATATGGGTGAATTCTTTTCTTCTAAGTGGCGCATATGTGCATGGAACAATGTTATAAGCTGCATATTATCGGAATATAGTGATATATTTATATATCCATTTACAGGAACCGGCAATTCGTGTATTTCAATTCCGATTTCTTTCATATCGTACCAGCACTGTCTGAATTCCACATAGAGTTTCTTGATTTCATTTGAACTGTTCAGAATGTAATCTAAATCAATATAAAATGCAGCACTTCGCCTGCTCACAATTTCGTCTACGGATATAATCGTTTTTCTTATCGGCAATGGTTGTAGTGGTATAATAAATTTGTAACAACTTGTCCGAATAATATATTATAATATTATTCAATCAAGGATGACATCACTATGTCAGTACATTACAGCGAAGACTTCAAAAAAGAAGTAGTTAAAGCCTATATAGCTGGTAATAAATTAATACCACAGATTGCTATTGATTATAACATTGCCAAAAGTTCCGTTAGCAAATGGGTTAACGAATAAAAGGAAAAATACCATTATACCACTAGCACAACATCTGAGTCTAATGAAGCTAAGGAAATCCTGAGGTTAAATCAGCTTCTTAACGAAAAAGATAAAGAGATTGCTTTCTTAAAAAAGCAGCGGCATCCTTCGCGAAGGAAATCGATTAGTGATATATAGATTCATTGATGAAAATAAAAATATATTTGGTTTAAGATGGTTATGTCAGCAGTTTGGTATTAGCCCCAACTGTTATTACAATTATAAAAAGGACGCAAAACGAGAATATCACAAGCGTTTGGCGTACATTTTTGAGCTTATAAAGTACGTTTATTACAATAATAACCGTGTTATAGGCTATAGGGCGATGCGCATTTTTATTAAACGCTACGGGTATGAAGTTAGTAATACAACTATGCATAAATATATGAACAAAGAACTTAATTTATGTGCTGTAATTATGCATTCAAAGCCTGGCTATAAAACAGGAAAAAAAGCACAAGATATTTGATAATCTCTTAAACCAAAACTTCACAGTCGATTGTAAAAACAAAGTATGATGCACAAATTTTACTTATATGCGCCAGACAAATGGAAAGTTCAGATATAACTGCTCTATCATTGATTTATTTGACAGATCAGCAGTAGCATCAATAAACAGTAATTATATTAATACTGATTTGGCGATAGAAACTCTCAAAAAAGCCTTGGAGAAGGAACATTATCCTGAAGTGATTCTGCATTGAGATCAAGGCGTACAATTTACTTTATGGGATTTTGTGAATTTTTGCAAAGATAATAATGTTACTCAAAGTATGAGCAAGGCAGGATGCCCTTATGATAATGCACCTATGGAGAGATTCTATAACACTTTTAAAAGCAATTTTTATAACATAACATAATTTTCAAGTGTTGAAATGATGGATGAGCTTACTATGAAATAAATCAACTGGTACAATTATGTTCGACCTCATTCATACAATAATTATTTAACACCTATGGAGGCTCGTTACAGTTAGATATTTATCGAACAAAGTGTTACAAAAAAGCTTGACCAGTACAATTATAAGTAGATCAATATATTTGATATATACTATAGTAAATGAAATGAATACACATCGTATGTTGAGGTTTATAAAAATAATACAAAAAAGCGTATTTCAATACAATATATGTTGTTGTTTAAATATGACAATGTAACATTTAAGTACATTTTTATATTATATACAAATTTATCATTATTTAACAACATAAATTTAAAATTTTTTAAATGTTTTATAGAAAATATGTTGCAATTTTATTCATAGAGGAGTATTATAATTAATACAAAAAAGCGTTGAAGTAAAAGGAGGTGATACTAATGAATGTTAAGGTATATGAATTGAAAGTTAAATTATATACGCTTAAAGATATACCAGTTGATGATATGTTATCAATAGAATCAGATTACATAGATTCAGCACTGGCATTGAGTGATGAGTGGCTGACATACCACGAGAACACAGGATATAAGATGTATACGTACAATGGCTTATATCCTCTTGAGCGTTCTGGTATATATAAGAAAGACAGCATATACACGATGACAATAAGAACAGTTAAATATGAACTGGCATCTTATATGTCCAAGGTGCTTGCTAATCATTATACAGAAACATTAAAAGGTTTGACAGTTGAGAAAAGAATTATTCCAAAGAGATTTATTGAGGAGATATATACCCTGACACCGGCAATTCAAAAGAATGATACTGGATACTGGAAGGATAATTACTCAGTAGAGCAGTATGAGCAGAGACTTTTTATAAATGCTGTTAAAAAATATAATGCTTTTACTAATAGCAAGCTGGATGAAGATTTTGATTTATATACATCAATACAGTTCCTTAATAAGAAGCCGGTGAAGTTTAGGTATAAAGGCATTACACTTCTTGGTGATAAGTTTGACCTTAAGATAGCCGATAATAAAAAGGCTCAGGAATTAGCATATTTTCTGATTGGAACAGGAATTAGCGAAATGAATTCCAGAGGAGCTGGATATTGTAATTATAAATATATATAATTGCGTATTATTTATAGTTATATATTTATATTACAAAATATTAAGATGATGGAGGTGGATATGTTTGTTAAAAGATTGCATTGAAATATTTGCCAGGGAGCTTGAAAAGACCGAAAAGCAATTTGGAAATCGGGAAAAATTTATATTAGATAGCTATATTCCGGCAGATGGTGATTATATTGTTGTGCAGAAGGATGGAACGTTAAAGAGCAGGTCATTTAAGCTTGATAAGAAGACAAGAACATTAAACGGTATGATAAGCGGTAGTCGATTAGATGATGATATTAAGTTTTATGATTATCATAGCAGACTGGTAAGTATGGACAAGCCACAGGACCCGAAAAAAGTAATACATTCCAATAGTTATCTGTCATTCTGGGTGAAGCTGGATAGTCTGGATAATGGAAAGCTTGATATGCAGGCGATTGACAGATATTATGATGTATTAAAAAATCCAAGAGCAAAGTATAAGAATGTTCAGGATGCGAAAATGTATGATTATATAGCTGAAAAGGTAGGCGATGTTAATCAGGAAAAGCTGGAATATTCAAGAAACTGGATAAAACAGAATATATTTAAACTTAAAGATATGGGGATAGAGTTAACAGGTAAGAATTATCTTAAGATATTTTTTGAAGATGATAAAGAACTATATGTCAGGGAAGAACAGCGTTATCTGATGACTAAAATTTATAATAAGAACGATTATAATATCGAAATTGATGGACAGATACTAGGACTTCCTAATGATAATCTTGCATTGAACTCCAAGAAACCATATATGGAACACAAGACACGAAAGAAAACAGTTCCATATCTGCTGACTCCACAAAGTGCCGCTGTTCAGAGAATGTTTTTTGACTATCTTATGAATGAAGCTAATAAAGGCAATACGAATTTGTTTTTTGATAATTCGGTTTTTGATAGCAAGTATAACAAAAATGGAATTACAGCTTTGAAAAATGGAGAATTTATTGAGGGAGATTTTTCAGGATTCTTTTTACAAATTCAAAAAGGTAAGGAAATAGCTATTGAACATCAGGATACTATAGTTGATTATAAGTATAATCTTTATAAGCCATTTATATATTCTGATGTTTTGGAAGATGATGTTACAGATGAACAATATAGGAAATATGGTAATAAGAAAGAATTGCTTGCTGTAATCAACGAAGTATTATTTTCTAAGTGGTTGTCTGGCAATTTCTTTTCAGATGAAGATAAAATAAATGCAGATGCTGTTTTGAAGAGAAATATATTATTATCAAGAGATGCTATATTTGCGTGGCTCTATAAGGGTCAGAGTAAAGGTATACAAAGAGTTCTGCATTTGGTAAGTATGAATATTATTAAGAGTTCAATTACTAATGGTTATATGGGAAAAGCGGTTAAGCAGTTTAACCTGATGAAATCATTAGATATGTATTTGGGAGGGAATGATATGGAAAATATAAAAGATATAGAAGATAGTTATATAGATATAAGAAATACTCTTAGTAAAAAAATTAATCAGCAAAAACATAGTCATATAGAAAGTAAAAAAGAATATTATTATGCAGTTGGTCAGCTTGTCAGATATTATATTTCTTTAAATAAATCAAAAGATAAATATCATTCATTGTCAAATCCATTTATTAATGCTACAAGTGACGATGTTATAAAAAGTAAATTGAAACAATTTTATAAGAAATATAATTATGCAATAAAAATTAATAATAATAGATATAACAATCTTTATCAAATGATTTTGTCGTATATTCCAAGTGGAAAGGTAATAAGCGATGATATAATAGCAGGATATATAAGTAATAATCTTATATACGAGTCAAAGAAGTCAGAGGAGAATAATTAGTGTGAAAAATATATTTTTCATACGCAGAATTTGTGCCTTAGTGCACTTGGCACAAATTTGTTATGTATAAAAAATGTGCGCAGAAATGAGGATTAATATGGATAAGAGAGTATATGGAGTTATAGGAATTTCTTCAATTATGGCTAATTGGAATGCAGATTTTACAGGCTATCCAAAGAGTATGCAGAATGGAGATGTGTACGGAAGTGATAAAGCTTTAAAGTATCCTATGAAGAAAATGTGGAACGATGAGGGAAAGAAAGTATTATATATTAAATCTATGAAATTTTCCAAGGATGGAGCACTTGTACCAAATTCATTAAAAGAGCGTTATGAAGAATTATTTAATGTTGGAGACTTGAAAGAGTGCAATAATTCTAAAGAAGTTCTTACCAATCTTATGTCTGCTGTAGATGTTAAGAATTTTGGAGCAACATTTGCGGAAGCAAAGAATAACTTTTCGATAACAGGAGCAGTTCAGTTTGGACAAGGTTTTAATAAATATAAGGAAACAAATGCAGAAGAACAGCAGATACTTTCTCCATTCAGAGATGCAAGTAAAGACGGCGAGAAAAATGAAGAGGCAAAGAATTCAACATTAGGAACAAAAATTACAAGCGATGAAGCACATTACTTCTATCCATTTGTAATTAACCCACTTGCATATAAGGAACTGGTAAGTCTTGGAGTTACAGACGGATATACAGAGGAAGATTATGAGAACTTTAAAAGAACTGCTTTAGTAAGTGCAACAGCTTATGCAACTAATGCTAAAGAAGGCTGCGAGAATGAATTTGCAATATTTATAGAGACAGAGATAGATACATATCTTCCTAACTTATCTGAGTACATAAGCTTTGAAAAAGGTGATAAACTTAATACAATAGATATAAGTGGAGTTGCAGAAATACTTAATAATATCGGAGATAGAATAAAGGACGTTGAAGTTTACTTTAATCCACATACAACTAAGATTGTATCTGGAATTAAAGGGGAGAAGCTTTATGATATTATTACACAAAAAGAGGTGTAATGTATGGAGGCTGTTAAATTTACATTAAGTGGCAGAAATGCCTTTTTTAAGAAACCGGAAGTTAATGCCTATTATTATTTTACATATAGCCATATACATAAGGTTGCTTTGTTAGGAATATTTGGTGCAATATTAGGGTATGGTGGATACGCACAGAAAGAATGGAAAAAGGAAAAGAAGGGGCAGCCTATAGAAGTTGATTATCCTGAATTCTATGAAAAATTAAGACATATAAAAGTGTCAGTTGTGCCTAAAAATGAACGTGGATATATACCTAAGAAAGTCCAGATATTTAATAATTCAGTAGGTTATGCAAGTGCTGAACAGGGCGGTAATCTTATTATAAAAGAGCAATGGTTAGAAAATCCAGTGTGGGATATATATGTACTGATTGACTGTGAAGAAGCCGAGAAACTGGCTGGATTTTTACAACAAGGAAAGTGCGTTTATTTTCCTTATCTTGGTAAAAACGATCATCCAGCAGATATTACAAATGTAGAAAAAGTTGTTGTTGAGGAAATAACATTAAAAGAAACAGTTATATCTAGTATGTTTTTAAAGGAAACAGGCAGTTTAATTATGCCTGATGATGAGGATGATATAGAAGTGTTTAAGTATGCTGAAAAATTGCCAATTGCTCTGAATGGATACACTAACTTATATGAATATGCAGACTTTTGTTATACTAATATGTTAGTAGATATAAATAATGACAAGTTATATAAGCTTTATAAAACTGAAGATAAGATTTTAGAGTTTTATTAATAATTTTGTTAATGGTGTCACATCAGGCAATAGGAATTTATTATAAGTTCATTTTGTCTGATGTGGCATTTTTAATTAATTATGTAAGTGAGAGAAAGGGGAAACATAGACAAGTATGAGTAAAGAATGTGATGGGAAAATGTTGTTTAATATAAAAAGTTTAATGCTGCCGTTAGACAGTATTACGGAATTTGGAGATGAATGTTATGCACATTTATCAGAAGATGAAACTCAAAAAGAAACTTTAACAGAGCACACAAGGCGTTGTCAGAAGTATTGGTTTAATATTGTTGAAGCTAAACATATTGAAACAGTATTTATAAAGTTTGAGCAGTTGTATATGGGGGATATTACCAATGAAGCCAGATATATATTTGAGTTGATGTCGGTTAATGTTGTAACTTTACACGATATTGGAAAGATAAATCCTTTATTTCAAAAGCTGAAAATGAAGAATAGCTGGAAAGTGGAATATGCACCTGAAAGTATATCGAGCAGACATTCTATTGTATCGGCAATTTTTTATCTTGATTATTTTCTGGATATTATTAATACAGCAAAAGGTGATGGAAGAATTAACAGGGATGAGTCTGATGTGATTAAAGACTTTGCGTATATCTATTCTTATATAATTTCAAGGCATCATAGTGATATGAATAATCTGGAATATTTTTTTAGTGGGTTGACTGGAAAAAATACAGAAGGTGATAATTCAGGAAAAGATGCATATGACTGGTACGAAATGTTTAAACAGGAGTTATACAAAGAGCCGGTTGTAAAGCTTAGAAAACGTGATGAATGGCTTAATAGAATGGCATATCAAAGTAATGAAAAGAATATTTATTTGTATGCGTGGACAAGGCTTTTATATTCTTTATTAGTGGCAGCAGATTATTATGCAACATCTGAATTTATGAATGGATATGAAAATAACGATTATGGAAATGTTAATAATATTGATAACATAATAAATGAATATGAGAATAATGACGTACAGAAAAGTATACGTAATTATGAGAAGAATATTAAAAGATTAGATGAAGAACAGCTTGCTAAAGTTAATAAAGACACGGTTATTGGAAATATTAAGGGGATAAATGTACTGCGGACAGAAATGTTTCTTGAAACAGAATATAATCTGAAAAACAATATAGACAGTAAGATATTCTATCTTGAAGCTCCAACCGGAAGTGGAAAGAGTAATACCGCATTTAATTTAAGTTTTCAATTATTGAAAAAATCGGACTATTGCAAAAAGATTTTTTATGTATATCCGTTTAATACTTTAGTTGAACAGAATATGAATTCTATGGAGAAAATATTTGGACAAAAAGAGGATATTATGTCAAATATAGCTGTAGTAAACTCAATTACTCCATATAAAGTAAAGAACAGTTCAAATATAAATCTATATAAGGATGAGAAATATGCCATAGAAGATTATCAAAAAATATTATTGGACAGACAGTTTTTAAATTACCCTATAGTGTTATCAACTCATATTACTTTATTTGATACAATGTTTGGCAGGTCTAAAGGTAGTACATTTGGATTTCATCAGTTATGTCATTCAGTTATTGTTTTAGATGAAATTCAAAGTTACAACAATAACAAATGGGGAGCAATGATAAATTTTCTAAAGGCATATGCACAGTTATTAGATATAAAAATAATTATAATGTCAGCAACTCTGCCTAATCTTGAATTGCTTACCAATAATAATGCCAAAGCTGTCAGATTGATAAATAATAGAGAAAAATATTTTAATCACAGAATGTTTGCCAATAGGGTGAAAGTTAATTATGAACTTCTTAACAGAAAAATAGGAATTGCTGAGCTGGAAGAACACATTTTGCAACATAAAAATAAGAGAATACTTATAGAATTTATAAGAAAATCAAGTGCAGAAGAATTTTATGCATATATAAGTGAAAGTGCAGAATGTCCGGTCAGGTTAATAACAGGCGATAGCAGCATACAGGAACGTAAAGATATAATTGCTGACATTGAAAATATGCAGGAAGTCATTCTTGTTGCAACACAGGTTATTGAAGCAGGTGTAGATATAGATATGGACATAGGATATAAAGATATATCAAGACTTGACAGCGAGGAACAGTTTATAGGGCGAATTAATAGGTCGTGCAGGAAAGATGGAGTTGTATATTTCTTTAATATGGACGATGCTAAAGGAATATACAGGCAAGATGTCCGCGTGGATACTGATAATACTTTAATGAATGAGGAAATAAGAGAAATACTTAATTCTAAAGATTTTTATGATTATTATGAAAAATATGTAATACCAGTTTTAAAAAATGCCCAGGGACAATGTAACGATAATAATATAGATGAATTTATCAGAAAAGAAGTAGGAAAGCTGGATTTTAATAAAGTTGCAGATAAAATGAAACTCATAGATGATAACAGACAGATGTATTCGATATATTTTTCAAGAAATATTATTGATAAAAATAATCCTGAGAATGTTATAGATGGTAAAAAGATATGGAAAGAGTATAAAGAACTTTTGCAGGATAATCATATGTTTTATCAGGAAAAGACCGTTAAACTACATAATATCAGAAGTAAAATGAATATGTTTATGTATCAGTTTAAAATAGAATTATACAATGAAAATCATAAACCGGTTATTGAAAATCTGGAGTGGGATGAGCAGATAGGAGATATTTTTTATATTGAAAATGGCGAAGATTATTATGATGAAAATGGAGTGTTAAATAAAGAGCTATTCAAGGATAATGAAGATTTATTCATATAAGGAGGTAGTAAAAAATTAGATTAATATCTGATTTTTTATACGTATGATTTGTGGCTGCGCACACTTGACACAAATTTAATAGGAGAAAAAAAACGTGCGTAGAAAGGAGGTTTAGTATGCAGGTTAATGGTACATTGATTAATTATTATTTTCATTGCAAAAGACAATGCTATCTGCACGGTAACAGGTTAAATCTGGAGGATAATAGTGAGCAGGTTAAGATAGGCAAGGCAATTCACGAAGAAAAAGCGGCAGATAAAAGTAATTCAGAGATTGCAATAGACAATATAAGGCTTGATAAGCTTACCAAAGAATATCTTACAGAAGTAAAAAAGTCGGATGCAGATGTAGAAGCAGCAAAATGGCAGCTATTGTATTATTTAAAAGTATTAAAAAATAAGGGAATAGTAAGAAAAGGAAAACTTGAGTTTGTAGAAAAGAATAAAAGCGATAAGAAAGTTATGATTCTTGAATTAACAGAAGAACTGGAAAATGAACTTGACGGGTATATTAATGAAATACAGGATTTAATTGCAAGTGATAAGCCACCAGAAAGACTTAATAGCAGCAAATGTAGAAAATGTGCATATTATGAATATTGTTATATATGATGGAATAGGAAAGGCGTGTTATGGGAAGTACAAGATATATAATGTCAATGGGAGAATTAACAAGAAAAGATAATTCATTATGTTTCCGCAAGAATGGAAAAAATGTGTATATTCCAGTAGAAAATACGAAGGAAATATTTTGCTTTAACGAAGTTAGTATTAATACAAAGCTGTTAGATTTTTTGTCACAAAATAATATTATAGTACATTTCTTTAATTATTATGGAGGATATAGCGGTACATATTATCCGAGGGACCATTATCTTAGTGGAAAGCTTTTGGTAAAGCAGGTTGGTAAATATAACGATAACAGAATGAGTATTGCCAGACCAATAGTCAGGGGAATTGGACTTAATATTTATGAGCTTCTTTATCATTATTATAAGCACGATAAAAAAGATGTTAAGGAAACAATAGACTGGATAAAAAGTGATTTTTTAAAATCAGTTGAACAGGCAGAAGATGTGAAGGAGTTAATGGCATATGAGGGTGAAGTGTGGATGCGTTTTTATGATAATTTCAGATATTTTCTGCCAGATGATTTTGTAATGAACAAAAGGGTAAAAAGACCACCGGATAATCCAATTAATGCCTTGATTTCTTTTGGGAATACATTGTTGTATACAAAAACTATTTCAGCAATATATCAGACACATCTAGACCAGAGAATAAGTTTTCTGCATGAGCCGTCTGAAGGAAGATTTTCACTAAGTCTTGACATAAGTGAGGTATTCAAGCCAGTTATTGTATATAGAACTATATTTGATTTGGTTAATAATAGAAAATTACAGGTGGAAAAGCATTTTGATAAAAATGTTAATTACTGCATTTTAAATGAAGATGGAAGAAAAATATTTGTGCAGGCTTTTGAAGACAGAATGGAAAGCGTGTTTATGCATCCATTACTAAAAAGAAAAGTATCGTACAGAACAGCATTAAAGCTGGATTGTTATAAACTAATTAAAAGTATTTTGGAAGGAAAAGATTTTGTTCCATTTTCACTGAAAGAAGGTATGTAATGAAGAAAGAATTGAATTATAATTATGCATTTTTATTTTATGATGTTGGCGAAAAAAGAGTGCAGAAAGTATTTAAGATATGTAAAAAATATTTAGCACATTGTCAAAAGTCAGTATTCAGAGGTGATATGACACCATCGAGGTTTATATCACTGAGGGCAGAATTAAAAAAGGTTATAAATGAGGATGAGGATTTTATCTGTATTGTCAAGCTTAAGAATGACAGTGTGTTTGGGGAAGAAGTGTTAGGAAATGGTGGTGAGCCAACAGGAGAAGATTTGATGATATAATAATTAAATAAATTACCAGCCGGTTTATTGTGCAGATATTAACAAAGCCTGTAAATATGTGGGTTAAACAAATAATAAAGATAAATTTAAATAATTATTGAATTGGCTGGTAAAATTCATAAGAATGTACTAATATAGTGGGTATAGTGGAATTGGCTGTAAAATAGATGGCTTAAAATCGTTGGTTGAATAGTAACATTAGATGTATTGAAATGTGTTAAGTAAGTTAAAGTATCCCTCCATTGCTTCGTTGAATAGTAACATTAGATGTATTGAAATCCAGCTGTCGAAACTATCTCCCACCATTTAAGATGTTGAATAGTAACATTAGATGTATTGAAATCAATCTATCGTTCGAATTTCAGTTTTTAAGTGGTAAGTTGAATAGTAACATTAGATGTATTGAAATGCCATTCTATACAAGCGTTGCGTTCTCCAAGTCTGTTGAATAGTAACATTAGATGTATTGAAATAGCGGTATTTTAAAATTCTTTTAACTATTTAGAACGTTGAATAGTAACATTAGATGTATTGAAATGGGTGCTCTCTTATAACATAACATTTTTGTAATGTGTTGAATAGTAACATTAGATGTATTGAAATAGAACAAATTATTTAGCGAATGAATGTGATAAACTAGTTGAATAGTAACATTAGATGTATTGAAATAATAAGGAGATAATGTATGAGAAATAGTATTATAGTTGAATAGTAACATTAGATGTATTGAAATACTAATGGCTCAATTAGCTCTGTATCAGGTCTTAGTTGAATAGTAACATTAGATGTATTGAAATTCTCTTAATTTTTGTATAATGATACGAACATCTCGAGTTGAATAGTAACATTAGATGTATTGAAATGCTATTCGGTTATTTGCTACTTTTACCTTTTCGTCGTTGAATAGTAACATTAGATGTATTGAAATCACAATGGAACTACTAAAACGTTATCAGATTGGGTTGAATAGTAACATTAGATGTATTGAAATGGAATTGGAAAAGTTGTCGGCAAGTTGGCGACAATGTTGAATAGTAACATTAGATGTATTGAAATGCATTTCAAGCCATGCTGTTCCGTCATCTGCAATCTGTTGAATAGTAACATTAGATGTATTGAAATATCTCAACGCCTGCGATCAGCAATAGCATAATGATGTTGAATAGTAACATTAGATGTATTGAAATATAGCATTACTGCTGATACATTATTGACACTGTTAGTTGAATAGTAACATTAGATGTATTGAAATGTTATACTTACATTTAATTCATCTTCATTATCATCTGTTGAATAGTAACATTAGATGTATTGAAATTAATAAATATTGTATGGTATTTAGATAGGAGGGTTGTTGAATAGTAACATTAGATGTATTGAAATATTTACAAGCATTAGAGATGATATTAAGCTGGACGGTTGAATAGTAACATTAGATGTATTGAAATGAAAGAATATATAAAAAAAGTGTAAGTCATAGAGGTTGAATAGTAACATTAGATGTATTGAAATCATAATGTTATCATTTCCTCTTTGTGGATTCTGATGTTGAATAGTAACATTAGATGTATTGAAATTTAAAGTACCTTCTTTCTAAAATATTTAGTAGGTTCTGTTGAATAGTAACATTAGATGTATTGAAATTTGACAGTTATGATATCCCACGGATCCAGGCGTATGTTGAATAGTAACATTAGATGTATTGAAATGATACAGTAGGTCAGATAGCTCTGGAACTTGGAATGTTGAATAGTAACATTAGATGTATTGAAATATGCCTCTAGTATCTGCTGTAGCTGTAGCTCCATATCGTTGAATAGTAACATTAGATGTATTGAAATCGTAAAACGGATGCATTTAAGGCATTGGTGGCAGGTTGAATAGTAACATTAGATGTATTGAAATCGTGTTCGAGATATAATTTTACCAGGTACTAATAGTTGAATAGTAACATTAGATGTATTGAAATGCTGTCTGAGAATCAATCCAGACACGAAGCTCTTTCAGTTGAATAGTAACATTAGATGTATTGAAATGGAATTTCCTTAATTCGTTTTTCCAGCTCTAATATCGTTGAATAGTAACATTAGATGTATTGAAATCTGCCTTCCATAACTTTTACACCCTTAACGACAAAGTTGAATAGTAACATTAGATGTATTGAAATTATAATTATTAGACACTAAATATATTCCATTTCCGTTGAATAGTAACATTAGATGTATTGAAATCCTTTTGCAACTGCTTTTATAGTTTGCTCGATAAGGTTGAATAGTAACATTAGATGTATTGAAATTATATAACAGTTTCATTTATGCCGGTTAATTTACAGTTGAATAGTAACATTAGATGTATTGAAATGCTGTTGTATAATCCTCAAATGTACTTGTATTCTGTTGAATAGTAACATTAGATGTATTGAAATGATGTATCTAATGTTTCTCCATCACCTTTAATACCGTTGAATAGTAACATTAGATGTATTGAAATTAGCGTTACAAAGACCTGCTTCTGTAACTGGTTCTGTTGAATAGTAACATTAGATGTATTGAAATGCAAAATGGAATGAATATGGTGTTCCTATATTCGGTTGAATAGTAACATTAGATGTATTGAAATCAGGATAATGGTTCAAACACTTATATTGATAGTGGTTGAATAGTAACATTAGATGTATTGAAATATTACATGAATACCTAATAGCTCACCGCACTGTAGTTGAATAGTAACATTAGATGTATTGAAATATCGGTATGATAGTATTTCTTGTTATCGTGGAGAGGTTGAATAGTAACATTAGATGTATTGAAATGCAGTTCGGTATTTAATGGAATTACCAACAAATGCGTTGAATAGTAACATTAGATGTATTGAAATAGAACAAAATTATAGTTCTGTTTCTTTTTTAGACGTTGAATAGTAACATTAGATGTATTGAAATAAATTTTCTTCTAACAGTTCTCGCCATATCTGTTCCGTTGAATAGTAACATTAGATGTATTGAAATATGAAAACAGATGAATATAACAAGCTTGTTAGTGAGTTGAATAGTAACATTAGATGTATTGAAATTTTTTTAGAGACACATTCGGGGCAGCTTGGGACGGTTGAATAGTAACATTAGATGTATTGAAATGAGGTTAGAGGTTGGAATTATGATACAAATAAACTTGTTGAATAGTAACATTAGATGTATTGAAATATACCCAATTCCATTCATCAAAAGATTTACTGTATGTTGAATAGTAACATTAGATGTATTGAAATAATGTATATCTATATCCATGACTATAAGGAGCAACGTTGAATAGTAACATTAGATGTATTGAAATTTAGATAAGGACAACTGTAAGATGTATGCGGCTAGGTTGAATAGTAACATTAGATGTATTGAAATGCTGTGTAACTCTCTGCTTTGTATTCTAAGCTTGCGGTTGAATAGTAACATTAGATGTATTGAAATACGTGCCTCTTGCTGGCACGCTGATAGTCTCGATTGTTGAATAGTAACATTAGATGTATTGAAATTAGTGACGCTGTGGAACACGAACGAAGACTTCAGAAGTTGAATAGTAACATTAGATGTATTGAAATCAGCGATGATGATTATTAACATTGACAGGGCATTGAGTTGAATAGTAACATTAGATGTATTGAAATCACTGTTGAATATGCTGCTGACTGTCGTCTTGACCGTTGAATAGTAACATTAGATGTATTGAAATAAGACTGTTGATACAAAGTCCCTGATTGTCGTGAATAGTTGAATAGTAACATTAGATGTATTGAAATCGCAAAAATTCCTTGAATTAAACCCGAACAGACCGTTGAATAGTAACATTAGATGTATTGAAATTGTGGACAGCAATCAGCACGACAGTGTCAAATGTTGGTTGAATAGTAACATTAGATGTATTGAAATAAGCTGGAAGATGTCGGAATAACTGTCGGCAACTCGTTGAATAGTAACATTAGATGTATTGAAATAAAATTTTACGAGGTTTCTACGTCTGACGAACAATTGTTGAATAGTAACATTAGATGTATTGAAATGTTTCTACATAATTAGTATCGAGTAAAAAATTGTTAGTTGAATAGTAACATTAGATGTATTGAAATATTTCCAACTGTACACTTCGCATATTGTTTTCTGTCCGTTGAATAGTAACATTAGATGTATTGAAATCGAGATAGTTATCTAGTTACTAGAGAATTATGGGGTTGAATAGTAACATTAGATGTATTGAAATAATTGCTCATCTGGTTCGAGCTGTTTATTGATTACCGTTGAATAGTAACATTAGATGTATTGAAATTAAACAGAGGTTGCTTTTACTTCTATCTGAGGTACAGTTGAATAGTAACATTAGATGTATTGAAATTCGTAAGATAGTACTATATTTTCGTAGGTATCTATGTTGAATAGTAACATTAGATGTATTGAAATTGTTGGGAAAAGGAGTGATAATGCAGGTATGATAGAGTTGAATAGTAACATTAGATGTATTGAAATTAACTGTCAATGATGGTACTGGTGAATATAAAATGCGTTGAATAGTAACATTAGATGTATTGAAATGCCAGTTCTATTAATGTTATGTTTTATCTTGCCTGTTGAATAGTAACATTAGATGTATTGAAATGCTGGAGTATCATATGCTCTAAATGCTGCTGTAATGTTGAATAGTAACATTAGATGTATTGAAATTATACAACTGCAATGTGCTAATTCGCCGGGGGAAAGTTGAATAGTAACATTAGATGTATTGAAATTTTCTAGGTATGTCTGCCATTGTGCGCAAGGTGTTGTTGAATAGTAACATTAGATGTATTGAAATATGAAAACAGATGAATATAACAAGCTTGTTAGTGAGTTGAATAGTAACATTAGATGTATTGAAATCAGCTTATGGTAGATGTTGTTGTCATATAAATAATGGATATATCATTAATACAGATACTGGAAGTTATTATTTCGAGGCAGATGCGGAAGTAGACGATTCTGTTCCACCTACTGATGACAACAATGGTAGTACCGGTGGTAACAATAATCAGACAACAACTGATGGAAACAAAGGCAACAATGAAGGAACTAAGTTATCATCTGATAAGATACAGGAAGCTGTAGCAGCAATTACTACTGCCAAGGCTGGAGATACTTATACAGTTGATATGTCAGATGCAACAGTTGCACCAAAGGATGTGTTAGAAGCAGCCAAGGGTAAGGATGTTGATATTGTTCTTGATATGAATGGTTATAAATGGACTATCAACGGAAATAATATTCAGGCTGATAATCTTAAGGATATTAACCTTGCGGTAGATACAGACTCTGATGCAATACCAGATGATGTTATATCGGAGCTTGCTGGCAATAACCCAGTTAAGCAGATTTCACTTGCATATAGTGGAGATTTTGGATTCAAGGCAAGTCTTACATACAATATAGGAAGTGAATATGCTGGCAAATATGGCAATCTCTATTATTATGACAGCACAGGCAGAATGATATTCCAGAATGCAGGTGCAATAGATGCAGATGGTAATATATCTCTTAACTTTAGTCACGCATCTGAATATGCAGTCGTAATAGCAGATTATGCTGTAACAACAGAGAATGCTGATAATACAGCAACAGGTGGCATAGCAACAGGAGACAGCACACCTATAGCATTGTATGCTGTTCTGTGTGTGATGGCAATTGCATTAGCAGGTATTGCTGCTGTAACAAGAAAGAAGAATGTATAAAGTAAAGAGATTATTTATCTTATTGTTATAATCAGACAAATGGCAGATAGTATCTAAAGTCATTGATGAGGATAATAAGATTAGCAATAAGTAGAAACTAAAGATAATTAATCATACCCGGCTTCATATTGTTGTGGAGCCGGGTATATCTGCATATTAAGGAAAAATATAAAAGAATAAAGCAGAGGAATGAAATAGGTGTGGAAACAAACATTTCCACACCCATAATTCCTGCTATATATAAAATTAATCAATAACAAAGTTATTAACATTCTTACGAAGTTCAGCAGCAGAGGCTTCTGCGGTTTTAGCTCCATTCATAACAGCTTCTGAGCCTTTTACGATTACGATTGTCTTCTGGGCTATGTTGGTTGTTCCAGTTGCACTGTCATTAGAAGCGGAAGTGATTCCATCTATCGCCTGAGTGATATTGCTTATAGATGCAACAAGCTCTTCTGATGTTGCACTGAAATCAGATACAAGATCGTTAATGTTGGAAGCATCCATATTATAGTCATCAGCCATCTTTTCAAATCCGTTAAGACATTCAACAATATCAGTATCAACGAAATCAAGCAGGCGGTTAGAATCGCTTGTCAGGTTGCCTACAGCTTTGTTTACATTTTCTGTAACAGCCTGAATGTTGGCTACAGCATCTTTAGACTGTTCAGCTAATACACGTATTTCCTCTGCAACAACCGCAAAGCCTTTACCAGCCTCACCAGCTCTTGCAGCTTCAATAGAAGCGTTAAGGGCAAGCAGATTGGTCTGTGCAGTAATATTCAGGATAGAGTCGGCAAGCACACCAATCTGGTCAACTACTTTGGCATCTTCAAGAGCCTGCTCAAGATTTACTCTGATGTCAGCCATCATCTGTTTAACTTTCTGACGGTTTTCTACAGTATCATCCTTAGTCTTTATAGCACGTTTATGGATGTCCTGGGATTCAGTTGCACCATCCTGTGCTCTTATGGCAATTTCCCTTGCAGCTTCTTCAATCTGCTGTGTCATTCCGTTAATCTGTTCAGCAGAGGCGGCAGTTTCCTCTGAACTTGCAGCAAGCTCTTCTGTTGTTGCAGATACGTCTTCAATTTCTGCATTAAGATTGTATACATTAGTGTCGATAGTTTCTACAACCTTATCAATATTGGCAGCCTCGTTTTTTACCTGAGCTAACAGGCTTCGTACAGATTCGCGCATAGTTTCAAGTGCATTGGCTAGCTGTCCGAAATCATCCTTACGCTTAAGCATAGGCTGTTGCATTTTTGTGGCAAAATTACCACCGGCAATTACTTCGAATTGTTCTTTTATTTTTCTTAATGATTTAGTAATATCAATTGCGATGAGAGCAACGAGTATAGCAACAACAATAAGCATACATACGCTGCATAAAATAAGCGAAATAGCTTTGCTTGAAGCATAGCTGGTGAATTCCTCATCCTGCTGTGCAATAGCAGTGTCTATGTAATCAGTATAGTTGCCAGTACCAACAACCCAGTCAAAAGGTTTGAAGTATTCGCTGTAAGAACGCTTTGGTGAAGGTTCTGTTTCTCCCTCCTTAGGAAATACATAATCTGTATAACCACCACCATCCTGGACTGCAACACGTATTATTTCCTTGACCATCTGGTAGCCATCAGCATCTTTAGTATTCATACGATTAGTACCCTCAGTTGAACTTCCAAGCAGAACAATATTCTTGCCATCGGACTGGTCAACCCAGAAATATCCAGCTTCGCCATAACGCATCTGACGGATTTCATCAGCGGCTATTTTCTTAGCTTCATCAAGAGTATATTTACCAGACTTATACTCATTATTGATTTCCGATAACAGGGAGATGACAACACCAACCTGCTCTTTAATTGAATCATCATAATTTTGTCTTGATGATGTGTCCATAGTTTCAAGTGCCTTGTCTTTTAACTGGTTCATATTCTTAATAGAAATAAAACTTTCAGAAGTTACAAGGACAATTACTAAAGCCAGAATTATAGTAAGCTTTGTTCGAACCTTAATATTTTTCATTGGAATCACGCTCCTTAAATTAGATTAATTTGTGAAAAATTATATATCTCCACGCATCTTTATCTAATAATTATAATGTTATAAAAGAATTGTGTCAATAAAACCAGCTGTAAATATTAAAAAAATCTTAAATTTTCATATACTTATATATGTATATAATTATAAAGTTTGTAATTTATTAATATATAAAATAAATATATACCATACCAAAATGATATATAATATACATCAGAGTGATTATAAAAAAATCAAATATTCCTTTTATTCACAACTATCACAAGAGCAAAGGCTTTGCTGCTGGCTGTTCAAGAGAGGTTATTTAAAATAGAGCAGATATGCCCGGCTTGAGTGTTGATGACCTTATACAGCAGACAATAGATGCTTTAAAGACATTCAGAACATAATAAATGTTACAGTAAAGATATAGTAGAAATGTAGTCAAATTAAAAATACATTAAAAATACAAAAAAATAATTAAATTTTTTATTGACAAATTAAAATGAAGAGATTATCTTATTACTTAATTCAATAGTCAAATGCGAAGAACAGGAAATGATTTATTTATATCACCGCCTACAGAGAGCCGTTGGTTGATGAGAAACGGCAGCAAGGAATAGATAAGCCCTCACCTGCAAGCAGTTCTGGTGAAAGATATTAATTTAGTAGTCAGAACCGGTACCCATCGTTAACAGGGCATGCCATATGTGTGGCAGTAGAGAGGTCGGATTTATCCGGCAAGCAAAGTGGTAACGCGGAAGTAATGTAATTTACCTTCGTCTTTGTACAATATCGTTAAGATATGTGCAGAGGCGAAGGTTTTTTGCATTATGGAATTAGTTATTTTTAATTTCCGTTTTTCTGCGTTCATTGTATTTGGCTAGTGAAATAGGCTGGGAATATTTATTTGCTCAGCTAATATTATATATAGGAGAGTGACATTATGAACACTTTAGTAATTGTTTTAATCGCGGCTGTTATATTATTTGGTGCCTATATGGTATATGGCCGTTGGTTAGCAAACAAGTGGGGTATAGACCCTAAGGCAGAAACACCTGCCGTAAAGTACAATGATGGAAAAGATTATGTTCCAACCAAAGGATGGACTGTATTTAGTCATCAGTTCTCATCAATCGCTGGTGCAGGTCCTGTAACAGGTGCTATTCAGGCAGCAGCATTTGGATGGTTACCAGTATTACTCTGGATTCTTATCGGTGGTGTATTCTTTGGTGCTGTAACAGACTTCGGTGCTTTATATGCCTCAGTTAAGAACGAAGGTAAGTCAATGGGTATGATCATTGAGAAATATATCGGTAAGTTTGGACGTAAGATTTTCTTACTTTTCTGCTGGTTATTTACACTTATCGTTATTGCAGCATTTGCTGATATGGTTGCAGGTACATTTAATGCATATACAGTAGTTGATGGAGCATCACAGTTAGCACCAGCAGCTTCAACTAATGGTTCTGCTGGTACAGTATCAATTATGTTTATGGTATTCGCAGTAGTATTTGGTCTTATCCAGAAGAAGTTTAATCTTTCAGGCTGGAAAGAAGCAGTAGTTGGTATTGCATTTATTGTTGCTTCATTTGTAATTGGTAACTTCTGTCCAATAATCTTAGGTAAGAATGCATGGAGCTATATCACATTCGTATATATCTTCTTTGCAGCAGTTATGCCAATGTGGCTTATGAAGCAACCTAGAGATTACATGACAACATTTATGTTTATCGCTATGATAGTTGGAGCAGCACTTGGTCTTGTAGTTGCCCATCCATCTATGAACCTTCCTGTATACACAGGATTTAACAATGCTAAGCTTGGAACAATGTTCCCTATCCTTTTTGTAACAGTTGCCTGTGGTGCTGTTTCAGGTTTCCACAGCCTTGTTTCATCTGGTACATCTTCTAAGACAGTAGAGAATGAGAAGGATATGCTTAAGGTTGGTTATGGTGCTATGGTACTTGAAAGCTTACTTGCAGTTCTTGCTCTTTGTGTAGCAGGTGCAGCCGCAGCCGCTGATGGTACAGCAGCAACAGGTACTCCATTCCAGATATTCAGCCGTGGTGTAGCTGGTTTCTTTGAAATGTTTGGTGTTCCAGTACATTTCGCAACAGTATTTATGACAATGTGTGTATCAGCACTTGCCCTTACATCACTTGATGCAGTTGCACGTATCGGACGTATGAGCTTCCAGGAGCTTTTCAGCGTAGATGATATGGAACATGCAGAAGGCTGGAGAAAGTTACTTTGCAATACATATTTCTCAACAATCGTAACACTTCTTTGTGGTTTCGTACTTACAAAGATTGGATATGCTAACATCTGGCCATTATTTGGTTCAGCTAACCAGTTATTAAGTGCACTTGTTCTTATAACACTCTGCGTATTCTTAAAGGTTACAGGACGCAGCAACAAGATGCTCTTCCCACCTCTTATCATTATGCTTTGTGTAACATTTACAGCACTTGTACAGAGACTTATCGCTATGGTTAAGGCTATCCAGAACGCAGCATCAGTTACAATCCCAGCAGGTACTACTACATGGGGTAAGGTGTTCATAGCAAATGGACTTCAGCTTATAATAGCAATTCTTCTTATCGTACTTGGTCTTATCATTGTAGTTAACTCAGCTAAGAGCTATGCAAAGAGTGAGAAGAACTCAGAGAAGGCTGCTTAAGCAGGTTGATGTGTTATAATGTAGATGTATTGGAAAGTGATAGATTTTAACTTCTGATTAATACATTATAATATAGAAGAAATAATTTAATTTAAAGAAAATTACTATAATTATAGAAGTGTTATAAATGAATATTATAGTTGAAATTTAATTAAAAATAGCTGGTATCTTATATAAGATGTGACAGTTTACAAAGTCAGGTTACAGATTGGACGATGTGGATAGTTACATTTATAAGATATCAGCTATTTTAAATTTATTTAATGATACCAAGGTTAAAAGGTCTAATATGAGCATAGTTCATAGTTCTTACAGTCATTTTATAATTTGTAAAATTTGATATTTGGTGTTAATATAGAATTCGGGTGCTGCCATAACGGTAGGCGGTTTAGTCTTGAACCTCTTCAGAAGGGAGGTGATAGACATGGTTACATATTCAGATTTATTTAACTATACTTTAGTTATTTGTGCGATAGTTTCTATATGCATTTCTGTGTATAAATCAAAAAAATAACCGCCCCAGTCTGGTCAACTAAGCGGTTATTTTTTAATCATTATTGAAAAGACTAAGCCGTCTATCGGTAGCATCTTTTATAATATTATATTACTCTATTTCTATTTTTATGTCAAATTATTACGTTAAATTCCCAGAATTAGAATTTCTTTTTATCTGTGTCGGTGTGATACCATAATGCTTCTTAAGCAGTGCACTAAGGTAGCTTGCATTAGATATGCCGACTTTGTTTGCAACTTCACTTATAGATATTTCCCCGATTTCTAAAAGAATCTTTGCGTGTTGTAATCGGACCGCTGTTATATATTCAGTATATGATGAACCAGTTACAGCTTTGAAAAGTCTTGAAAAATGTGATGGAGAAAGACAGGCAAAGTCTGCCACATTCTGCAGGCTGGCACCATATTCAAGATTATTTTCAGCATATATCATAGCCTTCTGAATTCTGTCATCAAATCTTTTCAGATATAAAGTATTGTTATCTGAGTCACTAGAAATGTGATGCTCATATACATAGAAGAATAGTTTATAAAACATTCCCTGAAGAAGCAGTTGTGAGTGGTCAGAATTCCGTTCGTATTCGTATAACATTTCATCACACATTTTTTGTATTTCATCCTGTGAAACTTTGGTAAAATGTAGATAATTGCGACAAAGAATATCTAATTGAGTATGTCCGATTATTTCAATAATAGGTTCAAATACTTTTGTACGAACTTTTATTACATATCTGTCATAAGGAACATCCGATATAGGACAGTTCCTGTGATAAACCTCAGGCTTAGCAATCCCAAAATCGCCGGCGTGGCATACACGAATGTTATCAGTTGCAATCCATCTTCGATCACCTGATACCATATAACCGATGGTGTAGTGGTCATGTGCTGCCTGCATTGCTGGCATTGCGTAGCTTGCTTCTTTTATTTTGTGGTCTATATAAATATTTTCTCCGGGTTTAAGTGGAAGAGGCATAGTAATCTCCATTCTTGAGTGGTTTAACCAAGTTATAATTTACATAGCATAATTTTATAAATTATACTTCATAAAAGCAATAATATTTAATGAAAATAATAAAATTTTGTGCAAGAATAAGTTATAGTTAAATCATAATAAGAGGTGGATAACATATGAATCAGAAGTTTAATCTTAAAACAAATAATTTTATAAAAAATATGCTCAGGTATTCGTATCTGATAATTATAGCACTGCTTCTTAATGCTGTTGTGAATGAGATAATTGTGAGTGCCAATAAGATAATAAGTGTCAACATAGATTATATGCTGTCAGGCGAAGCTGTTGATATTAACAGTATTATTGTGAAGTTTATATATCTGACATTATCAGGCTTTGTACTTTCCTTTGCTGGAAGCAGGCTTTCGCTTAAATATGCGGTAAGGGTTATTAATTCATACAGAAAACAGATAAGCAGCAAGTTATACCGGATAGATTATTCATATTATGATAATGCAGGTACAGCAACAATAATTAATAAGGTGAATTCAGATATAGCAGAAGCCGAAAACTTTCTGACAGAGCATTTTGCAACAATTATAACAAATATTACGGCAGCACTTATATATGCCAATTATGTGCGAAGGATAAATGTAGTGCTTTTTGTTGCAGTTGTTGTGAGTTATCCACTTGTAATATGGCTGTCAAATATTCTTGTGAAGAAAATGCGTGATGTGTCAAAGGTATATCGTTTAAAGGTTGATGCAATGCTTGGGATTGATCATGAAGCTATAATGGGGTATCAGATAATAAAAGCCTTTGGATTACAGAAGTATTTTGAAAACAGAATGCATAAGGCATCAGAGGAGCTTGTGGAAACAGAGCAGATAAGAACAGGTATAAGCAATACGGCGATAGTTATAAGAAGACTCATACAATGGATTCCTTCTATACTATGTGCATTTTTAAGCATATGGCTTGTAAGAAATGGACAGCTTACAGTTGGAGAACTTGTTGGTTTTGTCGTTATTCTTGAAAAGTTTGTTGAGTCGATTATAGGAATTCCTTTTGCCATAGTTGATGCTACAGGCTGTATGGTGTGTATAGGAAGGCTTGAAGGAATACTTTCGGCTAAAGATGAGCATTTTGGTGACAAGACAGAATCAGATATATCGCATAATAAGACCATTACAAGTAATGTTGAAAATGATATATCTGACAGGCATAGTTCAGATTATGCCATAGAATTTGACAATATAAAGTTTGCATATAAAGAGGGCGAAAATGTTCTTAATGATGTCAGCTTTAAGATTAAAAATGGCGAAAATATAGCAATAGTCGGAAGCTCAGGTGGTGGAAAGACTACTATTTTCAGACTGTTATGCGGCTTATATCATGCCAGTGCCGGAACATATAAGCTGTACGGAATGGATATTAATGAATGGAATATTGAAAGCGCAAGAGAGAATATGGCGCTTGTTTCACAGGATACATTTTTATTTCCAGGAACTATTGAGGAAAATATCAGGTATGGAAATACTAATGCAACTCACGATGAAGTTGTTAATGCATGTAAGGATGCAAGAATTCACGACTTCATAGAAGGACTTGCTGACGGATATGAAACTGTGATAAGTGAGGGTGGAAGCCAGCTTTCAGGTGGTCAGAGGCAGCGTATTGCTATAGCAAGGGCAATATTAAAAAATACGCCAATTCTGTTGTTAGATGAGCCTACATCTGCTATTGATGAGGGAACAGAGCAGCTTATACAGGATGCTCTTGACAGGTTGTGCAAAGGGAAAACTAGCATAACGATCGCACACAGATTGTCTACAATAAAAGATGCTGACAGAATAATTGTACTTCAGCATGGAAGGATAGTTGAGGCTGGAACTCATAAACAGTTGCTTGATATGGGAGGAGTATATGCAGGAATGTACGCAGAAGGATAATAATAAGAAGAATTCCGGAATATGGCAGTTATTCTTACGGACTATGAGAACTATGGGAAAAAGACGTTTTATGTATTATGGTTCCATATTAGGAATGAGCATAACATTTGCAATGTTTTCAGTTATGGAAGCATTTCTTATGAAGATAGTTGTTGACATAGCACAGAAAGGCGAGTGGGACAGGCTTATAAGTTCTGTTGTAATAATAGTCATAACAGGTGTGATAGTGTTGTTAGGATATAGATTTGCCTGCATAAGATATAACGTGGAAGCAAAGCGAATATATGGAAAGCTGTACGAACAGGTGTTAAGTCACGAAATGAAGCTGCCTTGTGAATATTATGAAAATCACCATAGTGGGGAAATGTTATCAAAAGTATCATTTGACCTTGGAAGAATGGGTGATATATTTGGTTCAAGATTCAGAAGAGTTGTTATGCCATTTATAATGGTAGTTGTATTCTTAGTGCCTATGTTTGCACTCAGCTGGCAGCTTACACTTTGTCTTGTGGCTGTAAATACAGTGCTGATAGGAGTTACGATGGTTCTAACTGGACCGCTTAAAAGCTTAAGTAAGAAAATGTCTGAGTCAAACAGCATAATGACAAAGCATATAACAGATCTTATTCAGGGAATTATACAGGTAAGGATGTTTCCGGCAGGAAGAAAAACAGTTGACAGATATAATGAAGAGGCAGATGTGTATGCTGTAAAGTCTGATAAAAGAAATATGTTTTCATCTTTGCTTGAATGTGCTAATACAGGCTTTGACCTTATATGTAATCTTGTTTTTTTGGCACTTGGAATATTATTCGTGCAGAAGGGCTATACAACACTTGGTGCTATTGCGGCGATATATACAATGTATGGACGTTTTTCAAGACAATTCCTGCAAATGGGAAAGTATATTCCGGAGCTTATTGCGTATCTGACATATGCACAGAATATATTTGATTTTCTTGATGAGGAAACAGAGGATAAAAGTAAAAAATTGAATAAATCGGACATTCTAAATCATAAAGATATAAATGAGGATGTTGTAATTAATGAAATAAACAACTTTTGCGGTCATAATACAATTTTAAATAATGCTGATTATTCAGTTAAGATAAGTGATTTAACATTTTCATATATAAAAGATGAAAATAATGCACCGATTGTAGTTCTTGATAATTATAATGAAAGAATAAAGTCAGGCGAGTTCGTGGCAGTTACAGGTGCTTCAGGTTCTGGAAAGACAACACTTTCTAAGCTTCTTATGGGATTTTATAAGCCGGACAGTGGAATGATTGAAGTGTGCGGCAATAATCTTGATGATATAAGTCTGGCGGCTGGCAGAAGCTTTTTTGCACTTGTTCCACAGGATGCAATACTTTTTAATATGAGTATAATGGATAATATAAGAATGGGAAGGCTTGATGCCACGGAAGCTGAGATTATTAAAGCTGCAAAGATGGCTAATGCTCACCAGTTTATAATAGAATTTACAGATGGTTATGACACAGTTGTTGGTGAAAAGGGGATGTCTGTATCAGGTGGTCAAAGACAGCGTATAGCCATAGCAAGGGCAATCCTTAAAAATGCTCCGATAATGCTTATGGATGAGGCAACCTCCGCACTTGATAATGAGTCGGAGCGTGCAGTAAACGAAACATTACAGAACTTAAAGGGTAGAATGACAATTATAATGATTGCGCACAGGACATCAACAATACAGATGGCAGACAGGGTTATAGGCTTGTAGATACCTTAATTTAAAGTATAGATTATTTGCTTTATAGAAATGCTTTGATATAATAATACATTATTAGTAATATAGCATATTATTGATATTGATATATTTTGTGATAATTAGAATATATTGATGAGATATATTTAATTTATAGGAAAGGGGCAGGATATGTTAAATATATATTATGGAGATATGGAAGAAGCTGTATATAATACAGCAGTATATTTTAAAAATACATATGAGGATAACTGGATAACAGAACCTATAGTCAGGGATATAATAAAAGATGTTGATAAATCAGAAGTTATTGACAGCAATCTTATAGAAAGTCCAGTGTTGGGTAAGATATCACCACTTGCGTTATCTGGTGGAACAAAAACCTTAATATTAATAATAAATGATAAAGAGAAAATATTTAATGCCTCAACCTGTGGTAATAATTGTGCAAAGTGGCTTCTAAAAATATCTGAAAATGAAGATGTAACTATTAATCTGAGGCATTTGATGGATTTCGGAGCTGGAAGGTTTAACATAAAAGTACTTAATACAGAAAAGATAGTTCACAATATGAGCGAATTATTAGATGAGGCTATGGCATATGTCTAGGGGGATATATGAAAGGAAAGTATAGAATAATAGTAGAAAATAAGAAAATAAGATATGATTTCGAGGTAAAACGTAATATTACAATAATAAAAGGTGATAGTGCAACCGGTAAGACAACACTGGCAGATATGATATCAGAGTATGAGGAAAATGGAGCTGATAGCGGAATAAGATTAGCATGCGACAGGGAATGTCATATTTTGCAGGGGCGATATTGGAAAGCTTTATTGGCAGAGATGAAGAATAGCATAATTTTTATAGATGAGGGAAATAAGTTCGTATCAAGTGTAGAGTTTGCAGAAGAAGTAAAAAAGTCAGACAATTATTTCGTTATAATAACAAGAGAGACACTTGAAACACTTCCATATAGTGTAGATGAGATATATGGCATAAGAAATTCCGGTAAATATGGAACATTAAAAAATGTATATAACGAAATGTATAAGATATATACAAATGTTAATGTAAATGAAAGCGTTAAAGTGGATTATATTATAACAGAAGACTCCAAGGCAGGATACCAGTTTTTCAAAGAAGTATATTCATCAGAACATTTACAGTGTATATCAGCAGATGGAAAATCGAATATATATAAGCATTTGAAAAAAGATAAAAATGTACTTGTAGTTGCAGATGGAGCTGCATTTGGTTCGGAAGTAGAAAAGATTGAATTATATGCCAGACAGAATAATAATTGTTATTTATATCTGCCAGAGTCATTTGAATGGCTGATATTGAAATCAGGTGTTATTAAAAATGCAGATTTGTCAGCAATATTACAAAATACGTGGGATTATGTGGACAGCAGTATGTATATGAGCTGGGAAAGATATTTTACAGCTTTGTTAGTAGAATTAACCAATAATACATATTTACAGTATAGTAAAAATGATTTGAATGATGTCTATATTAAGGGCAGTATAAAGGATAATATAGTAAAGCAGATAAAAATATTAAGTGATATTTTGCAAAGTGAAGAAACTAAATAGCAAATGATTGCACACAGGACATCAACAATACAGATGGCAGACAGGGTTATAAGTTTATAATTGACAATAACAACGAATAGTGTTATATTACTCCACCCTATCATCTTATTTCATCATCATTAAAATTATAAAAAGAAGATGATTATTGAGTACAAATCATATGAAATGTAACTCAATAAATATATGGGGATGAAAGGATCAGAGTGGTTTTATGACATTTTATCAGGAATTACAGTTAAGTTCTGCAGGCTCTAAACAGCTTATTAAGAACACAAAAGATGCTAAAGAGAAAAGAAAACATATATTAATATATAATTTCAAGGTTTACCTTGTTATGGTATTCTGTGTAGCAGTTGTTACAATATTCAGTAAGCTTCTAGGCAGTGCTAACAGTGTGGTAGGTGTTACAGTACTTCTTGCAGTGCTTGTGTTAAGACAGGCGGACTTTGGAATAAAGACATCACATGGACTTTTGTCAATTATGGGAATATATGCTATATTGATAGCAGGACCAAGGCTTAGTAATATGGTGCCACCATTTGCAGCATTTCTTATTAATATAGTATGTATAATGCTTCTTATGATAATGGGCTGTCATAATGTAATTATGTATAATCATTCGACATTTGTGCTTGGTTATCTGTTATTACAGGGGTATGACGTTACAGGACAGGACTATGTGTTAAGGGTTATCGGACTTCTTTGTGGTATGGTAATTTGTATGATTATCTTTTATAAGAACCAGAAGAACAGACCATATCGAAGAACATTCCAGGATTTATTCTATGAATTCAATATTAATTCGGCAAGAAACAGATGGTATATCAAGCTTACATTTATAGTATCAAGTGCAATGTTTGTCATGAACTTGCTTAATATTCCAAGAGCAATGTGGATAGGTATAGCGTGCATGTCAGTGTGCCTGCCCTTTTCAAAGGATATAGAAGGACGGGCAGGCAAGAGAGGTGCATTTAACATTGTTGGATGTCTGATTTTTTCAATTATGTATATTGTGCTTCCAAAGTCGATGTATCCTTATATCGGTATGATAGGTGGAATAGGTGTCGGATATTCAGCTGGTTATTCGTGGCAGACAGTGTTTAATACATTTGGCGCACTTTCAATAGCGGCGGAATTGTTCGGACTTAAATATGCTGTTTTACTTAGAATAGGTGTAAATGTAGTAGGAGCGGCGTATACATTGTTATGTGACAGGTTGATAGATAAGATATATGCTGCCTGCACAGGCAGGAAAGTCGAAACAGCGTAACATACATAATTCAGATTGAGCTGTAACACATTGTTAATACTGGAGATGAGGTGTTATAATATAAGAATAACATCTCGTCGAAATACTACTTCATAAGATAAGGAGAGAGTACAATGTTATACATAATGAGGCACGGCAGGACTGATTGGAATGAGAGAAATAAACTGCAGGGGAGAACAGATATTCCACTCAATGCAGCTGGAAGAAAGATGGCGGAAGAGGCAGCAGCGGTTTATAAAAATGTGCCGCTTGATGTATGCTATTGTTCTCCATTGGCAAGAGCAAGACAGACGGCAGAGATATTTTTAAAAAACCGCAATATTCCGATTATAACAGATGACAGGCTTGTTGAGATGAGCTTTGGAATATATGAAGGAACAGAACAGTCAGCAAGGGCTTTAGATTGTCCGATTAATATATTATTTAAAAAACCAGAAAAGTATAAGGCAGTTGAAGGTGGGGAAAGCATTGAGAAGTTATTTGAAAGAACAGGTGACTTTCTTAGAAATGTAGTGGAACCACAGCTTGAGGATGGAAAGAATATTGTAATAATCGGACATGGTGCAATGAATTCAGGAATAATATGCCAGGTCAGGGGTTTAAGCACAGAACATTTTTGGGATGCAGGAATTAATCAGTGTGAATTACTGCAATTAAAGTAGTGTGTACACAAGGAGTGAATATACATTTGTACGAAGATGTTAAGAATATAATAAGTGAATTAAGAAGCAGACATACAGGTTATACGGATTTCCCAATGGAACTGAAAAGGCAGGTGTATTCAATTATATGTAAGCAGCTTGCGAGCAAAGATAACACTTATACTCAGACACAGCTTCTTGAATATCTGGGGCTTCCTAAGGACGTCTTTAAGGAGAAGTATTGGAATATGTATTCACCTGATATGAAGCTTAGACAGCAGGTTTACCATAATCTGCATATACCACTTAATTATGCTGAGGTTGAGTGTAATGAGATATACCGTGGAATGCTGCATTATATTATAAGTCAGGCAGACCAGAGGACGGATACATTTTTCGATATGTTCGGCAAAATGGGACTTGTTCCGCTGTTTTGTGCAAATGGATATTCTAACAGAATTGTTCTTTTAGCACGCAGGAATTATCACCAGCTTGTGCAGTTTCAGAATGCATTGAAAAAACCAGTTAAAGTATACAAGCACATCAAAGCATTTACTAAGACAATAGAAGTGATGGGTATCGAGAAGCAGAAGGAAGTGCTGATATCCAAGATTAACCAGTGGCTTGCACTGTTTAGTGTATATCAGGACTGGAGTGCAACAGGTTATGATGAATACACGCTTGCGGCAAGGTATTTTATGTGCAATTGTCTGCGGACTGAATACTGGCTTGATTCTAAGCTTGAGAAGACTTATTCATATAAAGACGGAAAGCTTGTTGTAGACGATATATCTTCATATCTTGATGATACGAAAATGTCCAGAAGCAGGATAAAGCAGTTATGTGGATTAAGCAAAGAGGATTTCTGCAAATTTGCTGATATGTATGTAAAGAAAATACATTTGCATCTTATAGAAGCTGATTATCTTAATATAGAAAGCATCTCCACAAGCATAGTTAAGCAGGGGCTTGATTTTCAATTTGACAGGCAGTTTCTTTATATAGATATGCCAAAATATATAAGGGAATATAAAAGATTTGAGTTTAGTGGTGCTCATATGATGGATATACTTAAGGTTCTTAAGACCTACCGTGGCAACTGGATTATGACTTGGAAGACTTATGTTGAGAACCAGAATGAGAATAGCCCTTATTACAGGCTTTCAAGCAAAGAAGCTGACTATGAGAATGATGTAACACTTGAAGTTATATATAGGGAAATGCTCAATATGCACAATGTTAAACCATTATATGTCTATGTATATCGTGATAAAGACAGAAACAGACCACAGAGCATAGCGTTTATAACGGATATAGATTGCAGTGAGGCAGACGACAGGGCATTTATGGACAAATACGATGTTGGGTTTCGTGATGGCGGACATATAAGGAAAATGACAATGCCTGAATTTATAGACAAATTTATAAGAAATTCCCATTGGAAAATGTTCTGATAGTGAATTTATGCGATGAAGAATTTTTTTGAAATTGCAGATACAGTAAAATAGCATATTTTAAAGATTAAAAAAAGCGGCTTGGAAAATCAGGCTGCTTTTTATTATGCTTCAATTGTCGATAGGAAAGAGAGTTCCTAAAGATAAGATAAAGGCTGTATAGCTGATAATCAATTTAAGTACCTGTTATAACAGGTAAGAATGGAGGATAGTGTGAAAAATAAGATTTTTCACACGCAGGATTTGTGCTTTGCACAAACTTGAGATGCGCTTAGAAGCAGCGCAAGAATGGAGGACATTATGGTAGTTAAATTAAACAATGGAGCAGTTAGAGAGATTAAAAAGGCAGAACCAATAGTTGAAAAAAGATTTACATTTAATGGAGATACACTGCGTATGGTAGCAAAGGCAAATAGCAGCAAAGAAGATATAACAGGTATTCTGTTTAAGTTAAAAGATGGCAGAGATGATGATATATCGGTATTTGCAGTAAATGAAGATGCTGTATTGGTCGGAAATCTTCAGTATAGTGAGGTGCAGAGAATTCTGGATATGCTTCTTACTAAAGGCTATGTAGATATTTCAGTGTATGACTATCAGCCAAAGACTTCTATTATTGCAGATACAGTATTTGATGAGGGAAAGTCCAAGCCTTATTGCCTTGACGGTTTTCATGCAACAACCAATATGGTTATACCTGGCATAGGTAATAATTTCTGTCTGACAACGGCTGACGTATTCAACACTATGGGTCGTGTCTGTGGACCAGCTGCAGATAATAATACTGAGGAGTTGATAGGCGGAAAGCCATCACATTCAGGAGAATATGACGAGGATATGCAAGATGATTTATCAGATGATGAATGGAAGGATTTCTAAGAGAACACTCACTAAGATGATAAAGGCATATTATATGTGTGCACAGAATGGCGTTGTATACAAAGGTTACACAGAATGGACAGGCGATAAATTATCATATGTAAGAAAATATATCTTATGTAAATGTGCTGATAGAAGAATTGACAGTAAAAATATTGATGAAGGCTGCGGTACAGATGAACTTGATATTGTGTGGCTGAATGACAGTCTGTTACTAATAGCTGAAAAAGATGCAGTAGTGCAGGGCAGAACGCTTAACAGGGCATTTTACAGACTTCCAGTTAATAATGAAACAGATAAAAAATCAGCAGATGTTAAAAATACAGTTCACAATAAAATAAGTAATAACGATTTGGAAAGTTTAAAGCCTGAGAGAATATTTGCAGGAAATCTTGTAGTACTAAAGATAGAAAGCACATCAGATGGTAGTAATGAACTTGTAGATATTATAGATGAGGATATAGAATTTATAGAAACTGTGTTAAGACCAATAGAGCGTATATATGCCGGTGTTGTGTATCTAAAGAAGGAGAAAGATTTAGGACAGAAGAGCGTAGATTAAGGTACGAAGACAGAGTGCAGACAAAGCTTGGAAACAGAGCACGCTCCATTATTAAGGCAGAGTGTTACTGTACAAAAAAGTGAGAACAATCCACATATATAATCATATAGTAGAATTGTTCTCACTCTGTTTTAAAAAATTCATTGAAATCGCACTCAAATATTTTGGTAAGGGCGACAAGCATATCAACTGTAGGGTTGTTGTAGCCATTTTCTACTTTACTGAAAATGCCGGTTGTTACATTGACATTTTCAAGCTGGAGCTTGGCAATAACCTCAGTTGCTTTCAGTCCACGTTCCTTGCGGAGTCTTCTTATATTATTTCCAACAAGTGGATTTAAGTGCTGGTTAATTCGTTCTGACATATAGCTCCAATCCTCAGGTACTAAATATAGGTAAATAATGGTGGATTTATAAAATCCATATATTAATATGGCTGGAAATTTATTAACACACATTAAAAATTGTATCCAATAAGGAAGAAAAAAGTATCCAAAATAGAAGAAAATAGTATCCAAAATGGAAGTTATGTGCTATACTTAGCAAAAAGTACGTATTTTACAGGAGAAAATAAATGGCAATACAGGAAGTTATTAAATATGAAGGTGATAATGACATTCTTATATATAAGCATCCTGCGGAGGATTTTAATACATTATCACAGCTTATTGTACACGAGTCACAGGAAGCAGTTTTTTTCAGTGATGGACAGGCATTAGATAGTTTCAAGGCTGGACGTTACACATTGGAAACTAAGAATATTCCATTAATTTCAAAGCTTAGAAATCTTGTTACAGGTGGAGTATCTCCATTTCACACAGAAGTATACTTCATTAATCTTGCAACAATGATGGATATACCTTGGGGAACACCAAGCCAGGTTACAGTAAAAGACCCTAATTATGGCTATAGTTATAGTGCAGGAGCAAGCGGTTCATTTGGGCTTAAGATAATTGATGGACGAAAGCTTCTGATTAATCTTGTTGGAACAGAACAGGAAATGTCTACAGCAAATATCCAGAAATATTTTAAGGATTTGATAGTTACAAGGGTTAAGAATTGTATAGCAGTGGAACTTAGCAGGTACAGCTACAATGAATTTAACCAGCATTTGAATGATATTTCTGAAAATGTTGCTGGGCTTATAAGAGATGATATAGCAGAATATGGAATTCAAATTCTTAATTTTTTCTTATCAGCAGTTAATATTAATGAAGATGATTTAATTGAGTTAAAGAATCTGGATAATAGTATGGCACAGAAGCGTTTTGAAGCTATGGGTAACAGGGATGCGGCTGTTATTGAGGCACAGGGACTTGCTAAATCACGAGAGATACAAGGCTACAACTGGCAGCAGGAACAGCAGTTTAATGTCAGCAAGGCATTTGCAGAAAATGAGGGTTTTGCAGGCAATCCAGCTAATATGATGGCACAGATTCCACTTGCATTTTCAATGGGCGATATGCTTAAAGGAAATATGGAAGCGGCAGTAAATGCCAATAACACAATGCAGAATTCAGCAATGAATATGCAGGGTGGCACAATGGGCGTACAGGGTGATTCAATGAATACGCAGGGGGCTTCGCTGGTGTGCAGTAAATGTAACAGCCCACTGCCACAGGGGGCTAAGTTCTGTATGAATTGTGGTGAGAAGGTCACTCCTAAAGAAGTGTATTGTCAGGAATGTGGAGCAGTTATGCCGGCTAATGCACAGTTTTGTATGAACTGCGGAACAAGGAGAAATGTATGATGAAATATATATTTTGTATTATCGCATTACTGATACAACCGGTATTTAGCTGGTATGTGTATCACAAGCAGGATAAGAAAAAAGCAGCACTAAAGATGCCAATGCTTTATTACAGTGTGGCATATATGGTAGTCCAGTTATATGTATTTTTTAAATTCTGTTCAAAGTTTCCAGAAAGATACAGCATTTATTCTTATCTTATACAGGCGGCTATACTGTTAGGATTTGTAATATTTGAGATGATTTTGTGGGGAAGCAATAAGTATATAGAAGATGTAGATAATAAAGAGAAGCAATCTATACAGGATTTTAAAGAATTAATTAAAGATTTGGAAATATGCAGGGTTAATGTACAGGATACAGCCAATAAAGCGAATATAGACAAGCTTTACGAGAGAATGAGATATGAAAATCCGGTGAGTTCTCCAAAGGCTATAGAGGAGAATTTAAGAATTAAAGGGTTGATAGCTGAGTTAGCTGATATTACAGATAATACTTTATTTGAAGCAAAATGTAATGAGATTGTTAAACAGCTTGATATAAGAAAAATAAAGAATACAAAGGAGCAGTAAAGATATGAAGGCGATAAAATGCCCAAATTGCGGAAGTGAACAGGTTAAAGAGTTAACAGAAGAAAAGTATGCTTGTATGGCGTGTGATAATGTGTTTTTAATACATAATCATTCAAAGGAATTCAGAAAGACAGATGAGCATATAAGCAGTATGCATCAAGATTTAAAAGATGATATCAGTAAGCTTATGAATAGCAATAATATAGATCCTGATGCAATAATTGAAAAAGCCGAACAGCATTTAAAGAAAAAAGACTGGGATATAGCCAGTGACCTTTATGATAAAGCAACACAAGAAAATCCTGATAAGTCAAAGGCCTGGTATGGCTTATATAGAGCTCTTACAGGAGATTTTGAAGCTGTTGACAGGTATGCTTTATTCGTATGTGATGGCAATTATTTTGATGATGATGATAAAGAAATGGGAAGTCAGTCATTTTTCTATGGAAATGGTTTTATAAGCAGAGCTTTAGATTGTCCTGATTCCGATAAAACAGGAATAATTGATAATGTAACTGCATTTATTAAGAAATGTGCAGAGTATGGTAAAAAAGATATTGAGGACAGCATAAAGGAATTACTTGAAGGCTTTGAGTCAATGAGAAAAGATTTAGATTCACAGAGAGATATTGTAAAGAAAGAAAAGAAGAAGGACAAGACGAAGGCATTTATTCCAGCTATTATTGTGCTTGCACTTTTAGCAGTATGCGTATGGTATTTCTTTGCATCAGGAGACTGGCTTGGCAAGGTATTAGGCGTTGCTGGTGTTGTACTTGTTTTAAAATTCGGTGGTAAATTCATAGGAAGAAGTTTTAGTAACGCTAAAGCTGAGGGCGTTGAATGGGATAATGCTGCCGAACAGCAATTTGCTCCGATAATCGAGGATATGGAATCACAGGTTCAGGCAGTTATGCGTTATTGCATAGATTTAGATAATTACAATATTGTATTAGATAATCTTAAGAATAAGAATAAGTTTATGGAAGGTTATCTTGAAGGTGAGTTTGATGGTATGAAAGATTATGATCAGGTATCAGACAACTCAGAGAAATTTATATTTGATTTATTAGATGATAAAATGGAAAGATATAATTACTTACTTGATGCAGTCAAATAAAAATTGATATGTCAGAGTAAAGATTAATCCGTTAGGGCAAAGATTAAAGTGGCAGAGTGAAAATCAGTCTGTTAAATTAACACATTAAATTTTTAGATTAACACATAAAAAGTCCAGTATATTTAAGCAGTATAGTCAGAAAGCTGACATTACATCTTAAAATATGCTGGGCTTTTTATGTGCCGGTGATGCACACTTGTATGAAGCTGTAGTTTGTCGCAGCTAATTGTGCCCGGAGAGGAAATGTGCATTGCACATTCTTTTTTAAATCAATATTGTAAAAAAACAGCCAAAATTATATAATAAATATAACAAACCAAGCACTATTACTATATTAATAATAATGAATAAAAAGTGTGAAGAAATGAGGACAGAATGAAACGAAATAAATATAAGGATTATTTGTGGTATACAGCTATAGCAGTGTTTGTTATATGTGTACTTGAGGGTATATTCTATTACCATAGTGTGGAAAGTCCATTTCTTAAGGTAATGCTTAATATCCAGAATGCGATTAAGGCATACAAGATTGACCCTGATATTGATCAGGCAGATGCACTTGAATATGTTAAGACTGCGGGTGGTGGAGTGTTCACCATTATTCTTACATATGTGTATTGCATAGCAGTTATTATAGCACCTTTATGTACTGTAGGTGCTTTGGCAATACTTGTCCGCAAGCCGGCAAGCTATGTAAGAAGCCTTTTAAGCCAGCGTGGTAAGAAAAGAATTCTTCTTATAGGTGAGGGAACATATAAGAAGCAGTTTATTAGCGGACTTGCAAAGGAATGCCGTATAACTACGATAGAGACAGGTGCAATGACCGAAGAAGCTAAGCTTAAATATATGAATAAAGGCGTAAATTACAGACAGAAGTATGATGATATGTCTATTGAAGATATATTGAAGACAATCGATATAACTAAATATGCAGATATTATTCTTTGTGATGACAATGCAATGGAGAATATTGAATATCTTAAGGTTATAGGAAGTATATGCAACAGCTTGCAGAAGCCCTCAGGAGATAATGCTTCATATAAGCAGATATATTTAAGCTGTAGTGATAACTCAATGAGCCAGCTTATTAAGCAGTATTATGACAGACTTGATGAGAAGAATTTTGACCTTAATATAATAGATGTAAACAGAATGGCAGTTAATAAAATGTTCAAGGAACATCCAGTATATCAGGTTAATACAGGTGATGATTATGATGTTCATCTTGGTATTATAGGCTTTGGTGAGTTCGGACAGAGTACGCTTATACAGGGGATTAATATGGCAGTGTTATCAGCGGAGTCTGATATATGTATAGATGTATTTGATAAGGATATGAAGTCGATAATCGGTTCATTTATGAAGAATTTCAGTGTAGATGCACTTGATGGCTTAAAGCTTGTAGCTGAAGATGTATTTATAGGTGAGAAAGCAGAATATTATGAGTTAAATTTCCCATTTGAGGAGAATAATGACAGATTTGGAATAGACGGACATATAAAAATAAGATTTTGGGAAACAGATGCTACAACATTACAGTTTAATAAAATATTCAAGAAGTGTAATGCTGATAAGCCTTTTACATATCTTGTAGTTGCTATGGGCGACACACATTCTATGGCTAACACGATTATTGAATTAAAGCAGCTTCTTTATAAGAAGGGCGATAAATGCATTAACATTCCTGTAGTTATAAGAATGAAGGACAGCAACAACATTTCCAAGATATATGATGAGAAGAACTTGTTCACAATTGAACAGAATAGGGATATATTCTCATATGAGTCACTCACAGACCATTATATTGTCGATGAAGCTAAGATGTTTAACCATAGATATAATGTGCTTTATGATGTTATAAATGAATATAAGAAGCAGGGTAAGGTTCTTAACGATGAGTTTATGTTAAAGATAGAAGATGTGTTATCAGAGGAAGCACTTTCGGTTGAGAGCAGTCAGGCAAAGCTTAATGCTGCCTGGCATAAGATGAGCATATTTGACCGTGAATCAAGCATAGCACAGTCGCTTCATCAGGACATTAAGAAATGGCTTGTGTGTGACAAGAAGGCATATACATTTTCTGATAAAGAGGAACTTGAGCGTATAGAGCATAGAAGATGGAATATCTTTATGATTACACACGGCTTTAAATATGAGAAGGCTGACAGGAAAGACTTGTATGCCAGGACACACCCTTGCATATCAAAATGGGAAGTGTTAAAGGTTGAAAAGCCTGATACTTTGGAGTATGATTTTACACCATATTATATATTAAGACATACACAGAATAAGTAATTATTGCTAAAATAGCACAATGACTATTGAGATTGAGTAATATATATAATAGAATGAAATATATAAGCATATTGTTATTTACTTATGTGAATATGTCAGGATTGGAGGAAATATTATGTATAAGTTTACTAAAGACTGTATGACAGGAATTGAGTCAATTGATAAAGAACACGAACAGCTTTTTAAAATAATTAATGAAGCACAGGCATTATTAGAGGAACAGGCTGTTGATGTTAAGACAGTAAAGAGCATTGTGGCACATCTTGTTGATTATGCCGCAGAGCATTTTGCACACGAGGAATCATATATGGAGTCAATTAATGACCCTGAACTTATGCGACAGAAGAAGGAGCATACAGACTTTGCTAATAAAGTTAAATCAGTGGACTTTGATAATATGACAGATGAGGAGAGCAGGAAGGAATTAGCTGAGCTTGTAAAGTTCCTTGCTAAGTGGCTTTACCACCATATCCTTGGAAGTGATATTATGATTGGAAAGTTAGAGCCTGTTGTTCATAAGACACAGGATTCTAAGAAAGCTGAAAATGTCAGCACAGCCAAGAAGGGTATGTTTGAATTTACAGATGAATACAAGACAGATATTGATTTTGTAGATGCAGAGCATAAGAAGTTATTTGAGATTATAGAGCGTACATATGAAGTTATTAATGACTATTATTTACACGATAAGTATGACCATATAGTTTCAATAATTAATGAGTTAAAAGATTATACTAAGCTTCATTTTAAAGATGAGGAGGAGTATATGGAAAAGATAGGATACGAGGGACTAGCAGCTCAGAAGCTTGCACACGAGTCATTTGTTGACAGACTTACAGGGATTAATATGGAAGAAGTTGACGATGGACAGCAGGAGTATCTGTTCGAGCTTATTGATTACCTTCTTGAATGGTTAAAGAACCACATATTAAAGATGGATAAGCAGATTCCAGCAAAGTAGATTGAAAGGGCTGTTGCACCAGACATAATTAATACAGTATGAGTTATTTATAAGCTGTTGCTTATTCGCATATTGTGTGAATTGTGGTTTGTGCAGCAGCCCGTTTAGTTTTAATTAATATTATGAGAATTGCGAGAGGTGAATATATGCCAAAGACGATTAATTCAGAAGCTCAGCTTACAACTTTTGAAGCGATAAGTATGATTATGGGTAACAGCATTGGTACAGGAATTATAGCTGTTCCATATCTGGCAACAAGAAACAGTATGTTAGATGTTGTATGGATGGTGGGACTTGCTTATGTAGTAAATGTTATTCTTCATCTTATCATAGCAGAACTTTCTTTTAACAATGGAGGTGTACAGCTTGTTAAAAGCTTTGAAGGAGAGCTTTTTAAGGGAAGAATGAAGAAAGTATTCAGCTGGATAATGTTTGTTGTATATGGACTTGCCATAATGATAGGTGTCAGTGGCAATATTAATGGTGGTGCACAGATATTTGTTAATTGGTTTCATATGCCGCTGTGGGTGGCACAGCTTATATATTATCTGATTGCAGGAAGTGTAGTGTTTATTGGAATGAAAGCGGTAGGTATCGCACAGAAATATGCAGTAAGTTTTCTTATGGTTATAGTTGTTATTATGACAGCTGGAACATTTACAAGACCACTAAATGTTTTGTATACAGCACCATTTCATATTAATAACCTGCTTGCTTTATATAGTATGGTTGTATTTGCAACATCAGCTAATCAGGCGGTAATACAGGTTGTTAAGGGACTTGATGGCAACCCACATAAGATAAGAAAGTCAATATTTATAGGTTTTGCGTTATCATCAATACTTGTGCTTATCGTTACGCTTACGGTGCTTCTTGGAACTAAGGGAACACTTGATAAGGAATTAGCATATATGCAGTTAGGTGAGAGCATAGGTTCGTGGGCTATGATACTTGCTGGTATATTCTCACTTTTTGCACTGCTTACAACCTTCTGGTCTAATACACTTGCATTAAGAGATGTAGTTCACGAACAGATAGGAATTGGCAACAGAATAAGCTGGGTTATAGCAACTATTCCATGTATATTATTTGCAATATTCGGTGTGAGCAGCTTTATAGTGCTTACAAGAATTATGAGCGGTGTTGTTGTGCTTGTGAGCATAATGCTTGTACTTACCTATGGAAAGTCTAGAAAGAAGGCTGGCAGCAGTCCGATATGTGGTGTTATAGGCACACTCCCATTCCAGATAATTATGGTAATATCGACTATAATATCAGCTGTCGGGGCACTTATACCATTAAGTTAATGAGCAAGACGGTGGTTAAATGTATAACTGTAATAATTAAGAAAATGAAAGGAACATATATATGTATAATTCTCATAATTTTACTAAGATAGATAATGAAACTTTCAATCTTCACATAGATACAGATAAAGATTATAAAATTCTACAACTTACAGACCTTCATCTTGGATTTGGAATATTATCAGGAAAGAAGGATAAGCTTGCACTTAGTGCGGTTACCAAGATTATTAAAAAGAGCAGGCCGGATTTAATTGTTCTTACGGGTGATTCTATATTCCCTTTTTTTCCTAAGTCTGGAACTATGAATAATGGAAGACAGGCAAGAATTCTTACAGCATTTATGGACAGATTTAAAATTCCATATACATTGTGCTTTGGTAACCACGACTGTGAGCTTGGTGCATTTTGTAATAAGGACGAGCTTGCTGATATATTTGCTGAGGGAAAATATTGTATATTCACTAAAGGTAACAGATATATTTACGGAGTGGGGAATTTCTTTATTAATCTTGTTGATGATAATAATAAAGCTGTGCTTCCGCTTGTTATGCTTGACTCTAATATGTATGGTGATGGAGGCTGGTTCTACAGCGGATTTGATTGTATACACAAGGATCAGACTGAATGGTGTATGAATAAGCTAACCAGCCTTAAAAATGAAGATGAGAATATCAAGGCAATGGCTTTTTTCCATATGCCTGTCAGGGAATTTAAGGAAGCTTATGAGCGTATGAAGCTTGGTGATAATGATGTAATATATAAGCACGGAAGTGTTGGCGAGAAGAATGACCATTTTGGAATATCCAGGTTTAAGGGGATATTTTTTAACAGTGCAGTTGATAATGGCGTAATAAAATGGATGTTTTGTGGACACGACCACTTAAATACATTATCACTTGTGTATAAAGGTATACAGCTTACTTATGGAATGTCGATAGATTACCTTGGATACAAGGGTATTGAGAAGCAGTATACACAAAGAGGCGGAACATTAATTACAAGAAAGAAAGACGGAAGTGTGAGTGTTAAAATGGTTCCTTTAACATCAGTAGTATCAACTAAAGTAAGCGGAGTAAAATAATATAAAGTTGATATGTATTTGTGCTGAAATGTATGTTAATATTAATATATTAATAAATAAACGAAGGAATAATTAAAATAATTAATGAGGAGTTTTATGAGAACAGGATTTGACAATGACAAATATTTAAAAATTCAGTCAGAACACATTAAAGAAAGAATTGGTAAGTTTGGTGACAAGCTTTATCTTGAATTTGGAGGCAAATTATTTGATGATTACCACGCTTCAAGAGTGCTTCCGGGATTTCAGCCAGACAGCAAGCTTCAGATGCTTATGCAGCTATCAGATGTTGCTGAGATAGTAATCGTAATAAGTGCAGCTGATATTGAGAAGAATAAAGTCCGTGGAGATTTGGGTATTACTTATGATGTAGACGTGCTTAGATTAATTGGCGAATTTGAGAAGAAGGGTTTATATGTAGGAAGTGTTGTTATCACTAAATTTACAGGACAGAATGCGGCAGTACAGTTCAAGGAAAAGCTTGAAAAGAAGAATATAAAGGTATACCAGCATTATGTTATAGACGGATATCCATCTAATATTCCTATGATTGTAAGTGAAGAAGGTTTTGGAAAGAACGATTACATAGAAACAACAAGACCATTGGTAGTAATTACAGCACCGGGTCCGGGAAGTGGTAAGATGGCTACCTGCCTTTCACAGTTATATCACGAGAATAAGAGAGGAATTAAGGCAGGATATGCTAAATTTGAGACATTTCCAATATGGAATATTCCACTTAAGCACCCTGTCAATCTTGCATATGAGGCGGCTACAGCAGACCTTAATGATGTTAATATGATTGACCCATTCCACCTTGAGGCATATGGAAGTACAGCAGTTAATTATAATCGTGATATAGAGATATATCCTGTTCTTAATGCTATATTAGAGGAAATCTACGGTGAGAATACATATTATAAATCACCTACAGATATGGGTGTTAATATGGCGGGCAATTGTATTATTGATGATGAAGCCTGCTGTGAAGCTTCCAAAATGGAGATTATAAGAAGATATTATGATGCAGTCAACAGAGTGGCAAAGGAAGAAGCTTCTGAGAGCGAAGTATATAAGATTGAGCTTTTAATGAAGCAGGCTAAGATTACAACAGATGACAGAAAGGTTACTGTTGCAGCTAAGAAGAGAGCAGAGGAGCTTGGTGTTGCGTGTGCCGCTATCGAACTTAATGATGGTACAGTTATTACATCTAAGACTACGGATTTTCTTGGAGCGTCCTCAGCACTTATACTTAATGCACTTAAGTATCTTGCAGGAATCAAGCACGATGAGAAGCTTATAAAGCCAGAATATATTGAGCCAATCCAGAAGCTTAAAGTTAAATATCTTGGCGGCAGAAACCCAAGACTTCATAGTGACGAGATTCTTATTGCACTTGCGATGACATCTGTAGCTAATGAGAATGCCAAGAAAGCATTAGAACAGATACCTGATCTTAAGGGCTGTCAGGTACATACATCTGTAATGTTATCAGAGGCAGATACCAAGACTTTTAACAGATTAGGAGTTAATCTTACAAGTGAACCAGTAAGAAGCAGTTCTAAATTATATTAATAAGGCAGGGCATTGATTATGCAGAAAGCATTTATTAACGGAAAGATTATAGACGGAACTAAAGATATGTCTGTTATGAGCGGCAAATGTATTATAACAGCCAATAGCCAATGATATACCAGTTGTGCCTGGCAATGATGTAGGCTGTCGGCTGTATTACAGGAAAATCCGCATATAATTCTAAGTTATATATTAAATATTCTGGCGGCGGCAAGAAGCAGGCTTCCATTACCGGGGAGGTACAAAGGTAAATCTTTGCGAGAGTTCTGCCTGTTGTTGCCGCTTTCTACATAATCATTTTTAGGGGAGTTAATAAGTAACTGTTCTAAGGCAATGTCATCAAGTCCAAGCTTATGAGCCGCCATTGCTATAACAGCAAAATCCCAGCCCCATAATGTAGAATAGTCCCACACATCAATTACCTTCATAAGGGTGTTGCGGTAGATATCTTTATCGACAATATCCTCTGCACCATAGCCGTCAAGCATACCATAGATTTGAAGCATAAGAGGGTGGTCTATAGCTTTATTAGTAAATGTATCAGGGCAGTTACTATGTGCAATGTATACATCGTCATTAATTGGAAGTGGTGCTATATGCATTGCAATATTGTGCCATTGGCTGGCTTCATCAGTAAAACCTAATTCATAAGCCCATTTTGCGGCAATCAAAAGACCATATCTGAAATATGCAAGTTCAAATATAGGATTTCTTGTATCCTCTGGCAGATGACGTTCCTGAACTGGAATTACAGGTGCTTCTATATTGTAAATATCGGACATCGGGTCATATACAAGATAATCAACTATAAACACGGCGGTTTCTTTTACAAGTATCCAGTATTTGCTCATATATGCCTTAACGTCAAAATCATCAGAGGTATTATTATCAATTACTATTTGTAACATATTGATTATATGTGGCTGCTGCCAGACAAGAAGTGGTGCAATCTTTGACGGGCAGTCCGAACCGGTGTAAGACACCATCTTAGTCCAGCGTGCACCTTTATAGCCGTTGCGTGAAGCATTTTTCTTAGCTTCATCTAATATATCAATATACCAGTCAAAGCTTCGTGTAAGCAGTTCAGGGTGTCCCCATAAAGGAGCCCACGCCATATGCCAGTAGTGCATTTCAAGGTGCGCCTTGCCATACCAGCTATTGCAGGTAAGACCAGTTTCGGCAGGTGGAATATAGCCGCTGTCATTAATCACAAGAAGATACTGCGATAATATTACACGGCGCATAAGCTCTTTATTATCAGAGTTAAGAAACTTTCCAGTTGTCCAGTAGTTGTGCCAGAAATGTCTGCTGTTACCGGCAATTGTGTCGTATGTGGCAGGTGTGTATATTGATTTATTGAAATTAACGGACATATTAAGTTCATCATCAGTAGTTGTAATATTATAGCTGTGTATACCGTTAGATTTAATAGTGGCAGCAGCAGAGTTATTACATTTATTAATAGTAACATTAGAATCAGATGTAATTGTACTATTATTAGCAGTATGCTGTGAGGTGCCAGTTCCATTTATATTAAAATTGACATAGTAAGCGGTATCATCTATCTGCCGGTGTATATGGGAAGCGTTAAGAAAGTTGCTGTGTCCGTCAGTGTTATTCCAGTCTGAACCTGTTATATCACAGGATGCGTATGGAAAGGCAATATTAACGCTAAGTCCGCACTGCAAAAGACCAGAGCTTATATAAAATGCAACGGTGTCAGAATTATCATCGCATACTGTGTATACAGTTACGAGATTATCAATAATAGCATTGGTATTTATATTATCAGCGGCAATATTATTAAGTGTACGAACATTGTTATTACTGTTAACATTAAGCCTGAAACTGCTTTTTAGAATACCAGTTGTTATATCTAATGTCTGATTTATACAATAAATGCTGCCAGCTTTAATAGGTTCGTTATGAAAATAAAGTCCGATTTTTGCAAGATTGAACTTATGAGGGTTCTGTCTTACCCAGTCGTAGGCGGCTTCATTGCCCTCGTATTTTACACGTGGATAAGTGACAGTTCGTTTGCAGTAATTGTATGGTGTCATTCTGACATCGTCTAAAGTATAGAAGCCTTTTTCGTTATCAGCTTTCTTAGTATGCCAGCCCCATTCAGCCATTGTGCAGAGTGGAGTTTCGGCTGAGTATTCCTCATATAAAGTCTGCATACCAGTAATGTCGGCAGTATAGCAGAACCGCCCATTGCCAACTGATAGTGGAGATTGGGGATTAATATCTGTTAAATGTGGATTAAAACTGGCAATTATATCAAGTCTGTTAATAAGTTTATTGTCTGTATTAGTAGTTACAGTGCCCTGTCTGGCATCTGGGCGCTGTGCATTGCAGTATGTATGTGTATTATTCATAGCCACCTCGTATCTGTAAGTTGTATACTCACGAATTAATTAATACAAGTATAGCACATATAATAATTAAATTATGGCAAAATGATATTTGTTAACTTATGAATAACAGATTTATTTATCATTATATGGAATTATGATAGTAATGTTTATTGGAAGTCTGGAGATATAATTGACTGGTGCTTATTGATAATTAATTATTAAGATAGAATAATAGGCGATTATATGTTAATATTAAAGTTATAGTCAGAATGTGTTACGGGCTTTTGCACAGGATTGAATAATAGAGTAATTATTCAGACAGCAGATAATATTGCAATAGATATTAAGAAAGGGATATGTGATGGATTCAAAAGAGGTATTAAAGGAATATTTTGGATATGATTCCTTTAGGGCTGGGCAGGAAGATATTATTAATGCAATCTTAGAAAAGAAAGATGTGCTTGCGATAATGCCGACAGGAGCAGGAAAGTCGCTTTGTTATCAAGTGCCAGCTATGATGCTTTCAGGAATTACAGTAGTAATATCCCCATTGATTTCACTTATGCAGGATCAGGTGAAATCACTTAACGATGTCGGAATTAATGCGGCATATGTCAATTCCACGCTTTCAGAAAGTGAGATAGACGGCACATTAAATATGGTACTTAATGGCATATACAAGATTATATATATTGCACCAGAAAGGCTTGAAAGTGCGAAGTTCTGTGAGTTCTCCAAGCAGGCAGATATATCAATGGTGACGGTTGACGAGGCACATTGTATATCACAGTGGGGACAGGATTTCAGACCAAGCTATGTAAAGATAGTTGATTATATAAACAGCCTTCCAGCAAGACCGGTTGTCAGTGCATTTACAGCGACAGCAACCAACGAAGTAAAGACGGATATAGAGTGTATATTAAGGCTTGATAATCCTAAGGTTGTAATTACTGGCTTTGACAGGAAAAATCTTTACTACAGCGTAGAGCATATAAGCGGCAAGAATAGGGACAGGTATATAAGCAATTATGTTAAAGAGCATATTGATGAGAGTGGAATTATCTACTGCGCAACAAGGAAAAATGTGGACACTTTATATGAAACCTTAAGCAGTATGGGGATAAGTGTCACAAGATACCACGCGGGACTTAGCAATGAAGAAAGAAAAAGAAATCAGGACGATTTCATATATGACAGGTCATTGGTGGTCGTTGCTACTAATGCATTTGGAATGGGAATAGATAAGTCAAATGTAAGATATGTAATTCATTATAATATGCCACAGAGTATGGAGAATTATTATCAGGAGGCAGGAAGAGCTGGCAGAGATGGAGAGGACTCACAGTGTATAATGCTGTTTTCTGCACAGGATGTGATAATAGATAAGTTCCTTCTTGATAAGAAAGAATTTGAAGGCGTTGAATATGAGGATATAGACGTTATTAAACAGCGTGACCTGCATAGATTGTATGTAATGGAGGGGTATTGCAAGACAACGGGCTGTTTAAGAAATTACATACTTAATTATTTTGGAGAAAATGTAACCGGAGTATGTGGTAATTGCGGCAACTGCAATAGTGAATATGAAGAAATTGATATGACAGCGCAGGCAAAATGGGTCATTAACTGTATAGCAGAAACCAAGGGAAGATTTGGACAGGGCATAGTTATAGGAACTCTGCTTGGAGCTGACAGGGCAAGGCTTAAAGAGGTTGGAGCTGTTAATTATAAATCATATGGAAAGCTTGCAGGAATGAAAGAAGCTGAGTTAAGACCGCTTATAGCCCAGCTTATATCAGACGGTTATATAATACAGACACAGGACGAATACAGTGTCCTTAAAATGGGAGATATAACACCTTTAAAGCAGGAAAATACACATATATATCTAAAGCGTATGAAAGAGTCCGAGGAAGCAAGAAATGCAAAGCTTACAGGTAAGACAGGAAGCACAGGTAGTTCATATGAAGCAGGTGATGAAACTTTTCTATCAGGTTCAGGAAAGAAAGGCAGAAAGCAGACAGGCAAAGCAGGTAAAAGAAGCAGTTCATCAACAGGAAAGAAGAGTACAGATTCACTTACAAATGCAGGTTATGAATTATTTGAACGCTTAAAGGCATTGCGAATGATAATAGCAAGGGAAGAAGGTATGCCTCCATATATTGTATTTAGTGATAAGACACTTATAGATATGTGTGAGAAGCTTCCTTTAAATGCAGAAGCAATGCTTGAGGTATCAGGTGTAGGACAGAATAAACTGATGAAATATGGACAGAGATTTGTAAATGAGATAGATACATTTGTTAAAGAACATAAAGGAATGGCAGCAACAATTAATTAGAAAAAGTGTGCATAGGCACAGTCAGGTTATATAGAATAGTGCACAGAAAAGAGGATTATTATGACAAAGATAGTAGCAGTAGCAGGTAAGGGCGGCGTTGGAAAGACTTCGCTTGCAGGAGCATTTGTTAAAGTGCTTGTGGAGAAATACCCAGATAAGAAGATACTGGCGATTGATGCTGACCCTGCGGTTGGACTTTCTACAGTGCTTAACATAGAAGTGGACAAGACAATAGATGATATAAGAAAAGAAGTCATTAAAAATGTAGAGGACGGCGATACCAAGTCAGCAGTTGAGCTGTTAGGTGAGGCGAAGTATGAGATATATGATGCAATTAAAGAACAGGACGGATATGCATTTATAGCGATAGGAAGACCGGAAACAGCCGGCTGTTACTGCCGGATTAATTCATATCTTAAAGAGGTGATAACACTTCTTTCTGAACAGTTTGATTATGTAGTTATAGACGGCGAGGCTGGAATTGAGCAGATTAACAGGCGTGTTATGGAAAAGGTTACACATCTTGTGCTTGTAACAGATGCAAGCAAGAAAGGCTGTCAGGTAGTTAAGACTATTAAAAATGTTGCAGATGAGCTTGTTATGTATGAGAAAGCTGGAGTTATAGTTAACCGCATACCGGATAAGAAAGTGATAGAACTTATGGATATAGGTGGGCTTCCATTATTATCTGTAATTGAAAATGATATGAAACTGGCAGAGGCAGATATTAAGGGCGAGAATATACTTACACTTTCAGATGATGACAGAATTGTTGCAGGGGCGGCAGAGGCACTTTGCAATATTGGTTTGATATAGTATTGGAGGAATATTTTTGAAGGATTTACAGCATTTATATTATTTTGAGAAACTATTAGAGGAGGTCAATAATGACCTTGTAAGAGAAGCACAGAATAAAGGCAGTATTGCAATTGGAGCAGTCTGTTTTCAAATTCCAGAGCCACTAATTAATCTTCCTGGCTGTTTCTCGGTAAGACTTAGAGCACCAAGAACAGGTTCTATAGAGATGGGTACATATTATATGAGCAGTATGCTTTGTGAGGGCTGTCGCGCCATACTTGAAAGAGCAATCGAGGGAGGGTTTGAATTTCTTGACTGCATAATAGCACCTGATGCGTGTGCACAGATGAACAGGTGCGTTGAGAATATAGAAAGACAGAATTTATGTTCCAAGGAAAAGTTCTTTGTGGAATATTCTGATGTTCCTATGAAGGACGATGAAACAGCCTTAAGACATTATGTAAGGCAGATGAGGGCACATGTATTAGAGCCGCTTAACAAGGTGTATGGAATTGATATATCAGATGAAGCATTAAGAAAGGCAGTTGATTTGCAGAATAAGATAAGCAGGCTCATAACACAGATTGGTGACTACAGAAAAGAAGACAATCCAAGAATAACAGGCTATGAATTCGCAGTGTTATGCCTTGCGACATATTGCTGTCCTAAAGAGGCACTTATTGAAAAGCTGGAGGATACGCTTAAGGAGTTGGGCACAAGACAGCCAGATGATAAGAAGAATTACAGGGCAAAGGTTGTTATGGTAGGTTCGGAGATTGATAATCCAGAACTTATAAAGCTTTGTGAGGAGGCTGGTGCGTTAGTTGTTGCTGACAGGTTCTGTTTTGGTTCACTTCCGGGAAGAAGCGAGATTATTCTTAATGACACGGAAGATGTACTTATGCAGATATGCAGGCAGTATATGCACTGGGGCAAATGTCCACGTTATATGAATACAGCTAAGATTAAGGAACGTCAGGAATATGTAGACAGCATTGCCAAAGAATACAAGGCAGACGGGCTTATATACCAGCAGATAAAGTTCTGCGATTACTGGGGATATGAGAGAGCTTCGGCATTTCATATTATGCGTGAAGAATACGGATATCCGGTGTTATCAATTGACAGACCTTATGCAGCAGGTAATTCGGGACAGATAAGGACACGAATACAGGCATTTGTTGAGAGCCTTGAGCTTAAGAAGCTTAAAAAATAATAAATGAATAATAAGATGTAAATATTAAGATGTAAATGTATGACTGAAAGAATACATTTAAGAAATTAACAATAAAAATACAGATATATGGTTAAGAAAGGATTGGCTATGTCAGGTAAACTTGGAAGTGAGCCGCTTGGTAAGTTCTATACTGGTAAGAAACCTAAGAAAAGACGTGAATGGAGAGGTTTCAAAGATACATGGTATGACTATGTAAGGTGGCTTGGATATTGGAAAACTTTGATTACATTTATAATAAAACCTAATAATATAAAAGGCTTTTTCAGATACCGCTGGATGCTTAATTATCTTGCACTGCCTGATTTTATGGACAGGCATACGGAAGGAATGAGAGGCTTACAGCTTCGTATGGCACATCAGGCACTGGGACTTATTGTTACAGATATATGTGGTATGCTTGGACAGATATTTAGGGCAGACCCTGCAATCGGCAATGATAAGGAACTTAATAAGAAGATTGTTCTTTTTGATGAGAATATGATGAGTACACTTATGGGTGGATTTCCTAATCTTGTGTGGCTTTCAGTTGAAGTTCCAGCCGTGTATACAAGCTCAATGATGTCGCAGAATGGAGTTAGCTATTATGTTGATGTAACACACGAATATGGAGTTCCGACAGATGTATGTCCTATGCCGGCGGCAGAGCTTGGAGTTGCACTTGCAGACGATTTCCCGCTTATTGGCTGTTGTGCTGTACAGTGTAATACAACCTGTGATGGAAGTCTTATGGGAAATGGAATTGAGGCACGCTCATTTAAGATTCCAACATTCCAGCTTGCTGTCCCTATAAGGCACAGGCAGGAAAGCGTGCAGGAATATGCGGCAGAAGAAGTTGTCAATGCAATACATTTTATTGAGGAGCAGACAGGAGAAAAGTTTAACTGGGATGCTTTCTTTAAAAGTATGAAAAGGTTCAATGCAGAGACAGAAGAATTCCTTGAATGGATGGAAATCTCAAAGACTGACTATCCGCAGGTTATGGGTGTTACACTTGCACTTTACAGATATGGTGTATATCAGGCGGCAGGCGGAAGAAACCAGGCATTTCTTGATATGGATAAGAAGCTCACAAGAATGGCTATGGAAGGCTATAAGAAGAAAGAGCTTGCGGCAAGGGAATACCGACACCGTGCTATGACGTGGGGTGTTCAGGCGGCATATTATACAGCACTTCCAATATGGCTGCTTAACTGCTGGGGTATAGTTACAATAACCGATATGTTAAGTATGGTATCAACAGAGATGGTCAATACAGAGGATAAACATCAGGCAATGCTTGACCTTGCATATCTGTATGAGAATATGATTATGCGTAATCGTTCTAATGGCGGTTATGAAACAGGTGTTGAAGCGTTATGGCGTTATTGTGAGATGTTTAATATAGACATAGTTATTATGTATGTACATATGGGCTGTAAATCAATGTCAGGATATCACGGCTTATTTGAGGAAGAAGCAAGAAAGCACGGCGTACATCTTATATGGGTAACACATAATCTTATGTGTCCTGAGGACGGTAGCAGAAGAGATATGAGGACAGAAATCAACAGATATATGAGAACTGTATTCCGTGAAGAGCCGCTTGACCCTACATTGGAAGATTTTGACGACTCACAGAACTGGTAAGAATTCATAAAGATAAGAAAGGAATAATAATATGGCTAAATATTATGGCGGTTGTGATGCAGGAAGTACTTACACCAAATGCGTTATATTAGATGAAACAGGAAAAATAGCAGCAAATATCACTAAAAGAAGCAGAATTAATCCAGTGCTTAGTGCTAAAGACAGCTTAGATGAGGCTGTAGCTTTAGTAGACGGGCTTAATAGTGCAGACGAACTTGATTATCTTATTGGAACAGGCTATGGACGTAATAAAGTACCATTTGCTGACGAGAACATATCAGAGATAAGCTGTCACGCTATGGGTGTTCACGTTGCCGCACCAGATGTAAAGGCGATAATAGATATCGGTGGGCAGGACGTTAAGGGTATTGCTATAGATACAGATGGAACAGTTCTTAATTTCTCAATGAATGATAAATGTGCGGCTGGTACAGGAAGATTTTTTGAGTCAATGGCAAGGGCATTTGAGATGAGCCTTGATGAGTTCTCCAAGCTTTCTTTAACAGCTAAAAATGTTATCCCTATAACAGCACAATGTGCTGTATTTGCAGAGAGTGAGGTAATCTCACTTGTAGGAGAAGGAAAGCCAATGGAGGAGATAGCCGCAGGAATTGAGCTTTCGGTAGCAAAGAGATGTTTTGTAATGGCTAAGAAGGCAGGAGTTGTTGAATCAGTTACACTTACAGGCGGCTGTGCCAAGAATGAGGGCTTAAAGCAGGCTATAGAGAAGGTGTTAAAGGTTAAGGTGGTAGAACTTCCTATAGATCCACAGCTTATGGGTGCTTTAGGAGCGGCTGAATATGCCAGACAGAAAGGAATGGCCAGATGATAATATTAAAGATAATTGGAATAATAGCGATTGTTATTGCGGTGCTGTTTATACTCAGCCTTTTTATATATTTCTTTAATCTTGATATGAAATTTGCCTCAAAGCTTATAAAACCGCTTACGGCATATTATAACTGGTCAAAGAACAGACGTGAGGCAGATAAGAAGAATAAATGAGTATGAAGTTATATGATAAGGATATAGCCTGTGTAATGCAGAATATAAAGGCATATGGAGAGTGCAGAAGGCTTGATAATAATGCACACTGGAAGATGAATGATAAAGAAAAGCTTGTGCTAAGAAGTGATATGGCATACGAGCTTGGCGGCGGAATGAATGAGGCTGTGAGTGCATTGGCATTTACTACGGATAAAGCTGTTGTTGATACAGACGGAGTGTATCTTATAGGTGATGATATGACAAGCATTGACAAAGATATACCATATGCAAGACTTACATTTATAAGGCTTAAGGAAAATGTGCTTGATGACACTAAAAAAGGTGCATTATATGCAGTTATGAGAGCTGTCGATTATGTAAGATACAATACATATCCGGATGGATTTATGATGAGAATATCATCAGTTAAAGAAAGAGAGCCGGTAAGAATATCAAAGGAAGCTGTAAATAGTAATATAAGCTTTTCTAATATAGGTTCAGAGCTTATAAGAGCTTATAAGACAAGAGAAGAAGTTGAGGCTGTAAAGATATACTTTATTACATCAGGTAGTGCAGATTATACAATGCTTAAGCAGTATGCAGGCAGATGTGAGCAGATAACTGATTCACTTAACCACATATTCAATGGGCTTGTTATGGATTGTTCAACGTGTTCAAGCAGGGAGTTATGTGATGAAATAGAGGATTTAAGAAAGTTTCATAACAGTATTTGATATTTTGCATCGATGAATATTATCCTTTCATTGATTACTCTAATTGTAAATGTTAATATCAAATATAGAAGGAAATAACAACAAATAATAGTAAACAATTGTATATAATAGTATGCAATCAGTGTTTATGCAGTCAAAATGTTAAAGCCAGAAACAGGCAGAATGGAGAAAGAATGTATAGAGAAGATTATAAGGTAACTGTTCCCCAGTTTAAAAGACTTGAGGTATTATTAAGTGATTGTGGAGCAATAAGCGGAAAGCTTGATATTGAAACAGGAAGACATAATGCCAGAGTAATTAATGATAAGGTAAAAGAACTTTCAGAAAATGGTGGTGGTACAATTGTAATTCCTAAAGGAATATGGGCAAGTGCACCAATACGTCTTTTATCAGATGTAAGCATAAGAATTGAAAGTCAGGGACTTCTTAAGTTCATAAAATCCAAAGAAGATTATCCTTTAATTATAACTAATTATGAGGGACAGCCATGCATAAGAACTGTATCACCTATTACAGCAGAGAATGCGGTAAATGTTGCAATTACAGGTATGGGTATGGTTGACGGAAGTGGTGATGAATGGCGTCCGGTTAAGAAGTTCAAGGTAACAGATAAACAGTGGGAACAGCTTCTAAAAAAGAGTGATAACGTATTTGAAACTAAAGAAACACAGATATGGATGCCTACTAAATCAAGCCTTCTTGGTAATGAGAAGAATATCCAGTCAGATAAAGATGAAGCTTTAGAAGAAGCAAGAGATTATTATGATTTCTACAGACCAGTAATGGTGAGCCTGCGTCATTGTACTAACGTACTTTTAAGTGGTGTAACATTTATGAATTCACCAGCCTGGAATATACATCCATTTTTCTGTGAGAATGTCACAATTGACAATATTAAGGTACGCAATCCTTATTATGCACAGAATGGTGATGGTATTGATGTAGAGTCTTGTACTAATGTCCATATTCACCATAGTGTATTTGAGACAGGTGATGATGCAATATGTATCAAGGCAGGCAAGAATGCAATTGCAAGAACAATAGATGGACCTTGCAGTAATATATATATACACGATTGTGTTGTTAATGAAGGACATGGTGGTTTCGTAATCGGAAGTGAAATGTCAAGAGGTGTTAAGGATATACTTGTTGAGAACTGCACATTTATAGGTACGGATGTAGGTGTAAGAATGAAGAGTGCACTAGGCAGAGGCGGTGTGGTTGAGAATATCACAATACGCAATATCGATATGGTTAATATAAAGGGTGAGGCAGTTATACTTACTATGGGTTATGTACTCAACCTGCTTAACCGTAATGAAACAATAGCTATGGATAATGAAGAAGATGTTCCATACTTCAGAAATATTGATATGGATGGCATTGTGTGTACAGACTGTAAGGAATTCGCTAAGATTGAACCTTTAAACGGCCGTCCAGACACGATTAAGGATGTAGTTATTAATAAACAGAAGTTCTGCTAATAAAATGTAGTAATGTCTTTCTGATTATTAACAGCTGCTATGTGCCGGTGATGCACACTCGTGCGATGCTGTAGTATGTCGTAAGCGGATATGCTCGGTGTTAGAATGTGCGTTGCAGATTCTTGTTTATATATAGAAAGAGGATAAAGTTGTGAAAAATAATAAATATGAAATAGATATGTGTAATGGTACATTAATGGATAAGCTAATTTCCTTTGCAATTCCATTAATGCTTTCAGGTATGTTACAGCTTATGTTTAATGCTGTAGATATAATTGTTGTTGGAAGATTTACAGGCAGTACTGCACTTGCCGCTGTAGGCTCGACAACAGCACTGATTAGTACGTTTACAAATCTTTTTATAGGCGTTTCACTAGGAGCAAATGTACTTGCGGCAAGATTTTATGCAACAGGCAAATCTAAAGAAATGTCGGAGACAGTCCATACAGCCATAGCACTTGCGGCAATAAGCGGTGTTGTTATGTGTATTATTGGCATTGCTGCCGCAAGAGAGGCACTTGTCCTTATTGACACACCAGATGATGTAATTGGCCAGGCAGCACTGTATTTAAGACTGTATTTTTGTGGTATGCCATTTTTTATGCTTTATAACTATGGAGCGGCAATATTAAGGGCAGTAGGTGACACGAAAAGACCCCTTATGTATCTTATAATAGCAGGTTCTACCAATGCGGTTTTAGACCTTGTGCTTGTGATAATATTTAAAATGGGCGTTGCAGGTGTTGCTATAGGAACAGTTACTTCACAGCTTATATCGTGTATTCTTGTAATAAGATGCCTTATGACAACAGAGTCAGATTACAAGTTAAGAATAAGGGATTTAAGAATAAGAAAATATTACCTTTTACAGATACTAAGTGTAGGACTTCCAGCAGGAATACAGAGTACTGTTATTAACTTTTCAAATGTATTGCTTCAGTCATCAGTTAATTCATTTGGCGAGATAGCAATGGCAGGTTATACAGCCGCTAATAATATACTTGGCTTTCTTTATGTGTCTGTCAACTCAATAACGCAGGCGTGTATGAGCTTTACGAGCCAGAATTACGGCGTTAGAAAATTCAAGCGAATGGATAAGGTGTTAATTGACTGTATGATACTTTCGGTTATAGTGTCAGTAGTTATCGGTGGTGGTTCATACATTTTAGGACGCCAGATACTTGGTATATACACGAACCAGAGTGAGGTTATAGAGTGTGGTATGGAGATACTTTCAATATCGACAATACCATATTTTCTGTGTGGCATTATGGATATGCTTCCTGGAGCTATGCGTGGAGTAGGTTATTCAGCAGTTCCTATGGTTCTTTCAATTGTAGGTACAGTTGGGACAAGACTTGTGTGGATATATGGTGTATTCCCAAGCCATAGAAGTCTGTATGAGTTATTCATATCGTATCCAGCTTCGTGGTTTATAACAATTGTAATGCAGGCAATATGTCTTGTATTTGTAAGAAAAAAGGTAAGAAGCAAAGAATGATTATACAATATATAATCAATGATGGATTAAATTACAAGAAGTGAGGAGAAGTGAGGGTTAGTATGTATACAAAGGAAGATTTAAAAGAATATTTAAAGGATATGGGGCTTACAGGAAAAGAAACAATACTTGTTCATTCTTCAATGAAATCCATAGGGGAAGTAGAAGGCAGGGCAGATACAGTGCTTGATGCCCTTATAGAATATTTTAAGGACGGACTTTTACTGCTTCCAACCCATACATGGAAAAATATTAACGAGGACAATCCAGTATACGACCCAGCGGTCACGCCGTCCTGTGTTGGGATACTTACTAATCTGTTTCTTAAAAGAGATGGGGTAATACGTTCACTTCACCCAACACACAGTATGGCAGGAATAGGTGTAAATGCCAAAGAATATCTTGCAGGTGAAGAACACAATAACACACCTTGTACACCGGGCGGCTGTTATGACCGCTTAAAAGACTGTGGTGCAAAGATACTTCTTATAGGAGTTGGCAATGAGCGTAATACATACATTCACAGCGTTGAAGAAGTGCTTAACATACCTAACAGACTGTCAGACAAACCAATGAAACTACAGATAATTATGCCAGATAAATCTATAAAGACAGTATATGTAAGAAAGCATTACAATGCTACCCAGCCACATATATCAGAAGACTTTGTAAAGCTTGACCAGGCATTATTAGAATGTAATGCAATGACCAGAGTGAAATTCGCAGATGCAGACAGCCTCCTGTGCGATGCCAGCCAAATCTTTAAAGTGGTAAGGCACATATTGTCCCCAGCACCCGAATGTATAGTAACAAGCCCAATCGAAAAGTCCCAGTGGCAGGACTTTACAGATTGACCCAATAAAAATATCTTTTTATAATTTATAACCATAAATGATATTGTCATTGTTGAAAAATGCCTTGTTATAGTTTTTGGCTATAACAAGGCATAAAATATATCAATTTTACAATCCCTCAATAATAATATATAATAATCCCACAAACATACAATGATTGTATGTAAATGCTGATTGAAAGTTGAATAAGTCATTTGAACCTATTCATTGTAATTCAATTCAACTGTAATGCAATTTGAAAGTGTAATGCAATTTGTAACTGTAATGCAATTCAAAAGCAATAAATTTATATAATATTGGAGGCCACACCTATGAAGCAGATATTATGTTTTGGAGATTCCAATACCTGGGGACTTATCCCTAAGACTAAACAGCGTTACCCTTGGGGAGTAAGATGGACAAGTATTTTAGATAATGAACTTAACAGACATTTTAATAATGAATACCGTGTAATAGAGGAAGGGTTGTGCGGAAGAACAACAGTATTTGACGATCCATTAAGAGATGGCCGCAATTCATTCAAACTCCTTCCAACAATATTAGAGTCGCACAATCCAGTAACGGATGTGATTATAATGTTAGGAACTAATGACTGCAAGACAGTATACAACGCTTCGGCAGAGGTTATCGGGCAGGGGGTGGAGAGATTAATTAATCAGGTAAAGAGCTGCCTTCCACACAGCAGAATACTTCTTGTATCACCAATACATCTTGGAAAAGGCGTGTGGGAGCAGGATTATGACCCAGAGTTCTCAGAAGCTTCTGTTGAAGTATCTAAGAAGCTTGCAGGTGTATACAGCAAAATTGCAGAAAAAGAATCAATAGATTTCTTATCAGCCTCAGATGCAGCCAAGCCAAGCGAAATAGACAGGGAACACTTAAACGAACAGGGACATAAAGAACTTGCAAGAAACATATTAAGGTGGTTTGACATTTAAAAATACATAATGTTATAATACCATAGCCTTGAGTATAACAATAACAAAGGCTGTCAGCTACAATTAATTTATAAAACATATGTGGATTTTTCTAGTTAAATCTATTTTTCGCCACATAGCTGTTAATTACAGCTATGTGGCTATTTTTGTGTAATAGGGAATTCTATCGTAATTCCCTATTACACAAAAGGCACTATGTGCCAATAATGCACACTCGTGCGAAGATGTAATTGGTCGCAAGCGACCGCACTCGGCACAGGAATGTGTTTAGCACATTCCTTTTTATGAAATAGGGAATTTACCACAATAAGATTAAGGAGATAAGTATGGATCAGGCTTATATGAAGAAAGAAAGCGTATTAAAACTTCTGATAACTATGGCACTTCCAATGGTTATATCAATGCTTGTAAATTCACTTTACAACATTGTAGACAGCTTCTTCGTAGCACAGATAAGCGAAGATGCGATGACTGCCATATCACTTGTATTTCCAATGCAGAATTTTATTAATTCGGTAATGATAGGCTTTGGAATAGGAATAAATTCAGTAATATCATTTTATATGGGTGCACAGGATAAGGCACAGGCAGACAAAGCTGCAAGTCAGGGAATATTACTTGCGACAATACACGGAATAGTGATGACAGCAGGATGTATTATGCTTATAAAGCCATTCCTTTGTATGTTTACTAATGACAGCAGTATTGTAGAATTAGGACTTCAATACTCATATATAGCATTTGCATTTTCAACAATACTTGCATGGCAGCTGGTGTTTGAAAAGACATTTCAGGCTGTTGGAAGAATGACAGCATCAATGACGGCAATGCTTGGTGGTTGTATAACTAATATCGTGCTTGACCCGATGCTTATATTCGGAATAGGAATATTCCCTGATCTTGGAATAAGAGGAGCGGCAATTGCCACAGGAATAGGACAGACAGTAAGCCTTCTTGTGTATGTTATCATATATATACTACGACCTATGCCAGTTCGTTTTACAAGAAAATGTATGAAGCCAGAGAAAACATTATGTCTGAAAATGTATTCGGTCGGCATACCAGCCAGTCTTAATATGGCACTTCCTTCACTGTTAATATCAGCACTTAATGTAATACTAGCAGCATTTTCACAGACATATGTATTCGTGCTTGGTGTATATTACAAGTTACAGACATTTCTTTATCTGCCTGCCAATGGAGTTGTTCAGGGAATGAGACCATTAATCGGATATAATTATGGTGCAGGAGAGCATAAGAGGGTTAAGAAAATATATTCGACAGCCACAATAATAGTATTAATAATTATGTGTGCTGGAACAGCTATATGCCTTGGAATACCAGATAAGCTTATAGGTTTATTCACAACTAATGCAAATACAATTAGTGCCGGTGCCAAGGCACTTAGAATAATCAGTGCAGGCTTTATCGTATCGTCAGTATCTGTAACAGCCTCTGGTGCACTGGAAGGATTGGGAAAAGGACTTCCATCACTCGTAATATCAGTATTCAGATATGTAGTTATTATAATTCCAGTTGCATTTATTCTTTCAAGGATATATGAAGTTAATGGAGTGTGGTGGTCATTTGGAGTTACTGAGTTGGTAACTGCATTTATATCGTATATAATCTATAAAAAGGCGACACATCATCATTAAATGTAATCAGACATATAAGGTATCTTATGAAACAGCAGGTCATCAATACAGATTTGAGGTAAAGTCAATAATATGGTTTATGTAAATTTAATTATTGGATTTGTATAATTGCTTTATTTTGAAGGATAATGGTTGTATAATAAAAAATACAATTTACAATATTATATAAAAGATATTAATTGTAATTATATGGAGAGTGAAGATAATATAATTGGTATACAATAAAATATATAAATTGCGGATAAAAGAGGAGGCTTAATATATGTGTACAGCAGTTACTTATAAGACTAAAGATTTCTATTTTGGAAGAACTCTTGATTATGAGTTCTCATATGGTGAAGAGATAACAGTTACACCAAGGAATTATATATTTGATTTCAGGCATACAGGACAGCTTAAAAGCCATTATGCAATAATTGGTATGGCATTTGTGTCAGAAGGATACCCACTTTATTATGATGCAGTTAATGAAAAAGGTCTTGGAATGGCTGGACTTAACTTTGTTGGCAATGCGGCATATAAAGCATCAGTATGTGGTGAGAAGGATGTAGCACAGTTTGAGTTCATACCTTGGATATTAAGCCAGTGTGCGACAGTCAGCGAAGCTAGAGCTAAGCTTGATGGAATTAATCTTACAGGAACACCATTCGGCAGCCAGCTTCCAGCGGCACAGCTTCACTGGATAATTGCAGATAAAGATGAAGCAATCACAGTTGAGTCTATGAAAGACGGACTTCATATATATGACAATCCGGTCGGAGTGCTTACTAACAATCCGCCATTTGATATGCAGATGTTTGCACTTAATAATTATGCAGGGCTTTCAAGCAGACAGCCAGATAATACATTTGCAGACAAGCTTAAGTTAAATGCTTACAGCCGTGGAATGGGAGCTATGGGACTTCCGGGAGATTTATCAAGCCAGTCACGTTTTATAAGAGCAGCATTTACAAGACTTAACGCAATTTCAAGCGATACAGAGGAAGAAAGTGTAAGCCAGTTCTTTCATATACTAGGTTCGGTAGAACAGCAGAGAGGTTGTTGTGAGGTAACTGACGGAAAGTATGAGATTACTATTTATACATCCTGCTGCAATGCGGCAAAGGGAATATATTATTACACAACATATGATAATCATCAGATAACAGCAGTAGATATGCACAAGGAAAATCTGGACGGAACAGAGCTTATAAGATATCCAATTATTACTAAGGGTGAAGTAAGATGGCAGAATAGATAGAATATGTCAGAATAATAGTGATGGAGAGATAAGGCGATGGAATGTACTGATAAGTATGATTTTGATACACCAATAGACAGAACTAATACGCAGTCCTTGAAATGGGATGTTGCAGAAAATGAACTTCCTATGTGGGTTGCTGATATGGATTTTAAGACAGCACCAGAGATAATTGAGGCTGTTAATAAGAGAGCAGCACACGGAGTATTTGGATATTCAATAATACCGGAAAGCTGGAATAAGGCTGTAGCCAGCTGGTGGTCAAGAAGACATAACTGGGACATTGATAAAGACTGGATTGTGTTTAGCACAGGAGTTATACCAGCAGTGTCAAGCATAGTAAGAAAGCTTACAACACCTAACGAGAATGTTGTTATACAGACACCTGTTTATAATATATTTTTTAATTCGATAATCAATAATGGAAGAAGGGTTCTTGAGAACCCATTAAAGTATGAGAATGGTGAATATAGCATTGACTGGGAAGACCTAAAGAATAAGCTGGCTGATCCACAGACAAGTCTTATGATATTATGCAATCCACAAAATCCATCAGGAAAGATATGGAGCAGGGAAGATTTATCAAGGATAGGGGAGCTGTGTGCAAGGTATTATGTAACAGTGGTATCTGATGAAATTCACTGTGATCTTACAGACCCTGGAAAGGAATATATTCCATTTGCTTCTGTATCAGATGTATGCAGGGATATAAGCATAACCTGTGTTGCACCTACTAAGACATTTAATATTGCAGGACTACAGACAGCAGCTGTCATTGTGCCACATAAGAATTTAAGGCATAAGGTGTGGAGAGCACTTAATACTGATGAGGTTGCAGAGCCTAACGCATTTGCGGTATGGGCAGCAGAAGCAGCTTATAATTATGGTGATAAATGGCTTGATGAATTGAGAGGTTACATTTATAATAATAAAAGAATAGTTAACGAGTATGTCAATGACAATATTACATCAATAAAGGTTGTGCAATCAGAGGCAACATATCTTTTATGGCTGGATTGTTCAGCAATTACTGATAATAGCAGTGAATTAGCGGCATATATAAGAAACAGGACAGGGTTATATCTGTCAGCAGGCAATGTGTATGGCGGTAATGGAAATCAATTTTTAAGACTAAATATTGCGTGTCCTAAGGTAGTGCTTATGGACGGACTTAAAAGACTTGAAGAAGGTATCAGGCTGGCTGTGAATTAACAGGTTGTTAAGCTGGCAGTTGATTAACTTTGTAAGAATATACTAGCTGATAATTAATGGGGTAATATATGGAAAATGGAAGTTTGCAATACGAAAATCAAATATTAAAGTCAGAGCTTGAGGCAGAACATTTTATTCTTACACAGATGGCAGAGCTTGGAAAGGTAAGAAATGTACAGGAATGTCAGGTGGCGATAAATAATCTTCTTGAAAAAATCGGACATTTTACGAAAGCTGACAGAGCATATATAGTTGATGAAAAAGATGGTTGTTATTATAACACATATGAGTGGTGCAATGAAGGTATTGAACCACAGATTAATGAACTTCAGAATTTGAGAGCAGAGGATATGCCATATTGGATATCAAAGCTTTCAAGTGGTGAGAGTATATTTATTGAAGATTTGGAAAATGTAAAAGAGACTATGCCTGTTGAATATGAAATATTAAAGCCTCAGAATATAAATACACTTATAGTGTTTCCAATAATATTAAGCAATACATTAAAAGGGTTTATAGGTGTTGATAATCCTAATATAAGGTATGCAAAGGACGTAATCAGACTGCTTGCGGCACTGGGGAGTTATCTTGGTACTACAAGAGAGAATGCCGCTGTATATGCCAAGCTAGAATACAGGCTTAATTACGATTCACTTACCAAGGCGTATAACAGGTATGGGTTTTACAAGAATGCACAGAAGCTCATAAAGGAGCATACTGATACCGAGTATTGTCTTATATTATCAGATATTAAGAGTTTTAAGCTTATTAATGAAATATATGGTGAGAATATTGCAGATAAGATATTAATAGATGAAGTTAATATTATCAGGCAGAAGATGAAAGGTAATTCAGTTCTTGGAAGACTTAATGGTGACATAATTGCTATGGTTATTCCTAAGGAGTATTTGTCTGAGGAAGAATTTTCTGATATGATAAAGTTGCTTAGTGACAGGTATTCCAACAAGAATTTCAAGCTTCATATATATCTTGGAGTATATTATATAAAAGATGTCAATGAAACGATAAGACAGATGGTAGACAAGGTATCTCTTGTGATTATGAAGAGTAAAGGTAATATGAGCAATTATATTCTATATTATGATGAGAATTCATATAGGAATGACATATTTAAACAGCAGCTTATAGGTGAGTTCGAGACAGCACTTAATGAGAACCAGTTCTGTATGTATTTACAGCCACAGACGGATAAGGATGGCAATATGCTTGGAGCAGAGGCACTTATAAGATGGAATCATCCTAATATGGGACTTATTATGCCAGGTGCATTTATAGAGTGCTTTGAAGATGCAGGACTTATATACAGGCTGGATAACTACATATGGGAGGAAGCTGCTAAGCAGCTTAAGATATGGAAAGACTCTGGTTATAATTATTATATATCTGTTAATATATCAGCAAAGGATTTCTATCATATTGATGTATACCAGACTTTCAAAAATCTTGTAAGTGAGTATGGTATAGATACAGATAAGCTTCACATTGAGATAACAGAAACAGCGTTATCAGAGGATAAGCAGGCGGCACATAAGACTATAGAAAGACTTCACAATGAGGGCTTTATAATAGAGATAGATGATTTTGGAAGCGGATATTCTTCTTTTAATTTCCTTAAAGATGTGTGCGCTGATGTTATCAAGATAGACAGGGTATTCCTTAAGAAGTCAAGCCACGAGGAGCGTGGAGAGCAGATATTAAGGTCGATTATAAGTCTTTCACACGATATAGGAATGGATGTAATAACGGAGGGTGTTGAGAATGTTGACCAGCTTTCTATGCTTGCCAAGATGAATTGTGACTGGTTTCAGGGTTATTACTTCTCAAAGCCGGTTACTGTCGGGGATTTTGAGGAGAAGTATGGCATTAAGTATAAAATAAATAATAATGCATAAGCATTGGTAATATTAGTAAGTTTAATAAGACTTTTTAATTATTAATGCAGCCGTGTGAAGTTATATGGCTGTTAATAATTAAAAAGTCTTTTTTATAATGGTATGATTATAGCTTTATTAATATAGCAGAAATTGAAATTTATGCGAAATTACAGGGGTTAAGCTGGGAACTTGATGTATGGTGGGAACCTTACGTATTGGGAGTAAGCTGACAACTTGATTTTATTCCGAAATCGGAGTAATATACTATAATCCGATTTCGGAATGAACTGCGGGAATGGATAAAATGGATAATTAAAAAATAAAAGTAAGTAGATAGCAAATATAATTTAAGAAGGAGTTAGAGTGAAAAATATATCAAAAAATCTTCAGATGTTTAATCAGGTGTATAAAGAAACTAATGTTATATACCACGATTATGCGGCGAAGAATGGCATATCAGATACAGCTTTCTGGATAATGTATTCTGTGTATTATTATGGTGAGGGAATAACACAGAAGAATATATGTGAGGAATGGTTCTACAGTGCACAGACAGTTAATTCCTCACTTAAGACTATGGAAAAAAATGGACTTATAATATTAGAGCCGTCTAAGGATAATAAGAAAGAGAAACAGATACATTTTACCAAAGAAGGGCAGCTGTTAGCGGAAAAGATTATTAAACCTGTAATAGAGGCAGAGAAGCAGTCGTTTGAACAATTGGACAACAGGGAGATTGAGGCTATGTTTGAGATAACGTATAAGCATATGAAAAAGCTTGAGAGCCTTATTGAGAGTATAAAGAATTAGAGAACATCAGGGAGAATTAAAGTGAAGATAAAATTATCAGACCATTTTTCATATGGTAAGCTAATTAAATTTACATTACCGACAATTATTATGATGATATTTACATCAATATATGGTGTTGTCGATGGAGTATTTGTATCCAACTTCGTAGGAAGTGATGCATTTGCAGCAGTTAATCTTATAATGCCGGTTGTAATGATACTTGGCTCGGTTGGATTTATGATTGGTACGGGAGGAAGTGCCATCGTATCAAAGACACTTGGAGAGGGCAAGAAAGAAAAGGCAAGAGAATATTTTTCTATGCTTATATACCTTTGCATAGTATCAGGTGTTGCACTGTCAGCAATCGGAATTATATTTATACATCCTATAGCTGCGGCACTTGGTGCAAGGGGGAGTATCGCTGATGATTGTGTAATATACGGAAGAACACTGCTTGTTATGCTTACAGCATTATTCCTGCAAAATGCTTTCCAGAGCTTTCTTGTTGTGGCTGAAAAGCCAAAGCTTGGACTTGTAGTTTCACTGCTTGCAGGATTTACTAATATGTTTTTAGATTTCCTGTTCATATATGTATTAAAGCTTGGCGTATTTGGTGCGGCACTTGCAACAGGAATAAGCCAGATAGTTGGTTCGGTAATACCGATAATATATTTCCTTAGTGATAAAAGTGACGTGCTTAAATTGCAGAAGGCGCGTTTTAACAAAGATATAATAATAAAGACCTGCATTAACGGCTCATCAGAGATGGTTACCAATATGTCGATGTCACTTGTAAATATGCTTTATAATATGCAGCTTATGAAGTATATAGGTACAAATGGTGTTGTTGCATACGGAATAATTATGTACGTTGGATTTATATTCTCAGGAACATATCTTGGTTATGCGGTAGGTTCAGCACCGGTAATAAGCTATCATTATGGTTCAGGCAATAAAAAAGAACTTAAAAATCTGTTCAGGAAAAGCATAGCACTTATTATTGTGGCATCTTTAGTTATGACAGGACTTGCTGAGGTGCTTGCAAAATATCTTGCAGGAATATTTGTAAGCTATGATAATGAACTGCTTGAGCTTACAACGCTTGCTATAAGAATATATTCGGTTGCATACCTTTTTAACGGACTTAATATATTTACTTCGTCATTCTTTACTGCACTTAATAATGGTGCGGTATCGGCGGCAGTATCATTTCTTAGAATGTTCGTATTCCAGACAGCGATGATTATGATACTTCCTCTTATAATTGGAATTAATGGAATATGGATGGCGGTTATAGCAGCAGAACTTCTGGCATTGCTTGTGAGCATTATTTTCATAATAATAAACCGCGGGAAATACGGTTATGTGTAAGAATATAGATATAGATAATAATACACATATGTGTATAAATACGGTTATATGTAAAATAGTAATGATATTTAATTGGAATTTAACATAAATATTAGGAATTATTGATATAAAAAGTTAAAAACTTAACAATTAAAAGGTTGCTTTTTGCAGGCTGATTATGTATACTAACAGAAGAATTTGGTTAAATCCATTTTCTGTAATCTGCCAAAGGGCATACAAGCCCTATTGGTGCTACAATTTAAGAAAAGAGGTTTAATGTAAAATGGCAAACGTTGATTTAAGCAAGTATGGTATTACAGGCGCTACAGAGATTATTCACAATCCTTCTTATGAATTATTATTCGAAGAAGAAACAAAGGCTTCTAACGAGGGTTACGAAGTAGGAAAGGAAAGCGAACTTGGTGCTGTTAATGTTATGACAGGTATCTATACAGGTCGTTCTCCTAAGGATAAGTACATTGTAGTAGATGAGAATTCTAAGGACACAGTATGGTGGACTTCAGATGAGTACAAGAATGATAACCACCCAATGTCAGAAGATGTATGGGCTAAGGTTAAGGATATTGCTAAGAAAGAACTCTGCAACAAGAGACTTTTCGTAGTAGATGCATTCTGTGGTGCTAATAAGGATACAAGAATGGCTGTTCGTTTTATCGTAGAAGTAGCATGGCAGGCACATTTCGTAACTAACATGTTCATTAAGCCAACAGCAGAAGAACTTGAAAACTTCGAGCCAGATTTCGTAGTATATAACGCTTCTAAGGCTAAGGTTGAGAATTACGCAGAATTAGGTCTTAACTCAGAGACATGTGTAGCATTCAACATCACAAGCCACGAGCAGGTAATCATCAACACATGGTATGGTGGAGAAATGAAGAAGGGTATGTTCTCTATGATGAACTACTACCTTCCACTTAAGGGAATAGCTTCAATGCACTGCTCAGCTAACACAGATAAGAATGGTGAGAACACAGCTATCTTCTTCGGTCTTTCAGGAACAGGTAAGACAACACTTTCTACAGATCCTAAGAGACTTCTTATCGGTGATGATGAACACGGCTGGGATGACAATGGCGTATTCAACTTTGAAGGTGGATGCTACGCTAAGGTTATCAACCTTGATAAGGATTCAGAGCCAGATATCTACAATGCTATTAAGAGAAATGCTCTTCTTGAGAACGTTACTCTTGATGAGAATGGTAAGATTGACTTTGCTGATAAGAGCGTAACAGAGAATACTCGTGTATCTTATCCAATTAACCATATTAAGAATATTGTAAGACCTATATCTTCAGCTCCAGCTGCTAAGAATGTTATCTTCCTTTCAGCTGATGCATTTGGTGTACTTCCTCCAGTATCTATTCTTACTCCAGAGCAGACACAGTACTACTTCCTTTCAGGATTTACTGCAAAGCTTGCTGGTACAGAAAGAGGTATCACAGAGCCTACACCTACATTCTCAGCTTGCTTCGGACAGGCATTCCTTGAGCTTCATCCTACAAAGTATGCTGCTGAGCTTGTTAAGAAGATGGAAAAGAGCGGAGCTAAGGCTTACTTAGTTAACACAGGCTGGAATGGAACAGGTAAGAGAATTTCTATTAAGGATACTCGTGGTATCATCGATGCTATCCTTTCAGGTGCTATTAAGACAGCTCCTACAAAGACACTTCCTATGTTCAACTTTGAAGTACCTACAGAACTTCCAGGTGTTGATTCAGGTATCCTTGATCCTAGAGACACATACGCTGATGCTTCTGAATGGGAGACAAAGGCTAAGGATCTTGCAGAAAGATTTAACAAGAACTTTGTTAAGTATACAGGCAACGAAGCTGGTAAGGCTTTAGTAGCTGCTGGTCCTCAGTTATAATTAATAATTCTGGATATAACAGACGATTGTCAATTTAATTAAATATTTTATTGGTATATAAAAAGACCGCTTGTAATTAATGGTAAGCATTAGTTACAAGCGGTTTTGTTTGACTATATTCTCTATAAATTAAAGTTCTGTCCTGACAATATTAAGAGGCATCATAAGATGATCAATAAGGATTCTGTAAGCCTCATTGCCATTGCCGGTTTTCAGGTTCTCAAAGTATTCAGAATGTTCATCTATTGTTCCATTAATACGGCCTTCAACCTCAAGTGCCGACTGTGTTGTAAGTCGGATAAGATACATAAGCTTTTGGAACATATGATTAATCTCCTCATTCTCAATGTAATTAACTAAGAGCAGGTGAAACTTATGGTCGTAATTAATAAAACTTTCGTAGTTATCATCAAGAGCAAGTGATTCTTTCTGGTGTTTGAGAATTTCACCAAGTTTCTGTATTGTATTCTGACCTTTAGCGGTCTGATATTCTTTAGCTAGGCATTGCGTACAAAATCCTTCGATAGCACATCTTATCTGGATGGTTTCCCTCATATCTTTCTGGCTTAATTGTCTTATGCGAAAGCCTTTGCTTGGGATAACTGTGATATAACCATCCTGGCTTAAGCATTGCAGAGCCTCTCTCATAGGTGTTCTTGATATGCCGAGTTCTTTGGATAATTTAGTTTCTGAGTAAAGTGTGTTGACATCGAGCTGGTGAGTAAGAATTAAATTCTTAATGTAATTATAAGCCTCAAGCTGCAATGATGACATAAGCTGCATAGATTCCTCCGTTGTATAAATGCCTGAATAAAAAGTTACGATAATAAATTTATAAATGGACTTTTAAAATAAATTAAAAAAAACATAAAAAATACAATTTACTGATATATAATAGACGATTATTATATTAAAATCAATAAAATAAATATAAAATCGGTATACCGGCACGCAATGTTCGTAATAAAATAATTTAAAATCTGAATATGTAAAGTTATTGTGTTAAAATACTATAATGAAAATATGTAATGATTGCACAAAAAAAACTTGAAAATTTGGTTAATCTGTTTAATTGCAAAGGACTATAATACAAATCGTAATAAAGAATAGATAAACTTAACAGAACCTCTTTGTTGAAGGCTTGCTAAGCAAATCAGATTTTTGGAGGAAAAGATAAATGAATACTTTAAAAGCTGAAAAAAGAAGCATGGATGACAAGGCAAAGAAATTAAGAAGGGAAGGTTATGTAACTGGCAATGTATTTGGAAGAAGCCTTGCAGAATCAATACCGGTAAAGATTGAGAAGAAAGAAGCAGAGCGTTTCTTATCAGTCTGCAACAAAGGTAGTGAGGCAAAGCTTACAATCGATACAACAGATTATGATGTTCTTGTAAAGGAAGTTGATTACGACCCAATCAAGAGACAGACATTAGAGATTGATTTCCAGGTGCTTACAGAAGGAGAAAAGGTTCACTCAGTTGCAGAGATAGTATTAGTTAATCATGACAAGGTACAGGGTGTTGTTGAACAGCATATGGAGGAAATTCCTTATAAGGCAGCTAAATCAGCGCTTGTTGAAAAGGTAAGCGTTGATATAGGAGAACTTAAGCCAGGCGACAGTATTAAGGTAGGAGACCTTGATATTGCTAAGGACAAAGATGTATCAATATCACCTGATGTATTAGAGAAGGTTATTGTAAGCGTAACAGAGCAGACATATGCCGAGACAGATACTGATACTGATGAGGATGGCGAAGCATCAGAAGCTTAATATTATGGTAATATAGTATGATACCAGGGTCAAAAGGTATAAACCCATATGAGCTTGCTCATAGGTGGGTGAAAGACCTTGGGACCCGCCCCGATATGAGCATAAAAGTGGGATGATAATCCCACGATATGCGAATATTGGGTATAATTGTGAGAGTGCGTAGCACGAAGCAATTCGTAGGCATCAAAGTCGGGGGCTTTTGACCCTGATATCATTTTATTCTATTTCTGTCAAGAAAGAAAGGAAATTATTTTGGCAAAGAATCCTATTGTTACTATTACTATGAAGGATGGCGGTGTGATCAAATGCGAGCTTTATCCTGAAATTGCCCCCGAATCCGTCAACAATTTTATCAGTCTGATCAACAAGCATTTTTACGATGGTCTGATCTTCCACCGTGTCATCCGCGGTTTCATGATCCAGGGCGGATGTCCCGATGGCACCGGCATGGGTGGTCCCGGCTACAGCATCAAGGGTGAATTCGCTGCTAACGGCGTGACCAATGATCTGAAACATACCGAAGGCGTTCTGTCTATGGCAAGAGCTATGCATCCCGATTCCGCAGGCAGCCAGTTCTTCATCATGCACAAGACCAGCCCTCATCTGGATGGCTCTTATGCCGCTTTCGGTAAGGTCATTGAGGGCATGGATGTGGTAAATAAGATTGCAGATACCCCTACTGATTACAGTGATCGTCCTCTGGAGGATCAGGTAATGGAAAGCGTTACCGTAGATACTTTCGGCGAGGCCTATCCCGAGCCCAACAAGCTGGACAGATAAGATTTCAAAAAATAACCTCCGAAAATCAGATGCACTCTGACCTTCGGAGGCCTTTTTTATTTACACACAGGCAGATCAATATTCCACATTTTCGCTGAATACAGGATCTTCAACTTCGCCTTTCATATCCTCTGCGATCTCATAAGAGAAATCCCGGAACAGAACATTTTCCGCATTGCGGGCATACAGCACTCTGAGAGAATCCTCCAGGATCACATTTCCCTCGTTGGGACGCAGATCATGGCAATTCTTCGGCCAGTCCGTCTTCTTCTCCAGTTGGACATGAATACCGTCAAATGTGATATCCCGGA
>ERZ773195.129-NODE-129-length-75741-cov-7.773023_pt1 | contig 75741 bp, 57 predicted proteins | sample MGYA00580530_ERZ773195 | MGnify/ENA primary metagenome ERZ773195 (study PRJEB29015, sample SAMEA2737751) | human gut metagenome | biome: human gut; feature: human-associated habitat; material: faeces | place: China | collected 2012 ...
CCTCGCGGGCCAGACCGAGGATGGAATAGCAGTCCGGGCGGTTGTTCGTGATCTCAAAGTCCACAACGGTGTCGTCGTTGCCGATGACGGTGTTGATGTCGTCGCCGGGCTTGCAGTCCTCCTGCAGGATCCAGATGCCGTCCTCAATGGCATAGGGGAAGTCGTTGAGCGTCAGGCCGAGCTCCTTCAGGGAGCAGAGCATGCCGTTCGATACCTCGCCGCGCAGCTTGCCCTTTGTGATGTGCACGCCGCCGGGCAGCCAGGAATTGTGCTGGGCCACGGGGACGAGGTCGCCCTCGTGCACGTTCTGTGCGCCGGTGACGATCTGCACGGGCTCGCCCGCGCCGACGTCGATCTGGCAGACCCACATGTGGTCGGAGTTCGTATGGCGCGTGATGGACACGACGCGGCCGACGACGACATTGCGCAGCTCGGCATCGAGCCGCTCATAGGTCTCGACCTTCTGACCGGCGATGGTCATGGTCTCGACAAACTCCCGATCCGGCACGCCGGAGAGATCCACGAATTCTTCGTTGAGCCATTTTCTGTTCAGTTTCATTGCTCTACCTCCTCAGAACTGCGAAAGGAACCGCACGTCGTTGTCAAAGATCAGGCGCAGGTCGTTGATGCGCAGACGGCCCATGGCCATGCGCTCCAGACCGATGCCGAAGGCAAAGCCGGAGTACTTCTTCGGGTCAATGCCGCAGCCCTCGAGCACCTTCGGGTGCACCATACCGGCGCCCAGCAGCTCGATCCAGCCCTCGCCATGGCAGGTGGAGCAGACCTGACCGGCCGTCTCGCCCGTGCCGTGGCACTTGAAGCACTGCATGTCGACCTCGCAGCTTGGCTCCGTGAACGGGAAATGATGCGGGCGGAAGCGCACGACGGCGTCCTCGCCGTACAGGCGCTTGATGAGCGTCTCCAGCGCGCCCTTCAGGTCGCCCATCGTGATGCCCTCGTCGACGACGAGGCCCTCGATCTGATGGAACATCGGGGAGTGCGTGGCGTCGGCCTCATCCTTGCGGAACACGCGGCCGGGGGCCAGCATGCGGATGGGCGGCTTCTGCTGCTCCATCACGCGGATCTGCATGGGGCTGGTCTGCGTGCGCAGCAGGACGGAATCGTCGTCGTCAAAATAGAAGGTGTCGGAGCGGTCGCGGGAGGGATGGCCCTCTTCAATGTTCAGCTTCGTGAAGTTGTAGGCGGCCTCCTCGATCTCCGGGCCGTCGACGATCTGATAGCCCATGCCGATGAAGATCTCCTTGACCTCCTGCAGCACGCGGTTCATCGGGTGCTGGTGGCCCATTTCCACGGGCTTGCCTGGGATGGTGACATCCACGGCCTCGGCCTCGAGCTTTGCCTCGAGCGCGGCGGCATCCAGCGCGGCGCGGCGCTTCTCCAGTGCCTCCTCCAGCTTGGCGCGGACGGCGTTTGCCATCTGGCCCATGACGGGGCGCTCCTCGGCAGACAGCTTGCCCATCTGCTTCAGGACGGCAGTCAGCTCGCCCTTTTTGCCAAGCACGCGCACGCGCACGGCATCCAGCGCGGACATATCTGCCGCCGCTGCGAGGTCAGCCAGTGCTTTCGCCTTGATCTGTTCCAGTTGTTCTTTCATGTTGGCTCTCCTTTTTGCAAAGAAATGTTGCAGGGAAAAGAAAAAGTCCTCCGTCCGAAAGGGGACGAAAGACAGAACTTCCGCGGTACCACCCGCCATTCGCCGCTGACACGGCGCACTCAAACCGATAACGGAGCGACCCGTCCGTGCCTAATTGCCGCGGAGCACATGCTCCGCAGGGCGTTCAGCCGGAAGCTCACGGGGGAAGGCCTGCACTGCCTGCGGGGAGTGCTCACAGCAACGCACCCTCTCTGAGCCCGCATTCTGCAGCCGGCGGCCCGGTCACAGCTTTTCTTCTGTATCGCCAAAATTTTAACATATTTCTTCAAAGGTTGCAAGGGAAATCCACCGGGGATTTGACTATTTTTTTGCGGTACATTATAATCATATCGAAAAAGGCCGCATTGCGGCAGATGGGGGAAAGAAAAATGGCGGATATTTCGGTCATGGACGCGGAGCGGCTCTGCGGCTGGCTCCCGCGGCGGGCGCGCGAGACGCACAAGGGCGATTTCGGCCGCATTCTGCTCCTGTGCGGGGCCGTCGGCTATACAGGCGCTCCGGCGCTGGCGGCCATGGGTGCGGCGCGGTCCGGCGCAGGACTGATCTTCGTCGGCGTGCCGGAGCCGGTGTATCCTATCGTGGCGGGGAAGCTGCTCGAGCCGATGGTGTTCCCGCTGCCCGCGCAGGGCGGCATGCTGGCAGAGAGCGCCGTTCCGGAAATTCTGGCGCGGCTTTCCGGCTGCGATGCCTGCCTGATTGGCTGCGGTCTGGGCAGAAGTGCCGGGACGTTTGCCGCCGTACAGGCTGTGCTTGCCAATGCGGCCTGCCCCGTTGTGGTGGATGCCGATGGCATAAACGTGCTCGAGGGGCATATAGATGTACTGCGCGGCGCAGCCTGTCCCGTGGTGCTCACGCCGCACGACGGCGAATACCGCCGCCTGATGGGCAGGCTGCCGGGGGAGGACCGCGTGGGCGCGGCTGCGGCGCTTGCGGAGAAGACCGGCGCAACGGTGCTGCTCAAGGGACACCGGACTGCCATCTTCGGCGCGGACGAGCGCTGGGAGAACCGCTGCGGCAATCCGGGCCTTGCTACGGGCGGGAGCGGCGACGTGCTGGCGGGCATTCTCGTCTCACTGCTGGGGCAGGGCCTGCCGCCCGTGCATGCAGCGGCTGCGGCTGCGTGGCTCCACGGAACGGCGGCCGACCGCTGCGCCGCCCGGATGGGGGAGTACGGCCTGCTGCCCTCGGACGTTGCGGCGGAGCTGCCATATCTATTGCCATAGGAGGGGATGCGCGTGCGGCGAGGCTGCGCCGTACTGATGATGTGCCTCTGCCTGCTGCTCGGCGGCTGCGGAGGAAGAAACGAGGGCATTTCGCCCGCCATCGCGTTCCGCGCCTCGCTGGTGCAGGCCGGGGGATGCAGCTTCCGCGCGGAGCTGACGGCGGATTACGGGGACTATGTCGTCCCGTTTGCGCTCGACTGCGAGACAGAGGTGAACGGCCCGACGCGCTTCACCGTCGCCGCGCCCGAGACGCTGGCCGGAATCACTGCAGCGGTGGACGAGACCGGCGGAACCGTCACCTATGACGGCCTGATGATGGACTTCGGCCTGTTGGCAAACGGAAGGCTCGCTCCGGCGGCCGGTCCGGCCGTCGTGGCATATTGCTGGTCCTCCGCCTATCTCGCCGCGGGCGGGGAGGAGGACGGCCGGTTCCGCGCGACCTATGAGAAGGATTATGAAGAAAAAATGCTCAAGGTGGACACCTGGTTTGAAAATGGCATACCAATTTATGCGGAAGTATGCTATAATGGTCAGCGTATTCTGAATTTAACGATATCAGAGTTCAGTCTGAAATAACGGAAGTAAATTTACATGGATTATTTAAAGAGAACCTGGGCGGATATTTCGCTCGACAACCTGAATCATAACTACCAGCAGCTCCGGGCGAAGATCCCATCCGGCTGCCGCCTCCTCGGCGTGGTCAAGGCTGACGCCTACGGCCATGGTGCCGTGCCCATCAGCCGCCATCTGTGTGAGCTGGGCGCGGAGTTCCTTGCCGTCTCCAATCTGGAGGAGGCCATGCAGCTCCGCCGCGGCGGCATCCGCCGTCCCATCCTGATTTTGGGCTATACGCCGCCTGCCTATGCGCGCGATCTGGTCGCCATGGGACTGCGGCAGGAGGTCCACAGCCTCGAGTATGCCCGCGCGCTGCACGAGGAGCTCAAGGGCTCAGAGCGCCGCCTCAAGGTCCACATCAAGCTGGACACGGGCATGTCGCGCCTCGGCTTCTTTGCCTATGACCACCCGAAGACGGTCGAGGAGCTGAAGGAAGTTGCGCAGATGCCCAAGCTTCTCATCGAGGGAATTTTCATGCATTTCCCGGTCGCGGATTCCATCGACGGAGCCGACGCGAATTTTACGCATACGCAGTTCGAGCGCTTCACGCAGATGCTGAGCGCTCTCAAGGGCGTGGGCATCGAGCCGGAGATCCGCCACTGCTGCAACAGCGGCGCGACCATTCTCTATCCCGAGTATGCGCTCGATATGGTCCGCCCCGGCATCGCGACCTACGGTGTGCTCCCGTCGGAGGACCTGCGCGGCATGATCGATCTGCGGCCCGTGATGTCCCTGCGCTCCACGATCTTCCAGATCCGCGATTTTGAGCCGAATATCACGATCAGCTACGGCCGCACCTACACGACGGAGGACCCGGCCCGCATTGCCGTCGTCGGCATCGGCTATGCTGACGGCTTCCCGCGCAGCCTGTCGAGCAACGTGTCGTTCCTGCTGCATGGCAGGCGCGTGCCGCAGGTCGGCCGCATCTGCATGGACATGTGCATGGTCGATATCACGCGCGTGCCGGAGGCAAAGGTCGGCGACGTCGTCACGGTCTTCGGCGAGGATGGCGGCGACAGCATCGAGGTGACGAGTCTCGCCAACCGCCTCGGGACCATTCCGTATGAGCTGATGTGCGGCATCAACAAGCGCATCCCGCGCATCTATCTCAACGGCGAGGACGAGACCGAGGTCCTGCAGTATATTGTCTGATTCTGACCTGCGGCGAACCGGGTATTCGCCGCAGGAAAATTTTACACAAATCCATCTTGACAATACCCGATGTCTCCGGTAAAATACACTAGGATATACGGGAAATGAGAACCGGATATCCGGACCGCCACTGGGCGGATTTCTTTCCAACATGAGTTAGCACTGACTAACCAAAACCGGCGGCAGAACGGAAGCGAGGCCACCCCCCTCCGGGCGGAGCATGCGTCGATGGGATGCGGCCTTGAGTTAGGCTAGACTAATCAGAATTCACCGGAGGAAATAGCATGTTGAATCGATGGAAACGGCTTCTGGCTCTGCTGGCATCCGTGGCCGTGCTGTTCTCACTGTGCACCGCCGCTTCGGCCGCACCGGGCGGGCAGGCGGAGCCGCGGGAGCTGACGGAGGCGGATTATGCCGCAGCCGACGTGATCTTTGCCTCGCTGCCGTCGGCGGACGGCACGAACAGCGGCGCGGCGGGTGCGGCCGACACCGGGGCGCTCTGCAATTGGCTGGAGACGGCAGACGGCGTCCGGCCCGGCTCGGTCGCCGCGAACGGCGGCTGCGTGACCTGGCAGACCGATGCGGGCATTACCTGCTCGTATAACCCGCAGCTCGAGCGCATCAGCGAGCGTGCGCAGGAACCGGCGCAGACGGAAACGCTGGAAAGCATTCCCGCCCTGCGCGGCGTGCAGCACGGGCGCGACGTGTATCTCTTCCAGCCGTACTACGGTCTGGACAGCTCATTCACGCGCCAGTACTACGAAGAGGGCCAGCGCATCGCCGCGAAGTCCGAGGGCACGTTCTACTATTATAAGACGGAGGCCGCGACGGTCGACGCCATTGCCGACGCGGTCGAGTCCGGCGGCGTTATCCTGTTTGACAGCCACGGCACCACGGACTATACCGGCGACAATGAGGACTACACCTCCAAAGCGACGACGTCCTACCTCTGCCTGCAGAGCGGCGAGGGCCTGACGACCGAGGACTATGCCGACGGCCACGCCGTCTACGGCGGAAACGGCATCAACGGCATGCGCTACTATGAGGTCGACGGTACGGTCATTGCCAACCATATGGAAAAGCCCGCAAACGGCGGCCTTGTCTGGATGGCGATCTGCCTCGGCATGGCCACGGACGGCCTCGAGGGTCCACTTATGGACGCGGGCGTCGGCGTGGTCTACGGCTACAGCCAGTCCGTTACCTTTATCGGCGATTACTGCTTTGAAGAGGAATTTTTCAACAAGCTGCTGCAGGGCGGCACGGTCGCGGAGTCTATCCGCACCATGAAGGCCCGCTACGGCAACTGGGACTGCTCGCCCGCCATTCTGGGCAGCGATTCCTCCCAGACCGCCGCAACGCTGGAGGAAGCCGTGCGGAAGCACGCGGCCTTCCCCATTGTCGTTTCGGCGGAGGACGCCTATCCCGGCCACGGAAAAGTCGATGCCGTGCAGGAGGTCAGCTCCGTCTGGAGCCTGCTGGAGAGCTTCACCGCGACCGTGATGTCGGACGCCCCGGAAACGGCCGGAACGGTCGTCCAGAAGGGCATGACGGTCACGGCCGTCCCGGCCCGCGGCTACTATGCCGACGGCGCAACGGTCACCCCGGAGGGGGCCGCTGTTGTGACGCAGGAGGGCAACCTGTTCCGCATCTCGTCCCTGCGCGCGGACTGCACGATCACGATCCACTTCTCTGCCAAGACGCCAGTTGTGCTGCACTTTGCCGTGCCGAACGGTGTCATGCAGGCGGATATCCAGAGCTATGTCGGGGATGCGGAGCCCCTGCCGCTGCCCGCCGGGACCCCTGCAGCGGATGCGCAGGACTATTCCTTCGCCGGTTGGTCCCTGCAGGAGCAGGCGGAGCCGGTCGGGAGCCTGTCCTATCTCCGCGCCGGGAGTGAGTTTGCCGTTGCGCAGCCGGAGCAGACGCTCTACGCCGTCTATCGCTATTTTGCGACTCCGGCCGGAACGACGCCTGCCTTCCATGAGCTGACGGAGGCCCCGGAGGACTGGAGCGGCACCTATGTGCTTTCCGCTGCGGGCCGCGCCCTCCTGTGCGACGGCTCGGTCACGGGCGCAGCGCTCGGCAGCAACGAGGCGGCAGTCCCGTTTGCCGATGCCGGGCTTGCAGAGGAGGACGGCGCGCTGCGCGGCGTTTCCGCTGCGGTCGTTGTACAGATCGAGCGTGCCGCAGGCACGGAGCAGTATTCCATCCGCCTCGGCGGCACTTCTGATGCGGTCTATCTGGCCTGCCGCTCGAACAGCGAGCAGCTCAACACGGCGGAGGACACCGGAACGTCGCTGTCCCGCTGGGTCATTTCCATGGAGGACGGTCATATGACGATCCGCAGCGCGCGCTATCTCAGCCGCACGCTGCAGTATGATGCGGATGCGGGCTGCTTCCGCTGCTATGCCAAGACGAAGACTCCGCTGACGGTCTACCGCGGCGAGACGAGCAGCCTGTGGTATACGACGCAGCCGAAGATGCATGATCATCAGCTGGTCGAAACGGGCCGTCGCGAGCCGACTTGCACCATGTCGGGCTGGATCGACTTCCGCTGCACGATCTGCGGCGAACTGCGCCGCCAGCCGCTGGAGCCGCTGGGCCACGAGGTCGTGAACGGCATCTGCGTCCGCTGCGGCGAAGTGATGCAGCTCCCGTTCCGGGATGTGCCGGAGGATGCCTATTACTATGACGCCGTCGTCTGGGGCTTGTCCCGCGGCGTGGTGAACGGCACGACGATGACGACGTTCTCACCGGACCTGTCCTGCACCCGCGCGCAGGCCGTCACGTTCCTGTGGCGTGCTGCCGGGATGCCCGAGTCCTCCGGCAATACGGCCTTTGCCGATGTCCCGGCGGACAGCTACTATGCCGCGGCCGTTGCCTGGGCGGCGGAGAACAACGTTACGAACGGCACGGGCAGCGGCTGCTTCAGCCCGGATGACCTGTGCACCCGCGCGCAGATCGTCACGCTGCTGTACCGGCAGCTGACGAAGGAAATCTGAAAAATCGGATCAATTTTTTGGTCCGTTTTTTAAGGCAGCACCGCACAATTCAGCGAGAGCATTCGGCGAAAAATATCCGGCGAAGGCCAAATTATGCGGTGTTGCCAAATAAAAAAAGGAGGAAACCCAAGAGATGACAAAACATCGTGTGACTCGCCGCCTGCTGGCGGTGGCGCTGTCCGTGCTTCTGGTGCTCGGCTGTGTCGCTCCGGCTGTCGCGGCGACCTACGAGAGCGGCACCTACACCGGTACGGGTACGGGCCGCAACGGGTCTGTGGCGCTGACGCTCACGCTGACGAACGGCGCGATCGCGAGCGTGGACAATGTGACCCATTCGGAAACTGCCCGCTATTGGGAAAAGGCCAAGGTGCTTCTTGACCGGCTCGTCGGTCTGCAGACCCCGGAGCAGGTCGAAAAGCTCGACGCCGTGACCGGCGCGACCCTGAGCAGCAATGCCATCAAGGAAGCTGCGAAGGACGTGTTCCGTCAGGCCGAATCGAAGGAGACTCCGGTCTTCGCGTCCGGCAGCGGCACGAAGAGCGACCCGTATCTCATCCGCACGGCCGCGCAGCTGCAGGCCTTTGCCGCAGCCGTCAACGGCGGCACGGGCTATGAGGGCCAGTACATCAGTCTGGATGCCGATCTGGACCTGACCGGGACTGCGTGGACGCCCATCGGCGCGACGGGCTCGTTCAACGGCAGCTTCAACGGCAATTATCATACGATCACCGGCATGACCATCGGCTCGGAGAGCGAGAAGGCTTCCTATACGGAGGCAGGCCTCTTCGGCTCGGTAGGCAAGGGCGCTGCCATCCGCAACGTCGGCGTTATCAACGCCGCGATCTACAACAAGACCACGACGGACCCGAGCGTCGGCCTTCTGGCGGCCGGGATCAGCGAGAACAGCATCGTCGAGAGCTGCTGGGCGACCGGCACGATCTACAGCGATACGACTTCTCCCTACTATTCCTATGTCGGCGGCCTTGTCGGCAGCATCGGCATCAAGAGCCTCATCTGCAACAGCTGGACGAACGTTGTCGTCTATGCCAAGGGAAGCTCTGACAGCTTTGTCGGCGGCATCGTCGGCGATACCGGCAACAACTCCGCCGTTGTGAACTGCGCGGCCCTCGGCTCCGTGGCAAACTACGGCAACACCTCCATGATGTACGGCGCGGGCGGCGTTGTGGGCTACAGCTCCGGCGCGGTCTATGCCAGCTATTCCTCCAGCCGCATCCATATGGACGCCGTGTCCTATGACGACGGCGCGGATGTGCCGGTCGGCGGTGTCGTCGGTTCTCCGTCGGCTCTGTCTGCGGCCTACAACTGCTATTTCAACAAGGAAGAGAAGCAGACCTATTATGACGGCGAGGTCTCGACTCCGCTGGCAGTCGGCTACGACGTGCTGAACTACAGCGAGAGCGACAACGATCACTGCGAGGGTCTGACGGCCGCCGAGATCGCCTCCGAGACGCTTCTGAACAAGCTCACCGCGGCCCTGACGCCGGAGGAGCTGGCAAAGGGCCAGGCCTACTTCAAGTCCGAATCCCTGCTGACCGGCGACATCACGCTCGACAGCCTGCTGAGCATGACGGAAAACGGCTGGTGCACATGGGAGCGCAATGCGGACGGTGCGCTGCTGCCCACGGCGGGCGGCTCCGTCACGCCGGAAGAGCCGGATTACTTCGCAGGCGGCGACGGCTCGGTCGGCGATCCCTATCAGATCGCGACGGAAGCGCAGCTGCGCGCCTTTGCCGAGGCCACGCAGGCCGGGAAGCTCGTGACGACGAATGTCTACTTCGTCCTGACGGCCGACATCGCCCTGAACGGCGAGTGGACACCGGTCCACAGCTTCGGCGGCACGTTCGACGGCGGCAATCACACGGTCTCCGGCATGACCATCGGCACGGCCGATGCGCCCTCCAAGCTGGTTTCTGCGGGCTTCTTCGATGTGCTGGCCAACACGGCCAGAGTGCATGACCTGCACCTGACGAACGCCTCCGTCTATGTGCAGCGCTCCGGCGCGGCGCTGGATGACCGCATCTATGCCGGCGGCCTCGTCGGCGGCGCGGGCACGGCGGGCAGCAATGTGCGCATCGACAACTGTTCCGTCACGGGCAGCACGATCTCCGCTGCCTCCGGCACGTTTGCCTATGCGGGCGGCCTTGCCGGTCGTCTCGACCGCGAAAACGTTGTGACGAACTGCTGGACGGATATTGCCGTCACCGCAGTCTCTGCCAATTCTCCCGCCTGCGCGGGCGGCCTTGTCGCCACCATCGGCGGCAGCAGCATGATCGCCAATGCGGCCGCGCTGGGCGATGTCTCGGTCACGGGCGTCAGTGCGGAATACAACTGGTGCCGCGCGGGCGGCCTGCTGGGCTCCTCGGCCTATCTGACCCACAACTGCTACGCCTCCGGCAATGTCTCCCTGCAGGATTCTGCCGAGAGCGTCAAGAACGTCTATCTCGGCTGCCTCATCGGCGAGCAGAGCGGCGGTGTGGTCGTCTCCGGCCACTATTCCAACGGCGCAGTTCTGCGATACAACGGCGAGACGCAGACGGCCAAGGCGACCGGCTCCATCCCCTCGTCGTGGTATTTCGACTACAACAAGATCACCGCGCACGACAGCGTCACGGATGCGGCCTTTGCCGCGGCCATGAACGACGGCATCTCCGAGAGCGGCATTGCCGAGACGGATGCCTATCTGACGAGCAGCGGCAAGTTCACCTCCTATACTGCCGAGAGCCTTGCGGCCATGCGCCCGGCTGCCTGGCAGAGCTGGGGCCTTGCGGACGGCAAAGTCGTCCTCGGCGGCTCGCAGGATGACCCGACGTTTGCGGGCGGCGACGGCTCCGAGACCGCTCCGTTCCTCATCCGTACCGAAGCGCAGCTGCGCGCCTTCGCAGCGACGACGGCGGACGGCGAGACCTATGCCGGTCAGTATGTCGCGCTGGATGCCGATATCCCCCTGAACGGCGACTGGACGCCGATCCATTCCTTCGCCGGTACGTTCGACGGTCAGGGCCACACGGTCTCCGGCATGACCATCGGCTCGCAGTCCGCCCCGGTCGACGCCTCGGATTCGCCGCTCGGCTTCTTTGACATTCTGGCAAACGACGCGCAGGTCCGCAACCTGCATCTGACCGGCGTGAGCATCTACGGCTCTGCCGAGGGCCAGTGGACGCGCCCGTTTGTCGGCGGCATCGCAGGCGGCTCCCTGAGCATCGGCACGGACGTCCGCATCGACAACTGCTCCGTCACCGGCTCCGCCATCTCCCTGACAGCGGAAAACTGGGCCTACGCCGGCGGCATCCTCGGCGCGCAGGCCATGAACGGCGTCATCACGAACAGCTGGACCGATGTGACGGTCTCCGCCATCTCCAAGAGCGGCCTGACCTGCGTTGGCGGCATCACTGCCATCAACAGCAACGGCGCCATGCTGGCAAACTGTGCTGCGCTGGGCGATGTGATCTCCCACAACGGCTACACGCTCACCAGCACCATCAGCGGCGCTGCAGGCGGCCTGATCGGCCAGGCGACCGGCCTGCTGCACAACTGCTATGCCTCCGGCAACATCGAGCTGGTCAACGCCATGGATGTGGCAGCGCCTGCCGCCGGTATGCTGGTCGGTAAAATTTCCGCAAGCCGCGCGCTGAACGGCTTGGTCGTTGGCTGCCGCTATGAGACGGCCGCCGTTGTGACGGCCAACGGCACGCAGATCGAAACGGCTGCCGCGGGCGCCATGGGCGACACGGTCCTGCTGGAGAATGTCTCTGCTGCCGATACCGGCGCAGCGACATTTGCAAACACCATGAACGAGGGCCTCTCGACTGCGGGCCTCGGCCGCACCGACCGCTGGCTGACCGGCGAGGATGTCGGCTTTACCGCAGAGGAGCTGGCGGCTCTGCGCCCCGCGGCATGGTATGCCTGGGAGCGCAGCGAGGACGGCAAGACGGTCCTGAGCACCAAGATCTATGAGGATATCGAGATCCCGACGCCGGACTTCTTTGACAGCGGTGACGGCACGGAGGGGGATCCGTGGATCATCCGCACGCTTGCCCAGCTGCAGGCCTTCCGCGCGTTCTTTGCGAAGAGCGACTTTGACGGAGCCTACATCGCTCTGGCGGCCGATCTCGACCTGACCGGCACAGAGTGGGCCCCCATCGGCCACACGGACCGCGGTGTGCAGGCCTTCCGCGGCCATTTTGACGGCCGCGGCCACACCATTTCCGGCATGAGCATCGGCACGGCGGATGCGCCGGTTTCCGACACGACCAGAACATACTATGGCCTGTTTGCAGCCCTGATGGACGGCGCTTCCGTTGAGGATCTCCGCGTGGAGGGCAGCGTCTATGTCACGGGCGAACAGACGGTGTCTGCCGGCCTGCTGGCGGGCTGCAGCGACCTTTCGCTCATCGACCGCTGTTATGCGGTGGGCACGGTGCAGGTCCGCACCGAAAACGGCAGCTTTGAAAACAGCAGCTTCGCGGGAGGCCTCATCGGCTACAGCCAGCGCAGCGAGATTTACAACTGCGGCGCAGATGTCGCGCTCGACGCCTACTGCAAGACGGCGAACGCCGAGGCGGGCGGCATCACGGCCATGAACGCCTTCGGCATCATCGCAAACTCCTATGCGACCGGCACGCTGACCGCTGCTACGGACCGCTCTGTGGACGACAGCGGCGTGAGCTATCTCGGCGGCATCGCAGGCTGCCAGGCCGGTACACTCGTAAACTGCTACAGCGACTGCACGCTGACGTCCAAGACGTGGACGAAGTTTGTCGGCGCGCTCGGCGGCATGGCCACGGCCATCAGCGAGAGCTATGACAGCTACTATACAGAGGATGTGGCCCTGACCATCGAGGATCAGCGCCTCGATCCGCCGGTCGCCTTCGGCACGGTCGTTCCGTCCGGCTACAACGAGGACGGCGATCTGCTTAACGGTGCGTTTATCTACAACGTCACGGCCATGACGCTGGAGCCTGCCGCTCTGGCCGCGGCCCTGAATGAGAACTTTGCCGCATTCCCAGTCGACCCGGCCGAGCTGACGGTCCCGCTCCTGCGCTGGACGGTCGTCGACGGCAAGGCGGTCCCGCGCGGCGGCGCGGCGGGCATCACCTATGTTCCCGTGGAAAAGCCGGACCCGACGCCCGAATATGCCTATCAGGACGGCGTGTACTACGGCCGCGATGAGGCGGAGCATGTCATTGTCCGCATCGTCGTGAAGGACGGCAAGATCGTCTCCGCCGAGATCGTCACCCCGAAGGACTTCGACGCCGACCATGCCGAGGAGATCCTCGCCGCCGTGGTCAGCAGCCAGACAGTCGAACGCGCCGACAGCGACACGGCGGACGACAGCACCCTGAAGTCCGCGCTGAAGGTCGCCCTGAACCGCGCCCTGCTCGGCGATACCTCGACCTATGATCCTGCCGATCCCACCGCGATCTTCGACGGCGGCAGCGGCACGAAGGCCGATCCGTACCGCATCGCAACGGCCGATCAGCTGCGTGCCTTTGCGGCAGCCGTGAATGAGGAAGAGCATTTTGCCGGGGAATACATCGTCCTGACGGCGGATATCGATCTCGCGGGCCGCAAATGGGTCCCGGCAGGCAATGCCGGAGCGCACTGTTTCAGCGGTATTTTCGACGGACAGAACCACAAGATCCTCGGCCTGCGCATCGGCACGGAGGAGACACCTGCGGACTATGTCGCAGCCGGTCTGTTCGCCTATGCCGACGGCGCGATCATCCGCAACGTCGCCATCGAAAATGCACAGATCAATATCAAGCGCACGGACAGCGTCCGCATCTATGCGGGCATCGTCGCCGGTGTTATGGATAAGTCCGAGACCGGCGCAGGCGCGCTGATCACGAACTGCGCCGTCTCCGGCACGGTCTCCGCGTCCTCCAAGGACTGGAGCACGGTCGGCGGTATCGTGGGTCAGAGCTATGACAGCGTGATCCTGAACTGCAGCGCCCATGTCGACCTGACGACGGTCTCCGTCAGCGGCAGTGCGCTGGCAGGCGGCATCGTCGGTCTGGACGGCTTCTCGATCCTGGCCAACAGCTACGCCATGGGCAGCATCTATGCCGATGCAGGCGTGAACGCTGCGACCATCGGCGGCATCGCCGGTATGCAGGCGGGTGTTGCGGGCAACAACTATTCCGACATGAAGCTCACGTCGAAGAACGCCACGGGCGACATCGGCGGCATCGCGGGCCGCAACACGGCCATCGGCACCGTGAATTACGGCTACTTCAACAGCGAGCAGGAGCAGCGCAGCGGCAACAGCGTCGTGACGCCTGCAAAGGACATCGGCACGAACGTGACCATGGGCTCGACCGGCGTTGTGCGCAACACGGCCGCCATGACCGGCGCGGAGCTGCGCAGCGAGACGTTCCGCGACCTGCTCAACGAAAACCAGTGCGAGGACCACGAGCTGCGTTCCGCCCTGCAGGACGGCGTCACCCGCTACAGCATCAAGCTGCGTGCGGACGGCAACCTGACGGTGGACAGCTGGATCCTGGACGGCGAGGTCCGGCAGAAGAACGCTCCGGTGCTCGAGCTTGACCCGCAGGCGCCCGAGGCACCGGTCATCACGCCGGACGGCGGCAGCTACGCCGAGGCGCAGACCGTGACCATCACGGCGGCCTCTGCCGACGCTGCGATCTACTACACACTTGACGGCTCCGATCCTCTGAACGGCACGCTCTACACCGGCCCGTTCACGCTGGAGCAGTCCGCCGTCGTGCGCGCCGTCGCCGTCCGCGGCAACTCCGTCAGTGCGGAAACAAGGGTGGAATTCACCATCGAGACGGTGCACAATGCCGTCCTGAGCTTTGTCTCCAACGGCGGTTCCGTTGTGGAGCGCGTGGAGCTGCCCGTCGGTACTGCCGTGGACCTGAGCGCCTATGTGACGGAGCGCGAGGGCTATGACTTCACCGGCTGGTATCTCGACGCCGCGCTGACGCAGCCCATCACAAGCCTGACGCTCGAGGCCGACACGACGGTCTACGCGGGCTGGCGCATCCGCAATCCGTTCGTCGACGTGGCCGAGAAGGACTACTTCTATGACGCGGTTCTCTGGGGCGTGGAAAACGGCGTCGTCAAGGGCATGGATGAGACGCACTTCGAGCCGGAGACGGTCTGCACCCGTGCGCAGGCGCTGACGTTCCTGTGGCGTGCAAACGGTATGCCGCAGCCGAAGACGACGACCAATCCGTTCGTTGATGTCGATGCCTCTGCCTACTACTATGACGCAGTCCTCTGGGGGGTCGAGAACGGCATCGTCAAGGGCATGGATGAGACGCGCTTTGAGCCGGATACGGCCTGCAGCCGCGCGCATGCGCTGACGTTCCTGTGGCGCGCGAAGGGCATGCCGCAGGCAAGCGGCACGACGTTTGCCGATGTCCCGGCCAATGCCTACTATGCGCAGGCAGTTGCCTGGGGCGTAGAGAACGGCATTGTCAAGGGCATGGATGAGACGCACTTTGAGCCGGATACGCTCTGCCAGCGTGCTCACGCCGTGACGTTCCTCTGGCGTGCCTACGCGAACTGAGTCCCCATAACGCGTAAATAACAAAAGCCCGCTGCAGGGTTCCCTGCGGCGGGTCAATTTATGGCAGCGCCGCACAATTGCAGCTTCGGCCTTTGCCGGATATTTTTCGCCGATCCGTCGGTTCGAAAAGTTTGAGGTATTGCGCAGCCGTTGGCGGCTTTGCCGCCCTACGGATGCGGCATGTCCCTTGCGGGTACACAGAGTACATCTGCACGTTTCAAACCTTGCCTCGACAAAAAATCTCGCGCTAAATGCTCTTGCTGAATTGTGCGGTGTTGCCTTATATTCTAATCCAGCATGAAGCCCCGGCAGCCGAGGCCGGCAAAGTCGGCAAAGCCGAGCGAGCGGTAAAATGCGGCCGTCTCCGGCGTGTCGTCCGTCGTCAGCTCGATCTGCCGCACGCCGTTGAATCGCTCGAGCACGGCGCGCAGCAGGGCTGTGCCGATCCCGCGGCGCTGCCGCTCCGGCGCGACCAGAATATCCTGAATGAACACGATCGTCGCGCCGTCGCCGACTGCGCGGATCAGCCCGGCCAGCTCGCCGTCCTCCCACGCGGCCAGAACCAGCAGCGAATGGCGGAAGCCGCGTTCCAGCGCTGCCGGGTCGTCCGTGTAGGCCGTCCAGCCGACGCTGGCGTAGAGGCGCAGGACATCCTCGGCCTTGTATTCCCTGTATTCCCGAATGTCCATCTCATATTTCTCCAATCAAATAGAAAAGGCGCGCCGCTGATACCTCGGTATCCGACCGGCGTGCCTTTTTTGGTGCCGCTGACCGGGGTCGAACCGGTACGCTTTTTAGGGCGAGGGATTTTAAGTCCCTTGTGTCTGCCTATTCCACCACAGCGGCATATCTGCATTCTGAAACAAAGATATTTTATCATTTTGAGCCGCTCCCGTCAAGCCCCGCGTGCCGCCGGGGGAAAATTACGCGAAACAGCGGCAGAGAATGGTGGGGGTTCGTCAAACTGTCGAACAAATGTACAGAAAAACGTCATATGATTGTTGAATTATGCCGAAATATGAGATATAATGAAGGAAAGAATAGTGGGCTTTGCGGATATTTGAAAAAAGAGAAAAAAATGTTGGAATTTATGGGCAGAGTCCAATTTATTGGACAGCGGATGATGTATGATGAGGGCAGATAAGAGGAAGCATACCGAATGCGTTATGGAGGAAAGGAAGGAATAGCCAATGATCCATAAAACATATCAGGTCTCCATGGAGGTCGCAGGGGACACGGCGCTCTGGACGCGGCCGGACACCGGAGATTCTCCGTGCAGCTATCCGGCACCGACTTATTCCGCAGTGCGCGGTCTGTTTGAGAGTATCCTTTGGGGTCCGGCGGTCCGGATCATACCGAGAAAAGTGGAATTGTGCTCCGCGCCGCAGTACCACTCCTATGCAACGAATTACGGCGGACCGCTTCGAAAGTCCAGTCTGATCAGCAAGGATAACAACTACCAGCTGTTTGCCACGGTGCTGACCGGTGTCTGCTATCGGCTTTATGCGGATGTGATCCCCAACCCAAATAAGGAGAAGCTTCCGGACAGAGCCCGCGAATGGGACCGGCGCACGACCTCGCCGGGGCACGCCTATCAGGAAATGTTCAACCGGCGCTTGCTGCGCGGGCAATCCTATATGACGCCGTTCCTCGGATGGAGCGAATTCACGCTGTCATATTTCGGCCCGTTCCGTGAGACCACAAAGGTCTGCAAGGAGCTTCCGGATATCCACATTCCATCCATGCTGCGCAGGGTGTTTCTGACAGGACACGAATCAAATGAGTGGGCCATATATCAGGCGGTTTATGATATGGACCTCTGCATTCATCAAGGTGTTCTCGAATATCCGGTAAGAGAGGAGGAGTACCGTGATCAATGAGTTGTATGAGCTTGCGCGGGTGCTTGATGATGCACAGGTCAAAAGACAGAGTTGGCACCCCAAATATAAGCCAATCCCCAATATTCGGCAGAATGCACCCTGTGTACGTATCATGGTTTCCGGTGGAAAAATTGCGGATATTTCGTCCGTAAGTGCAGAACTGGGCAAAAGCATCCGAAAATATGGTGACAATCAGGGTACCTATCCCTGTATGAATCTTGCACCTCTGTACCGGATCACAGATGAATCCGTAAAAAGAGAGCTGGCTGACCTGAAAAAGCACCCCGAAAAGATCGATACAGCCTGCATTTGCAAAATGAAAACATGGTGCACGCAAAATAACTGGGGCGATAAGGTCCAAAAGAAGTTCAGAACTTCCATGGAACGGGCACATGAGGCGGAATTCCAGTCCGCTGCAGCCCGGTATAGACCACTTCGGTGTCTGCTTGAGGAGACGGAATATTTTGCAGACCCGACGCTTCTTCATAACGAACTGGAGCGGAAAGCATGGGAGCTGCTGCGAAGTGTGAAGGATACTGCCTTGGCGCTGACGCTGCTCTTTTATTTGGGAAAGGCAGGAGCTGATGCAGAGAGTGATTATGGCTCCCTTTCCGTTGCGTTTGATGCATTAAAACTGATCGATGATAATATCGCTGCAGTCAGTAACAGGTTTGTTCTTGAAGTAAATGAGCATTTGCTGCATGCGAATCCCCCAAGTGGTGCAGAGAAGCAGAAAAGGGAAATCGATGCTTTCGGCATCTGCTTTCAGCCGGTAGATGAGCCGATGCCCAGCGTCAAGCTGGCGGGCGGATTTGAAGTGACACTTCGGACCATGTTCAAAGGGCAGCCGTGCCAGAGCCGATATGGACGGTTTGAAGGGGAAAGCTATCCGGTCTCATCCGAGATGCGCCAACGACTGCAATCAGCGCTTGCATGGATCGGGAGTGAGAAGGAACAGGAGAATCGAACATGGATCAACACGGATAAGAATGAGATCCTTTTTGCGTATCCGTCCTCTTGGCCGGAAGTTCCGATTTCTTACACCCGGATATTCAAGAGGATGCCAGACATGAGTGTAACATTCTCTGCGCAGGCAGAGCAGTTCCTTCGGGAGCTTTTGCGCCCGAAAAAGGATGGGACAGATACTCACGCAGAATGGATAAGGATATTTATACTCAGAAAAATTGACAAAGCCCGCACAAAGATCGTCTACACCAAGCAGACCGATCCTGCCGAGCTGGAGCGGTGCTGCGAAGCATGGTCGCGGGGCTGCGGGAATCTCCCTGCATTTCCCTTTGACAAGCCGGAGGACCTGTACCCGCTGGAGGCTGCCGGTATTCTGAACGGCTTCTGGAGACGGGACGGCGATGCTGTGACGGATAAGTACAGACCGTATTCCCAATATCACGGTATAGAGCTCTTGATGGACCCGAAGCTGCCCGTTACAGCCGATCTGCACCGCTTGACCGAGAGCGCGATGGTCATCGGACCACTTTTGAGGAAACCAAAATGCAGTAAGGCAAAGAAGAAAGAGGACATACAGAAAGAAAAGAAAATACAGGAAGCTGCAGGGAAGCAGCTGCTCCTGCTGGGACTATTTCTGGACCGAATGAGAATCAGAAAGGAAGATTATATGGAGAACTTGCCATATCTCTATGGCCAGCTGCTCAAGGCGGCTGATGAGCTGCATGAATTGTACTGCGATGTCGTGCGCGACGGACAAAAGCCGCAGGAGCTTGTGGGAAGCAGCATGTTCCGCAGCGTATCGGAGTCACCGCTCCGCATGCTGCCAGTGCTGAGCCAGAGGATCATGCCATATTATGCGTGGGCGAAAGTCTACCGCCGGAAGAGTGACAACGAAAACAGGAAGCATGCAGCTCGTGCCGGGTGGTTGTATCGGGTCTGTGAGCAGATCACAACGAGGCTTTGGAATAGTCAGACTGTGCCGTCCCGGTTCAACGATGAAGAGAAGGCGCAGCTGTTTATCGGCTATCTGGCGTCATTTTCTGAGAAAGAAATGAAATTAGAGGAGGAATCAAATCATGAATCATGAGATCAAACGTGCAACCGGACTTCTGGTCCTCGAAGCAGTCAACTCAAACCCAAACGGCGATCCGGAACGCGATGGCGAGCCCAGACAGCGTGACAACGGCCGCGGGGAGATCTCTCCGGTCTCCTTCAAGCGGAAGTTGCGTGATCTGATCGAGCAGAATGACAAGGATGAGCACGATACGCCGTTTTTCAAAGCATTGCCGGAAAAATTCAGCGGGAAAGAACATGAAAAGCAATACCTGATCCTCGAACACCGCGGACGGAACCGAAGCCAGATCAAAGAAGAGATGAGGGAAAACTCACTGCAGAGCGGGAGACGCAAATTTGTCGAGCGATACTGGGACGCCCGTGTTTTCGGCAATACCTTCCTCGAAGAAGGGGAAGACAACTTCATCCGAACCGGCGTCGTACAATTTGGAATGGGCATTTCCCTCGCGCCGGTCGAGATCATCCGGCAGACAAATACCAATAAGGCTGGTGTGGAGAGCGGCAAGGACCGGGGCATGGCGCCGATGGCATATCGTATTGTGGACCATGGGGTATATTGCATGCCGTTTTTTGTCAATCCGAATCAAGCAGAGAAAAGCGGCTGCACGGCGGATGATATTGAACTGCTCAAGCTGCTTATCCCGCACGCCTATGAGCAGAACCGCTCTGCGATCCGGCCGGATGTCCGAATCCGTCATGCATGGTACATTGAGCACAAGAGCATTCTGGGAAGCTGCCCGGAGCATCTGCTGCTGGAGGCGCTGACCCCCGTTAAATTGGGAAACCCTGACGAGCCGTCCACATCGTGGACTGATTATCAGGATAAAACGGGACTGCCGGAGGACCTCCTTGTGCGCGTAGAAAGCTGCACGGACCTGATATTGCGGGGATGAGAACGCCGCTTGCGCACAGTGCGCGAAAAAATTATCCGCCGCAGACCTACGAAGCGCACGTCCGCGGTGTCTGCGAAAGGGCGGGAAAATACGCGGCTGAGGCAGAATGCTATTCGGTGAAAGCAAACGGTATCCTGTCAACCATCGTTCGGGACAGCGCGCTGCTCCACGATCTGGGGAAGCTGGAGGAACGGAACCAGAGCGTTCTGTGTGAGCAGAGCAGAAGGCGGAGGCATCTGCCTGTGGACCATACCGACGCCGGAAGCGCCGCCCTGCAGAAGATGGGGAGCGGCTGTGCCGCAATGCTGGTATACTCCCATCACCAGGGCCTCCCCGATCTGTCGACGGAATTTGCAGCAAGAGGATGCTCCATATTCCGAAATGGGAATGCCGAGGTGCGCGCAGAGACGGATGCTGCGCTGCCTGCATTGCTTCGGCAGCATGAAGCGCTTTTTCCCCGGAAGCCAAACAAAGAAGTGCAGGCGTATGACGGGGACCCGGCGGTGTTCCTCCGTATGGCGCTTTCCTGTCTTGCGGATGCCGACCACGGCGACACGGCCGCGGCATTCGGGCAGACTGAAAAAGCCATGCCGGAGCTGCGCCCGCAGGAACGGCTCGCTGCGCTCGACCACTATGTGTCTAAATTCGGCGAGACGGACGAACGTAGCAGCCTGCGCAGAGAGCTGTATCTGTCCTGCCGATCGGCGGAGGCTCATAGCGGCTTTTCCGTGTGCGGAAGTCCTGTTGGCTCCGGCAAGACGACGGCGGTGATGGCGCATCTTCTGGAGCAGGCCTGCAAACGGAATGCTCGCCGAATCTTTGTAGTCCTGCCCTATACCAGCATTATCCGCCAGTCTGTTGATATTTACCGGAAAGCGCTCGTGCTTCCGGGGGAGACACCGGAAGATGTTGTGGCAGAGCTGCATTCCAGAGCGGATTTTGAGGATATCGAGACACGCTATCTTACTGCGCTCTGGCGCGCGCCGATCGTTGTGACGACTGCGGTCGCATTCTTTGAGACCTTGTCTTCCCATAATCCGGCGGCCTTGCGGCGGCTGCATGAGCTGCCGGGCAGCCTGATCTTTGTCGATGAGGCACACAGTGCACTGCCGCTCCGGCTCCTTCCGCTTGCATGGCATTGGATGAATGTTCTGTCAGACGAATGGAGCTGCTATTGGGTGCTGGCTTCCGGTTCGCTGGTCCGGTATTGGGAACTCCAACCGTTATCCGGACTCTCTATGCCCCGACCGGAGATCGCGGAGCTGGTCCGACCTGACCTGCAGAGAGAATTGAGCCGGTACGAAAGTAGCCGGATCACGTTCCGGTGGCGAGAGAAGCCGATCGGGCGGAAAGAGCTGGCCGAGTGGGTGCAGGAAGCACCGGGTCCCCGGCTGCTGATCCTGAATACGGTCCAGAGTGCGGCCGTGATCGCGGCGGATATGGCTGCAGAATTTGGACAGACGCATATGGAGCATCTGTCTACGGCTCTGACGCCGGAGGACCGCGGCAATACGATCGATCGGATCAGACGGCGGCTGGCTGATCCGGATGACGCGGATTGGACGCTTGTGGCGACCTCCTGCGTGGAGGCTGGCGTTGATTTTTCCTTCCGGACGGGATTCCGGGAAATATCCTCGCTGCTGTCGCTCCTGCAGGCTGCGGGCAGGGTCAACCGCCACGGCAGAAACACGGAAGCGGTCATGTGGAGCTTTTCGCTGCAGGATGATTCCATGCTGCCAAAAAATCCGGCGCTGGATGTCTCTGCAGCGGTGCTCAGAAGCTATTTCCAAAAGAGACTTCCAATCACACCGGAACTCAGCACGCGCTCCATGCAGGATGAGCTTGTCCGGGACGACAGCTGCATGAGCGCGATCTGTGACTTTGCAGAGCTGGAAGCGGCACAGCAGTTCAGAACCCTTGCGCAGAAATTCCGGGTAATCGATCAGAAAACGGTTCTCGCGGTTCCTGATGACTCCATGGCATCGGCTATTGCGGAAGGCAGAGCAAGCTGGCAGGAGCTGCAGCGGCATGCGGTCTCCGTTCGGAAAGAGAAGATCGTGCTGTGGCATCTGCGAGAGATCGCCGACGGCATATATCAATGGACGCTGGGGTACGACAGCTTTTTGGGCTATATGCACGGTGTGCTCCTGACGGAATAGAACGGTTCGGCTGTTGTGGATAATATGATCTGCGATATCCGGTCATGGAGGCGGGTTCGCTCGATTCTCTGCGCGATCTGGATGCCTATCCGCCGTTTCTCTGGAAGTGAGCCTATGCTGGTTCTGATCTCTTATGATGTGAACACACAGGATGCGGCAGGAAGGAGGCGGCTCCGCCTGATTGCAAAGCAATGCGTGAACTATGGGCAGCGCGTCCAGAATTCCGTGTTCGAGTGCATATTGGATGCTGCGCAGTGCAGGCAGCTTCAGCATAAGCTCTGTTCCCTGATGGACAAGGAGAAGGACAGCCTGCGGTTTTATTATCTGGGCAATCGCTATGAAGCCAAGGTGGAACACTTCGGCATCAATGTCGGCTATCAGCCGGAGGGGGTCCTGATGGTATAAGCGTGCGAACGGGGAGTGAGCAGCGATTCTTCGGAAGGTTCGCACCGAAATTTGTGCACGTTTGGCAGAAAAAATGACCGCATCAAAGCCAGAAAACCGCTCAATACGGCCAGGGTAAATGCACTTTTTGTGCAATATGCGATGTTTTGCACAGTTTTTTTGTGCAAGATCGCTGTCCCGCCCCGCAAGGGGCGGGTGGATTGAAATTGGGCCAGTTCGGCCTCCCAGTCCCGCAGGACTGTCCCGCCCCGCGTGGGGCGGGATCACTATCTTTTGGCAGGTTTTTTCCTGCAATGTACGGCACAGAATATCGGAGACGGCGCATTATGAGATTTGGACCGCGGCAGGGATCTGCCGCGGTCCGGAGTCTTACTTCATGCTGCGCTCGTAGGCCTCGATCATTTTCTTAGACGTGTGACCCATAGAATCGTCAGAGTCGAAAACCCTTGCGGCGTCTGGCTTTTCTGACTGTTCAGCCAAATCACGGGTGATGTGACCCGTGCGGCTTTCGAGTTTCCGGAGGTACTTTTCCGTCGTTTCCCCGGTGAAGATCTTGACCTGAAGCAGCATAGTCGTGTCGTCCTTCGGTGTCACGAAAATCTTGCTGATATACTTGTCGATGAACTCCTTCGTGATGATTCCCTGCGCCGCGTCGCGCTGGGCATTCGTCAGGACTCTGCGGATCTCATCGATCTTCTGCTTGAAGGCGTCGCCCTCTGCGGCTGTCTGCTCCAGTTCTGCGATTTCCTTTTCGGCTTCTTCTATTTCACGATTGCAGTCAGCAGTCATCTTCTTGAAATCCGCGTTCGTAATACTGTCGTCTGCGGCAAGCTGCAGGAGCTTATTCTTCTTCCGATTTGCCTGATCGATGATGTTATTCTGCTGTTCGATCTTTTTCCGGAGCGAGCCGTGCTGCGTCAGCTCATTGTACATACGGATATATTCTTCCGCCATTGCGTCGGCGTCTGCCGCCGTGTCGCGGAACACCTCGAACAGCAGCGGCTTGATCTCGCTTTCGTAGATGGCAAAGGATTTACAGGAATCCGCGCCGTTTTTGATCTTGCCGGAGCAGAGCCATTTGCTGTTCTTTCTCCCGCGCTTGTCCTCGGATTCGCGGCGGTAGTAGGGCTGTCCGCACTCCGTACACCATAGCTTTCCTGTCAGGAGATTGGCGTGGTTGCAGACGCCCTGCCGAGCCTTCACATCCTCGCTGCGCTTTTTCAGGACAGCATTCGCAGCGTCCCAGATTTCCTCAGACACGATTGCCGGTACGATCTCGCCTGTTTCGTCCTTGAACATGACCCATTCCTCCGGCGGGAGGAATTTCTGCTTCTTCGTGAACATATCCACGACCTTGACCTTGTTGCCAACGTAGTAGCCCTTGTATTTCGGATTTGAAATGATGTTGGACATGGTGGTGTGCGCGATTTTCTTGCCGTTGTGGTTGCGATAGCCTTTTTCCAAGAACAGCGTTTCCAGCTGCTTCATGGAGTATTCGCCGGTCGCGTAGAGTTCAAACAGTTCCCGCACCATCGGCGCTTCCGTTTCGTCAATGACCAGCTTCCCGCCCGCTTTTGTGTAGCCGAAAATGCGGCTGTTGCCGAGTACGACGCTCGACTTGATGGCCTGCTGGTGGCCAAATTTCACGCGCGAGGACAGCTTGCGCAGCTCGTCCTGCGCGATAGACGACATGATGGACAGGCGCAGTTCGGCATCCTCATCGAACGTGTTGATGTTGTCGTTCTGGAAGAATACACCGACACCGTAGCTCAGAAGCTGGCGCGTGTACTGGATAGAGTCGAGCGTGTTTCGGGCGAAGCGGGAGATTTCTTTGGTGATGATCAAGTCGAATTGGCCTTCGGCGGCGTCTTCGATCATGCGGTTGAAGTTTTCGCGCTTTTTCGTGGAGATACCGGACAAGCCCTCGTCAATGTACCCCGGCACGAATGTCCACGGGAGATTCCTTCGGATCAGATCCTCATAGTAGGAAACCTGATTGCCCAGTGAGTTCAGCTGCTCGTCACTCTCAGACGACACACGCGCATAGTAGGTCACGCGCAGCGGCAAATCGTAAATGGACTTTGTTCTTAGCTCCATTCTGATCGTATGTATGTCCATTTGACTAGCTCCTTCGTTTTTCGTTTTATCATGTTTTTTCTACCATATCACACCTGCGCGAAACAAGCAAGTGTGAATTTCTGACAGGAGCATCACGTCAGGACGCTCCTGTCAACTCCATTGGAGGCGGACGGCGCCAATGCGCTGATTTTGTTTTTCATGCGGTTGCGTTCCGTCTCCGTAATCAGTCCGGCTTCAAACAGAACCTGATTGTAGTAGCTCAGCCAGAGCTGTTCAGCAAGCTCTTTCTTTGCCTGCTCCGGCGCCGGTTTCCTCTGGGTGCTGATGCTGTCCACCTCCTTTTTTGTTGTAAGTATTCCCAGCGGGAATTGGAATCATGCAGTTCTTCTTCGCCACCCCCAACGTCTACATCGTGTCCATTCGCATTTCTTCATGGTCGTCCTCGGCGTGATCGAGGGCGGTTTTCTTTTGCCGGAGCTTCTTGCGGCGCTTGCTGTCAATATGCAGCGGCATAGTCGTTCCGTCGAGCTGCGGCGCATCATCTGTCATCTGCTCCACAGCACGGCCAAGGCGCACAGCGCCGCGCACAAGATCACTGCCGTAATCGAGATCCACGCGCACGTCCGGATTTTCTTCCGCGTCTCCTGCACCGTATTCGAAAGCTGCTTCTTCGTATCGTTCAGGATCGCGGTCAGGGAGAGCTTCGTATTCTCTGTCAGCGCCTTGCAGTTGGAAGAATACCTCTCGTTCAGGCTCCCAGCCTGTTTCTCGAAATTTTCTGCGCTCGTTTGCATCTTGATCAGAGATTCCTGCGCTTCTGCTTTCGTCAGAAGCATACTACGAAACAGAGCATCTACAAACCCTTCTGAAGCTGGATTTTTATAAAGGGCTGGAAGCCAGGCATCTGATTCGGAAGTGTGAACTGTGCGGCAGGCTCTTTCTGCTGCAAAAGGGCTATCATACAAAATACTGCGATTCCCCGAATCCGGATAACCCGCGCTATTCCTGTGCGCAGCTCGGTTATCGGATGCGCGGCGTCAAAGAAACAGCGGCGGACAGCCCACTGACGCAGGCGCTTTCTCGCTGCTATCAGCGTATCGATAAGGATAAAGCCCGCGGCATTATCACGGCAGAGGAGCAGATGCGCCTGCACGCAAAGGCAGAAGAACTTTACCACGAAGCACGAACGCAGCCCGGTATGCCCTATGAAGCCTTCAACGAATCCCTGGCAACCAAAAATCTCTATCCGCTCTGCGATGTGCAGCGCAAAAGTAAGCCCGTAGGACGCCCAAGAAAGCAAAGCTGACGGTGCTGCGTGAGGAGGTGACAGCTTATGACGAACGAAGAACTGTACCGGCAATATCTCAGCGGCGACACGGAAGCCTTTGAGCAGCTTTATCTTCAAATGCAGGGGTTCATCGCTTCTGTTGCAAAAGACGCGGCGCAGAGCTTTGGCTGTTCGGACAAAGAAACGCTGGACGAGCTGTGTGCCGAAGGTGCTTTGGAACTTTGTGAGTGTCTTTCCATCGGGGTGTATGACGAGGATCGCGGAAAATTGACCACATATCTGCATCCGTTTCTGCGCGGGAAAATGTACCGCTATTTGGAGGCAAACCTCGGTGCAGCGGCGTTGCCAAAAGACGAAATGCAGCGCGTAAAGCAGGCACAGCGGCTGCACAAGGAGGAGTTGCTTCCTCTGGATGAAGTTGCACAGACGCTCAGCGCGAAAGACCGCGCAATTCTCGGTCATACCTATGGCGTGTTAGGCTACGAAAAGCTGTCTACAGACGAGCTGGGTCTGCGTGAAATGCTCTCGCCGGATGGCGTGACAAAAGCCAGAAAAGCTGCACTGGAGCGCCTGCGCAGCCGGTATCCCGGCAGCGGCCTGCACCTCTGGCGGGATGTGTATCATGCACTGAAGGATATGTCAGATATCTGACAAATATACTGTTTCTCGACAGAGTCTTTGGTATTCAAAAAGAAAAGGGCCAGAGGAACTTCCTCTGGCCCCGATGGTTTATTCGCGCGGATATGAAGTATTTATCAGCGGCATCTGTCTAAAAAAGCCCTCAAAAAGTTCTGAAGAGGGCAGCATGAAACAAATTTAAAATAGTCAAAAGATCCACTAAAAACTGTGGATCTTTTGCGCTGCAAGGGTATGATTGTGTGCCGGATTCTAAAGAAATCTGACATTTGCCCCGCCCATGCCGAGCGCGGTCTTAATGCCGATGCCGCTGTAATCTGCCCAGAGCAGGATGGCGTGCCACAACTCCGCCAACGGGACAGGAAGTCTGGAGTCCAGCGTAACCTTTCCGACAAATGCCGGAATATATACATTTTTTAGATGATATCGGACGGATTTCAATGTGTAATCGCGGATATAAATGCCGCTTTCCAGCATACACAGTGCGTCCGGGTCACAAAGCGGATATTCCTCACAAAAACTGTTCCAACGATTCACAAGACTTTGCAGAATCAGCTTTTCCTGTGGAAAAATCACATAGCGTCCGTTTTGCTTGAACGAAGCGGCGCTCCGAAACTGAATTTCCGTGCACAAGGAAGTGGTCTGGCGCGCCTGTCGGATGATGTCTTCAAATTGAATCTCTGTTTTTGGCTGTTTGGAAACAACAGAAATTTCACCTGTGTGCAGGGAAATCGTTTCAATCGATTCTATCGCCGGAGCAAACAGCGCAGAAGCCTCCGTACTCAGAAGATGGATATTCCATATAGACGTATCCTTTTCTTTATCAAACGTTACGAACTGAGAAATCGGATGGTCCTGCTGACTGTGAAGCGCTTCTGCTACGTCAGAAGGAATCTGCGTCAGCAACCACGCATACAGCTTATAGCCATCCGACGGCATAAGCCGGGCGGACAGTTCTAACTGGTAAGTCGTTATCAAGAGAGCTTCACCTCGCACAGACCATATGGATACAATTCACCTTCGTAAAGCGCATATTTTGTGGTTCTCGGCGAGATACCATCCGCGCGGTCTTCTTCGTGCCGGTGCTTGCGGAACGAGCGGTTCAGCTCGTTGATTGCCGCTTGCAGTCCGTCCTTTTCGCCGAGGTACGGATATGTAAGCGTTTTGGAAAAGAAGCCCACGCCGCCACCCAAAAAGAGCGTGTTGTCATAGGAAACTTCTGCCGCATGACGCGGCGCTGTAAAATGGCGTAAATAGGCTTTCTCGTAGAAGCTGTCAAACGTCCGAATGCTGCGCATCAGGCCCTCTGCCGTAATTTTCTGATGCAGTACCGACTGGTCGAGCGTCAGTTTAAAATGAAGCGCTGTTCCAGGGCGAATACATTCACGGCAGAGGTTGATCCGGTGCGTCTGCCCATCCGGATCTGCATCTATTTTACCGGCAAGGATCATGCAGGTGTCACTGACCGGCAGGCTGTCCGAAATACTGAGGCCGCGCAGGATACTATTTACTGCGTCATCCAGCACAGCGCCGTTCCGATCCTTCTTGAGTTTCAGCGTATGGAGATATGTCCCTTCCGGAAAGCCCTTGCGCGTATCGCCAAACGCAGAATGCGGAGAATTGTCCGAAAGAATCCAATCAGTAAGAATCGCGGTACGGAGCGCACCTTTTACACTGCTTCCGGGAACATAGACGCGGCCGTTTGCTCCGCGCACAAAGGCGTTGATTTCCTTCAGAGAATGCTCTGCGTCGAGCGCGTCTGCGGCAGCGATGCTGTAGCGGCTGACAGCGCGGATATCGTTCAGACTCAGGCAGCATTCTGCCGTGAGAAACCGGTAAAGATCCGTCTGCGCCCCCAGCATGAACTGTATGTACTTATCTTCCAGCTTCCGTTCCAGCAGCAGATGAAAAAACTTTGTTTCATCTAACAGCATCACTTCGTCGCAGGATACTCTGGCAAAACGCGGCGTTAAAAAGACATATTCTTTTTTCACATAGCTTTTGCCGCTGCCAATAAAAACCGGAGCTTTAGCAATCAGCGTCAGATCGAATACCTCCAGTTGCCCTTCGTGAATCATAACGATACCCCCAGCAGAACAGGAGCTGAATAGCGGTAGACAGGATGTTTTCCGCTTTCTCCGACGTTAAACAGGCCGCCGGAAAACTTCCGCTTCAAAACAGATCCTGCGGCAAGAAAATACTGCGTGTCCTTCTTCTGCGGCTCGGCTGCATAGGTTTCAGATTGAATAAAGCCGCCTCTGCGGGTCAGCTGATAATACGCACCGTCTAAAACAGATTCGAGGTATTCCTTTTCGGGCAGTGCCGTCGTCAGCAGCAGATAAGAGCTATTTTCCTGCGCAAGCGCGTCATGCAGCCACTCGGTCTGATCGTCGAATGGCTCGTCCAGAAAAATCACATCCTCGATTTCAAAAGAACCATATCCGGCGCTGGTCTTACCGCCGATCCCACTCATGCCGAGCAAACGGAGCAGCGTTTTATAATAGGGGCCGTCCTCCTCCGGGCAGCACAGCATGAACCACAGGCCGCAATCTTCAAAGAACCGGAACACGCCGACCTGATACGGGTTAGCGTCCTCACCGTCTGTAACAGCCGCTTTCGTGTAATCCTCATGCACGCCGAAGCCTTCCACTGTTTCTGGAACAAATGCGGCCCCGCCGTGTACGGACACAGAAAATCGCTCAAAGGCATGCATCGGGAGCCAACGCAGCTTTTTCATGGTCTTTCGCTGCCTTGCCGGAAGCTCCTCGGATGAGGGCGCATGGATAAAGGGCTTTGGAAGATAGAATGTATCGCCGCAGTAAGGCATGGCGTCGGAAAGCGTCAATTCCCCGCGCTGGACGGCTTCACAGAGCCGTGTCACGCCTGCTTCACCTTCTGCGTGCAGAGCAGTATGGCAAAGCGCTGAGAAGAGCGTATCGGCGCGGAAGGTTTCTTCCGATGCGTAGAGCGACATTGCAGCGTCGGACAATCCGAAGTGGACAGGTGCGGTAAACCGGAGACTAAACAGAAAACAACTCATAGTTTGCAACCTCCTCAAAGAGGCCCGTCAGAGAAGCCGTATCCGCGTCACAGGCAACACCGGTCAGGCGGAAGTTTGTGAAGCTGACTCTGCCGCTGCCGCGTGAGCCATGTCCACCGAGATAGTCCAGCTGCAGCAGCTTCATCCCCTTTGCGAGCAATGCAAGGTCTTCCTGTGCTTCGCGCTCGCCGCTAAATTCATAGACAATGTTCACGCCGAAGCTGGTTCCCGGCACGACGCGCTCGATCTGGCGCGGATTTGCAACAGAATTGATTCGGTTGATGGCGTTTTCAAATTTCACCTCGGTCAGGCCAACCGCTTTCATCTGCTCTTTATTATTGACAAAGCAATCGGCAAACTGGAGCCGCGCCGCTCTGACCGGGTCAGCGCTTCCAAACAGGCGCAGGATCGGTGCTTCGTCGTTCTTGAAATCCGGCATATGTTCGATGTCACCGGAAAAACTTCTTGCCAGCAGCGTGCGGAGCTTTCCCTTGAGGCTGCTGCCGGGAACGATTGGATTTCCCGTGAGCGTATCGCGGACAACAGGACTGTCGACCGCACCGATCGCGGAAAAGGCACCGGACGCGCCGATATGCATACCGGTTCGGACGATCAGATCACACTGAATCAGAATTTTCCCGTACATACTTACGCCTCCTTGCCGCCGTAGTAGCGATGATACGCTACCAGCGCTTCCATATAGTGTGCAAACGCAATCAGAGTCTCGCGATTTGTGCTGATGCCCTTGAGATATTGCAAAAGATGTGCCTTTTCGACAAACACCTTCGTTGCAGGATCGCGCCCGGCTTCATATGCTGTGCGGATGCGCATCATGCCGATACCCGCAATGCTCTCCTTTGTCAGTTCCGGTTCGGTACGGAGCCGCTCGGCGTCATAGATGCCGCTGACGAGACTCAGGAGGTTCCGGATTTTGCTGGTTGTAATCACTGGGCGCTGCCCGCTCATTTCGCGCATGATCGCGTCAGCACGGTCGATATAGTCATCCGGGACCTTTTCAGCCTGAATTTCTGCGAGCGGCTGGTTGTAAGCCGTGCGCTGCTGTGCGCCATACCCCGAACGCTGCGGCGGACGGGACTGTCCGCCGCCGGAATAGCCGCGGTTGTAGCCACTGTTGCTGTTATTGTTGTATGCCATCTGTATCCCCCTCCCGGTTCTCATAGACATGAAGATAAATTGCCGTGATTAACTCGGCGCGGTCTGTTTTGTTCAGCGCCCAGCGGTACATCCTGTCTGCAAACATCCGGTATGCGCCAAACGCAGGCGATGTGCGCGGCGGCTCCAGCCGGGCAAGCAGATAGGCATATCTGGCGAGCTGTAATTTGCCGTCCTTCGGGTCCTGCGCCGTGCGCAGAAGGTCGAGCGTCCGATACAAAAATGCAGTTCCACGCTCTTGACCGCGAGTGCCGAAAAAAGCCTCTAACGCGGCTTTTTTCTCACCCAGCACGCGCCCGGTAAACGTGTTCCAGCCATAACAGTGTGCGCTTTCAAAAAGGCAGACTGCATCTTTGTCCGGTTCCTGTTTTGCAAGGTCTTCCAGATCGCCGGAGGCGGCCGCCGAGAGGCGGACCGGGTAATGATCGTCCACCAGAGCAAGTCCCGCGCTGATGGTAAGCGCGCCGCAGGAAAAGGCTGTGAATGCCTGCCGGATGCGAAGCGCCGCCTCTACAACATCATTCCATGCGCCAAGTAAAAACACATCATCGCCGCCGGAATAGACTACCGTCACAGCAAGCGCCGGCTTGCTTTCAAAGCGTCCGGAAAGGATATCGTTGATGTAGCACTTGAAGAACAGGGACATCTGCCGGGAAAACGCCGCTGTGCGCGAGATGGTAACGAAATGCTCCCGTTCCTGCGCAGTTGCTTTTTCCGGGCGCTCGAAGCCTGCAACAAACGCCTGTCCCAGATTGTCCACGTCCATCCGGCACACGCCGATGCGTTTGACGCCGCTGGCCTCCTGCGCAAGCGCTTCGATGCTGTTGCTGAAGGCATAGTCTCCAACGTAGATGCGCGTACTGTATTGAAGCCCGGTATAGGCTTTGTTTTTGGAATAAATTCTCGTCACAGCTTCGCCGCCGTTTAACCGGCTGCGGGCTGTTTTTTCGTCCAAAAAGGTGACGCCAATCATGCCGTCCACAGAAGGAAGTGTAAAATCGGCGGCGTCCAGCTGCGCAGGACTTACAAAATAGATGTCGCAGCGCTGAATTTTCTCAGACAGCGAAACGAACAGCCGGCACCAGCTGCACCGTCCGCCCTGAAGGCTGTCTGTGCGTCCGCAGATTTTGCATTCACGTCCGCCGTCTGCGTGGCTGCTGTTGAGTTTTTGAAGCGCCGCTGCGTCATAGCGGTGCAGCTTGTGCCCAGCCAGCGCAGAGGATACGCGCCGGAACATCTTCTTGTAGGGGCTGCGCTCTGCAGGGAAGTCGACCAGCTCGTTGCCGCTGCACGGGGTATATCCGTGCGCGAGGAACAGCGAAATGCCAAACTGCCCGGAGAGCCAGTCGTTGAAGCGCCGGTTCCAACGCTCGATCGCTGCCCGGACTTCAGTGGTGTTCGGCAGGAGCATATAGCAGTGTCCGCCGCCGGTATAAAGAAGGTTCGTCCGCCCGACGCCGCAGAGGGAAAGCAGCTCGTCTGCGTAATGCTCCATCGCAAGTTCAAGAAAGAACGAGCGGCTTCGCAGGGAACGCAGCGCCTTTTCAGATGCGACAGTGTAGATGAATTTCTGGATGCCGGAAAAATCCGCCGAGTAGAGCAGAAACGCCTGCTCGTCCATGAACTGCTTTTCCTTGTCGAAAAGGCGCTTTTTGAACTGCGTTTCCTGTTCTGCCGCCAGATACTCGCTGATGCAAACGCCGATGGCGGCAGTGGTCTTTAGATGGTCAAAGAGTGAAATATCCGGGCTTTCCGCTGTGTTGGTGCTCGATGGGAAGGCGCTGAGGTAGCTTTCCAGCAGACACAGCAGGGAGTTGAGCCACTGCTCCGTGCGCGAAAGCTCCGCGAGTCTCGGTGCCAGCGCGTCCACGGCTGCCTGATACTGCGCCGCCGTCAGAGCATCCAGATTTTCAAGCGGCAGATGCAGCGCGCCTGTCTGCAAAGCAGGCGAAACGGCTTTTCCGGGATGCTCGCCGTTCATATGGGAAAACACGGGCACAAGCGGCAGATAGCGCCGGAAACTTGTTTCCTCCGTGTCTATGCTGCGCCGGTCGGCAGCGGCGGAGATATTGTCCGCGATGCAGGCGATCCACGCGATGCTGCTGTCCGCAGGCTGCGCGGCGCGCAGTGCAGCGGCATGGTGCAGGCGGACGCAGTCGAGAATATCCCGGTCATCCTGCCAAAGCTTTTTCAGGTACACATAGCCGAGGCTGCTGTGATCGCCAGCTTGTCCGCCCGCACGCAGCACCGGCTTACCGATGTCGTGCAGCAGACAGCCGAAGCTGACGCGCACGCTTTCTGCTCTCAACGTGTCTCACGCTCCTTTTTGTCAGTTGTCCCCTGCCGGGGATGTGAATGGTTTCTCCAACAATTTCTGCAATGTAAACACAAATGGTTTTCCGTCCCCTTGCGGGGTGTGGGTTGTTTCAGGAAGAGAAGCACATATACCGGCTCGACGGAGTTTCCGTCCCCTTGCGGGGTGTGGGTTGTTTCGCTGGTACGATGGATCCCGCGTGAGGGGTGAGTGGTTTCCGTCCCCTTGCGGGGTGTGGGTTGTTTCGCAATTGGCGGGTGTATGACGAAACTGTGCACGTTTCCGTCCCCTTGCGGGGTGTGGGTTGTTTCTGGTATTGGAACGGGGCCTGCGCCATGGAGCAGCGTTTCCGTCCCCTTGCGGGGTGTGGGTTGTTTCAAAGGTGAGTTAACATGACGAAGTATCTATTGACGTTTCCGTCCCCTTGCGGGGTGTGGGTTGTTTCCGGTATGAGAAGGGTGAAATTGAAAAAATACCAAGTTTCCGTCCCCTTGCGGGGTGTGGGTTGTTTCCCCTTCGCGGCCGCGTCATCCATCAGCTTTTTGGTTTCCGTCCCCTTGCGGGGTGTGGGTTGTTTCTGGCATCGTCGACGGCGTGAACATCAAGCCAAAGTTTCCGTCCCCTTGCGGGGTGTGGGTTGTTTCTTATGCGGAGATGGAAGTTATATTGATGGCATTGGTTTCCGTCCCCTTGCGGGGTGTGGGTTGTTTCTCGAGCGCTTTGCCAATATGCTCCGCGCGAGCAGTTTCCGTCCCCTTGCGGGGTGTGGGTTGTTTCGCGCAAGTCAGACGCGGAGATCATCGAGAAGCCGGTATCCGTCCCCTTGCGGGGTGTGGGTTGTTTCTCCTAATAGAACCGGTTGCGTTTTGCTCCGAGGTTTCCGTCCCCTTGCGGGGTGGGGTTGTTTCGTAGAGTTCACCGGCGTGTCCCTACGCAGGAAAGTTTCCGTCCCCTTGCGGGGTGTGGGTTGTTTCTCCGCCGCTCCATTATCGGCCGCATTGACATCGTTTCCGTCCCCTTGCGGGGTGTGGGTTGTTTCCGCCAGAAGCCCAAGTGGCAACCACTAAAATAGTTTCCGTCCCCTTGCGGGGTGTGGGTTGTTTCCATTCAGACTGCGCGGAGGGCGTCAGACGATGGTTTCCGTCCCCTTGCGGGGTGTGGGTTGTTTCCGGGACTTTGCCAAACGTCCGACCGAGGACGACCGTTTCCGTCCCCTTGCGGGGTGTGGGTTGTTTCTGGAGCGGATGGCTGTCAGGAAGGAGGTTTGGGGTTTCCGTCCCCTTGCGGGGTGTGGGTTGTTTCTATAACGAGGCGAACGAATGCGATCGAGTTATGTTTCCGTCCCCTTGCGGGGTGTGGGTTGTTTCCAAGCCGTGTCTTGTGCAGCCGATGGGTGATTGTTTCCGTCCCCTTGCGGGGTGTGGGTTGTTTCGGCAAAGCTGCACATTCTTTCTGGTGCAACAGGAAAAAGAATTGTCAACTCTGCTATTTTATTGTATCATATTGGCAGATGTTTATCAATAGCAAACTGAGAAACTGCAAAGTGCCGTGCGAAGCGCATAAAACAGCGACTTAATTTGTACTGCGAAAATAGAGGTTCGCACACATAAAGAGGTTCATAAACTCGAAAGCGAGGAACGATCCATGATGAGACTATTGTTTACCTGTATGGGTACGTCAGACCCTGTGCGTGGATACCACGACGGCCCGATGCTGCATATCATCCGCCATTACCGCCCGGAGGTGATCTGTGTGTTCCTTTCTGGCGAGGCTGCGGCGCTCGACGGCTGTGGCGCGCGGCTGGACACCGTTTTATCGCACGTTCAGAATAATTGGGGCGGCTATTCGCCGGAGCTGCGTGTCGTGCGCACACAGATCGAGGATCCGTCAGATATGGATGCCGTCGGTGCGCCGATTACGGAGGCTGTGGCGGCGCTGACAGCGGAGTTTCCCGATGGGGAGGTGCTGCTGAATCTCAGCTCCGGTACGCCGCAGATGAAAATTGCGCTTGCATTTCTCGCTGCCGATCTGCGGCGCAGTATGCGCGGTATTCAGGTCAAGAATTTTGAACGCGCTTCCGGCACCACCGAGCGGACAAATGCCCCTGATTACAGTGTCGCCGACGAGTTGGAGTGCAACGAGGATGAAGCGCCGGATGCTCCGAACCGCTGCTCGGAGCCGGAGCTCATGCACATGCAGAGGCAAAGAGCCAAAGAACAGCTTCTGACGCTGCTTGACGTGCGCGATTACAGCGCGATTTACACGATGAAGAATCTTCCAAACCAGCTGAAGGCGCTGATCGGGCATCTGGACGCGCGCGACAAGATGCAAAGCGAAGCGGCGCGAAATTTTGCGCAGAATCTCAAGCTGCCATTTTCTTTGTACCCGGTTCGCACCGGTGCGCCGCGCAGCGATTATGCGGAGGTCAGCGAGGCGTATCTGGTGCTGCTCAACCGCAGCCACCGGCAACAGTATGAGGAGATGATCCTGCGTCTTAATCCGCTTGTTGTCCGGCTGGAATTGCAGCTAATGAAAACCGTGCTGGCGGGGAAAAACCTGCGTTTGGAAGACGTGATCGACCGTCCGTATTCCCGGCGGCCGCGCTTTGTACCGGATATGTTGGCAAATAAGCTGCCGGAGGTCTACCAAAGCGTTTGCACATATTTTGGTGCGCCCCTTCGGGAGAGCGACGTCAGCATGGAAGTATGCTATCGGATTTTGGAGCATCTGCCGGATGTTCCTGTAGATGCTATGCCCGTGCTAAAAAGCTGCAACCTGCTGAACGAAAGCTGCCGCAATTCACTTGCACACCAGTTGACCGCCGTGACTGCGGAGCAGATCACCGCCGCCTGCGGCATGCAGCCGGCGCAGCTCCTCAATCAGGTGGGCAAACTGATCGCTTCCATTTATCCGGAGTGCGATCCGGCGCTGTTCACAATCTATAAACGCTGCGGAGATTACATCAAATCCAAGATTTTATAACCTTTTATGTCAGGCATAATTGGTGCAGCAGTTCGCGAAAGCGTGCTGCTGCATTTCTGTGCTATTAGAGATGCGCAGAGAAATTCACATGATTTATGTGAATTTTCACTATTTTCACTTGTTTCATATAAAAAATGTGGTATAATAAAAATAACCAACACGGAGGTGTGATTGATGCAGTACGAAAACGAGCGCATGGAATATAAATCTCAACTGACGGACGACATTTACAAGGAAGTCATCGCCTTTACGAACACGGATGGCGGTGTGATCTATATCGGCATTGACGATCAGGGCAATGTGACAGGTATTGACAATGTGGACGAGACATACACGCGGCTGACAAACGGCATCCGCGACGCCATTCAACCGGATGTGACGATGTTCGTGCGCTATGTGCTGCAGGAGAACAAGGTCATCCGCATTGAAGTCGGTGAGGGCAGCTATAAGCCGTATTATTTGAAGGGCAAGGGGCTGAAGCCTGCTGGCGTTTATGTCCGGCAGGGCGCGACGAGTGTGCAGGCATCGCCGGAGCAGATCCGGCAGATGATCAAAGATTCGGACGGCGACGTGTTCGAAGAAATGCGCACCGTACAGCAGAATCTGACCTTTGATGAAGCTGCGGTCGCGTTCAAGCGATACAAGGTGGATTTTTTGGAGGACAAGTATATTGCGCTGGGGCTTCGGAACATCCACGACGATCAGTATACCAACCTGGCGCTGCTTCTGTCCGACCAGTGCCAGCACACGACGAAAATTGCCGTATTCAACGATGAATCCTGCACAGAGTTCCGGGACAGCAAGGAGTTTGGCGGCTCGATCTTCAAGCAGTTTGAAAACACGATCAACTATCTGGCGCTGTGCAACAGGACAGCCTCTACCATCAAGGGCGTCATCCGCACGGATAAACAGGACTATCCCGAGGAAGCCATCCGCGAAGCGCTGCTCAATGCGCTGGTGCATCGGGACTACAGCTTCAGCGGCAGTATTATCATCAACGTGAACGACAGCAAAATGGAGTTTATTTCTCTGGGCGGTCTCCTGCCCGGTCTTTCCACAGAGGATATCCGCCTCGGCATTTCTCAGCCGAGGAATAAAAAGCTGGCAGAGATTTTTCACCGCCTGCGCCTGATTGAAAGCTACGGCACCGGCATCCGCCGCATTTTCAAGCTCTACGCAAGCTGCCCCGTCCAGCCCAGCATCGAGGCAACGACAAATGCATTTAGAATCGTGCTGCCGAACATGAACGCCGTTTCTGCGGGCGCAGAAAACGCGGCAGAAGCAAAGCCCGCCGTGCCGGTCATCACGCCGCAGATGAAAATCGTTCTGGACTACCTCAAGGAATACGGTGAAATGCGCGACGAGGAGTTGCAGGAGCTGCTGCATATCAAAAAGACCAGAGCCTATCTGCTGACCCGCCAGATGAGCGAGGAAGGGCTGATCGAGGTCGTCGGCAGAGGGGCGGAAAAGAAGTATAGATTGAAGTAACGAGGAGGTGCGCTATGGCACTGGAAAATAAATTGGGGCTGACGAGTTCTGCAGACCTTGCGCGGGAGGAGGAACGGATCAGCAAAAAAAAGGCCGTGTGGCTGTTTGAAAGCGGCACGCTGGACAAGCTGCCTGTCGGCACGTTCGCGTCGCTCAAGGCGATTCACAAGGCACTTTTTGAGGATATTTATGACTTTGCGGGTGAGCTTCGCACGGTGAATTTGGCAAAGGGTAATTTCCGCTTTGCGCCGCTGATGTATCTGGAAGCGGCGCTGACCAACATCGAGAAAATGCCGCAGAGTACATTCGATGAAATCATCGAAAAGTATGTGGAAATGAACGTCGCTCACCCGTTCCGCGAGGGTAATGGGCGCAGTATGCGCATCTGGCTCGATTTGATGCTGAAAAACGGTATCGGACAGGTCGTGGATTGGAGCAAGGTCGATAAAGAGGACTATTTGCTTGCGATGGAGCGCAGCCCGATTAAGGACGTGGAGATCAAGGTGCTGCTGAAAGCCGCGCTGACGGATGACGTGGATAGCCGTGAGGTCTTTATGAAGGGCATCGACCACAGCTACTATTACGAGGGGTATACAACGTTCAAGACAGAAGAACTGTAGGTCAATCTAAAGAGTCAGCACGGACAGCGGATGACTTTCCACTTGTCCGTGCTGACTTTCTTATACGCTGATCCGCACTATGTACCGCACCGCCTGCATATGCCCCTCCATGATCCGGTTATTTCTTGTAAATCTCGCGGTTCGTATGGGGCACACGTTCTTGACCATCTGGCCGCCGACGGAGCCGGCCTCACGGGAGGTCAGGTGACCGTTGTAGCCCTGCTTCAGGTTGACGCCGACTTCGTTGGCGGCTTCCATCTTGAACTTGTCCATGGCCTCGCGAGCTTCCGGGATATTGATCTGGTTCGTATTTTTCATTGCGTACATCTCCTTGAAATGTGATTTTGGGTACCGCAGTCATAGCATTGCCCGAAAAAGATCGAATATGCCGGAAGTCTGTCAGGGAATTTCCGGCCGTTCTTCTGAAAATTGGGCGGCGGAAAATGCTGTCAAAAGCAATTGACAAATTCCGGACGGCTCTCTATAATGAATTAAAGTGATGAACAAAGGCGCGGCTTGCGCAGCGTTTGCCGCGGCGGGCCGATACTCTGTTTCAGAGCACAAGGATACCGGCAAGACCGGCAGCGATTTCTGCTCGCTGAAAACAGGAGAGTGAATCATGAAAGCAGTACGATTAAAAACGGAATATCTGCAGGACCCTTTGGGCATTGATATTCCGCATCCGCGGCTGTTCTGGACTTGTGAGGACGGGATCACGCAGAGCGCATTCCAGATCCTTGCAGCGACGGATGGCCGTACGGTATGGGACAGCGGGAAGGTGACCTCCGGCTCCATGCACGCGGATTATCCAAACGCGCTTGCTTCCCGGCAGCGCGTCAGCTGGCGCGTGCGGCTCTGGGATGAGAACGACGATCCCGGCGCGTGGTCGAGCGAGGCCTTTTTCGAAATGGGGCTTCTGAATGCTTCGGACTGGAGCGCCCTGTGGATCGCGGGGGACTATCCCGTCCGTAAAAAGCAGCGCTACCCGGTGGATTGCTTCCGCAAGGTGTTTTCCGCGGGACAGGTTCAAAAGGCCCGGCTGTATCTTACGGCCTGCGGCCTGTATGAGGCGCGGCTCAACGGCCGGCGCGTCGGGGACGCGCTGCTGACGCCCGGCTCCACGGACTACCGCAAGCGCATCCAGTATCAGGTCTACGATGTGACGGACCTGCTGCGGGGCGGCGAAAACGCCATGACCGTCGAGCTGGCGGACGGCTGGTACCGCGGCTCCAACGGCGGCGCAGGGCAGACGAACACCTTCGGCACGCAGACAAAGCTGCTGGCGCAGCTGGAGCTGACGCTGGCGGACGGAACGACGCAGACCGTCTGCAGCGACGGGAGCTGGGCGTGGAGCAATGACGGCCCCATCCGCTTTGCCGACCTCAAGGACGGTGAGATCGTGGATGCAAATCGCGAGCCCTCCTATTCCGGCAGTGTCCGCGTCGTGGAGGAGCATGCGCCGCTGACAGCGTCCGACAACGTACCGGTCCTCGAGCGCGAGCGCTTTGCCCCGGTCGAACGGATCACAACGCCGTCCGGCAAGACTGTCCTCAAATATGCGCAGAATCTTTCGGGCTATGTGTCCTTCCGTGTGACGGCACACAAGGGCCAGCGAGTCCACATCACGATGGGCGAAACGCTCGATGACAGCGGCGAACTGACGCTCCGGAACATCCAGTGCGTTACCAAAGGAAGACCCTCACCGCTGCAGGAGCTGGATTACACCTGCAGGGAGGGCGTGAACGAATACACGCCGAAATTCTATTACGGCGGCTTCCAGTATGCGCAGGTCGACACGGACGTCGAATTCCGGACAGAGGACTTTACGGCTGTTGCTGTGTACAGCGCCTTTGAGGAAACTTCAAAATTCGAGTGCTCCAATCGCCTGATCAACCAGTTTTACCACAACACTCTGTGGTCCCTGAAGAGCAACTCCACCGACGTGCCGACGGACTGCCCGACGCGTGAGCGCATGGGCTGGATGGGCGACAGTCAGGTCTTCTTCAACACGGCGTCCTATCTCACGGACTATGCGGCCTTTGCCCGCAAGCATGTGCGCGACATTTTTGACCGCCAGTGGCGCAGCGGCCGCCTGCCGCAGATCGCGCCGTTTGCAAACGAGTCGCCGAGCATCAACAAAATGAACGGCTCCGTCGGCTGGGCGTGCGCAGGTGTCTATATCCCGTACTATTTCTATCAGAAATACGGCGACGACCGCCTGCTGCGTGCGTATTACGACAACATGCTGCGCTATGCGGACTTTATGATCCGCCGCGCGGGGAAATGGGGCGGGATCTTCGCCAAGCCCATGCATCTTTCCCACAAAAATCGAAAGTATGCTGTTAACTGCGGCAAGTCCTACGGCGAGTGGGCCGAGCCGAATGACGTCATGGCCTTCCACGGGATCGACTTTTTCATTCCGCACCCGGAGGAATCCACGGCCTATACATATTTTACGCTCAAGCGTGTGCTGGAGATCGCCTCGATCCTCGGCAAGCCGGAAACGCCGCAGCTGGCGCGCATCCGGGAATACAGCGAGGGCGCGAAGCGCGCCTATCAGGAACTCGTTACGAAGGACGGCTACTCGCTGGATACCGACCGGCAGGCCAAGCTCGTCCGGCCCTTGTATATGGGGCTGCTGACGCCGGAGCAGGAGGCCTTTGCCAGAAAGCGCCTCATCGCCGCGCTGGACCACTATGGCTGGCGTCTCGGGACCGGCTTCCTCTCCACGCCGATGATCCTGGACGTTCTGGCGGGGCTGGATATCAGCTATGCCTACCGTCTGCTGGAAAACGAGGAAATGCCCGGCTGGCTCTTTATGCCGAAGTCCGGCGCAACGACGATCTGGGAGGCCTGGGAGGGCAACCAGAAGGACAAATGGATCGCCTCGCTGAACCACTATTCCAAAGGCGCGGTCTGCGAGTGGCTGATGAACACGATGTGCGGCATCCGGATCACCGGAGAAAACCATGTTACAATTGCACCGAAGCCCGGCGGGGACATCACCTTCGCACGGGCTAGTTATTGGAGCATTTGTGGAAACGTTACGACAAGCTGGGAGCGGACGGAGAACGGCTATCGGCTGACCGTGGGCATCCCTGCGAACACAACGGCGGAGATCCTCCTGCCGGACGGAACGGGCCGGACCGTCGGAGCCGGACAGCATCGGTATGAATGGAAATGAAACGATATTACCTTGCCATTGACATCGGCGCGTCCTCCGGGCGGCACATTGTGGGCTGGCGGGAGGACGGCAAAATCAAAGCAAAAGAGGTCTACCGCTTCCCCAACGGCGTACAGGAGCAGAACGGCCATCTCGTCTGGGACGTGGATGCGCTGCTTTCCCATGTGAGGGCGGGCATCGCGGCGGCGAAGGCCGAGTTCCCGGAGATCGTCAGCCTGTCTGTCGATACCTGGGCCGTGGACTATGTGCTGCTGCGCGGCGAGGAAGAAGTCCGTCCCGTCTATGCCTACCGCGACAGCCGCACGGAGGCGGCCATTCCCAAGGTTCACGAAATTCTGCCGTTTGCGGAGCTGTACGCCAAAACCGGCTGCCAGTTCCAGCCGTTCAACAGCATCTACCAGCTCTATGCCGATCAGCTGGCGGGGCGGCTGGAGGGCGTGACGGATTTTCTGATGATCCCGGAGTATCTCCTCTGGAAGCTCTGCGGTGTGAAGTCCAAGGAGTACACCAACGCCACTACCACCGGCATGGTAAACGCAGAAACGGGCAAATTTGACCCGGAGATTATTTCAGCGCTCGGTCTGCCGCCCATCTTCCCCAAACTCCAAAAGCCGGGGACGGTGCTGGGCGAGTATGAGGGGATAAAGTGCGTCCTCTGCGCCACCCACGACACAGCCTCAGCGGTGGAGGGAATCCCTATGGACGGGAGCCAGCCCTACATTTCCTCCGGTACATGGTCGCTCTTGGGCGTCAAAACGCCGAAGCCCATTACAAATACTGCCAGCCGTGCCGCCAATTACTCCAACGAGGGCGGCGTGGGCTATAACCGCTATCAGAAGAACATCATGGGCATGTGGCTGGTCAACGAGCTGCAAAAGGAGCTTTGCAGCGGGCTGGGCTTTGCGGAGATCGTGAACGCCGCCAAAGAAAGCCGCTGCGATGCCCTCATCGACGCCAACGCCCCGGAATTTCTGGCTCCCAAGAGTATGAAGGCCGCCTTTGACACGGCGACCGGCGGAAAGCTCATCAGCATCGGCGACTATTTCCGCTGCGCCTATCGCAGCCTTGCAGAGAGCTATGCGAAAGCCCTTGCAGAGCTGGAGCGAAACACTGGAAAGCAATACGACAGGCTGTACATCGTGGGCGGCGGTGCGAAAAATGAGTTTCTCAACCATCTCACCGCCAAGGCCACGGGCAAGCAGGTCATCGCTCTGCCCATCGAGGCCACGGCTCTCGGCAATCTGAAAATTCAAATGGAGGCAGACCTATGAGCTATACGGAAGCAAAAGAAAAATACGCCGCCCTCGGTGTGGATACCGAAGCGGCGCTTACAAAGCTGAAAACTGTGCCGCTGTCTCTGCACTGCTGGCAGGGGGACGATGTGCGCGGTTTCGACACCGACCCCACGAAGCCCCTCACTGGCGGTATCCAGACCACCGGCAGCTATCCCGGCCGTGCGAGAACGCCGCAGGAGCTGATGGCGGACATCGAGGAGGTGCTGAAGCTGTGCCCCGGCACGAAGAAGCTGAATCTCCACGCCAGCTATGCTATTTTTGCCGAGGGCGAGTGGGTCGACCGCGATAAGCTGGAGCCGAAGCATTTTGCACCGTGGGTGGACTTCTGCAAAAAGCACGGCCTCGGCGCGGACTTCAACCCGACGTTCTTCTCCCACCCTAAGTGTGATCCGCTGACGCTCAGTTCCCCCAACGAGGAAACCCGCCGCTTCTGGATCGAGCACGGCAGGGCCTGCGTGCGCATCTCGCAGTATCTGGCGGAGGAGTTGGGGCAGATCTGTACCATGAACATCTGGACGGGCGACGGCTTCAAGGACATTCCCACTGACCGCCTCGGGCCGCGCATGCGTTATAAGGAATCCATCGACGAAATTCTCTCGGAGCCATTTGACTTTACCAAGGTCAAGCCCTGCGTGGAGAGCAAGGTGTTCGGCATCGGCGTGGAGAGCTACACCGTGGGCAGTGCAGAGTTCGCCCTGAGCTACGCCGCCATGAACAGGGATAAGTGCATCCCCCTGATGGACAACGGCCACTATCACCCCACAGAGGTGGTCAGCGACAAAATCCCGGCACTGCTGACCTTCTTCCCGGAGATCGCCCTGCACATCACCCGCCCGGTGCGCTGGGACAGCGATCATGTGGTGCTGTTCGATGACGAAACGAAGGAGCTCTGCAAGGAGATCGTCCGCTGCGGCGGCTTGGACGGCCGGGTGTATCTGGCGCTGGATTACTTCGATGCCTCTGTCAACCGCATCGCCGCGTGGGTCACGGGCTTCCGCAATGTGCAGAAGGCCCTGCTGAACGCCCTGCTGACGCCGGATATGACGGCTGAACAGAACGCGGGTAATTTTACCGATCTGCTCGTTCGGCAGGAGGAACTGAAGACCATGCCCTTCGGCGAGGTCTGGGCAGAGTATTGCCGCCGCTGCGGCGTGCCGGAGGACGGCGCGTGGCTGCCGCTGGTGTGGGCGTATGAAAAGAACGTTCTGGAGGCGAGAGCATGAAAAATATTCTGACAGCCCCGTGGATGGTGGAGATGATCCGCACCGTAACCAATATGTATGACCACGGCTGGGACGAGCGCAACGGTGGAAATGTGAGCCTGCTGCTGGAGGAATCGCAGGTCAACGATTATGTGGACGGCGCGGTTCTGCGGGAGATTCCCACGGGCTTTTCCTGTCCAGAGCTGGACGGCAAGTACTTCCTCGTCACCGGCACGGGCAAGTATTTCAAGAATGTCCAGTATGCGCCGGAGATCAATCTCGGCCTCGTGCGTCTGACGGACGGCGGCGAGACGGCGCAGCTTCTGTGGGGCTTTGCGGACGGCGGGAAATTCACGTCCGAATTTCCGGCACACATGATGAGCCATGCCGCACGGCTGAAAATCGACCTGCAGAACCGCGTGGTCATGCACTGCCATCCGGCAAACCTGCTTGCCATGACCTATGTCCACATGCTCGATGAAAAGCAGTTCACCCGCACGCTCTGGCAGATGTGCACGGAGTGCATCGTCGTCTTTCCGGACGGCGTGAATGTGCTGCCGTGGATGCTCTGCGGCACCAATGAAATCGGCATTGCCACGGCGGAGAAGATGCAGACCGCCCGCCTTGTCGTCTGGGCGCAGCACGGAATCTACGGCGCAGGAAAAGACCTCGACGAGACGTTCGGCCTCATCGAGACCGCCGAAAAGGCGGCAGAGATTTACATGAAGATCGCCCATCTGCCGCTGGTCAATACCATCACCGACGAGCAGATGCACCAGTTGGAGGCCCATTTCGGCGTGAAGGCAAGAGAGAGCTATCTGGCCTGAATCCTGTTTCTGTTATAGACCAAACCGGCAGCCGGAAACGCATCCGGCTGCCGGTTTGGCCTGTGCTCAGGCACAGAGGTCGAAGAACAGGAAGTGCTCCGGGTCGATGAGGTCGATCGCAAGGATGCTTGCCTCGGGACAGATCCTGTCGAGATCCAGCTGGGCGTCGGTCTCGTCATAGGTGGCGGGCTGCGGCTCGGCGGCGAAGATCAGGCCGTCGTAGTCCTCGGGCACATAGACGATGTAGCTCTTCGTAAAGAGCCGCCCACCGTCCGCGGTGTCCTCCCACTGCGTGGAATAGAAGAATTCGATCTCGTAGTCCGTGCCGTTCCAGCTGACGGTGTGCAGGTAGTGATTCTCGCCACGCTCTGTGTCGTCATAGGCGGAGGAGGCGGTCAGCCACATGCCCGTGTAGTAGTCATAGAGCTCGCTGCTCAGGACCGTCTGAAAATCCTGCTCGAAGTAGGGGATCGACTCGGCCGGGATGTAGCACACGGCGTCAAAGGCGATCTCGCGCATGCCGTCGTGGACATTGTCGTCCTGCTTCGTCACCTGCCACAGGCAGGGCGCGGTCTGGTAGCCGTCGCCGCCCTCTGCGTAGAAGCAGACGCCGTCCTCCAGCTCATATGGGCCGCCGCCCACGTCGCAGTTGATCATCAGATCGCCGTTTTCAAAGGCGGAGCGCAGCACGATCGCGCTGACCTGCCGCAGAACGCCGCCGTTTGCGGGATCGAGCAGTTCGCCGGACGGGGAATACTCCAGCACGAGCCTGTCGTCGGAATCCTCATAGCCCAGCTCCACGCCCGCCGCGCCGGCAGTGGCAATGCCGGATTCCAGCACGGTCTCCTCGGAATTCAGAATGTCCCATGTGCCGTCCTCGTGGATACGGATCCAGAAATTCTGACCGACGTATTCCCAGAGGCCAACATAAGCTGCGAGGTATTGCGTGGAGTCTGAGGCGTAGGGACCGTAGGAGGCGTCCGGCTGGAACTGGAAGCAGTCCTCGCCCTCCCAGTACCAGACGAGCACCGTTTCGGTGCCGTCCTCCTGCCGGAATTCCAGCCGGATGTCGCTGCTGCCGTCGCCGGTCACATCGTCAAAGGAGATGCTCCAGTAATCGGACGCGGCGTTCGGGATTTCAACGGGATAGGTGACGCTGTCAAAGCAGATCTGTTCCGCCTCGTCGTAATAAAATGTCGCCCATTCGCTGCCGATGCAGACGCAGACCGGCGTTTCCACGCCGTCCTGCACGATCGTGCCCCGGTCGTTTACCATGCCCGTGGTGCGCCAGTCCTCGCCCGGCAGCTCCTCCGTCGGGGCCTCCTCTCTGCCGCAGGCGGCGAGGGTCAAGAGGAGTGCAAGGGCCAGAAGCAGGGAAAATGCTCTTTTCATGATTCGATCCTTCCTTTCCGTTTTCTGCCGGGTAAAAAATTCCACCGTACAGAGACATTGTACGGCGGAATGTTCAGAAAGTCTATTAACCAAAGGTTAACCAGGCTGCTTTAACAGGACTGCAAGCTCCTGCCGTTTCCGGCGGGTGTCGCCGTCGATGTGGAGCTTGGCATAGAGCTGGTTCAGATACTGCTTGACGCTGCCCTCGGAGAGGCCGAGCCGCCCGGCGATCTCGCGGTTCGTCAGGCGCTGCGCAAGCAGGTCGGCAAGCTCCAGCTCCCGCGGGGTAAGCCCGGCGAGGGCCGCAGGCCGGGTGCGGCGCGCCTCAGACAGCCTGCCCAGTTCCGCGATCGCCTGCGTGTCCGGGCGATTTTCCAGCAGCGGCGCAAGATAGCGGTAATTCTCCGCAAACGGCAGAATCAGTCCGTCCGGCGCGGCATCGGTCAGAGCCTGCTCCAGCAGCGCCTCGGCCTCGGCGCGTTTGCCGAGCTGCGCATAGGCGGCAGCCGTCTGGATGCGCACATGGAGGGCGACAAGGGCATAGGGGAATCGCGCGCAGGCGGCCAGAAGCGCCTCGCTCCGGCCGATGAGCCGGGCATACTCTCCCTGCGCCAGCCAGACCTGATTTTCGATCATGTCATACATCGGCCGTCCGGGGGTCAGAATGTGGACGGTGTCGAGCAGGTGCAGGCGGAACAGCTCCGGAATGCGCTCCGTATCTCCGCGCAGCGCATCATAATAGGCGCAGATGGCGTAAAAGATCGGGAGCCATGCGGCGTTGTGCTGCCGCACCAGCCCGGCGTTACGCTGCTCGCGCGTGTACGGCAGGGAAACGTTCCGGAAAAGCGACAGCCGCAGCGCCAGAAGGTCGCAGCACAGGGCCATGCTCTCCTGCAGAGGCCCGGTGCTCCGGGCGCGCTCCAGCGCAATATGGGCGTCGGCAAAGCGGCACTGCAGAAGCAGCGCCTCCGCACGCATGATCTGCTCCGCCCCGCGGCCGTGGCCGTTCGTGACGCGGTAATAATGCGGCATGCACTCGTCCATCTCGGACAGCTCTGCCTCCAGCGCGCCGGGCGTCCGGTGGAACATCATCAGCACGGAGGGCGAGCCGAACGTCCAGCCGCCGCTCCGGCGGATGGTGATGGCCGGACGGGTCATTTTGCTGCTGGCGCTGCGGTGCAGGCGGCTCATGGCCGAAATATCGTTGTAGGATAGGAAGCTCAGGATGAGGTCGCATTCGCCAAGCAGATTTCCGCGCTCGTTCGGCGGCAGCTCCGGATGCGTGTCCAGCGCGCTCTGCAGCAGCTCGCGCAGCTCCAGCATCTTCGGGATACGGCTCCAGTTGAACATGCAGCGCATCAGCACCAGAATGGCAAGCGGATGCGCCAGCAGCGCGTCTTTCGGGCATTCCTCCAGCGCAGAAAGCACCAGAGCAGGGCCCAGCGTGGAAAGCAGAATGCCGGCGTCCTGCGTCACAGCGTCCAGCAGGGAAGCATAGTCGCCGCAGCGCCGGAAGGAATCCATGGAGTGGAGCATCTGCCCGTGCGCGGCGTACCAGCGCCCATAGCGCGCCCTGCAGGCCCGCTGCCGGGGCTCCGGGAGCGTGCGGAAGACCTGCGCGGCGCAGGCCTTCATCATGTGGTGGAAGCGATAGGTCACGCCGTCCGGAAGAAGGCTGGCAAAGGCGTTCTGCGCAGTCAGCGCGCCCAGCAGCTGCTCCGTTTCCGGCTCTTCGGTGACAAAGCGCGCCATCTCCGCCGTGAATTCATCGGCAAGACCGAGCACGGCCAGAAATTCCCGTGTGCGCTGCGGCAGCGGGTCAAGCATGGCAGCCGTGAACATGGCGTAGATATCCGAATTTCCGCCGACCAGCGTTCCGCGCTCGGCCAGCGAGCGCAGATTGAGGTAGACGGCGGAGAACCAGCCCTCCGTGGAGGTCAGAAGCGCGGTCAGCTGCGACTCGGACAGCGCGGCGCCGCAGCGGCGGGCATAGACGGCCAGCTCCTCGCGGCCTAGCCGGAGCTGCTCCGCGCCGATCCGGTGCAGGCGGATGCCCAGACGCAGCTGCGCGTCGGCAGGCAGAAAGCGGTCGCGCCCGGCAACGATGAGGTGGACGTTTTCCGGCAGGCGGTTTGCAAGCGTGCACAGGAAATCTGCGACGCGCGCATCGGCCAGCAGATGAAAATCGTCGAGGAAGAGATAGCACGGCTCCGGTCCGGCCAGCCCGCGGCACAGGCCGTCCGCCAGCAGCCCTGCGCCCGCGGCATCGACAGGGCAGTCGTAGTCACGCAGGAACGGGAACCCGGCGTGGGCAAAGGCCTCCTGCGCGCTTCGCCAGAGAATGGCAAGGTGGGCGGAATAGACGCTGATACGGATACAGTGTGGCGGCGCCTCTCTGGCGAGAAACCAGTTGACGGCCGTCGTCTTGCCGTAGCCCATGGGTGCAACGATCGCCGTTAGCGCACAGCGGGAGACCGGCCGCAGGCTCTCCTGCAGCCGCCCGGAAATATAGATCGTGTTAAGATCATGCCTGATGCGCGCCATCCGCTCACCTCCGGAAATATCGTGTCTGCAGGCATTATAGCATATGTCGCATTTTGGTGCAACTGGCCGCACGATGCGGCGGGAAAACATGCATTGATTTCCGAAAAGTGATGTGCTATACTATTTAATATAGATATCAAACCAGAGGAGGGTCTCCCGAATGGAGCGTATCACAAGCAGTCACAATCCGCTCGTGCAGCACATGCGGAAGCTGCAGACCTCGCGCGCCTATCGCGAGAGCTGCGGCGAATTTGTGGCGGACGGCTGGAAGCTTCTGGAGGAGGCACTCAAGTGGTATCCCGAGGTGACGGCCGTTCTGACGAGCGAGCCGGAGCGCTGCCCGGCACTCCCATCGTCGGCACGTCTGGTCGAGGTCCCTGCGTCATTGATGCAGAGCGTTTCGAGTATGCGCACGCCGCAGGGCGTTTTATTCTCCCTGCGCCTGCCGCAGGAGGGCGCGCTCCGGGTGCAGCCCGGCATGCTCCTGCTCGACCGCATCCAGGACCCCGGAAACCTCGGCACGATCCTGCGCACGGCCGACGCCTTCGACCTGCCGGTCCTGCTGACGAACGGCTGCGCCGATCCGTTTTCCGAAAAGACGGTGCGCGCCTCCATGGGCGCGGTGTTCCGCCGTCCGCCGCAGAGCGCACCGATGGAGGACGTCCTCCGTGTCTGCCATGCCGCCGGGATCCCCATTGCGGCGACGGCGCTGTCCGACACGGCGTGCGATCTGCGCGAGGTCGATCTGATGCGCCATCTTGTCGTCATCGGCAGCGAGGGGCAGGGCATTTGCCCGGAGCTGCTCGCCGCCTCGGACCGGCAGATCATCATTCCCATGCAGCCGCGCTGCGAGTCGCTCAATGTGGCCGTCGCGGCGGCGATCGTGCTGTGGCAGATGCGGCCGTAGCGCGGGAGAACACGGAAGGAGGGCGCGCAGATGCAGAAGCACTGGGTTTGGCTGGCAACGCGAAGCGGCATCGGGGTCCGGGGCCGCGCGGAGCTGCTGCGCCGGTTCGGCACGGCAGAGCGCATTTATGCCATGGACCGGGCCGCGCTGCAGGCGGAGGAAGGCCTGCGGCGGAGCTGGCTCGAGCCGCTGCTCGACAAAACGCTGGACGGCGCGGAGCGCATTCTGGCGCAGTGTGACCGTTTTGACATCCGCCTTCTGACCTATGCGGAGCCTGCCTATCCCGAGCGGCTGCGCAACATTGCAGACCCGCCCGCGCTTTTGTATTATCAGGGCCGCCTGCCGGACTTCGACCACGAGGCCGCGATCGCCGTTGTCGGCTCACGCCGGTGCAGCGCTTATGGCCTGCTGCACGCAAAGCAGTTCTCCCGCCTGATCGCCGCAAGCGGCGGGCTTGTGATGTCCGGCGGTGCACGCGGCATCGATACCATGGCGCTGCAGAGCGCGATGGACCTGCCGGAGCCGGTCGTCTGTGTGCTGGCCTGCGGGCTCGACATCGCCTATCCGCCGGAAAACGGCCAGCTGTTTGCGCAGATCGCGTCGAGAGGCTGCCTCCTGAGCGAATACCCGCCGGGGACGAGCCCGATGCGCGGCAATTTCCCGGTGCGCAACCGTATTCTGAGCGGCCTTTCCGTTGGCGTTCTCGTGGTCGAGGCCTCGGCGCAGAGCGGTGCGCTCATCACGGCGCGGCTGGCGCTGGAGCAGGGCAGGGACGTATTTGCCATTCCCGGCAATCTCGGCGTCGCCTCGTGCGAGGGGACGAATCGCCTGCTGCGCGAGGGTGCGCTCATGCCCGAAAACGGCTGGGAGCTGCTGCAGGAATACACGCACCTGTTTCCGGGCAAGCTGGCGGACGGTCGCCGCCGCGAGGTGATGGAGCAGCGCTTTGGGTCGCATTACGCAGCGGCCGTCCCTGCGCAGCCCCTGCCGGAGAGACCGGCAAAACCGGCCCGCCCGGCAGCGCCTTCACCGGAAAAGTCCCCAGCCCTCGACAAAAAAGACATTGACAATCCGCCTGCAAGGCCTTATAGTGACAGAAAGAAAGCACCGCCCGCCCTGTCCGGCGACGAAGCGGCGGTCTATGCCGCCCTGACGCCGGAGCCGATCCTTGCGGATCTTCTCACGGAGCATACGGGCCTTCCGCCGCAGCGCCTGCTTGCGGCCATGACCATGCTCCAGATCAAGGGGCTGGCCAAAAAGCTTCCCGGCAACCGCTATCAGCGCGCCGGAGGATAATGGATATATGGAGGTTCCCTTCATGACAAAGGGATCGAATCTGGTGATCGTCGAGTCACCGTCTAAAGCAAAGACCATTGGAAAATATCTCGGCCCGGATTATCGCGTCGAGGCCTGCATGGGCCACCTGCGCGACCTGCCCAAGAGCAAGATGGGCGTCGATCTGGAGCACGATTTTGAACCGGACTATCAGCCGCTGGCCAGCAAGGCCGCGATCATCTCCGAGCTGCGCAGCGCTTCCAAAGCCGCAAAGCACATCTATCTTGCAACTGACCCGGACCGCGAGGGAGAGGCGATCTCATGGCATCTGAAGGAGTTGCTGGAGCTGCCGGACGACAAGACGGAGCGCGTGACGTTCAACGAGATCACGAAAAATGTCGTAACGCGCAGCATTCAGGAGCCGCGCAGCATCGATTATAATCTGGTGGACGCCCAGCAGGCCCGCCGAATTCTTGACCGCATCGTCGGCTACCAGCTCAGCCCGCTGCTGTGGAAGAAGATCCGCCGCGGCCTGTCCGCCGGGCGCGTGCAGTCTGTTGCCACGCGTCTTGTCGTGGAGCGCGAGCAGGAGATTGAGGCCTTCGTGCCGAAGGAATACTGGACGATCGACGTGCTGCTGCGCTGCCTGAACAAGCCGGGCAGCTTCACGGCGCACTATTACGGCGAGGAAAAGAAGCGCGAGCTGCACAGCGAGGCCGAGGCCGACGAGGTCCTGCGCGACATCGCCGGGCAGGAATTCACCATTGCGGGCATCAAGCGCACGGAAAAGCGCCGCTCGCCGACGCCGCCGTTCATCACCTCCACGCTGCAGCAGGAGGCCTCCCGAAAGCTCAATATGACGCCGCGCCGCACGATGGCCGTTGCGCAGCAGCTCTATGAGGGCGTCGACATCAGCGGCGAGGGCACCGTCGGCCTCATCACCTATATGCGTACCGACTCTCTGCGCCTGTCCGAGGAGGCGCTGGCCGCTGCGCGTGATTTTATCACCGATCGCTACGGCCCGACCTACTATCCCGGCCAGCCCCGCCATTTCCGCAAGAAGGAGGGCGCGCAGGACGCGCACGAGGCCATTCGCCCCAGCAATGTCCGGCTCGACCCCGAGAGCATTCAGGCAGACCTGACGCGCGAGCAGTACCGGCTGTACAAGCTGATCTGGAGCCGCTTTGTCGCCTGCCAGATGTCCGACGCGCGCTATGACGCCGTGCAGATCGACGCGCGCTGCGCAGGTCATGCCTTCCGCGCCAGCGACCAGATCCTGAAATTCTCCGGCTTTACCGCCGTGTATGAAGAGGGCCGCGACGACGAGGCCGAGGAGCGCTCCTCCTCGCTGCCCGATCTCGACGGCTCCGAACGCCTGACTGCCGAAAAACAGGAAAAGGCCCAGCATTTCACCCAGCCGCCCGCGCGCTACACCGAAGCGACGCTCGTCAAGGCGATGGAGGAGCGCGGCGTGGGCCGCCCGTCGACCTATGCGTCGATCGTGGCAACGATCCAGGACCGCGAGTACGTCATCAAGAAGGACAAGCGCCTCTGGCCGACGCCGCTCGGCCGTGTCGTGACCGAGCTGATGATCGAGCGCTTCCGCGACATCATCGATGTCGAGTTCACGGCGAATATGGAGCACCAGCTCGACGAGGTCGAGGCCGGAAAGGTCGGCTGGAAGACCGTCCTGCGCGATTTTTATCAGGATTTCCACCGCGAGATGGAGGAGGCCGAGAAAGCTCTCGACGGTGTGCGCATCAAGGTGCCGGATGAAGAGACCGATGAGGTCTGTGAGCTGTGCGGGCGCAAAATGGTCATCAAGAGCGGCCGCTTTGGCAGGTTCCTGGCCTGCCCCGGCTTCCCGGAGTGCAAGAATACCAAGCCGCTCGTCGAGCGTATGCCGGGCCGCTGCCCGCGCTGCGGCAGTGGGATGCTCAAGCGCAAGTCAAAAAAGGGCTATGTCTACTATGCCTGCGAGCGCGGCGCGGAGTGCGGCTTTATGACGTGGGACGTGCCCACGGCGCAGGATTGCCCGAGCTGCGGGCAGACGATGTTCAAGAAATCCGGCCGCGGCCAGATGAAGCCGTTCTGCATCAACGAAAAGTGCCCGGACTTCCTGCCGGAGGACAAGCGCGGCTATAAGCGCCGCATGCCGAAGGCCACGACGGACACCGTCGAGAATGCCGAGGAGATCGCCCCGGCTGCGGAGGAGACCGAAAAGAAGCCCGCCAAAACGGCCAAAACGACGAAGACCGGGAAGACGGCCAAGGCCGCCAAGGCCGCAAAAACTGCGAAGACCACGAAAAAAGCGGCGGAGAAAAAGCCTGCCGCACGCAAAAAGACAAAAACGGAGAGCGAAGCATGACCGAAGTACGCGTGATCGGCGCGGGACTTGCGGGCAGTGAGGCCGCATGGCAGCTTGCCGAGCGCGGCTTTGCCGTCCGCCTGTCCGAGATGAAGCCGGTAAAAATGACCCCTGCGCACCACTGCACGGATTTTGCGGAGCTTGTCTGCTCCAACTCCCTGCGCGGCGACCGGCTGGAAAATGCCGTCGGCCTGCTCAAGGAGGAGCTGCGGCGGCTCGGGAGCCTCATCCTGCAGTGCGCCGACGCCACACGCGTCGAGGCGGGCGGCTGCCTTGCCGTCGACCGCTACGGCTTTTCCGGTATGGTGACAGAGCGCATCCGCAGCCACCCGAATATCACGGTCATCTCCGAGGAGGTGACCGAGGTCCCGGCGGGGCCGGTCATCATCGCGACGGGCCCCCTGACGTCCGACGCCATGAGCGAGGCCATCGGCCGCTATTTCGGCCAGACGGATTATCTGCATTTCTTTGACGCGGCTGCGCCGCTCGTCACGCTGGAGTCCATCGATATGACGAAGGCGTGGTACGCCTCCCGCTATGACCGCGGGAGCGCGGATTACATCAACTGCGCCATGACGCGCGAGGAATATCAGGCCTTCGTCCGGGAGCTGGCCGCCGCCGAGGAAGCGGAGGTGCACGGCTTTGAGGACAAAAACGTCTTTGAGGGCTGCATGCCGGTCGAGGTCATGGCCCGCCGCGGCGAGGACACGCTGCGCTACGGCCCTCTGAAGCCCGTCGGCCTGCGGGACCCGGCAACGGGCCGCGAGCCCTATGCTGTCGTTCAGCTCCGGCGCGACAATGCGGCCGGAAACATCTACAATCTCGTCGGGTTCCAGACGCACCTGCGTTTTCCGGAGCAGAAGCGCGTGTTCTCCATGATCCCGGCGCTGCACGATGCGGAATTCGTCCGCTACGGCGTGATGCACCGCAATACTTTCCTGAATTCGCCGAAGCTGCTCGACGCGTGCTACGCAGACCGGCGCGACCCCATGGTCGCCTTTGCCGGGCAGATGACGGGCGTGGAGGGCTATGTCGAATCGTGCGCCTCCGGCTATCTAGCGGCCGTCAGCATGGCGGCGCGGCTGGAGGGAAGGCCCGTCCCGGACTTCGGCACCATGACGGCCATCGGCGCGCTGGCGCACTATGTCAGCGACAGCACCGTGGCATCGTTTCAGCCGATGAATGTGAATTTCGGCATCATCGCCCCGCTCGAGCAGCGGGTGCGTGGAAAAGCAAACAAGAATCTGGCCATTGCCAACCGGTCGCTTGCGCACCTGGAGGCCATGGAGAAATGAGGGAACAGGCATGAAAATCATTCTGGATGCAATGGGAGGCGACAACGCCCCGGATGCCGTGGTGCGCGGTGCACTGGAGGCGGCAAAGGAGTTCGGCGTGCAGATCGTTCTGGTCGGCCGCGGTGCGGACATCCTTGCCAGCATGAAGGCTCAGGGCTGGGATACGCTCCCGGACGGCGTGGAGCTTGCCAATGCCGAGGATGTGGTGGACATGCACTGCGATCCCGCCGCGGTCGTGAAGCAGCATCCGAACTCTTCGCTCGTGCTGGGCGCAAGAATGCTGGCGCAGGGCGGCGGTGATGCGTTCATCTCGGCCGGCAATACCGGCGCGCTGCTCACGGCGGCCACGCTGCTCGTCAAGCGCATCCGCGGTATCCGCCGCGCGGCGTTCTCGCCGGTCCTTCCGACGAAGGACGGCCACGCCATTCTGATCGATGCGGGCGCGAATGCCGAGTGCACGCCGGAATTCCTGCTGCAGTTCGGCTGCATGGGCTCGTTCTACGCGCAGAAGGCGCTCGGCATCGAGTCGCCGCGCGTGGGCCTTCTGAACAACGGCGCGGAAGATACGAAGGGCGACCCGCTCCACCGCGAGGCCCATCAGCTTCTGAAGCGCGCCGCGGAGCAGGGGACCATCCACTTCGTCGGCAATGTCGAGGCGCGCGATGTGCCGTTCGGCGCGGCGGATGTTATCGTGGCGGACGGCTTCTCCGGCAACGTCCTGCTCAAGACCATGGAGGGCACGGCCATGTTCATGTCCGACATGATGAAGCAGATGTTCTACCGCAATCCGCTGACGATGCTCGGCGCGCTGCTGTGCAAAAAGGGCATCAACGGTATCCGCAAGACCATGGACTACCGCGAAACGGGCGGGTCCATCGTCATCGGCATCAGCCGACCAGTCATCAAGGCGCACGGCTCGTCCGACGCCGCCGCCATCCGCGGCGCGATCCGGCAGGCCATCCGCGCGGTCGAGAGCGGCTTCTGCGAGGAAATTCGTGCCAATATCGGGCAGATGATCCTGCCCAGGGAGGAAGAACATGCTGAATAAGCTGGAAAAGGCGTTGGGCTACAAGTTCCGCGATCCGGAGCTTCTGCGCATGGCGCTGACCCACACCTCCTGTGCAAACGAGATCTATCAGGACCCGCTGCGCAGCTATGAGCGGCTGGAATTCCTTGGGGATTCCATTGTCGGCTTCGTGACGGCGGAGTATCTGTACCGGACCTTCCCCAAAAAGCTCGAAGGCGATCTGACGCGCATCCGCGCGGAGCTCGTCTGCGAAAAGAGCCTTGCCGCCGTGGCGGAGCGTCTCTCGCTCGGCGAGCATCTGCTGCTCGGAAACGGCGAGGATCAAAGCGGCGGCCGCCGCCGCCCGAGCATCCTCTGCGATGTTATGGAGGCCGTTGTGGCTGCCAGCTATCTGGACGGAGGCTTTGCCGTGGCCAGCGACATCGTGACGCGGCTCATCCTGCCGCAGCTCGCCGAGGCGGAAAAGACCCACGATTATAAGACGGAGCTGCAGGAGCTCGTGCAGCGCAAAAAATCGCAGCAGCTGAGCTATGAGCTCATCTCGGAGACAGGCCCGGACCACTGCAAGGAGTTCAACGTCCGCGTCCTGCTCAACGGCAGGGAGGTCGGTACCGGCTCCGGCACGAGCAAAAAGCGCGCCGAGCAGGCAGCGGCGGCGCAGGCCATTGTGCGGCTCTTCCCGGAACAAAAATAAAACGATTGGGACCACCGGCGGCAGCCGATGGTCCCAATTCTGTTTTATAGCGTGCGTTCGCGGGTCGAGCGGCGCATGGTGTTGGCCAGCTCCGTGATGCACAGCAGCGTTGCCACAAGGAACACACCGGGGATGACGATGATCCACCATGCGTCCGTGAGCAGAGCCTTTTCGGACAGGGAAAGCATGCTGCCCCACGAGACGACCTCGATCGGCAGGCCGATGCCGAGGAAGCTCAGCGTCGATTCCGCCGTGATGGCGCTGCGGATGTTCATAACGACCATGAACGAGATGGACGAGAAGAAATTCGGCGCAAGGTGCTGCCGCAGGACGTGGAAGAAGCCGCCGCCCATGCAGCGCGAGGCCAGCACATATTCGCTGCTGCGCAGCCTGCGCACCTCCGTGCGAACGACCTTGGCGATGCTGGCCCAGCTCGTCAGCCCGATGACGAGCGAGAGCGTGAGCACATTTGCCGTGCCCAGAATGGCCTGCAGCAGCACGACGAGCAGCAGGTTCGGCACGCTCAGCAGAATTTCGGTCAGCCGCATCAGGAGACGGTCCAGCCAGTCCGGCGCGCAGCCGCTGACCGTGCCGAACAGAATGGCGATGGCTGTGGACAGCAGCGTGGACAGAACGCCGATGGTCAGCGAAATGCGCCCGCCGTACCAGATCATGGAGAAAATATCGCGGCCCATCGGGTCCGTCCCGAAGAGAAATTCCCGCGACGGCGCTTCATTGCAGTGCGCAAGGTCGAGATAGGTCGGATCGTGCGTCAGGAGCACCTCGCAGAACAGGCAGCCGAGCACGATGAGCGCCAGAACGGCGGCCGAAAAAATCGGCTTGCCGCGGTACCACGGCGCGCGGCGTACCGGTGCTGCGGGCGACTGCGGCCGGACGCCGACCAGACGAAAGCGGTCGTCTGTCATTTTGAGGTCACCTCCCGTTCCGCCGGGCGAAGGCGCGGGTCGAGCCGCGCGTTCATGGCCTGCGCCAGCAGACTGCATGCGATGACGACCGCGCCGGAGAGCAGGCACAGCACCATCAGCAGGTTGTAGTCCTTGTAGCGCGCGCTCTCATAGGACAGCGTGCCGAGACCGGGATAGGAGAACACGGCCTCCACGATATAGGTCCCGCCCATCACATGCGGCACGGAGATGGCCATGAGGCTGAGATAGGACGGAAGCACATTGCGCAGGCACTGCCGCAGCACGATGTGCGCCTGGCCCATACCCTCGCTGCGCGCCAGCAGCACATAGTCTGCGCGCAGCTCTTCCACCAGGCGGTTACGCACGAGGTAGGCATAGTACCACAGGTGGCTCAGCACGACGACGGACATCGGCAGGATCAGGTGCACGATCCGGTCGCCGACATCGTCCGCGTGGCCGACGCTGTAGGCCCCGGAGCTCGGCAGCCAGCGCAGCGTGACGGAAAACAGCAGGATCAGCATCAGTGACAGCCAGAATTCCGGGATGCAGCTCGTCACCGTGCCAAGCTTGCAGAGGATGCGGTCGAGCGGCCGGTCTTCCTTCCATGCGCACAGCGCGCCGAGCAGCAGAGCCAGCACGAACAGCAGCACGAAGCCGAGCCCGCCGAGCAGCAGGGTGTTGCCAATGCGGTCACCGATCAGCTCCAGAACATCTATCTTATATTTATAGGAGATGCCGAAATCGCCGTGCAGCGCGCGGCTGAACCAGCGGGCGTACTGCGTGGGCAGGGGATCATTCAGGCCGAGCTTGTCCTCAGCCCATTCGCGCTCGGCGGGGGACATTTTTTCCACGCGGTCGCCGTAGTAGGAGACAAGCGGGTCGCCGGGAGCGAGGCGGGAGATATAGAACGTCAGGACGGAGAGCAGCAGCATGCTCAGCACGAAAATGCCGAGGCGCGGCAGCAGCCGCAGGAAAAACCGGCGGACCTTCATACGGCGCCCCCTCCTTCCAGCAGAACGTAATGCTCCGGCGCGACCTCCGTCCATGTGCCGCCGTCCGGCAGCGGCCCCTCAAAGATGAGCGGCCTGCGGGCGCGCTCGAGGCGCGGGTCCGGGATGGGGATGGACGAGAGCAGCGCGCGCGTATAGGGGTGCTGCGGCGCGGCGAACAGCGATGCCGTCGGGGCCAGCTCCACGAGCCTGCCCTGATACAGCACGCCGATGCGGTCACAGAGGAACTCCACAACGGCAAGATCGTGGGCAATAAACAGGAAGGAGAACCCGTGCTCCTCCTGCAGATGGCGAAACAGATTGATGATCTGCGCCTGAATGGAGACATCCAGCGAGGCAACCGGCTCGTCCGCAACGAGCAGCTCCGGCTCCATGGACAGAGCGCGCGCAATGGCGACGCGCTGGCGCTGCCCGCCGGAAAGCTCACCGGGGTATTTATCCAGATAGCCCGCGTCCAGACCAACATAGCGCATCTGGAATTCCGCCTCGGCGCGGTAGCTGCCGCGCGGCGGGCGGACGTGCTGGATGCGCATGGGCTCTGCAATGATATCGCACACGCGCATGCGCCCGTTCAGGCTCGAGCCAGAGTCCTGAAAGATGATCTGCCGCTCTGCCTGCAGCGTGCGGCGGTTCGCGCGGAAGGCGCGGCGGTCACAGATGTCGATGCCGCGATAGAGGATCTGCCCGCTCTGCGGCGGCAGCAGATTCATCACGCAGCGCGCGATGGTCGATTTGCCGGAGCCGGATTCGCCGACGAGACCGAGAACCTCGCCGCGCCGGAGCGTGAACGAGACGTGATCCACAGCGCGGAGCACGGCCCTTCGCCCGAGCGGGAAGGCGTGCGTCAGACCGCGCACCTCGAGAAGCGGCTCAGCCATGGCGCTCGCCTCCAATCGGCGGCGTGATGTGCGGGGCCCGGGGGTCGAGCAGCCACGTCGCGGCAAAATGGGTGTCGGAAATGCGGAACATCGGCGGCTCCTCCTCATAGTCGATGGCCAGGGCATATTCGTTGCGGCAGGCGAAGGCATCGCCCTTCGGCGGGTCGATCAGCGTGGGCGGCATGCCGGGAATGGTATGCAGCCGCGGCTTCCCGCGGGACAGCGCCGGGAGCGACTGCAGCAGGCCCCAGGTGTAGGGGTGGCGCGGATCGTAGAAGATATCCTCCGCCGTGCCGAGCTCCACGATCTTCCCTGCGTACATGACGGCCACACGATCCGCCACGCGCGCCACAGCGCCGAGGTCGTGCGTGACGAAAACGGTCGCCGTGCCGAGCTTCTGCTGAATTTCGCGCAGAAGATCGAGAATTTGGGCCTGAATGGTCACATCCAGCGCGGTCGTCGGCTCGTCGGCAAACAGGATCGACGGGTCGCCCGCCAGCGCAATGGCCAGCACGACGCGCTGGCGCATGCCGCCGGAAAAGTGGTGCGGATACAGGCCACGCCGCTCCTCCGGCCGGTCGATGCCGACAAGGCGCATCAGCTCGAGCACGCGCTGTTCCAGAGCCGCGCCGCGCAGGCGGGGCGCATGAACACGGACAGCGGCCGCCAGCTGCGCGCCGACGGTCATGCTGGGGTTCAGCGCAGTCATCGGGTCCTGAAATACCATGGAAAACAATGAGCCGCGAAGCTTCTGCAGCTCGCGTTCCCGCAGCTGCGTGATATCACGGCCATTTACCGCGATCGTGCCGCTCTTGCGCCGCGCGCTCGGCGGCAGCAGGTGCAGGATGCTCTTGCACAGCACGCTTTTGCCGCAGCCGGATTCGCCCACGATGGCGAGGACCTCACCCGCGCGCAGCGAAAAGCTGACGTCGCGCACGGCCTGGACCTCTCCCGCCGGGGTGAAAAAGCTGACGGACAGATTTTTTACTTCCAGTAGCTCTGCCATAGGATCACCTGTTAAAACGTACATGCGGGAGGCCCGGTTCTGCGAGCCTCCCGATGCTTTTTTCCGTTGTTATTTCTCAATCGTCCATTCCTGAACATTCCAGAAAATGCCGACGCCGTGGTGGCCGAGTACGGTATCCGCCGCGATGCCCTGCAGACCGTCGACGGCGACATAGTTCGCGTCGATGTAGCAGATGAAGGCATAGGCGGGATCGGCGGCCAGAGCCTCCTGGAACTTGGCGTAATACTGGCGGCGCTGCTCCGGGTCGGAGGTCTCGCGGGCCAGCTTCAGGTAGCTGTCCACGGCGGCATTGGAGTAGCCGGAGTAGTTTGCGCCCTTGTCCGTGCCGAACACCTTATAGGTGTGGTCGTCGGCGTCGAACGGGCTGCCCCAGCCGATGAGGCAGGCCATCTGTCCGCCCCAGTCCATCTGTGCGGGAATGTCGACCGTGCAGTTGATGCCGATATCGCGCAGCTGCTGTGCGGCAGCCTGTGCAATGTCGATGCGGTCCTGCTCACCGGCCATGACGCTGATGACAAAGCCGATCTCCTTGCCGTTTCGTTCGTAGAAGCCGTTTTCACTCATCGTGCAGCCTGCGTCCTCCAGAATGGTCTTTGCCTTTTCCGGGTCATAGTCGTAGTGCTCTACATTGGAGTCGTTATAAATGTTGCGCTGCAGGGGACCGTAGGCGGCCATGCCCTGCCCGAGCAGGACAGAGTCGATGATGGCCTGCCGGTCAATGCCGTAGCAGATGGCGGGGATGAGGTCGCGGTTCTCCGTCCAGTAGTCGTTCCAGAAGTTGAAGAGAATGCCGCGGTAGTCTGCCGTCGTCATGTCATAGCAGGTATAGCCCTCCTTGTCCGTAAAGTCTTTTGCGTTTTTCGGATCGAGCAGGGCCAGATCGATCTCGCCGGACTTCAGCTGCAGAGCCTGCGCATTGTCATCCGTGACGATCTTGAAGATGATGCGGTCGATCTTCGGCGCACCGAGGTAATAATCCTCGTTTTTGACCAACACGATGGACTGCCCGGCGTCCCAGCTCTCCAGCTTATACGGGCCGGTGCCGACCGGATGGCGGAAGAAGTCCGACTCCTGCATGTCCTTGCCCTGCAGCAGGTGCTGCGGCAGAATGGCCATGGTCATATAGTCAAGAAAGGCCACGTTCGGTGCGGACAGGCGGAAGACGACGGTCTTGTCGTCGGGAACGGTGATCTCCTCCACGTCTTCGAAGTTCGGTGCGTTTTCTGAGCCGTTTTCGGGGTCCATGATGGCTTCGATCGTGAACTTTACGTCCTCGGCCGTGAACGGCTCGCCGTCATGCCACTTCACGCCGTCGCGCAGGTGGAAGGTGTAGGTGCAGGCGCTCTCATCGTATTCCCACGATTCAGCCAGACCGGAAACGACCTCGTTGCTGCCGTTGTGGGCGGTCAGACCGCTGAAGAGCAGCACGTTGATCTCGCCGTGCTCATCCATGGCGGGGTTGATGCGGGTGTAGTCGCCGCTGCCGTAGACGAGCGTCGTGCCTTCGTCTTCGGTCACTGCCGGGGTTTTGCTGCATGCGGCCAGCGCCAGAACGGCGCTCAGCACCAGCAGCAGTGCAAGAATTCGTTTCATTGGGGGTGGTCCTCCTGTCATTTCGGGCCCTTTCGCCCGTTCTCGTGATGCATTTTAGCATACGAAATTCGGTTCCGGAAGCTCCCCCGGGGGATATTCGATGCAAAAAGATCGAAAAAAGTTGTGCCGGCTTTGCCTCGTGAAAAAGTGGCCATAGCCGCTTTGCCCTATGTTTGGAAACAAAACCGGACCGGTATCTACCGGATCTGGTCCACACCGGGACGGTCCGCCAGCACCTGGCGCACCTGACGCCGCCGCAGAAATACCGTCAGCCAGCACACCGCCATGGTGATCAGACCGCAGACGGTCATGCAGAGGCGGTAATCCAGCACCTCTCCCAGTGCGCCGATGGCCAGAGAGAGCGCCGCTCCCGCCGCTGTGCAGAGCATGGACTCATAGGCATTGAGCCGGGCGCGCAGCCGGTCGGGGATATAGCGCTGGACTGCCGCCTGACGGATGGTGGCGCTTTGAATGCCCAGAAAGCCGCAGATCGCCCGATTCACCAGCATCAGGGGATATGGCAGCCACAGCAGGCAGGTGTCCATCAACTCATAGGTCTGATATACACCGAACAGAAAGCCAAAGCGTTTTTTCTCCGGGAGAGAGTAGCGGTAGCGGATGGCTCCGCCGATGGTGCGCCCGGCAAATTCCGCAACGGAGAAAAAGGAATACATGGCGGTAGTGAAGCCCGGCGCCGTGCGGAAAAAGGCGATGAGCAAGGGAGAATAGCCAGAGGCCATGCCGTTGGTAACGGACATGTACGCATAGAGCCCGTGCAGGCCGTGCTCCTGCCGCAGATAGGCGGCTGCTTCCCGGACATCCCGCCACCATGTTTTCAGAGACAGCAGCGGCTCCTGATCCCGGCGGCTTTCCTGCACGCGAATGCGACTTTCCAGGAAGGCCGCCAGTACCGAAAGAGCGGCCTGTATCAGCAGCAGCCGTCCCACGCCCAGCTTATCGTACAGCACCGCCGCCAGCGGCATCATCAGAACCTTCAAAATGGGATAGAGCATGGCTGAGACGGTGTAGGCCCGCTCTTCCTGCCCCTTCGGCAACAGCAGGGGATAAAAGCTGTTGTAGGCCAGCTCGTCGAAGGCCCCGAGGCACGACACGAGCAGGGAAAAGGCCAGATAAGCAATATAGGAAAAGGAACTGTGCAACAGAAACAGTCCTGCCCCGGCGTAGCACACGCCGTTGAGCAGATCGCCCCACACCAGAAAAGGCTTACGCGGCAGACGATCCATCATGGGAGCGACGACCAGCGGCAGCAGCACCATCGGGATCAGCTGGATGGCGACCACCAGCGCTGCTGCCAGCGTGCTGCCGGTTTCATCAAAGACCAGAAACGATAGGGCAAACTGACTGATGATGCCGCCTGCTGCGCCTAGTGCTGTGGCGGCAGTAATGCGGGTAAATTCCCGCGTCCAGAGTGTTTGTTTCATAGTGTTCACCTCGCGGTTATAATTATCGCACAGCTCCTTACAAAAGGAAAGCATGTCATTATGGGGAAATTGTTCCCGGAATGACATGCTTAGATTGGCAAAAACACTATATTACAGGAAACTCCTCCAGCAGGCGGCAAGCTTGGCGGTACTGGCGGTTCGCCTTGTACCATGCCAGCACCCACTGCAGGTGGAACCGGGTGAAGCCCATGGGGTATGTCTCCTGCAGCTGCCGGAAGCAATCCAGCAGCTGAGCGCCGTAGGCGCTGTCGTGAAGGTAATCCGCATGCTCCAGCCGATAGCGTACCAGCGCCAGCATCTGCCGCTCTGTCTCGCAGGCGGTCAGAGACTCCGCCTGTTGGACGGCTGCCAATGCCTGCTCCCGGTGCCCTAACTGTTCATGGCAGATGGCGAGCTTGTGCAGGTCCAGAAAGCTGGGATGCGGGAGGCTGGAAAAGTAGGACAGGGCTTTTTCCGGCTGGCCGAGCTGCAGCTGCGTGGCAGCGGTATTGTAGCGGAGGGATGCCAGACTGTCCGTGTCGCCAAGAGCCTCTGCCAGATGCTCCGCTACAGAAAAATGGGTCATCATTTCCTCCATGCGGCCCAGATCCGAGTAACAGTTTCCTATAAGAATACGGCAGGAAAGCATCATGTGGGGATAACCTGCGTCTGCCGCCGAGCGGTAGGCGTCTCGCAGCACCTCGATGGCGGTTGTATACTCCCCCTTTGTGTAGAGGGCTTTCCCGTGGAGCGAGGACAGCAGCGGCAGCGGATCCAGCCGCGCGGCCTCGTCCCACCGCCCCTGCAGAGCACGCTGCAGAGCCAGCTGCCGGGTGGAGAGAAACGGCTCCCATTCCTCCGGCAGGGGCTGCATGGTATCTGTGTAAAAGGCAGCCAGCAACAGGATGTCCGCCGCCAGCGGACTGCAGGCAAGTCTCTCCTGCTGGGGCAGTACCAGCTGCTCATAGCAAAGGAAAAAGCCGGGACTGCCGGAAAGCAGGGCGTTCCAGCAGGGCTCCAGATCCTCCGGCTCCGGTATCCAGACAAGGCCCAGACGACGAAGCAGAAGCTCCGTCACCTCCGGAGAGGGCTCTGCCTTGCCCTGCTCGATCTTGGACAGGTAGGAGGGAGTACAGATGCCCAGGCACAGGCCGTCCTGACTCCAGTCCCGCCGGAGACGGGCCTGGCGAATCAGCAGCCCGGCGATCCTGGCGCCCCTCATCCGATGAGACCCCGCAGAATGCATGCAGCCGAATGGAGGGCAAAGAGTCTGTGGCCGATGTTGGCAGCAGGTCCCGCCTGCCGGATTGTTTCTTTGTTCATTTTGCTTCCTCCGAAAATCAAATTGCGGATCGTCTCGACCGGAACACCGCTTAGCCCCTCCCGCGTCATACTTCTGGGCTTCTGCACGCGTAGCCCCGTACTCCGGAAGGAATACGGGGCCAATACGGTCCGCTCAGAGATCGAAATAGCGGTCGAACTCCGCTGGGTGCGGGATGCGGCTGATCTCCTGCGCGTCGGCGCGGAGCGTTTTGACGAGCGTCTCGAGCAGCGGCATCGGGAACACGCCGCCGCGCGTGAGATAGTCGTGATCCGCTTCCAGCGCGTCGAGCGCTTCGTCGAGGCTGGCGGGCAGGTGGCCGAGGCGCTTGCGCTCGTCTGCTGGGAGGTCGAAGAGATTGAAGTCAAACGGCCCCCAGCCACGTCCTGCCGGATCGATCTCGTGCTCAATACCGTCGAGGCCTGCCATCAGAATGGCAGCGTAGGCAAAGTACGGGTTGCACATCGCGTCCGGGTTGCGGAGCTCGAAGCGTTTCTTGTCCGGCGATTTAACATAGGCCGGGATGCGCACGACGGCGCTGCGGTTCGCCATGGCATAACCGATGGTGACAGGGGCCTCGAAGCCGGGGATGAGGCGCTTGTAGGAATTCGTGCTGGGGTTCGTGATGGCGCAGAGGCTGCGGGCATGTGTCAGCAGACCGCCGATGAAGTGCATGGCCGTGCGGCTGAGCTGGCCATAGCCGTCCGGATCGTAGAACACGGGCTGACCGTTCTTGCGCAGGAGCATGTGTACGTGCATGCCGTTGCCGGCCTCACCGTAGATGGGCTTCGGCATCAGTGTGGCCGTCATGCCGTTCGCGGCGGCCGTATTGCGGATGACGTATTTCGCGGCCATCGTGGCGTCTGCCAGACGGGTCATCTCGCCCAGCTCGACCTCGATCTCCAGCTGGCCGGAGCCGCCGACCTCGTGGTGGTGATACTTGACGTCCACGCCCCACTTGGCAAGCTCCAGACAGATCTGGTTGCGCAGGTCAAACGTGCGGTCGCCGGGCAGATCGGCGTGGTAGCCATCGTGCGGGCCGGTGTGAAAGCCGTTGTTCGGGAATTCCCCGGCGGACCAGACGGACTCGCTGCACTGCAGGCGGTAGCCGACGGCATCCGGGCGCAGGGTGCGCGTCATGCCGTCAAACACATGGAACTCGTATTCCGGCCCGATGATCATCTCGTCCGCGACGCCGAGAGCCTGCATGTGGGCGATGGCGCTCTTGGCGACATTGCGCGGATACTGGTCGAACGGTCGGTTTGCCGGATGGTCGATGACCATGACGTCGCCGATCATCGTGAGCGTCGGCGCCTTGACGAACGGGTCGACGACCGCCGTCGTGATGTCCGGCAGGAAGACCATGTCACTGCGCTCGACCTGCGCGTAGCCATAGTTCGAGCCGTCAAAGCCGATGCCGTGCGTCATGATGTCCTCGTTGAAGCGGGCTGCGGGGATAGACAGGTGCTTCCACCTGCCGCGGAGATCGATCATCTTGAAATCGAGAAATGCGATGCCGTTCTGGCGGATAAAATCCTGGATCTGCTGTACATTCTGAAACATGAAGGTTCCTCCTGCTCACATAATTTCCGCGGGGATAGTCCGAACTCGGAAAGACTGCGATTGGTAAAAATGACGGAGATTCTGGACTTGTGCTCGTCTGCATTATAGTAAATTCACGAAGGAAAAGCAAGCCCATTCCGGGCCCTGTGAAAAATTTTGTATATCGCTATGAATATACACGGACGAATGTCCGCGGGCGGTGTAATTTGCGGAAAAACCTTGACACCGCAGACCCTTGATGGTAATATAATACCAATAATATAGGCGTTGTGACCGGGAAGAGTAGCCGGGCCGTCTGCCGCAGAGAGCGTCCGTCATTGGCTGAGAGCGGGCGCGGCGGACTCCGTGCGAAGCGTGCGCCCGTGAGCGCCGGGGAGACCCCGTTGGCCGCGTCAAGGCCGGAGCAAGAAATCAGAGTGGAACCGCGAGCACTGCCCGCCTCTGGAGCAATCCGAGGCTGGCAGTTTTTTGTTTGGAGGCGAAAGAATGCGGTTAAAAGAAACCATAGAGGCATACCGCCGCAATGATCCCGCAGCGCGCAGCGGCTGGGAGGTCTTCTGGTTATATAACGGCCTGCACGCCACGATGTATTACCGCGTGGCGCACTGGCTCTATGAACACCGGCTGCGCTTTCTCGGCCGCTGGGTCTCACAGTTTGCGCGGCGGCGCACGGGCATTGAGATCCACCCGGCCGCCAAGATCGGCAGACGGCTCGTCATCGACCACGGCACCGGCATCGTCATCGGCGCGACAACGGAGATCGGCGACGACTGCCTGCTCTATCAGAACGTTACGCTCGGCGGCACGGGCATGACGAACGGCAAGCGCCACCCGACGCTCGGCAACAACGTCATGGTCGGCAGCGGCGCGAAGGTGCTCGGTCCGTTCAAGGTCGGCGACAACGCCCGCATTGCAGCAAATTCCGTTGTGCTGCACGAGGTGCCGCCGGATTCCACCGTCGTCGGCGTGCCCGGCCGCGTTGTCCGGCGCAACGGCGAAAAGCTCGACCATATCCACACGCCGGACCCTGTCCGGCTGGAGCTGGACGCCCTGTATGCACGTATCGAAAAATTAGAGGAAAAATTGAAGGAGGATCAAGATGTATCTCTATAATTCCCTGAGCCATAAGAAGGAGCTCTTTACCCCCATCGATCCGAAGCTCGTCAAAATGTATACCTGCGGCCCGACGGTCTATCACTTCGCCCACATCGGCAACCTGCGCAGCTATATTATGGAGGACGTGCTCGAGAAGAGTCTGCGCTACATGGGCTATCCCGTCAAGCGCGTTATGAACATCACGGACGTCGGCCATCTGGCCTCGGACGCCGATACCGGCGAGGACAAGATGCTCAAGGGCGCGCGCCGCGAGCACAAGACCGTCATGGAGATCGCAAAGTTCTACACCGACGCCTTCTTTGCCGACTGCGCCAAGCTGAACATCAAGCGGCCGGACGTCGTGGAGCCCGCCACGCACTGCATCCCGGAATACATTCATATGATCCAGACGCTGCTGGACAAGGGCTATGCCTATCTTGCAGGAGGCAATGTCTATTTTGACACGTCCAAGCTGGAAAAGTATTATGTCTTCAACGACCATAAGGAAGAAGATCTTGCCGTCGGCGTGCGTGAGGGCGTCGAGGAGGACTCCAACAAGCGCAATCAGAATGACTTCGTTCTCTGGTTCACAAAGTCCAAGTTCGAGGATCAGGCCCTCAAGTGGGATTCCCCGTGGGGCATCGGCTATCCCGGCTGGCACATCGAGTGCTCGTGCATCAGCATCAAGCACCTCGGTGAATATCTGGATATCCACTGCGGCGGCATCGACAATGCCTTCCCGCATCACACGAATGAGATCGCCCAGTCCGAGGCCTACCTCGGCCACAAGTGGTGCAACTACTGGTTCCATGTGCATCATCTGAATACGGAGTCCGGTAAGATGTCCAAGTCGAAGGGCGAATTCCTCACGGTGTCCCTGCTGGAGGAGAAGGGCTACGATCCCATCGTCTACCGCCTGTTCTGCCTGCAGAGCCATTATCGCCGCAATCTCGTGTTCTCGTGGGAGAACCTCGACAACGCGGCACAGACCTACGAAAAGCTCATCGCCCGCATCGCGGCCCTGCGCCCGGAGGACGGCGCGGTCGACGCGGAGGCCTTCGAGGCGCTGAAGGAGCGCTTCCTCGGCGCGCTGAACGCCGACCTCAACACGTCGCTCGCCGTGACGGCCGTCTATGATGTGCTGAAGGCAAAGACGAACGATGCCACGAAGCTCGCAGCCCTTGCCAGCTTTGACGAGGTGCTCGGCCTGAACCTGCTCTCCGCGGCAGAGAAGGCACGCAGCGCCCGGCCGGAGGAGGAGCACGACCCGGAGATCGACGCGCTCGTCGCCGCCCGAACCGAGGCAAAGCGCGCGAAGAACTGGCCGGAGGCTGACCGCATCCGCGATGAGCTGAAGGCACGCGGCATCGAGGTCATCGATACGCCGCAGGGCGCAAAGTGGAAGCGCATCTGATCGAAGGAGATACCATATGAAGCTGATGATCCTGGACGGGAACAGCGTCATCAACCGCGCGTTTTACGGCGTGCGGCCGCTGACGACCCGGGACGGACTTTATACCAATGCGATCTACGGCTTTCTGAATATTCTGGAAAAGGAGCGCAGCGAGGAAAAACCGGATGCGCTGTGCGTGGCCTTTGACCTGCACGCGCCGACGTTCCGCCATCTGCGCTATGACGGCTACAAGGCTACGCGCCACCCCATGCCGGAGGAGCTTGCCATGCAGATGCCGGTCATGAAGCAGGTGCTCGCCGCGATGAACATCCCGGTCTATGCCTGCGAGGGCTGGGAGGCGGACGATGTGCTCGGCACGGTCGGCCGTCTGTGCGAGGAGGCCGGCTGGGACTGCGTTATCCTGACGGGAGACCGCGACAGCCTGCAGCTCGTTGACGAGCACGTCTCTGTGCGCCTGGTGCGCACGCAGGGCGGGCAGACGAGAACGGAGCGTTATACGCCGGACGTCTTCCGCGCGGAATACGGGCTGGAGCCGAAGCGCCTCATCGATCTGAAGGCTCTTATGGGCGACAGCTCGGACAATATCCCGGGTGTAGCGGGCGTCGGGCCGAAGACGGCAAACGACCTGCTGAAGCGCTTCGGTACGCTCGACGGCGTCTATGCCAACCTTTCCCGGGAAAACATGAAGGGAAAGCTGTTTGATAAGCTCGAAAACGGCCGCGAGTCGGCCTATCTTTCCTATGAGCTGGCGACGATCCGCTGCGATGCGCCCATCGACTTCACGCCGGAGAACAATCTCATCCGGCCCCCGAAGCGCCGGGCGCTGTATGACCTGTTCACCACGCTGGAATTCCAGCGTCTCATTGACCGCTACGGCCTGCGCAGCGCCGCTTTGGAGCAGGACGAGTCGGAGGAACCGGCGCAGCCCGTGACAGGCTCCTGCACGCTTCTGGACGTGCAGACCCCGGAGCAGGCGCAGCCGCTGTTATCAGGCGTGACGCTCAGCATTGCTGCCGCGGACGATCTCTCGATGCTCGTGGCCGCGCCGCACATGGACGGCCCGGACCAGACGGCCTATGTGCTGCGCCGCGAAACGCTCGGAACGGACTATGTGCCGCTGCTGCAGCGCCTGTTTGCGGCGGACGTGCCGAAGACCGTGCACGACAGCAAGCCGCTGCTGCGTGCGCTGCTGGCTCTCGGCGTGGAGCCTGCGGGGATCGTGTTCGACACGGCTGTGGCGGCCTATCTGCTCGATGCGACGCGCGGGGCCTACGCCCTGCCGCAGCTGGCGCAGGACTATCTGCACATCCCGCCTGCGGACGAGGCCTCGCTCCCGCAGGAAAGCGTCCTTGCCATCCGGACGGCCTGCATCGACGGCCTGACGGAGGAGCTCGGCAAGCGCCTGCGCGAGCAGGGCATGCAGCCGCTGTTCGAGAACATCGAGCTGCCGCTGTGCCCGGTGCTGGCGCAGATGGAGCACGACGGCATCCTCGTCGACGCGCAGGCCCTGCATGACTTCGGCGAGATGCTCTCCGAGCGCATCGACGCCTGCGAGAGCCTGATCTTCGGCTATGCCGGAGAGACGTTCAATCTCAATTCCACGCGCCAGCTCGGCGTGTTCCTGTTTGAAACGCTCGGCCTGCCGCCCGTCAAAAAGACGAAGAGCGGCTATTCCACAAATGCCGAGGTGCTCGAAAAGCTCCGCGACCGGCATCCTGCCGTGCAGGCCATCATGGACTACCGCATGCTCACAAAGCTGAAGTCAACCTATGCCGATGGCCTGCAGAAGGTCATCGGGCCGGACGGCCGCATCCGCACGACGTTCCAGAACACGGTCACGGCGACGGGCCGCCTTTCCTCCACGGACCCGAATCTGCAGAATATCCCTGTGCGCACGGAGCTGGGCAGCGAAATTCGCCGCATGTTCGTCCCGCGCCCCGGCTGGGTGCTGGTCGACGCGGACTACAGTCAGATCGAGCTGCGCGTGCTGGCGCACATTGCGGATGATACGCGCATGCAGGAGGCGTTCCGCTCCGGCGAGGACTTCCACGCCGTGACGGCCTCGCAGGTGTTCGGCGTGCCGCTGGAATCCGTTACGCCGCTCATGCGCCGCCATGCCAAGGCCGTGAACTTCGGCATTGTCTACGGCATCTCGGAGTTCTCGCTGGCGCAGGACATCGGCGTGTCCCGTGCGGAGGCCAAGGCCTATATCGACAGCTATCTCGAAAAATACAGCGGCGTGCGCGCCTATATGCACGATATCAAGGAGACGGCGCGCGAGAAGGGCTATGTGGAGACGATCTTCGGCCGCCGCCGCGCCATTCCGGAGATCAAAAGCTCGAATTTCAACGTCCGCTCCGGTGCGGAGCGCATCGCGCTCAACACGCCCGTGCAGGGCAGCGCGGCGGACATCATCAAGCTGGCCATGGTGCGCGTGTTCCATGCGCTCGAGGGGCTGCAGGCCCGGCTGCTGCTGCAGGTGCACGATGAGCTGATCGTCGAGTGCCCGCAGGAAGAGGCGCAGCAGGTCATGCAGATCGTCACGAACGAGATGGAGCACGCCGCTGCGCTGCGGGTCCCGCTCGTGGCCGAGGCCAAGCAGGGAGAAAGCTGGTACGCCGCCAAATGATCGAAATTCAGGAAATGACCGCCGCCGACGTGGCGGACATCGCCGCGCTGGAGCGTCTGTGCTTCTCCGCGCCTTGGAGCGAAAACTCCATTGCGGAGGAGTTGGAAACCGGCTTCAGCCTCTGGCTCGTCGCGCGGCTGGACGGCGCATTTGCGGGCTATGTCGGCGCGCAGCTCGTGCCGCCGGAGGCCGATATGATGAATCTGGCCGTCGTGCCGGAGCTGCGCCGCCGCGGTACGGCACAGGCGCTTCTGCAGGCGCTGCAGGAAAGGCTGGCTGCGCGCGGCATCGGCTCTCTGACGCTGGAGGTCCGTGCCTCCAATCTCCCGGCCCAGCGGCTCTATACCGCAGCGGGCTTTGCCTGCATCGGGCGCAGGCCCAATTACTATCTCGCGCCCCGAGAGGACGCGCTGATCCTCAGAAAGGAGCTCGATCATGCGGATCCTTGCCATTGAATCCTCCTGCGACGAGACTGCCGTTGCCATCGTAGAGGACGGAAGGCGTGTCCTGACGGACTGTATCGCCTCTCAGGTTGCGCTGCACCGTGAATACGGCGGCGTTGTGCCGGAGATCGCCTCGCGCAAGCATATTGAGGCCATCTACGGTCTTGCCGAGCAGGCGCTGGAGAACACCGGCCTGACGCGCGGCGAGCTGGACGCCGTCGCCGTGACCTATGCGCCCGGCCTTATCGGCGCGCTGCTCGTCGGCGTGAATTTTGCCAAGGCGGCTGCACTGGCGCTCGATGTGCCGCTCATTCCGGTCCACCACATCAAGGGCCATATCGCGGCCAACTATCTGGCCTACCCGGACCTGGAGCCGCCGTTTCTGTGCCTTGTCGTCTCCGGCGGGCACACCATGTTCGTCGACGTCGAGGACTATACGAAGCTGCGCATTCTGGGCGGCACGCGCGACGACGCAGCAGGGGAGTGCTTTGACAAGGTCGCGCGGCTGCTCGGCATGCCCTATCCCGGCGGCGCGGCCCTTGACCGTGCGGCGCAGGGCGGAGACCCGTCGCGCTATCCCATGCCCCGGCCGCACCTGAGCGGCAATCCGCTCGATTTGTCGTTCTCCGGGCTGAAGACCTCCGCTGTGAATCTCATCCATAACGCCGGGCAGAAGGGCGAGCAGATCGTTATCCCAGACCTTTGCGCTGCCTTCTCGGAGGCTGTGTGCGGCATGCTCGTGCCGCGCGCCATGCTGGCGCTGGAGCAGACGGGGCGGAAAACGCTGGCCGTGGCGGGCGGCGTGGCCGCCAACAGCCGCATCCGCGCTGCGCTGCAGCGGGAGACGGCTGCCCGCGGCGTGCGCCTTTGCATGCCGCCGCTGTCGCTGTGCGGTGACAACGGAGCGATGATCGGCGCGCAGGCGTATTATGAGTATCTCGCGGGCAACATCGCCGACCAGACGCTCAACGCCTATGCCACGCGCTCCATGGAGGGCGAGGCCTTATAAGACCCAAAAAATCAATGCAGGATATCGATCGGCATCCTGCATTTTAATTTCCTGTTACCTGTCTGTAAATTTTTGTCACAAACGGGGTTATGTCAACTACGGAACATGGCACTGCTGTGCAGAGGCGTTTTTACAGGCCTGTGCACAACTGCCCGAAATCCCCGCGAAAGCCCGCTAAATCAGGGATCCTGCTGTGCACAACCTTGTGCAGAATGTGAATAACTCCTGTGGATGGCAGTTTTGCCCTTCATTATTGTCAACTTCCGACCGGATCGGCCTGCGGGCAGAAAAGGAAATGATTCCTGCATTTTTGTCACTGCACAGGAACGGCAAACGGCTTCCCGGCCAGCACGACCTCGCGCAGGAAGCGGAACGTCTCCTTTTCGCCGCGGTCGCGCAGCATGGTCAGCACATAGAGAAGCTCGCGGCGCGTGTCCGGGTGCATCATCGAGCCATCGCGGACCTCCTCGGCGTGGACGAGATAGTTGAGGGCATCGGCGTCCGTGTAGGCGCTGCCGTGGTAAATTTTACAGGCGGCGATGCGGTCCATGACCATCTCCACAAAGAATTTGCGCGGCATCGGCACGGTGCGGTAGACCTTCGTCTTCGGGTCGATGTCCGTCCAGTATTCGTAGTGGTGGCGGTTGCGGCCCTTGTGGTGCATCCATGCGGCGGAGTAGCCGTAGAGCTCGCGCTCATAGGAGTTCGGGCTGCGCGTGCCCTGATAGTATTTTGCGCCGGTCCAGAACTCCGTGGGGGAGTATTTGGACAGGTCGTGCGTCAGGCCGCGCCAGTACAACCCGACGCGGAAGCAGTGACTGCGCACCTTCCAGCGGTGGTGCGTAATGGTACAGAAATGTTTCCATGGATGCATTTGTGATCGTTCCCTTCAGGTTTCTTTTGTCAGCGCGTCCTCCAGCTTCTGCAGGGCGCGTTTTTCGATGCGGCTGACGTAGCTGCGGCTGATGCCGCACTGCACGGCGATCTCCCGCTGTGTCAGCGGCTTGCGGTTGCCCAGCCCGTAGCGCAGCAGAATGATGCGCTGCTCGCGCGGGGTCAGGCAGGTGTTCACGGCGGCGTGGAGCCTGCCATAGATCTCTTTTTCGGACAGCTGCTCGAACAGATCCTCCTCCGAGCAGATCACGTCCATCAGCGACAGCGCGTTGCCGTCCCGCCCGGTCTCGATGCATTCCGAGAGCGAAACGTCTGACGCGCTCTTCCGCTGCCCGCGGAAGTACATGAGGATCTCATTTGCAATCCACCCGGCGGAGCGTCACGCACAGCGTTTCGCCGTCCCAGCGGAGCTGCTCCGTCAGGGCCTCAAGGACGCGCTGCGTCCGGCGGATGGTGTCCAGGCAATCGCGGAGCACGAGGGGGACACGGTCCGGCGGCGCAGGGGAGGATTCAGGCAGGCCGCGCCGCAGCCCCCAGAGTGCGGCCGCCAGCGCGGCATGGTCCTCCGGCAGGGCGCAGAGCATGGCGCGCACGGCGGCGTCTGCTGCAGTGCCAGGAACGTTCGGGCAGCTGCATTGTTCCCGTCCGCCGGTCGATTTCGCACGGCAGACATAGGAAAAGCGCTCGCCGTCTGCCGCGCGGCGGTATTTGGCATACATCGGTCTGCCGCAGCGGCACTGCAGCAGACCGGCTAACAGGGCGGGCGTCTCGTGCTCCGTACGCGGCGTGCGGCAGTCCGTCCGCCGGAGCCGCTCCTGCACGGCGGCCCACTGTGAGCCGGGGATGAGCCCGGGGTGCTGCCCAACCGCGACAATCCAGGCCTCCGGCGGCAGGGCGACGGCGGTGCGGCCGCGGGACTGATCCGTGCGGTGATAGGCAAGGACGCCGTGCCGGCCGTCAAACTCCTCCTGCGCGGCAGATAGCTCTGCGCCCGCATTCCGGAGCCAGGCAAGCATATCCGCATCCGCCCGCGCATAGACCGGGTTGTGCAGGATATCGCGCACGGCGTGGCGCGTGAACGCGTTGCCGTTTTTTGTGGTAATACCGCGCTCCTGCAGTCCCTTTACAACGGCTGTCAGAGAGCCGAGGCGTGCGAACAGGCTGTACATGGCCTTGACGGTCTCCGCCTCCTCCGGAAGAAGCCGCAGGCGGCAGGCGCGCTTTGTGCGCCCGTCGACGGTGACGGCCTGCACGGCCTCCGAGGCAAAGCCGGTCGGCGTGATGCCGCCGAGCCACCGGCCGGTCTTGGCCAGCTCACGGAGGTTGTCGCGGATGCGCTCTGCGATGGTCTCGCGCTCGAGCTGCGAGAAGACCGAGGCGATGTACATCATGGCCCGGCCCATGGGCGTGGACGTGTCGAACTGCTCCCGGATGGAGACAAACGCCACGTTCAGCTGCGCCAGCCGCTCGATGAGGGCGGTGAAGTCTCCGATGCTGCGGCTGATCCGGTCGAGCCGGTAGACGATGAGCATACGGAAGCGCCCGGCCTCGGCCGCGCGCATCATCCGCCGGAAGGCGGGGCGGTTCAGGTCCCCGCCGGAGAAGCCGTCATCTTCAAAAATTTCCGGCTCCGGCGCGTCCGGCTCGTGCGCGCGGAGATACTGGCGGCATAGCTCGATCTGGTTGCCCACGCTTTCACCCTTGCCGGTGAAGCGGGATTTTCGGGAGTAGATCGCAATGCCTTGTTCGTGCAATGGCAGCACCACCCTGCTATGTGATGTGCTCTCCTTCATGATAGCATAAGGAGGCAGGAAAGTAAATGCCGCCCGGCTGGAATTTATGCCCGGCTGCGGCAGACATCTTTGTATAATGCAAACAAAATCCGGAAAAATTTTGGAATAATTGTTGACAAAACCGTGTAGAAAATGGTATTGTAAGTAGGGCGCGGGAAGGACCGCGCCGGGATAACACCGGAACTGAATAAGTGTCGGATGATTGGTCCGGGAGAGACCGCGCGCTGCGCGGCGCCGAAGGGGAATGCAGAAGCTCTCAGGCAAAAGGGTCGGGCGATGACGACACTCCGAAGAGTGCGGCGGCAGCCGCACGCCGAAGGTGCAACCTGCCGGAAACGGCGGGGAATCTCTCAGGTAATGGACGGAGGCACGAAGCCAAGGGGCCGTGTGTCTCAGACTGTCAAAAAACCTGCCAAGCCAAAAGCTTCGGAGGGAAGAAAAGTGTGAAAGGAAACCGTCAGGGTGTCCTTTCGCG
>ERZ773195.139-NODE-139-length-73386-cov-9.122936_pt1 | contig 73386 bp, 56 predicted proteins | sample MGYA00580530_ERZ773195 | MGnify/ENA primary metagenome ERZ773195 (study PRJEB29015, sample SAMEA2737751) | human gut metagenome | biome: human gut; feature: human-associated habitat; material: faeces | place: China | collected 2012 ...
GGGAGGAGTTGTTGGGGCAGCGGCCAGCAAGACGCGAGTGCCGCCCAAGGCACGAAGCGGATGCTGGGTGCCGCAACCCGGAAGCAGCGGAGGCCATTCCAAATCGTCCTGCTTCAAAGAAAGCTGCTGCAAAATGGCAAGCCTTCGGCGGCAGCTGCGCGGCACATGGAGATGCTGCCGCGCAATGGACTTTTTGCGCCATTTACGACTTTTCGGTGAAAAAAACGGCTGCGGGTTTGATTTTTTGGCCGTTTTCATGTAAACTAAAAGATAACCATGCCCGCGTATTTTTTGCCCGGCAGAACCCTGCAAAACGCGCAACACATGGGATAAAAATTGCTAAAAATAACGGAGCGTAATGAAATATTATGGCCATCGTAAGTCCTTCGATTCTTTCTGCTGATTTTGGCAAGCTGGGTGCAGACTGCCGCATGGTGCTGGATGCCGGCGCACAGATGCTGCACTACGACGTGATGGACGGGCATTTTGTGCCCAACATCAGCTTTGGCGTGCCGGTGCTCAAAAGCCTGCACAAGGCGCTGCCGGATGCCTTTTATGACGTGCATCTGATGATCAGCCACCCGCTGCAATACGCCGAGCCCTTTATCAAGGCTGGTGCTACCCTGTATAATTTCCATCTGGAGTGCGAAGATGATATTCAGGCCACCATTGATGCCGTCCGTGCGCTGGGCTGCAAGGTGGGTCTGACCATTAAGCCCGGCACCCCGGCCGAGGCGCTGGCACCGTGGCTGGACCAGCTGGATCTGGTGCTGGTGATGAGCGTGGAGCCCGGCTTCGGCGGGCAGAAGTTCATGCCCTCGGCGCTGGACAAGCTCCGCTGGCTCAAGGCAGAGCGGGAAGCACGCGGCCTTTCCTACCTGCTGGAGGTGGACGGCGGCGTGGATGCCGCCACCGCACCCCTGTGCGTAGAAGCCGGTGCCGACGTGCTGGTGGCAGGCAGTGCCGTGTTCGGCGCCGCCGACCCTGCTGCGGCTGTGGGCGCACTGGCCAGCCTGTAAGGAGGCCCGTATATGGATGAAGCTTTGATCCAAGAGCAGGAGCGGCAGCTGCAAAAGACCGGCCGGTACTATAAGCACGTTTTCTGGCTGTGTGTGCCGCTGCTGTGCATGGCCTGCTATTTCTATGGGGCGCGTCCGCTGCTGCTGTGCGGCATCGCCCTGCTTACCGGCAACCTGTGCGACCGTCTGGTGGCGCTGCTGCGCCATCGGGTGTACACAAACAGAGATTTCTCCAACGAGAGCTTCAGCCTGATCATCGCCCTGCTCATGCCCGCCACCGTGGACATCTATGTGCTGGTGGTGGCAGTGCTGGCGGGCGTATTGATCGGCAAGGAGGTCTTTGGCGGCTACGGCAGCTATCCCTTCAACCCCGCTGCCGTGGGCTACGCCGTGGCGGCGGTATCGTGGCCGGAGCAGGTGGTGCGCTACCCGCAGCCCTATACGCCGCTGCCCCTGTGGAACGCCTCTGCCGTGCCGGTGAGCAGCACCATCGAGGATACCCTGCGCAGCGGCGGCATCCTGAACCTGAATGCCCTCGCCGTTGTGCTGGGCGAGTTTGCTGCCCCCATGGGCACCGGCGCGGCACTGGTCATTCTGGCCTGCGGCCTCGTGCTGTGGACCCAGAAGGACGTGCACATCGGCGCATCGGCAAGTTTTCTGATCACCTGCGGGCTCATCGCCTTCTTCTTCCCGCGTCAGGTGGGTCTGGCGGACAGCACCCTCTTCAGCAGCCTGCTGCCCCGCCTGCAGGGCATCCGGGACGAGCTGCACACCGGTGCGGTGCTGTTCTGTGCGGTGTTCCTGCTCAACGAACCCTACACCTGCGCCCATCACCGGCTCGGACGCATCCTGTACGGCGCCCTGGTGGGTGCTGCCACCATGGGCTTCCGCTATTTCGGCGTGTACGAGACCGGCGTCTGCTTTGCACTGCTGGCCGTCAACAGCGTGTCCGCGCTCATTGACCGCACCGAGGAGCGGCTGTACCGTCTGCTGCACCGTCTGCCGTCCGAACGAAAGGAGGCTGCGGAATGAAAAAGCGTACTGCGGAACTGATTTTAAAGGACCCCGAAAAGTTTGCCCATCATGACCGCGTGTTCCTGAATAACCCGGTGGTCATGCAGGGCATGGGTCTGGCACCGCTGGTGGTCGTGGCTACCACCGGGCAGAACGGCCTGATGCTGGCGGCGGCGGTGACGCTGCTGCTGGTGCCCTCCCGCGTGCTGGCCTGCCTGCTCAGCCGCCTTGTACCCCTGCGGGACGAGGAGCCTACCCCGGAGCAGCTGCAAAAAAAGCTGCTGCCCCGCGCACTTTTGTACGCAGCCAGCGCCGCTGTGGTGTACCTGGCGGCATATCCCATTTTGAACTTCGTGTTTGGCACCGGGCTTTTGAACCTTGGCATCTACCTGCCCATGCTGGTGGTGGAGCCGCTTCTGACCTACCGCTTCGGCCGCGTGCAGGAGACGGTGCACAAGGCCGTTTCCAAGGGCGTGCGCATCACCGTGGGCTACGCGCTGCTGCTGCTCGTGGTGGGCGTGGTGCGCGAGTGGCTCAGCCTTGGCACCGTGTTCGGCGCCCCGGTGGGACGCTGGGCGCTGCTGCCGCTGGCTAAGATGCCGGCGGGCGGCTTTATCGTGCTGGGCATCCTGTGCGCCATCTGGCGCGCTGCGGCTGCAAAGCGCAAGGAATATCTGAAAAAGGAAGCACGGGATACCCTGACCGTGCACTACCAGAAGGAGGGAAACCGCGAACCGTGAAGGAAGTTGTAAGCAGCTCGGCAGTGTTTTTCAGCTATGCACTGCTGGCCATTTTTGCACAGAACGCTGTCTTTACCCGTGCACTGGGCGTGTCCCGCATGGTGCAGCTGGTGGGGGACGACCGCACCAGCAGCGCCTTGTTCGGCATGATGCTGTGCATCACGCAGGTGCTGGTGGCGCCGGTGGCGTTCGTTGCCGGGCGGTTCATTGCCCCGCTGGATAACCGCGCCCAGCTGCGCCCGCTGGTGTATATCGCCAGCATTGCCGTGGTGTGTCTGGCGGAGCATCTGGTGCTGTGGCTGCTGCACAGCCTGCCCCGCCGCGCCCAGCTGCTGCGCATCGTGCCGCTGGCCGCGCTGAACAGCGGCGTGCTGGGCACGGTGCTGGTGGAGCGCACCCAGAGCTTTACCCTTGGCGAAAGCCTTGGCTTTGGCCTTGGCAGCGGCCTTGGCTATGTGCTGGCGGTGCTGCTGGTCACCGAGGCGCGCCACCGCCTGCGCAGCAAAGCCATCCCCAAGGCATTCCGCGGCCTGCCCATCACGCTGGTGTATATCGGCGTGCTGGCGCTGGCGATCTATGGCTTTACCGGACATTCCGTCATCCTGTAATGCAGACAGGGAGGAAAAGATACCATGGCTAAGAATAAACGTCAGAAGGTCAAGCATTATCACCGCAGCTTTTACAGCCGGGAAATGCGCGTTAAGCGCGGCATCGGCATCGTGGTGCTGGTAGTGGCAGTGCTGGCAGCAGCATGGTTTGCCGCACCCCATGTGCTGGATTGGGCCACCCACACATGGTATACCGTGGTCAAGGACCGGGACTTGGAGGCCGAAAGCGCTTCCCGCGCCGAGGCAGCAGCCTCCTCTGCGGCGGCAAGCAGCGCTGCCGCCTCACAGGCAGCGTCTGAACCGGAGCCGGAGGAGGAAAAGCCGCTGGACGGCAAGGCCATTACCGGCGGCAGCTGGGCAGAGCTGGACGTGACCACCCTGACCGATGAAGCCGCCATCCGCACCGCCGCCCGACAGCTGAAGCAGCAGGGCGCAGACTACGCCCTTGTCACTCTGAAGGACGCCGCTGGCACGGTGTATTATGCTTCCGGCGTGGCAGCTGCTGCCCAGAGCATCACCGAAAACCCGGTGGATGCGGCCAATATCGCCGCCATCCTGCGGGAAGAGGGCATCATCCCGGCGGCACAGCTTGCCGCCTTTACCGACCCGGTGTCGGTGTACACCGACCGCAGCATGGGCGTGCACTACGATGGCAACAGCCTCTGGCTGGACAACGTCAGCGCAGCCAAGGGCGGCAAGGCATGGATGAACCCCTTTGCCGCAAGCGCGGTGCAGTTTGTCGGCGACCTCATTGAAGAGGTGCGGAGCATGGGCTACGAGCAGGTGGTGCTTACCGGGGTGCAGTTCCCCAATATCATCACCCGCAAGCAGGACTTCGGCGCTTCCGGCGGCAAGAGCCGGGAAGGACGCGCCGCCCAGCTGACGGCGGATATCGCCGCATGGCAGACCCGCTTTGCAGGCAGCGTGACCCTGTGGGTCAGCTACCCGGACGCACTGTGCACTGCTGCCACCGATGCCCTTGGCACCACCGGTGTTGCGCTTGGAATGGAAAACCTGCTGGTCACCAGCAGTGCCGCGCTGGATGCGGACAGCCGCGCTGCGCTGGAGCAGGCCGCTGCCGACGCCGGTGTGCAGCACGTTGTGGTGCACGATACCGCAGCGTTCCGCTGAGAAGCGGCTTTGATAGAGAGGGGAGGAAACGACTATGAAACCGACTACCTGTTTTGCACCCGCACACATCCTGCTGCCTTCGGAGCAGGTGCCGCTGGAGCAGTGGGGATGCATTGCCTGTGACCAGTTCACCAGCGACCGCAGCTATTGGCAGCGGGCAAAAGAGACCGCTGCGGGTGCACCCAGCACCCTGAACCTGATCCTGCCGGAGGTGTATCTGGAGGACGGAGACGCCGACGCGCGGGTGGAAAAGATCCACGCCACCATGCAGGACTACGCCCAGAACGTGCTCACCCGGGCGGTGGATGGCTTTATCTATGTAGAGCGCACCGAGCAGAGCGGCCGGGTGCGGCAGGGTCTTGTAGGGCGTGTGGACTTGGAAGCTTACAGCTACCGCCGGGGCGAAAAATGCACCGTGCGCCCCAGCGAGTGCACCGTGGAAAGCCGCATCCCGCCCCGCATGAAGGTGCGCACCGGCGCTGCGCTGGAAACGCCCCACATCATGATGCTGGCGGATGACCCGGACTGCACCCTCATCGAGCCCATTGCCGCCCACAAGGACAGCCTGCCCAAGGTATACGAGGGCGAGCTGATGCTGGGGGGCGGCCATGTGGCAGGCTGGGCAGTGGAGGACCCCGCCCTCATCGCACAGATCGAAAATGCGCTGACCGTGCTGGGCAGTCAGGAAGAATTTGACAAGAAATACCCCGATGCCACCCGCCGCGACCCGCTGACGCTGGCCGTGGGCGATGGCAACCACTCGCTGGCTACCGCAAAGGCCTGCTGGGAGGAGCTGAAAAAGACCCTGACCCCGGAGCAGGCAGAAAACCACCCCGCCCGCTGGTGCTTGGCAGAGGTGTGCAACGTGCATTCCCCGGCCATTGAGATTGAGCCCATCCACCGGGTACTGTTCAACGTGGACTGCGCCACCGTACTGCTGAGCCTCATTACATGGAGCGATTCCAACATGGCAGGCTGCTGCTTTGGCGGCAGCAAAAAGCAGCCTTTTACGCTGGCGGGCCCCCACATGGCCAATGTGCTCAGCTTTGAGGACCCCACCGAGCCGCTGACCGTGGGCACCATCGACGATTTTATTTCGGATTATATCGAGCGCCACCCGGAAGCAAAGGTGGACTATGTGCATGACGAGCCGGCTGTGCGCGCTTTGTGCAAGCAGGGCGCAGTGGCGTTTTTGATGCCGCCCTTCGCCAAGAGCGACCTGTTCCGCGGCGTTGTGATGGGCGGTGTGCTGCCCCGCAAGACCTTCAGCATGGGACACGCGGAGGAAAAGCGCTACTACATCGAGTGCCGGAAGATCACAGAATAATAGGAGAACCATGACATTTAAAGAACTGAATCTGTCCGCCCCGCTGCTGCGCGCTGTGCAGGAAGCGGGCTACGAGACCCCCTCGCCCATTCAGGCAGCGGCCATCCCGCCGGTGCTGGCAGGCCGGGATCTGATGGGCTGCGCCCAGACCGGCACCGGCAAGACGGCGGCTTTTGCGCTGCCCATGCTGGACCGGCTCACCGCCAACGCACCCCGCCGCAAGGGTGCTGTCCGCGCCCTGATCCTGACCCCCACCCGGGAGCTAGCTTTGCAGATCGGCGAAAGCTTTGAAGCCTACGGCAAGTACCTGAAACTGCGCAGCACCGTCATCTTTGGCGGTGTGGGACAGGCTCCGCAGGTGGAAGCGCTGAAAAAGGGCGTGGACATCCTCATCGCCTGCCCGGGACGGCTGAACGATTTGATCGGGCAGGGCTTTATCGACCTGTCCGCTTTGGAGATCTTTGTGCTGGACGAGGCCGACCGGATGCTGGACATGGGCTTTGTCCATGACGTGAAAAAGGTCATTGCAAAGCTGCCCGCCCAGCGCCAGAACCTGATGTTCAGCGCCACCATGCCCGCCGAGATCGAGCAGCTGGCTTCCGGCATCCTGCATGACCCCGCCTTTGTCAAGGTGGACCCGGTGTCCAGCACCGTGGACCGCATCCAGCAGAGCCTGTACTATGTGGAAAAGGGCAACAAAAAGCTTTTGCTGCCGTGGCTCATCAAAAATTTGCAGCCGCCGGTGGTCAACGCACTGGTGTTCAGCCGCACCAAGCACGGCGCGGATAAGATCGCAAAAGACCTGACAAAGCAGGGCATCCCCGCCGCCGCCATCCACGGCAACAAGAGCCAGACTGCCCGCGTGACCGCGCTGGAGGATTTCAAGTCCGGCAAGACCCGGGTGCTGGTGGCCACCGATATCGCCGCACGGGGCATTGATATCAGCGAACTTTCCCATGTGTTCAACTACGACCTGCCCGAGGTGCCGGAGACCTATGTGCACCGCATCGGGCGCACCGCCCGCGCCGGTGCGGACGGCACCGCCGTCAGTTTCTGCGCCCCGGAGGAGCAGGAGTATCTGGCAGGCATTGAAAAGCTGAACCGCCGCAAGATCCCGGTGGTATCCGGTCATCCGTGGGACGGCGTGCCCGCCCCGGTGCGCCCGGTGCTGCCCGTGCGCGGCAAAAAGCCCCGCCCCGAAGCAGAAAACTTGGCCGAAGCGCCGAAAAAACAGGCCGAAACTGCGCCCGCAAAAGCCGCAAAAGCAGCTGCGCCCGCGCCGAAGCAGGAGCCGAAGGCTGCAAAGAACGCGGTGCCTGCAAAACCGAAAAAAGAGGAAACACTGATGCAAGACAGCAACGCAAAGCGCGGGGCCCGCAACGACCGCCGCGCCAACAACCGGGGCGCAAACGCCCCCAAGGAAGCGGCAGCGCCCCGCGCCCGCCGCGAGAATGCCGCCCCCGCCCGGGGCAGCAACGCCCAGCCCAAATTTGACCCCCATTTTGTCAGCGCCCCGGAGGCTACTCCGCTGCGCCCGGCACGTAAGACCCCTGCCGCTCCGGCAGCACCTGCCATCCGCAGCGCACAGGAGCCCCAGAATAACCAGAACGCAAACCGCAGCGGCAGCCGCCGCAACGACCGGGGTGAGCAGCGCAATGCCCGCCCCGCTGCCCAGAGCAATAACGCCCGCCCTGCCCGCAGCGAGCGCGGCAATGCCGGAAGCCAGAGCCGCACCGGCAGCGCACCCCGCGCTGCCAAGGCCGAGCCTGCCCGCCGCGGCCGCAATGCCGCCGCCCGGGACGAGGACCCGGGGCTGATGCTCATCAGCCGCCGCCCGCCCCAGCAGAAGTACACCAGCTTTGAGGAGTATATGGACGCCCACGGCGGTGCCACCGCACCCATTGAGGATCACAGCGAAGAAGTATGAGCCGGAACGAAGCCTTTACCCCGTGGCAGTGCCCCCTGTGCGGCGGCGCGCTGCAAGGGGAGAATGACCTGAAATGTGAAAAAGGCCACTGCTTTGACCGCGCCCGGGAGGGCTACTGGCATCTTTTGCCGGTGCAGAGTATGCGCACCAAAGCCCCCGGGGACAGCAAGGAGATGGTTGCTGCCCGCCGCGCCTTCCTGAACGCCGGATACTACGGCATTTTCGGGCAGGCGCTGGGGGAGCTGTGCCTTGCCCACGGCGTGCCCGCCGCGAAGGACGCCCCGCTGCATCTGCTGGACGCAGGCTGCGGCGAGGGCTGGTACGACCGCTGCATCGCGCAGCAGTTCGCGGCGGCAGAAAAGCCGCTGCAGCTGGCCGGGTTCGATATCGCAAAGCCCGCCGTGCGTCTGGCGGCAAAGGCGCTGCCCGCCGCGCAGTACGCGGTGGCGTCCAGCTTCAGCCAGCCGGTGCGCACCGGCTGGGCAGATGTGCTGCTGAACTGCTTTTCGCCCTTTGCACAGGAGGAATTCAGCCGGGTGCTGCGCCCGGGCGGGCACATGATCTACGTTGTGCCGGGGGCAGAGCATCTGTACCAGATGAAGGCCGTGCTCTACGAAAAGCCCTACAAGAACCCGGTGCAGCAGGTGGAGTACCCGGGCTTCCGCGCCATTGATGAGCGTGAGGTGCAGGGAACCATCACCGTGCCCGCCGCCCAGCTGGAAGCCCTGTTTGCCATGACCCCCTACTACTGGAAAACGCCCCGCGACGGTGCTGCCCGCCTTGCGGCTCTGCCGCAGCTCACCACTACCATCGCTTTCCGCTTTCTGGTGTTTGAAAAGCTGTAATAAGATAAAAAAGGATTGCCGTGCAGAGTGCATAGCAGTCCTTTTTTGTACCCATTCTCATGCTTGTTGATTTTCACAAGAACTGGCATACTAATATATCAATTTAGCACAAAAACAATAAAATCTATTTACAAGTGCATTGTATTGTGGTACGATTTGTGCAGATTTCGATGGCATGATACAACTGGAATGTCTATCGGGCCCGGCAGCAGGGCGTTTGCTGCACAGCTTTGGGCGGCTTTGCTCTGCACAAACGAGCCGTCTGCATTTAAAAGGAGAAATGATGATGAACAGAAGAGACTTTATGAAGCTTTCTGCCGCTTCTGCTGTGACCATGGGCGCAGTGGCTGGCATGGCGCCCGCATCCTTTGCTGAAAACGCTGGCGTGCACACCGATGCCGAGGTGCAGGCCATGGTGGCAGAGGAACTCCGTCTCTCCCGCGAGGTGGCCTTTTATCCGGCTGCTTTCCGGGGCGATTTTGACAAGTTCTATGTGCTGTTCCACAAGCTGTCCCGTGCTCAGTACGAGAAGGTGGACGGTGCAGCTGTGCCCGGCATCAATGCTTCTCACTACGAGATGTGTGTTGCTCTGACCAATGCCCGCAAGGCGCTGCGCCAGATCAAGGACCCCAAGAGCACCGTTTGGGAAATTTGGGGAGATCAGATGGCCGTGGAATCTCCGCTGCCCACCAACTGGGAAAATTGCTACGATAACGAGGGCTTCCGTCCCTTCCTGAACCCGTACCTGCTGCGGGATCAGGGCAAGGTGAAGGGCAACGTGATCATTATTGCAGGCGGCGGCAGCACCCACCGCAACAACGTGGTGGAAGGCTACCCTGTGGCCGAGTTCTTCAACAAGAACGGCTACAACGCCTTTGTGCTGCAGCGCCGCGTCAACCCTTATGCCGCTGTGGATCAGCAGCTGGATCTGGCCCGTGCTATCCGCTACATCCGCCACAACGCCTCTGAAAAACACATCGGCAAGACCGATATCATGATCGCTGTGGGCTTCTCTGCCGGCGGCATGAATGTGATGCAGGTGGTGGCCGACCAGTTCGGCACTACGAATACCCCGGATAAGGTCTATCCCAGCTACGTCTGCGATGCTGTGGACCATGAGAGCGCTGACCTGAATGTGGCGATTCCCATCTACGGCCTGTTCGTCACCGGTCTGAACTTCACGAAGAACCCCAACCTGCCTCCGGTCTTTGGTGTTGTGGGTCAGAAAGATGGCCTGAGTGCGATGATGCTGCCCTCTCTGCCGGAGTGCGCAAATATCTTCACGGACTTCAGCTTCTATCTGGCACCTGATGCGCCCCACGGTGTGGGTCTGGGCACTGGCACCAAGGGCTATGTGGACTACTACACCCAGATCGCCCAGTGGCCGGATATGGCTGTCAACTTCATCGAGAGCCGTCTGGGGCTGATGGAAAAGAAGATCGACATGGACTCCGTGGGCTTTGCATGGTAAGCTGCCCCGACAGGAGTACCTGAAAAACAACGACCCGCCGCATCTCTTTCAGTGCGGCGGGTCGTTGTTTGTAAAAATGTTATGTATGATACTCCAGCCACTTGCCCTTCCACGCATACAGGATCATGAGCAATGCGCCCAGACCCCAGCTGACGGGGTAGAGGATGAACACGCCCTCGATGCCGGAGAAGAAGGGCAGCAGAAACTGGATCCACACCACACGGAACAGGCACAGCGAGACCAGCAGCACCACCATGGGCGGGATGCTGGCACCCGTGCCGCGCACGGCGCCGGCAAGGCCGTGCAGGATGCTGAGCAGGAAGTAGAACGGACAGAACCACCGCATGGCCAGCTTGCCGTAGGTGACCACGGCCTCGTCGGCGGTGAACAGGTGCAGAATGGCGTCCTGTCCGGCCAATAGCGCCGCGCCGGTGCAAAGGGTGTAGATGACCCCGATGGCAAGGGTGACCCAGACTGAGCGCTTTACCCGGTCCAGACGCCCCGCACCGTAGTTCTGCCCCACAAAGGTGGTAGCTGCCATGCTGATGCTGCTCACCGGCAGGATGTTGAAGCCATCGATCTTCATATAGGCTGCAAAGCCCGCCATGGCGGCGGCGCCGTAGCTGTTCACACTGGCCTGCACCAGCACGTTGGAAAAGGAGATGACCATGTTCTGGATGCCGGTGGGCAGGCCCACCCGGATGATGCGGCCTGCCATTTTGCGGTGCAGCCGGATGGCGGAAAGTTCCACCCGGCAGGCGTCCTCGCTTTTCATCAGAAAGCGCAGGCTCAGCACGCAGGACACCAGCTGGCTTAAGTCGGTAGCGATGGCAGCGCCCGCCACCCCCATCCGCAGCCCCACGATGAACACAAAGTCCAGCACGATGTTGGTCACCGACGCCCATGCCAGATACACCAGCGAGCGGCGGGAGTTGCCGGCGGCGTTCAGGATGCCGGCGGTCATGTTATACACCACGCTGAACAGCACCCCGCCAAAGTAGATGCGGATATAGGTCACGGCATCGGCCAGCACCTCGGCGGGGGTGTTCATGGCCACCAGCAAAGCGCGCCCGCAGGCAACGCCGCCCACCGTCAGCAAAAGCCCCATGACCACCGCAATGGCAAGGGAGGTGTGCACCGCCTCGCGGGTCTCCTTGTGGTCGCCCGCGCCCAGATACTGCGACACCACCACGCCCGCGCCCACGGCAAGCCCCTGACTGAAGCCGATGAGCAGGTAGATGGGCGACCCGCTGGAGCCCACGGCGGCAAGGGCATTGCTGCCCACAAAATTGCCCACGATGATGCTGTCGGCGGTGTTGTACATCTGCTGCAGCAGGTTGCCGAAGATCAGCGGCAGGGCAAACAGCAGCAGGCTTTTTACAATGCTGCCCTCGGTCATAAGGGTAGCGGTATTCCGTGTTTTTACGGCGGCCATGGGGTTCCTCCTCTCAGCGCAAAAAATCGCTTGTACCCCTTAGCATAGCACAAACCCCGCCTTGGGACAAGGGGACGGCTGACGATTTTAAATCGTCTCACCCGCAGACAACAGCGGCGGCGCGGCGCTGCCGTGCAGCTTGCGGGCAAGGTAGTTTTGGGTGATCTTCACCACCGTGCCGGACAGCGCAATTACGCCGATGAGGTTCGGCAGCATCATCAGGCCGTTGAAGGTGTCGGAAAGCGTCCATGCAAGGTCCAGCCGCATCACCGCGCCCAGCGGCATCAGCGCCACGAACAGCACCCGGTAAAATGTCCCAGCCCCCGCGCCGAAGAGATACTCCACGGCTTTGCAGCCGTAGCAGCTCCAGCCCAGCGCGGTGGAGTAGGCGAACAGCAGGATGCACACTGCGATGAGCTTTGACCCCAGTGCACCGAACACGGCGTCAAAGGCCTGCCCCACCAGCGCACTGCCCACCGCCCCGGCGGCAATGCGCCCGGTGTCCGGCTCCACAAAGCCGGAAGTCAGCACCACCAGCGCCGTCAGGGTGCACACCACCATGGTGTCCGCAAACACCTCAAAAATGCCCCACATGCCCTGCTGCACCGGCTCTTTTACGTTGGAAGCCGTGTGCACCATCACCGAGGAGCCAAGCCCCGCTTCGTTGGAAAAAGCACCCCGCTTGAAGCCCCAAGTGACCGCCCGGGACAGCCCATAGCCTACGATGCCCCCACCGGCGGCCCGCAGCCCGAACGCGCCCTTTACGATGGTGGCAAGCGCCGCCGGGACGGCAGTGATGTGCACCCCCACCACGGTGAGCGCACCCACGATGTACAGCAGCGCCATGGCGGGGACAAGCCTTTCTGCCACCGCAGCCACACGCTTCAGCCCGCCCAGCAAAATCACCGCCGACACTGCCGCCAGCACTGCGCCGGTAACGGCCTCCGGCACGCCAAACGCCGCTTTCAGGTTGCCCGCGATGGAATTGAGCTGGCTCAGGTTACCGATGCCAAAGCTTGCCAGCGCGCAGAACGCGGCAAACAGCACTGCCAGCACCCGCCCCGGCTTGCCGCCAAGGCCGTCCCGCAGGTAGTACATCGGCCCGCCGCGCCAGCCGCCCGCCGGGTCTTTGCGGCGGTAGTAGATGCCCAGCACGTTCTCGGCGTAGCTGGTCATCATGCCCAGCAGCGCCATGACCCACATCCAGAACACCGCCCCCGCCCCGCCGGAAAGGATGGCGGTAGCCACCCCCACAAGGTTGCCGGTGCCGATGGTGGACGCCAGCGCGGTGCACAGGCTTTGGAACTGGCTGATGGCCTGTTCCTCGCGGGCGGTATGGGCGGTGACGCTCCGGTCGGTCAGGATGGCACCGAGGGTGTGCTGCATCCAGTAGCCCCACCGCCGCAGCTGGAAGCCCCCGGTGCGCACCGTCAGCAGCAGCCCGGTGCCGAAGAGCAGCCCCAGCCCCATCGGCCCCCACACGATGCCGTTCACGGCCTCGATTCCCCGCATGAACCGCTCTGGCATCCTGTGGCCTCCTTTGTGGTGGTACGATTTGAAATGCCCTCCGTTGCACTCTGGGCATATTTAGCGGAAAAATTATTTATAATTTCGTGTTTGTCGCGGCCTGCGGGCCGCTCCAAACACATTTTCACAGAAGGGGCGTAACGAGAAACGGCTCACCCCTTTACCGCATTTTATGCAGCAGCCTTAGTCCTCATGCGGTGCGGAGGGCTTTTCGGGGTCTGGGGCGGGAAGGGGTTCCAGCGTCAGCCAGAAGTCCTCCTGTTCCTCGCGGTCTTTTTTGTTGGGGTTTTCTGCTTTATCCATATAGCATCCCTGCCTTTCTGCATAAAGGGTCGCCCGGTGGGCTATGCTTTATGCACAAAAAGGAGGCAGAGCCATGAAACACGCAAAACGCAGCGGCTGGCGTCCCTTCTGGGCGGCGCTGTGCGCCGCCCTGCTGGTGCTGCTGCCGCTGGTGGGCGGCACGGTGCTGCTCAGCCGCGCCCAGCTGCGCAGCAGCCTGCGGCAGGCCGCAAAAAGCCAGAGCGGGGTGCCCATCCGTCTGCCCAAAGCCACTGACCGGTGTACCGTGCTGCTGTGCGTGGCAGACGAGACCCCGGGCTTTGTGCTGGCTTACCTGAACGCCGGGCAGAACTGCATCCATCTGCTGGCGGTGCCCGCCGCGCTGGAAGTGCCCTTTGGGGGCAAAAATGTCCCCCTTGCGGACTGTTACGCCGCCGCAGGCCCCGCCCGCTGCCGGGAGGCGCTGGGCGAGGTGTTCGCCCTGCCGGAGGATACCGATTATCTTGCCATCGCCCCGGCGGTGCTGACAAAGCTTGCGGCGCGGTACGGCGCAGTGCGGGTGGGTTTTACCGGGGCGCTCACACCGGAGCAGCTGGCGCGGTACGGCAAAGGCACCGGGGTGCAGGGCATTTCTGCCGCCGATGCCCACAGCTTTTTAGCGGCGCTGGATGCCGACACTTCTCTTTCGCCCCGGCGCAGCGCCGCCGCCCGGGCGGCGGTGTGGGATGCGTTTTTCCGGCAGGCGCTGGAGCTGCTGCCCACCACCCTGCCGCAGGGTCTGCGGGAGGTGAGCAGCAGCCTGCTGACCAGCCTGACCGCCGTAGACCTTGCTACACTGGAACGCACGCTGGAATTTTTAGCCACCAGCGCCGAGCCGGTGGATATCACCGCCGACGCCCTGCCCGGGGACTGGGCAGGCGGACACTATACGGTGTCCGATGCCTCCCGGGCGGCGGTGCAGAGCTTTTTCAACCTCTCCCCGGCGGCGGCGCAGTCCGCGTCCGGCAGTGAGCCGTAACCCAGCACCAGCGTCCCGGCGGCAGAGTGCGCCGTGCCGGTCAGGTCGTAGTCGCTCAGTAGGGAACAGCGCACCCCGTACTGCCGGGCAGCAGCCCGCAGGGCGGCGTCCGGCGGCGGGTCTTTCAGCTGTGCCAGCAGGTGCAGACCGGTGTGCAACCCCGCAAGGGTCAGCTCCTCCGGTGCAAAGGAGGTGCGCAGCGCCGCCACCAGCGCATCCCGGCGGGCTTTGTAGGCGGTGCGCTCCCGCGCTAAGTGCCGGGTGAAATACCCCCCGGTGATAAAGCGTGCCAAGGTCTGCTGCTCAAACCGTCCCACCGTGCCGGAGTACAGCCGGTACTTGGCCTGCCACGCGCCCAGCAGCTGCCGGGGCAGTACCATATAGGCAATGCGGATGCCCGGGGCAAGGCTGCGGGAGCAGGTGGACAGGTACACCACCGGGCCGTCTGCGCCCGCCATGCCCTGCAAACTGGGCAGCGGACGGGTGTCGAAACGGAACTCGGAGTCGTAGTCGTCCTCAATGATGTACCGCCGTCCCGGGGCGCGGGCCGCCCAGTGCAACAGCTCGGCCCGGCGTCCGGCGGGCATGGTGACCCCGGTGGGAAACTGGTGGCTGGGGGTGACGTAGCACACCGCCGCATCGCTGGCGGAAAGAGCCGTCAGCGACAGCCCGTCCGCGTCCACCGGCAGGCAGCGGCAGGGCACGCCGTTGTTTTCCAGCACCTGCCGGGCGCGGGGGTAGCCGGGAGTCTCCACGGCAGCAGGGCCGGGCAGCAGCGGTGCCAGCAGCCCCAGCAGATATTCCAGTCCTGCGCCCACCACCAGCTGCTCCGGGTCGCACTGCACGCCCCGGTACTCGGCCAGATACCCTGCCAGCGCCTGCCGCAGAGCGGCATCGCCCCGGGCATCCCCGGGAGTGAGCAGTTCCGGCGCGGAGTACAGCAGTTCCTTTTGCAGCCGCGCCCATGTGCGGAAGGGGAACAGCCCCGGGTCCACGCCCCGGGTGGATAGATCGAACTGCACCGGCGGGGCGGTATCGGCGGGGGGCGCTGCCACCGGCGCAGAGGGCGCGGCGGGCGGCTGCACCCCCTGCGGCAGGGCAAGATACTCCTGCACTGTGAAGCCGCTGCGCTCCCGGGCAGTCAGGTAGCCCTCGGCTGCCAGCATCTGGTAGGCGGTGTCCACCGTGTTCACCGAGACCGACAGCTCCGCCGCCAGCCGCCGCTTGCCGGGCATCCGGGTGCCCGCCGTCAGGGTGCCCGCCCGCATCTCGGCGGCAAGGCTGCGGTAGAGCTGCTCGTACAGCGGCACCGCCGAAGCCGGGTCCAGTGCCGTGGTCAGATGTACCATAGAATGTCCCTCCCATCTGGGTATTGCGTCAAACTGACCCCATAAAAAAACTTTATTCTGGGTATTTTCATGGGGTCAGTTCTGCGTATAATAGGAGCATACCCGCCGGACACCCAAATGTCAAGTAGTTTTGTGGGGTTATCGGCGCGATTGGAGGGAAAGTATCATGTCTACTACTGCAATGTGGCTGCTGCTGGCAGTCGTCGTTATCCTGATCCTGTTTTTCAGTGTGCTGTACAAGCGCCGCTTTACGGTGCACGAGCTGGCGCTTACCGGCGTGATGGCTGCGCTGAGCCTTGTGGCCTACCTGTTCTTCCGCATCCCCTTCTACGGCGGCTCCTCGTTCCATCTGGGCAACACCTTTACCGCCCTGACGGCGCTGCTGCTGGACGGTGTATCCGGCGGTCTGGCGGGTGCCATCGGTCTGGCGCTGGCAGATATCCTTGCCGGTGACCCGGGCTACGCTATTACCACCTTCGTGCTCAAGTTCATCATCGGCATCACCTGCGGTGCCGTGGCACATAAGGTGTTCAAGCTGCGGGATCAGGATCGTCACAGCGCCGGGTATCTGGTCAAGGTGATCGTTTCTGCGGGTTCCGGTCTGCTGCTGAACGTGTTCACTGACCCCTTCCTTGGCTACTTCCGCAACGTGTACATCTTTGGGCAGGAGTACACCGTGGCACAGGCGCTGACCAAAATTGCCGGCGGCGTCACCTTTGTGAACAGTGTGGCTTCCACTGCCTGCGCCGTGGTGCTGTATCTGGCACTGCGCCCCGCGCTGGAGCGTGCAAAGCTGCTTTCCAAGGGCGAGTAAAAATAAAAAGGGATCCTGAAGCGCCAGCTGGCGCTTCAGGATCCCTTTTTTGTTACCGCTTTCGGTTGCAAAGGTGCTTTGCGGCGTCCCGCCCGGCGGCAAGGCCGCTGCCGAACGCCCAGTGCAGGTTGAAGCCGCCGCAGCTGCCGGCGCAGTCCAGCGTTTCACCCACGAAGTACAGCCCCGGACAGCCCTTGAACTGGAAGGTGGGTTCCACCTCGGTCAGGGCAAGCCCGCCGCCGGTGGTCTGTGCCTGCCGCCAGCCGCAGGGGGTAAGCCCCTCGAACCGCCAGTGCTTGGCGGTGCGGGCAAGCTTCTGCCAGCTGCCTGCGGGCAGGGCGTGGGGGGCGGTATCCGGCAGGGCGGCAGCTTCCCAGAGGGCGTAGCCCAGCTTGACGTTCAACAGCCCTGTCCAGAACCCGGCAAGGGTGTCGGATGCGGTTTGGATGGCGTGCCGGGCAAGCAGGCGGGTCAGGTCTATCTCGCTCAGCTCCGGGAACAGGTCAAGTTCCACGACAGGGTCTCTCAGCCTGCGCCCGGGGGCAAGCAGGCCGGACAGCTGCATGATACAGATGCCGGAAAGCCCGTAGTCGGTAAACTGCACCTCGCCAATCTCTTCTGCCAGCACCCGGTCGCCGTCCAGCAGGCGGGCGGCGGCTTTGGCGCGGATGCCTGCAAGGCTCTTGTTCGGCTTTGCGCATTGCAGGGCGGTCAGGCAGGGGTAAAGCGGACGCATCTGCCCGCCGCAGTCGGCGGCAAAGCGGGTGCCGAAGCCGTCCGTGCCGAACTGCGGCCCGGCGGCGCCGCCCATGGCGCAGATAACGGCATCTGCCCGCAGGCTTTCGGTGTCGCCCTCGGCGTTTGTAAACTGCACGGCGTAGCCGCCCTTGCTCTGGCGCAGGGTGCTTACCGTGCAGCCGGGGCGCAGCTGTACAGTGTGCCGCTGCAAATGCAGCTCCAGCAGCGCCAGCACGTCGGCTGCCTGATTGGAATAGGGGTACACCCGCCCAGCCTCATCGGTGCGGGTGTACAGCCCCAGCTGCTCAAACCACGCCAGCGGCGCGGCGGCATCCACCGCCGCCAGCAGGGGCTGCAGCGCGGCGGGGTCGGCGGTGAAGTACTTTTCCGGCGCAATGGCGGTGTTGTCCAGATTGCAGCGGCCGTTGCCGGTAGCCAGCAGCTTTTTGCCCACCTTGGGGTTGCGCTCCAGCACCGTGACGCGGGCAGCGGGCGCGGCCTGTGCAGCCGCCAGCGCAGCGGCCAGTCCGGCGGCACCGCCGCCCAGAATAAGGATGTGTGCCATGCGGACACCTGCTTTCTTTGGGTTTATTCCTATTTATTGTAGCAGAACCCCGCCCGGAACGCAATGCGGCGGGCAAAGCAAAAAATGTGCTGCCGGTATAATTTGCCGCCGCTGACAGATACTACATACAAAGGAAACCGCAAGGAGGGCAAAATAATGAAAGCAACCGGTATCGTGCGCCGCATCGACGAGCTTGGCAGGGTGGTGATCCCCAAGGAGATCCGCCGCACCCAGCGCATCCGGCGGGGCGACCCGCTGGAGATCTTTACCACCGGCGACGGGGAAGTGATCTTTAAAAAATACTCGCCCATGGGCGAGGTGAACACCCTTGCCGCCCAGCTGGCAGAGGTGCTCAGCCGCCAGTTTGCGCTGACCGCCTTTGTGTGCGACAGGGACCGCATTCTGACAGTCAGCGGCAGCGGGCGGCGGGAGCTGACCGACCGCAGCATCAGCCAGCCGCTGGAAAAGCTGATGGATGCCCGCAAGCCCTACCAGAGCTCCGGCAACCCGGAAAAGACCCTGCTGCCCTGCGAGGGCGCACCCCGGGTGCTGCTATGCGCCGCGCCGGTGCTGGCGGGCGGGGACGTGACCGGCGCGGTGGGTCTGTTGACCGAGGACCGCACCGCCTGCTCGGAGGACGCCCAGTGCAAGGCGGTTGCAGTGGCAGCGGCCTTTCTGGCAAAGCAGATGGAGGAGTGAAAACACCGCCGCCCGGCCTGTGGAGACAAGCCGGGCGGCGGTGTACATGAAAGGATGAATGTGAGGATGATTATTTGGTGATGGTCACAGGCACCTTTTTCAGGCTGTTCCATGCGCGGATGATGCGTGCATTGGTCACCTTGGTGTCCGGGCCGAAGGTTGCGCCGTGGTCGGAGAGCAGACCCTGCTCTGCGCACCAGCGGGCGGCTTTCTGCTGCTCGATAGCGTCAGCGGGGATATCGGTATACAGTGCGGTGCTTACAGGGTCGGGCTTGCCGGCAGTCGTCCACAGGACGTTTGCCAGCTCCTGACGGGTGGAGGGGATAAAGCCGTCCGGCAGCGCATAGTGCAGGTACAGGGAAGAACCATAGACATAGGTGGCATAACCCAGACCCGCAGTGCCCAGCACGATGCCAAGTGCGGCTGCGCCGGAGGAGAGACCCGGGTCGATCTCATCGCCGGGTTTGTCCGGTGTGGGCGGCACGGGTTTGTCCGGTGTGGGCGGCACGGGTTTGTCCGGTGTGGGTGGCGTGGGTTTGTCCGGTGTGGGTGGCACGGGCTCTTCGGTCACCAGAACGATGGACGCCGGGGAATACACGTCAATGGTGTAGCTGCCGTCATCGTTTTTCCGGACTTTATCGGTTCCCATAATGGATTCGCCGTCTGCAAGGCAGTCGGTCAGTGGGGCAGCGGTCTTTACGGTAATGGTGTTGGGCTGCTCAGACGATCCGCTGGGGACAAAAAGACTGGTGTAGTTTTCAGAAAAGCCATCATTTACAGGCACTTGGAAGGCGCTGCCATTCTGATCTCTCACAGTGGTAAAGGCAATGGCGCTGCCTTCCGGCAGAGTGGGCTCGTTTACAAAATAGCCGCCGGTGATCTGAAGATTGGGCAGGTTGGTGATGTTGCTTACATCCACAGCTTTGGTAAACAGGCCGCCGGTGATGGAAAGCGGGGAGCGACATCTTCCGGTGAAAACCTCGCCGTCAAACAGGCCGTTGCTGATGGTGATGGAAGCGTCATCATTCGCAAGCTTCACACGCTTTTCAAAGGTCCCGCCATTGATCTGAGCCACGTGGGAGGAGGCGTTTATCTTAACAGCTTCCTCAAAGGTGCCGCCGGAGATGGTGCCGTCGTTGTTGTGCACCTCCCTTTTGAAGGTGCCGTCGGAGATGGTGTCGTGGTTGTACACATTCTCTTGGAAGGTACCGCCGGAGATGGTTTTGTAGTTGACCACCTTCCCTTGGAAGGTACCGTTGGAGATGGTGCCGTGGTTGTACGCTTCCCCTTGGAAGGTACCATTGGAGATGGTGCCGCCGAAGTTGTCCACCTCCCCTTGGAAGGTACCGCCGGAGATGGTGCCCTCATTGTAGGCAAAACTGCCGACGGTACCGCCGTTAAATTCGGCATCTTTATAAATATCGAGAGTTGCCCACAATGCGCTTTCCGCCTCAGCCTCCGAGGAGGGCTGCAGGGTGAAGGTGCCTTGATGCAATTCCAAGTTAAAGCTTGTTGCACGGCCATATGCCCAATGTTCACTGTCGCCCTCACTTTCGGGATGGCCTTCGGCGTTCAGCTGGATGGTAATGCTGTCGGCGGTGCCGTTTTCTGCGTCCAGATCACGGCTGCTGCGGGTGGCGGCTTCCTCCTCGGTGCTGCGGGAGGCGTCGGCCTCCTGTACAAGGGGTGCAGCCTTTTTGGCCGTGGTCTGGGCGGGTGCATCGAACACCGGGGCAGCTGCCAGTGCAGACACCGGCAGCAGGGACAGCAGCATACTGCCGGTCAGCAGGATGCTTACAATGCGTTTGGCTTTCATAAAGTTTCGCTCCTTTCGTGTGGGTTTTATACGGGGTGTCGTTACCATAAATATACCATAAACTAGGCAAAAACAAAAGAAATTCTGCGCGAATGGGGATTAAAACTGCGCGAATGGCTGAAAAGGAGGGAAAACTAAAACACTGCTGCCCGGGGATGTTCTCTTTTGACACCAAAAGAGAACCAGAAAAGTGCCAGCGATTTCGACGCGCTGGAGCCACGAAAAAGGGGCTGCTCGCCCCTTTTAACCCCAAAGAGGAGGGCTACACCGGAAAAAACTGAAGATTCACGCCTGTTCGGCGTGAAGATCTTTTAACCGTTTTTTCCGGCTCCGCCGATTTGAAGCCCCTCAGTCGCTGCGCGACAGCTCCCCCAAGGGGGAGCGGGTACGCCCGCAAGCTTTGCGCTTCAGCCGGAAACAGTGCCGCCATGCCAAAGGCTCCCTCCTCGAGGGAGCTGGCGAGCGGTAGCGAGACTGAGAGGGTTCGTTCTCAGGCAAGCATCCTCGCCCTCTCCGTCTTTGCTTCACAAATCCACCTCTCCCAAAGGGAGAGGCTCTGGCGAAACCACAAACTCTGCACTTGAGCCTGAAACTATACCGCTATGCCAAGGGCTCTCCCCTTGGGAGAGCTGGCAAGCCCGACAGGGCTTGACTGAGAGGGCGAGGATGCTTCCCGCCATTTTCAATCCTTTTTTCCACAAACATTTTGGAAGATGTGGAAAAACCACGCGGCGGGTGTATCTTTTTGCGCAAAAACGTGGTAAAATAAACTGTAAAATTAGAAAGTGTGCGCTGCGGCAGGTCTGCCGTACCGGGCGCACCAGCACAGCGCACCCGCAGGACGCGTGCGCGGAAAGGATGCAGTATGCAGGGATCGACCATTGCCGCCATCGCAACGCCCCCCGGGGCGGGCGGCATTGCCGTGGTGCGGCTCTCCGGTGCGGAGAGCTATCCGGTGGCGGCCCGGGTGTTCCACCCGGCCAACGCCGCAAAAAAAGTGGAAGAGGCTAAAGGCTACACCGCGCTGTTCGGGCATTTCGTGGACAGGGAAGAAGCCTTTGACGAGGGCGTGGCCCTGTTTTTCCGCGCGCCCCACAGCTATACCGGCGAGGATGTGGTGGAGCTTTCCTGTCATGGCGGAAATGCGGTGGCCCGCCGTCTGGTGGAAGCCTGCCTTGCCGCCGGTGCGCAGCCTGCCGCCCCCGGCGAGTACACCCGCCGTGCCTTTTTGAACGGCAAGCTGGGTCTGACGCAGGCCGAAGCGGTCATGGACTTGATTTCGGCAGACGGGCGGCAGGGGGCAGCGCTGGCAAATGCCGCGCTGGGCGGTGCGCTGGCGAAAAAGATCAACGCCCAGAAAGCCCAGCTGACCGCCCTGCAGGCGCATCTTGCCGCTTGGGTGGACTTCCCGGAGGAGGATGTGCCGGAGCTGGACCCCGCCCACCTGCGCACCGTGCTGGGCGCAGTACGAGAGGAACTGGACGACCTCATCCGCAGCTACGATGCCGGTGCGGTGCTGCGCGAGGGCGTGGACTGCGCCATCGTGGGACGCCCCAACGCGGGCAAGTCTACCTTGCTGAACCTGCTGGCAGGCTTCGACCGTGCCATCGTCACCCCGGTGGCGGGCACCACCCGCGATGTGGTGGAGCAAGCGGTGCAGCTGGGAGATATCCGGCTGAACCTTTTTGACACCGCCGGTCTGCGGGAGACAGAGGACGCCATCGAGGCCGAGGGCATTCGCCGAAGCTGGAAAAAACTGGAAGAAGCTGGACTGATCCTTGCTGTCTTTGACGGCTCCGAGCCGCCCAGCCGGGAGGACTTGGCGCTGGCACAGCGCTGCGCCGGTCGCCCCGCCATTGCCCTTGTGAACAAAGAGGACAAGCTCACTCAGTTCGATGCGGAACTTATTGCCCCCTATTTTGCCATGGTGCTGCCGGTCTGCTGCCGGGAAGAGGGGAGCCGCAAGGTCATCGCCGCTGCGGTGGCGCGGCTGCTGGGCACCGGCAGCATCGACCCCCACGCCGCCAGCCTGTCCGGGCAGCGGCAGCTTTCTGCTGCCCTCCGCGCCCGGGACGCCGTAGCCGGTGCACTGGATGCCGCCGCCGGCGGCTTGGGGCTGGACGCTGTCTCGGTCTGCGTGGATGACGCGCTGGACGCTCTCTGTGACCTGACCGGCGAAAACGCCTCAGAAGCCGTCATCGAACAGGTGTTCGAGCGGTTCTGTGTGGGGAAATAAGGGCGGGAATGTTCTCTTTTGACACCAAAAGAGAACCAGAAAAGTGCCAGCGATTTCGACGCGCTGGAGCCACGAAAAAGGGGCTGCTCGCCCCTTTTAACCCCAAAGAGGAGGGCTACACCGGAAAAAACTGAAGATTCACGCCTGTTCGGCGTGAAGATCTTTTAACCGTTTTTTCCGGCTCCGCCGATTTGAAGCCCCTCAGTCGCTGCGCGACAGCTCCCCCCGGGGGAGCGAGCGCGGCAGCTGCCGTTTCCCGTTACGACCCCCACCCGTGAAAATGGGTTACAGGAAAGTCCGCAGACTTTCCTGTAACCCGAAATTTAAAATAATTCTTCCGCTGAATATGCCCAGAGTGAAACGGAGGGCATTTTAAATCATTTGTTATTAGAGGAAACCCGAAAGTATATGAACCACTTAGGAGATTATGATGTCATCGTCATCGGCGCTGGCCATGCGGGCATCGAAGCCGCCCACGCAGCAGCTGTGCTGGGCGCAAAAACGGCCGTCTTTACCATGAGTCTGGACGCCATCGGCAATATGCCCTGCAACCCCAGCATCGGCGGCACTGCCAAGGGCACGCTGGTGCGGGAGGTGGACGCGCTGGGCGGCGTGATGGGTCTGGCGGCAGATGCCACCTATCTGCAAAGCCGGATGCTGAACAAGGGCAAAGGCCCCGCCGTGCACGCACTGCGGGTGCAGACCGACCGCCGCCGCTACAACGAATACATGAAGCACGCGCTGGAGCAGACCCCGGGTCTGGCCATCCATCAGGCCGAGGTGGTGGCGCTGGAAGTGGAAAACGGCCATGTGAAGGGCGTTGTCACCCAGCTGCACGGCGAATACACCGCAAAGTGCGTGGTGCTGGCCACCGGCACGAACCTCGGCGGCAAAATTTTTGTGGGCGATGCGTGGTATGCGTCTGGCCCGGACGGCATGCACGCCGCCAACGCCCTGACCGACAGCCTGAAAGCTGCCGGTCTGCCGCTGCGCCGGTTCAAGACCGGCACCCCCGCCCGGGTGCACCGCCGCAGCATTGATTTTTCCAAGCTGGAATGCCAGCCCGGCGACCCGGACAGCGAATTGCAGCCCTTCAGCTTTTTGACCGATGCACCCATGCACAACAAGGTGGAATGCTGGATCGCCTACACAAACCCGGAGACCCACAAGATCATTCTGGATAACATCCAGCGCAGCCCGCTGTACGGCGGCATGATCGAGGGTGTCGGCCCGCGCTACTGCCCCTCCATTGAGGATAAGGTGGTGCGCTTCTCCGGCAAGGACCGCCACCCGCTGTTCGTAGAGCCCTGCGGCGAGAACACCGAGGAGATGTATTTGCAGGGCGCGTCCAGCAGCCTGCCGGAGGACGTGCAGAACGCCTTTTACCACAGCATCAAAGGCTTTGAGCATCTGGAGATCATGCGCCCAGCCTACGCCATCGAGTATGACTGCGTAGACCCCACCAGTCTGGAAGCCACGCTGGAAAGCAAGGTGGTGCGGGGCCTGTACGGGGCAGGGCAGTTTAACGGCACCTCCGGCTACGAGGAAGCCGCCGCGCAGGGTCTGCTGGCGGGTCTGAACGCCGCCCGCAACGCGCTGGGCTTAGAGCAGCTGGTGCTGCCCCGGCACACCAGCTATCTGGGCACGCTGGTGGACGACCTTGTGACCAAGGGCGTCATGGACCCCTACCGCATGATGACCAGCCGCAGCGAGTACCGGCTGACCCTGCGGCAGGACAACGCCGACCAGCGCCTGACCCCCATCGGCAGGGAATACGGCCTTGTGCAGGATGACCGCTGGGCAAAGTACCAGCACACCCAGCAGATCTTGGAAGCCGAGCGCCGCCGCCTGCACGAAGCGCATCTGCGCACCGCAGACCTGCGCGCCGCCATGGAAGCCGCCGGTCTTGCCCCCGCCGCCGAGGGCGGCATTGCCGAGGAGTTGCTGCGCCGTCCCGAGATCAGCTACCCGCTGGTGGCGGGCATCATCGGCTGGGGAGAGGAGATCACCCCCATGCTGGCGGAGCGGCTGGAGACTGAGATCAAGTATGCCGGTTACATCGCCCGACAGGACAGGATGATCCGGGAGGTGGCACGCCACGAAAAGACCCTCATCCCGGAGGATTTCGAGTATGCCGCCCTCACCGGTCTGACGCTGGAAGCCCGGGAAAAGCTGGCCCGTATCCGTCCCCGCAATCTGGGGCAGGCGGGGCGCATCCCCGGCGTTTCGCCCTCCGATGTGGCGCAGCTGAGCATCGCACTGGCCGGGAAACAACAAAAATAATACGAATTTGCGATAAAATAAACGATTGCGCCACCCCAACCACCTGACAGAAAGGAAAACACTATGATCGACAAACAGCGGTTGGAGGAAAAGTGTTCCACATGGAACATTGCCCTCACCGGCACCCAGCTGGATCAGTTGGATGCCTTTGCCCAGATCCTTGTAGACTACAACCAGAAGGTCAACCTGACCGCCATCACCGACCCGGAGGGCATCGAGGACAAGCATTTCCTCGACAGCCTGCTGTTTGCCAGCCAGCCGGAGGTTGCCGGGCGCATGGTGGACGTGGGTGCCGGGGCAGGCTTTCCTGGCATCGTGACCAAAATTTTCAAACCGGAGCTGGAGCTGACCCTGATGGAGCCCACCGGCAAGCGGGTGGATTTTTTGAAGTACGCCTGCGCCCAGCTGGGGCTGACTGGGGTGGAGTTTGCCAAGGAGCGCGCCGAGGAAGCCGCCCGCAAGGTGTGGCGGGAGCAGTTTGATCTGGCTTCTGCCCGCGCCGTGGCAGCCCTGCCCATGCTGGCAGAATACTGCCTGCCGCTGGTGAAGGTGGGCGGCAACTTCCTTGCCATGAAGGGTGCATCCGGGGAAGAGGAGCTGACCGCCGCCCGGGGCGCTATCAAAAAGCTGGGCGGCGAGTACCGCGAGACCCGCACTTTGCACCTGCCCGGCGGCGACACCCGCACGCTGATTTTGTGCAAAAAGATTTCGCAAACTCCGACAGCATACCCCAGAAACGGCGGTAAAATTGCAAAAAGCCCGCTGAAATAACGCATAACTTGACGCAACCTGTAAGACCCTGCCGAACGAAATTTCTGGCGGGGTCTTTCTTTGTGTGCTACACTGAAGCTGAACAGGTTTTCCACGATTTCCCGGAGAAATGTGGAAAAACCGAAGGTTTATTTCACAGGAAAGGGGCAGCATCATGTTTGAACGCAAGAAAACGTCCGGGAAATTACTCTCTCTGCCCATCGACCAGATCCACCCGTCGCCCTTTCAGGCGCGCAAAAGCTTTGACGAGCAGGAGCTGACGGCGCTGGCGCAGAGCATCCGGGAGAGCGGTCTGCTCCAGCCGGTCACGGTGCGCAGGGCAGCAGAAGGCTACGAGCTGGTGGCAGGGGAGCGACGGCTGCGCGCCTGCCAGCTGGCAAAAATGACCACCATCCCCGCCATCCTGTGCAGCTACGCCGACGACCGCACCGCTGCACTGGGTTTGCTGGAAAACATCCAGCGCGCCGACCTGAACCCCTTTGAACAGGCGCAGGGGCTGCGGGATGTGATGGTGCTGTGGGACTGCACGCAGGCCGAAGCCGCCAAGCGTCTGGGCATGGCACAGCCCACCTTTGCCAACAAGCTGCGGCTGTTGCAGCTGACCGCAGACCAGCGGCAGTTCGTGCTGGACAACAACCTCACCGAGCGCCACGCCCGCGCGGTGCTGCGCCTGCCGGAGAACCGCCGCAGCGAGGCGCTCATCACCATTGCCAAGCGCCGCCTGAACGCCCGCCAGACCGACAGTTACATCGAGCAGCTGCTGAACAGCCCGCCCAAGGCCGGGCACCGCATCTCCATGGTGCGGGACGTGCGCATCTTTGTCAATACCATCGACCACGCCATCCGCCTGATGCACACCGTCAGCACGGACGCGTCGTTCGATCAGCTGCTCGAGCAGGCCCGCGGCGAGAAGAACACGCTGCGCATCCGCACCTACCTCGAGCTGTTTCAGGAATACCACACCTATATGTCCGGTGGAAACAAGCGCAAGCTGCTCGCCTTCCTCTATGAGCTGCTGCTGTATCCCGAGGGCGACGTCCGCCGTCTGGCCGGGCAGCTCATGGGCAGCGTGCTGGCCAACAGCGGGCCGAAATACCGCAAAGAGCTGCCCTCCGCCGCGCCGCAGGACGCAGCCGCGCCCGCGATGCTCTCCGTGCTGGAGGAATCGCTCGGCCTGTGGGAGCAGACCGTGGCGCAGTGCCTGCACCCCGACCACAAAATCTCTCCGAAGCACGCCCAGCGCATCTCCAACTCGCTGAAGGCCGTTGCCGAAACGCTTCTGGCCGAGACGGAGGACGCGGCGCGGCTGGCGCAGCCGCTGCTCTCGCGCCTGCCGGATGCCACGGACGAGGACAGCTTCGTGCTGCTCGACGCCCTCTACCACACCCCGCCGCATGCCGTCTCCACGCTCGCCCCAGCGGCGAACCGGCTGCGCGCCCTGCTGTGCGGCCCGGACCAGAGCCGCCGCATTGCGGCCCTGCGCTGCCTGCGGCGCTTCCGTGCCGCCGCGCCGGAGGACCTGCTGCAGGAGGCCGCTGTGCCGCTTGCGGATGATCTTCCCGCCGTGCGCGCTCTTCGCGGCCGCCTGACCGGCAAAACGCCGGCCCCGCTCTCGGAATCCGAGGCCTCGCTGCTTTACCTCAGCAATCTGAAGACTGCCGTGCCGTGGGTCGTAAAAAATGCCCAGATCGACCTGCTGCAGGCCGATGCGCTGCAGCACACGGGCAACACGTTCCACACGGCGACGCACCTTTCCAATCTGCTGTCCGTCAGCGAGCACCTTCCCGTGCGCGAGCACGCCGGGCGCGCGCTTCTGACCATCAGCACGCGCCTGAGCGTCGACCAGCGCAATGAGATCATCGTCGACCTCATGCGCGAGCTGGAAAACGGGCAGGAGCAGATCGCACGCTTCATCCCCCGTTATCTCGGACGGCTGCTGAGCACCATGCCGGAAAAGGAGATCCGCGAAAGCATCGACTTCCTCGACGGCCTGCTGCGCAGCGGCAGCGCTCGCGCCGCCTCGACGTCGCTCCGGACGCTCGGCAGCCTGATCTCCGCCCTGCCGGAAAACAGCGTGCTGGCGGAACACTGCCTCGGCCTGCTGCTGACGGGTGTGTCGCACTATGACGAGTCCGTGCACCGCAGCGCCATGACCGTTCTGTGCCACGATGTCATCGGCAGCGAACGTCTGCCGTTCTCCCTGCGGGCGCACTGCTTTGCCCGCGTGAGCAAAAAGCTCCTGTGCCTTCTGGCCGAGCCTGCACCGGGCAAGCTGACGTTCTTCAACCGGGCTGCCATGCTGAATCACCTGTACCGCTTCCTTGTGCAGGCGGAGGTCGTGCAGGGCGGGCTGCGCTTTCCCGCGCCGCTGCCGGCCGCATTCTTTCCCGGCACGTTTGACCCGTTTTCTGCCGGACATAAGCGCATCGTGCAGGAAATTCGTGCGCTCGGCTATGAGGTCTATCTCGCCGTGGACGAATTCTCCTGGAGCAAGCGTACACTCGCGCGGCTGCTGCGCCGCCGGATCGTCAACATGTCCGTGGCCGACCAGTGGGACACCTATGTCTTCCCGAACGCCATCCCCATCAACATCGCCATGCCGGAGGACATCGCGCGCCTGCGATCCTGCTTTCCCGGCCGGAGCGTGACGCTCGTGGCGGGCTGTGACGTCGTGTGCGGAGCCTCGGCCTACCGCTCGCTCCGCCCCGGCGGTGTACAGGAGCTGGATCACCTGCTCATCCGCCGCGGAGAGACGGACGAAACGGACATCCGCACCCGTCTGCAGGGCCGCGTGACGTTTCTGGAGCTCCCGCCCCAGCTCGAGGGCATCAGCTCCACGCGTATCCGCGAATCCATCGATCAGGACGTCGATATCTCCATGCTTGTCGACCCGATCGTCCAGTCCTATATCTATGAATACGACCTCTATCTCCGTTCCCCGCAGCACAAGAACGTGCTGCAGGCGCAGGAGCTGGAATTCCGCATCGTGACGGGGACGGAGGACGACCTCCCACCTGCCCTGTTCGAGCGGCTGCGCAGCACGCCGGAGCCGCTGGCCATCCTGCTGCGCAGCCGTAGGCGCCATGCGGCCGTCGGCTGGTGCTGCGGCCATACCGTGCGCCCGGCGAGCCTGTTTGCGGAGCTCGGCTCCGTCGAGGCCGCCTCGGCCGTCCGCCGCCTGACCTCCGGCAAGCTGCTGAAGCTCGACCATGTGGAGGCGGACGACGCGCAGACGCGGCGCATGCTTGTCAATGAGCTGCTCGCCCGCAGTCTGGCGTCCGACCACACGTTTGCGCTGGCCCGCTGCGAGGGCGAATGGCTGGAGGAGCTCGGCTTCTCCCCCGTCGAGGATGCCGAGGGACTGCTGTGCGTCGACATGCGCGCCCCCATTGTCCTCATTCAGGACGTGCTGCTGTGCATCAAAAAGCCGCACCACGATGAGCCGCAGGTGCGCGCCGCCGTAGAGTCCGCCCGGCCCCGGCTGCGCCGCGCGCTGTGCGCGCTGTATCCCGGCAGGCTCGTGCTGAGCTTCGACGCGGAGCTGCTCAACCAGTCGCTCATGTACCGCGTGCAGAAGCTCGGCGGTGTACTCGGCGCACCGGCCGGGCAGCTCGGCCGGGCCATGTGCGTGCCCTACGGCAAGATTCTCTCCGACGAGATCGTGCCGAACACCGTCACAAAGACGCTGCATGTGGACAAGACATTCGCGCCGGACGGCAGCTCGTTCTCCGTCCCGGCCTACCCCGGCTACGACACCGTGCGCAATCAGGTCCGCACCATCAAGGCCTTCCGCCGCCCGGTCATCCTCGTGGACGATCTGCTGCACAACGGTTACCGCCTCGACAAGCTCAGCCCGGTCTTTGCCGCGGAGGAGCTGGAGATCCGCACCGTCGTCGTCGGCATTCTCTCGGCGCGCGGCCGCGACCTCATGGAGGTGCAGGGGCGGCAGGTCGAGTGCGAATACTTCATCCCGAATCTGCACTACTGGGTCACGGAGAGCCTGCTGTATCCCTTCCTCGGCGGCGACAGCGTCGGCACGCCTGCGCCGGGGCGGATGCTGCCCTCCATCAACCTGATCCTGCCCTATTACTACCCGCGCCACTATGTTGGAACGACGGATGCCGCCATCCGCGATCTCAGCCGCACTGCGCTGGAGAACACGCTCTCCATCCTGCACGCGCTCGAACAGGCGCATCAGGAACAGTTCAGCACGGCGCTGACGCTGCGCCGCCTCGGCGAGGCCCTCTACCGCCCGCGCCTGCCGGACCGCGGACGATCCCTGCGCTATGACCTGTCGCTTCCCGCCTCCGCCTGTCTGGAGGACGATCTGCTGCGGCTTGACCGCATCCGTATGCGAGGAGGAATGATCCATGGAGCTTAAACAATGGCACGGCTTCTGCCTGTGCCCGCTGGGCGGAGCCTATCCGCCGGATGCCGTGCCCGCAGACGCGCCGTTTTCCCCGCTGGTGTTTCTTGTCCGGCGCGATCCGCTGCGCTCCCGCGGCCTGTTTGCCGTTACCGTGCTGGACGAGGTCTTCGAGGCCGAGACGGCCGGTGTGCTGCTGCCGCCGGCGCAGGGGACGACGCCTGCCGAGCCGCTGCGCGAATTTGTGGCGGCTAACGGCGCCTGCGTGCTGAACACGGCGTTTTCCGCCGCATTCTCCGTTCTGGAGCGCTGGCATCGGAAGCGCACACAGCCGCTGCGCGTCACGCTCGTCGGGCTCGGCGACGTCGGCGGCACGCTGCTGCTGGCGCTGAAGCTGCTCGGCCGGGAGCTGGGCGAGCTGCGCATCTATGACCCGAACGCCGCGCAGTGCCGGCGCTACGAGCTGGAGCTGAATCAGGTCCTTCCGCTGGACCACCCACTGCCACCCGTCACCGTCTGCACGGAGGACACGCTGTTCGACTGCGACCTGCTGCTGTTCACGGCCTCGCGCGGCGTGCCGCCCGTCGGCTCCGGCGTGGCGGACGTGCGGCTGGCGCAATACGAAAAAAACCGCGCCATGCTGCGCAGCTATGCAGCCATGGCGCGCGAAGCGCACTTCACCGGTCTGTTCTGCCAGATCTCCGATCCCGTCGACCCGCTGGCCTGCGCCGTGTTCCGTGAGAGCAACCGCAATGCCGCCGGGGAATTTGACGGCTGCGGCCTGCTGCCGGAGCAGGTACAGGGCTTCGGCCTCGGCGTGATGGCGGCGCGCGCCCGCTGGTGTGCGCAGGAGGACGGCATCGATTTTGCAAACGGCCGCGTCTATGGTCCGCACGGCAGCGGTCTTGTGGTGGCAAACGGTCCCACGGCATATGACGAAGCGGTCTCCGCCCGGCTGACGGAGCGGACCGTGCATGCCAATCTTGAGGTACGGGCGCTCGGCTTCAAGCCGTATCTTGCCCCGGCTCTCTCCTCTGCCGCCGTGAGCATTCTGTCCCTCGTGCGCGGGCAGCCTTACTATGCCGCGCTGCCGCTCGGCGGCGTATGGCTCGGCGCGCAGCGGCGCATGACGACGCTCGGCCCATTGCAGCGCCGCGAACCGCTCCATCCCGCGCTGCTCGCCCGCATCGAGGCCGCGCGGCTGGAGCTGGAGGCCTTCTGCCATGATGCCTGAGCCGCTGACCCTCGTCTGCCCGTCTGCCGGGCCGCGCCTGAGAGACGTGATCGAGACGGCGCTGTGCGACCTTCCGGTCCGCAATGCACAGGGTGACCTGCGCGGCGCGCGCATTCTGTTTGCGCTCGATGCAGGCTCAGCAGGAATGGATGAGCCGACGCTCCGCCTGCTTCGGCGGCTGCGGAGCGAGCCGGGCTGTCTGGAGGGCTCCGTCTGCGGCTTTGTCGTCGACGGTGAGACAGAGCTTTACACGAAGGCGCTGGCGCAGGATCTGGCGCTCGCCGCGAATCTCGCCGGAGCGGCCCTGCCCGGCAAGCCGCTCGTGGAGGGCACAGGCTCCCTCTATAACCAGCACATTCTCGCCGCGCGGCGCGGCATGAGCTGGGAGGAGACGTACCGTGCACGCACGAGGGAGCTGGGAGAACGCCTGCTCGCCTTTTCCCCGAAGCGCGTCGGGCGACCGAAGCTGCTCGTGCTGCATGCCTCCGAAAGCGGCCGCTCGAGCACGCTCTGGATGGGCCGCGAGCTGAGCCGCCGCCTGAGCGGCTGCTGCAGCATTGCGGAAATTTCGCTGCGCAACGGCACGATCCACGACTGCCGCGGCTGCTCCTACAGCGCGTGTCTGCATTTTGCGCGCAGCGGCAGCTGCTTTTACGGCGGAGCCATCTCCGAGACCGTCCTGCCCGCGATCCGCGAGTGCGACGCCATGCTGTTTCTCTGCCCGAACTACAACGATGCCGTCGGCGCAAATTTCACGGCCCTGTTCAACCGCCTGACGAGCCTGCTGCTGCAGTGCGACCTGTCGGAAAAGCAGCTCTACAGCGTCATCGTCTCCGGCTACTCCGGCGGCGATCTCGTCGCGCGCCAGCTGCTCGGTGCGATGTGCCTGAACAAGACCGTCTCGCTGCCGCCGCGCTTCTGCCTGCTGGAAACGGCGAACGACCTGCCAACGGCGCAGGCTCTGCCGGGCATCGCCGGGCGGCTGGACGCCTTTGCCGCTGCCATGCAGCGCTCCCTGTGTCAGCCCGCCGGGAACAACTCGGAAATTTCACCGAACGAATAGCCCATCTCCTCCCAGCGCGTGAGCAGACTGTCGAGGATGGCCGCATTTGTCTGCGAGGTGCTGTGCAGCAGCACAACGGCTCCGTTGTGGATGCGCGGGATGAGCTTGGCATAGGCCTGCTCCGACGTCGGCTGATCGTCCTGCAGCCAGTCCACATAGGCAAGGCTCCAGAACACGGTGTGATAGCCGAGCTGCTGCGCCATTTCGAGATTTTTCTCGGAATAGATGCCCTGCGGCGGGCGGTAGAATTTTGCAAGCTCCTGCCCGGTCGTGTCACGGTAGAGCGTCTCGAGGGACTCGAGCTCCTGCCGGAACTGCTCCATCTCCCCGATCTTCGACATGTCCCAGTGGTGGTAGGTGTGATTGCCGACCGTATGCCCCTCCTGCGCCATGCGCCGGACGAGGTCTGGATTTCGCTCGATGTAGTTGCCGACCAGGAAGAATGCCGCCGGAGCATGGTGCTTCTGCAGCGCATCGAGGATCTGCGCCGTGCAGCCGTTCTCATAGCCCGCGTCGAACGTGAGATAGATGCGCTTCTGCGCCGTATCGCCAAGGAAGGCCGCATCATACTGCCGCAGCCGGTCCGCCGTGGTGTTTCCCACGGGCGGCTGGCCCTCCTGCTGGAAGCTCAGGCCCCACGAGCCTGCCGGGAGCGCCGCTGCCTGCTTGGCCGCGCCCGCGCCCGCAAGGGCCAGAATGATGCCCAGCACGAGCAGGACGGGCAGATTCCGCCGGTAAAAGTTTCGCATGTCCATCACCTCGCCTCAGCTTATGCAGCCGCTGCCGGGAAATATGCAGGGCGCGAATTTCCCGGCTGTCAAGTTTTTTCTCTTGACAAGCAGTCGGCCGTCTGCTATAATACCCAAGGTCAAGGGGGGCAGTATCATGAAACAGGAAGCCTTTACCATGTCCCTGCTCTTCGACACCTACGGCGCGCTGCTGACCGAAAAGCAGCAAACCTATTTTGACCTCTATTACAATCAGGATCTCTCGCTGGCAGAGATCGCCGAGCAGGAGGGCATTTCCCGTCAGGGCGTTCACGACGCCATCTCCCGCAGCGAGGCGCTGCTCGCTGCGTTCGAGCGCGTGACCGGCTGCGTCGCCCGGGAGCAAAAGCTCCGCCATGCCCTCGCCGCGATCACCGCCGAGGCCCAGCCCCTGCTGCAGGCCGGGGATCCCGCCACCCGGCAAGGCGCCCAGCGCATCCTTGCCGCCGTTGATTCCCTGAAGGAGTAGCCATGGCATTTGAAGGTCTGACCGCAAAACTGAACGCCGCGTTCAAAAAGCTGCGCGGCAAGGGCCGCCTGTCCGAATCCGATATCAAGGAGGCCATGCGCGAGATCCGTCTTGCGCTTCTGGAGGCGGACGTCAGCTATAAAGTCGTCAAGGACTTCGTCAAGTCCGTTTCGGAGCGATGCTCCGGGCAGGACGTGATGGAGAGCCTGACCCCTGCACAGACGATCGTCAAGATCGTCAACGAAGAGCTCATCCGTCTGATGGGCAGCGAAAACCAGCGTATTTCCATCTCCCCCAAGCCGCCGACGGTCGTTATGCTCGTCGGTCTGCAGGGCGCAGGCAAGACCACGAACGGCGCAAAGCTCGCCGGTCTGTTCAAAAAGCAGGGCAAGCGCCCGCTGCTCGTCGCCTGCGATATTTACCGCCCCGCCGCCATCAAGCAGCTGGAGGTCGTCGGCGGTCAGCTCGGCATCCCGGTGTTCCAGATGGGTCAGGAAAACCCCGTGAAGATCGCCAAGGCCGCCATCCGCCATGCGCAGCAGCACGGCAACGACATGGTCTTCCTCGACACGGCCGGCCGCCTGCATGTGGACGAGGCCCTGATGAACGAGCTGAAGTCCATCAAGGCAGAGGTCCAGCCGAATGAGATCCTGCTCGTCGTGGACGCCATGACCGGTCAGGACGCCGTGAACGCCGCTCAGTCGTTCAACGAATGGCTGGACATCGACGGCGTGATGCTCACGAAGCTCGACGGCGATGCCCGCGGCGGCGCTGCGCTGTCCGTCAAGGCCGTCACCGGCAAGCCCATCAAGTTCATCGGAACCGGCGAAAAGCTCGACATGATCGAGCCGTTCCACCCGGAGCGTATGGCTTCTCGTATTCTCGGCATGGGCGACGTGCTCACGCTGATTGAGAAGGCCGAGCAGGCCCTCGACCAGAAGAAGGCCGCCGAGCTCGAGCAGAAGATGCGGGCCAACAAGTTCACGCTCGCCGATTTCTACGATCAGCTCCTGCAAATTCGGAAGATGGGTCCCATGCAGGACCTGCTCGGCATGATCCCCGGCATGGGCAGCATGAAGAATGTGCAGGTCGACGAATCGGCCCTCGGCCGCGTCGAAGCCATCATTCTCTCCATGACGCCCTATGAGCGTGAGAATCCCGCGTGCCTGAACTCCTCGCGCAAGCGCCGCATCGCGCTTGGCTGCGGCCAGAAGGTCGAGGACGTTAACCGTCTGCTCAAGCAGTTCGACCAGATGCAGCAGCTTATGAAGCAGATGAACGGCAAGGGCAAAAAGCGCAAGCTGCCCGGCAAAATGGGAGGCTTCCCCGGCTTCCCCGGTATGTGATCATTGGACCGCAACCAGGTCTGACGATATATTTTGAATTCTATTTGGAGGTGAAACCCCATGGTTAAAATCAGACTGAGAAGAATGGGTGCGAAGAAGGCTCCTTACTACCGCATCATCGTTGCCGATTCCCGCAGCCCGCGCGACGGCCGCTGCATCGAAGAGATCGGCACCTATGATCCCCTGACCGAGCCGGCCACCATCGCTGTCGACGCCGAGAAGGCCCAGCAGTGGATCAAGAACGGCGCTCAGCCGACCGACACCGTGAAGGCGCTTTTGAAAAAGGCTAACGTCCTTTGATCGAGAGGGACTGCACGATGAAGGAACTCTTGCTCTATGTGGCAAAGCAGCTTGTTGACGATCCCGAGGCCGTGACGGTCACGGAGCGCGAGGACGGCGAGAGCACCGTTCTGGAGCTTCACGTTGCGCCTGAGGATATGGGCAAGGTCATCGGCCGCCAGGGACGCATCGCAAAAGAGATCCGGACCATCATCAAGGCCGTCTCCCAGCGTGACGGCAAGCGCGTCACCGTTGACATTGTGGACTGATGCAAATTCGCTCGCTGCATCCCTGCAGCGGGCATTTTGCATTTCTCCCCCTTTAGCCCCGCCGGCCCGCGTGCATACCGTTGTCGTGCATGCGGACCTGTCATGGAGGAACCGCTGTTATGAAATCTGAACAGACCCGCGCCCGGGCGCTGCGCAGGCAGCTGACCGCGACGTTCTATCGAAAGAATAAAGCCACATTCTTTGTCACGGCGGGAGCGATGCTCCTGCTCGGCGGCGCGCTGCTGGCCGTCGCCTGGATCCTGCAGCAGATCATCGACATTGCCTCCGGCGACAGCGTTGCCCCGCTCGTTCGCATGTGCTGGCTGTGTCTCGGTGTTCTGGTGAGCGTGACGACGATCTATGTGGTGCAATGCTATACCTACCCCGCCTTTCTGCGGCGCGCCATGAAGCAGTATAAGGAATACGCCTTTACGGAGCTGACGAAGAAAAGCATCAGCACGTTCTCGGACGAGAATACGAGCCGCTATATCTCCGCCCTGACGAATGATGCCGTCTGCATCGAGACAAATTACCTTGCGAAGATCTTTACACTTCTGACAAAGAGCGTCTCCTTTGTGGGCGGCCTGGTCATGATGCTGCTCTACAGTCCCCTGCTCACCGGCTTTGCCCTGCTGCTGTCGCTCGTGCCGCTGGCTGTTTCCGTCCTGTGCGGCAACAGGCTGGCGCGGATGGAGACGGAGGTCTCGCGGCAGAACGAGTCGTTCGTCGCCATGACGAAGGACCTTCTGTCCGGCTTCTCCGTTGTCAAGAGCTTCAAGGCAGAGGCAGAGGTCGTTGCCCGCTTCTGCCGCCGTAACGAGGAACTGGAGGAGACGAAGGGCCGTCGCCGCCGCATGGAGGAGGTCATCACCATGCTCGGTACCGGCGCCGGAATCGTGGCCCAGCTCGGCGTGTTCCTGTTCGGCGCCTATCTTGCCGTGACGAAGCAGGGCGTTACGCCCGGCGTTGTCATCGTATTCCTGCCGCTCATGAGCTTCGTGGTCGATCCCATCGGCTCCGTGCCGCCCATTCTGGCCAACCGCCGCGCCGCCGTTGCCCTCATCGACAAGCTGGCCGACGCCGTGGGGAAAAACGTCCGCGAGAGCGGCGAACAGATGGACCCGGTCCTGCGCGACGGTATCACCATCGATCACCTGACCTACGGCTATCACGAGAGTGCGCCCGTCCTGAACGATGTTTCCGTCCGCTTTGAGGCCGGAAAAAGCTATGCCATCGTCGGCACATCCGGCAGCGGCAAGTCCACGCTCGTGAACCTGCTCATGGGCAGCAGCAACGACTATCAGGGCAGCATCCGCTTCGATCAGCGCGAGCTGCGCAGCATTGCAACGGAATCACTCTACGGCCTTGTTTCCGTCGTGCAGCAGAACGTGTTTATCTTCGACGATACCATCCGCAACAACATCACGATGTTCCGCCACTTTGACGAGAAGCTCGTGCAGCAGGCCACGGAGAAGGCCGGTCTGACTCCCCTTTTGGCCGAGCGTGGCGAGGACTATATCTGCGGTGAGAACGGCTCCGGCCTCTCCGGCGGCGAGCGGCAGCGCATCTCTATCGCGCGCTGCCTGCTGCGGCAGACGCCCGTCCTGCTCATCGACGAGGCCACGGCAGCGCTGGACGCCGCCACGGCCTATTCCGTCAGTGCCGCCATTCTGGCCATTGAGGGTCTGACGCGCATCGTCGTTACACACCGGCTCGAGGAGCCGCTGCTGCGGAAATATGATGAAATTCTCGTTCTGAAAAACGGCGAGATCTGCGAACGCGGCAGCTTTGACGCCCTGATGGCCCGCCGTGAGCAGTTCTATTCCCTGTTCAACGTGGCAAACGGCTGACCCTTGGCAAAACACGGAGCCCCCGCTCTGAAAGCGGAGGCTCCGATTTTTTACGCCTGTTTTGTTCAGAAGCCAAGCTCCTCGCCGACGAGGATGACATGGATGCGCCCGGCGGGGCGGCAATTTCGCGTGATGAGGATCTGATTGCAGATGCATTCCTCACCGTGGCAGTCGGCGCAGCAGCCGGTCTGCGCGCACGGCGTTTTGCCGAGGAAGCGCTGCTCATTTTTCGGCGCGGCGATCGTCCGGGCACGGCGCACGGCCTCGTCGAGCGTATCGACGACCTTGTTCATCCCGGCGATCACGATGATCTCGCGCGGGCCGAACACGATGGCAGCAACGCGGTTTCCCTTGCCGTCGATATTCACCAGTTCTCCCGTAAGGCTGACGGCATTCGCGCCCGTCAGGAAGAAATCGGCAGAGAGGCAGTCGTGGGCCGCCTGCTCCCGCTCGGCATCCGTCTGCATGCTCTCGCGGTCGATGACGCGCCACGGGCCGTCCCGCAGGGCCTGCTGCAGGCCGATCTGGTCAGCAGAGCGCGCGCCGCCCCAGCCGACGAGGGCATCGTGCGGAATCATCCGCAGTGCAGCAGCCAGCGCAGAAGCCCGATCCGGGCAGTAGCATGCATCAAAATGCCGGGCGCGAAGATTCTTCAGCAGGAGCTGCGCGCGCTTTTCATAAAACAGCGAAACAGGTTCCATCGATTTAGCCTCCGTTTTTTCTTTCATTTTATCGCGCCGGAGGTGAAAATGCAAGGGAGCAAATTGGGACAACCGGGCAGCAGCATATCAAATAGCCTCGCAGAGTTCGCCGCCCGCAGGCGGCGAATAAAATGGGATCATTTTCTCCGGCGGCGTGTACGTCGGAGAAAATACAGCTCAGTCCGTAAGTGTGCGAATCGCCCGTCAAAGGCGGGCGATTCGTGCGCGCAATGGACTGCAATCTTTTATCAGAAAAGCCTTTCGGCTTTTCTGATAGTCTTGCCGCCCTGTCCCGGGGGACAGGGCGGCCGGTATTTGCTTATTTTCCAGCGGGGGCGATAGTCAGACCGTTGAGGTCCAGACCGCCGCCGACGGTGTCGATCAGCGTGATCGCGCCGGTCTCATCGAAGGAGTAGAGGCGATGCGCCGAGTCGGTCACATAGAACAGGCCGGTCGTCGGATCGTAGTCCATTTCGTTGAGGCGGTTTTCGACCATGAGGTCGACCTCTGCAAGCTTCGTGAATGTGGTGAGATCCACATCCGCGCGGATGAGCTCGGTATTGCCATAGCCTCTGGCGAGGACATAGACATTGCCGTCCTTGCAGGCAACGGTACGCGGAGACGGGATGTTCGTCATGCCAGACATATCGCGGTAGGCCGTCCAGTAGTTCAGCTGCGTGGGATCCATACGGGACGGATTGAACTGGAACAGGTAGAAGCCCGCGACAACATACAGCACCTTGTTTACCGGATCATACGCGAGATCGTTGGCATCGCTGAAGGTGTAGACCTGGCCCTTCAGCGTGGTCTGCTTCGACGTGAGGTCGTAGTAGTAGATGTAGGGCAGGCCGCCTTCGTTGACGACATAGTACAGGCCGCCTTCGTAGTCATAGGCAAGACCCGTGATGTTCGTGCCGCCGCTGAAGGTCGCGACCTCAGTCGCCGTGGAGTCCGGCAGCTCGGGGTTGAAGCTGTAGAGAGCATCGTGCTTGGCGGAGACCGTGTAAGCCGTGGAAACAGGCTTGCCGGTCATGTCGACCACAGTCAGCGTGCAGGTGGCAGTAACGCCGGTCTCAACGCTCGTGGCGGTGATGACGACGTTGCCTGCGGCAACGGACGTGACCAGACCGTTTGCATCGACCTTCGCGACGTTCTCATCGGAGGAGCTCCAGGTGATGGCCTGGTTCGCCGCGTTGGACGGGCGGACCTTGCCGGTAAGCTGGAAGGACTCGCCAAGGGCCAGACGGCCGACAGTCTTGTTCAGCAGGATGCCGTTGACCTTGCCGACAGGCGTCTGCTCCGCCGTGGGGATGGAGCACAGGAGGCCGAGATAGGCATCGCCCTGCTTCGTCGTACGGCCGGGAGCGGTCTGGACGGAGATCTTGCCGAGGTTCACGAGCTCAGGCGTGCCCTCGCCCAGCATGAACATGTACATGCCGCTGCTCATAGCCAGCTGCTTCGTGTGATACGTTGCATGCAGGTACAGACGATCCGTGCCAAAGTCATAGGTCATCTGTGCGTTGTAGGACATGCTGCCGTAGTAGGTGCTGCCGGTGCCAACCTGAGCGCCCGGGATATCCATGACGAAGGTGCAGGCAGCTGTCTTCGGATCGACGGTGTAGAGCTTCGCCTCCACGCCGATGGCAGTGCTTCCGGCTGCGTAGAGGACGCCTCTCTTGTCGATTGCAAGAGCCGTGACCTTCTCGGAGGTCGCCGCGATCTCGGTGACGGCGCCGTTATCAAGGTCGATCGTCACAAGCTTGCCGCTGAGCGTCAGGCCGTACATGGTGCCGGTCGTGTAGTCCATGGCCATGCCGGTGACCTGATCGGTCTCCACGTCGAGGTTGACGCTGCCAAGGTTCGTGTAGGACGAAACGTCCGAAGCATCGAAGCGGTAGAAGTCGCCCTTGGAGTTGTAGGCGTAGACACAGCCGTCGTAGTAAGCGCCGGTGCGCAGGGAGTAAGTACCGATGGCAGAGGTCGTCACCGGGCAGGTTCTCAGGTTGTTGTCCGGGACCTGCAGCCAGAAGTCATAGTAGCCGCTGCCGCCGTTCTGGTCGTCGTTCAGGAACGAGAGGAACGTGCCTGCGGAGGCGTAGACCGTGACGTCGATGCTGTCCGTGAACGGGCCGCCCTCGACCTCGGGATTCTTGTTCGTGATGGAGACCGTGACGGTCGCCGTGCCGACGCCGTGGAACGTGGCAACACCAAAGCGGTCAACGGTGACGACATCGGGGTTGCTGCTGGTCCAGGTGCGAGTACGGACAGTCGGGCGGACCGGGGTCGTGACGGTATCGAGCTGCAGCGTGCCGCCGACAAGGCCGGTGACACTGTCGCCGTTCGTAATCTCGATGCCCTCAACGGGGATGTGCTTCGTCTCCGGCTCATTCTCCGGAATGGTGAACATTGCGGTGGACTCAACGCCAGACTTCGTGGAGACGTTGCCGATCTTCACGATCGTCGCTTCGAGCTTGTCGGGATCCCATTCCTGCGGGTCGATGCGGACGAGGCACAGCGGAGAAGAACCGGCATTCATGCAGGGGTTCCAGTAGATGTTTCCAGTGTTGTAGTCATACATCATAGAAGCATAGTACCAGGTATCCTGACCGAGGGAGCCGAGCTTCGTCGTGCTCAGGGTGTCGGCATCGACCATGTAGAGGTTGCCGGACATATCCGAGACGATGATGTAGCCTTCTGCAGTGACGGTCATGGCGGGGGTGATCGCCGGGCCGCCGATCTCGCCGGAGTAGGTGCCGAGCAGGTCGATCGCGCCGGTGTCGAGGTCGACAATGGCGAGGCCGCCGTTCGTAAGATCGACCGCATACATACGACCGGTGTTGTAATCGAAGCCAATGTTGCCGAGCTCGACGCCTGCGGTGAAGCCGATGAACTCGATATCGCCGAACGTGGTCTTATCCGGGGTCTCTCCCTTGTTGACCTTGAAGCGGTAGAGGGACGTGCCGACGCCGAACGTGCTGTCATCCATAGCGCGGGCTTCCTTCACGACTGCGTAGACATAGCCGTTGTAGTAGGCTGCACCCTGCCACATGGCATCGGTCGTGCTCTCCTCGCCGTCGATGCCGACGACCGTAAGCTTCTGCTTCGCGATCTGCGTGAGCTGCGTGGGCGTTTTGTCGGAGAACGTAACCCAGGTAAAGCCATTGGCGGCGTTCTTGTAGTCCGCCACAATATAGGTGTAGATGGCATCTGCGGAGCCAACGACGCGGACCGTAGCGGTCGCGGTGTAATCGACCCACTGCGGGACGGTGGAGCTGGTTTCTTCATCCCAGTGCCAAGGATCCCAGACCTTGCCAGTCGCGGTGATCTCGGTCTCGCCCTCGCCTACGGCGGTGACGAAGCCCTGCTGTGTGACGGTGGCGATGGTCTCGTCCGCGGAGGCCCAGGTCAGTTCGCTTGCCTTAGCGTTCCACGGATTCCACTCGACCTCAAAGCGCTTGCGCTGGCCCTGCGTCATGGTAAGCTGATACGGGGAAAGCTGGAAGCGCTCTTGCGGATCCACGCCGATGGTGAACAGATCGGACGTCTTGTCGGTCGGAACGAACAGGGACGTCTGGCCGCCGGGGCCGTAGGTGCCGACCTCTGTGCACTTGCCGGTGGCAAGGTCGACCTTGTAGGTCATGCAGACATTGATGTAGGTGTTGCCTGCAGCCGTCTGGCTGTGTGCATACCAGTACATCGTGTCGGTGTTGTGATCATAGCCCATGGACTGGATGACATTGCAGCCGGAGTAGTTGGCGTAGTTTACGAAATCGGTCGTGCCGATGTAGGTGCACACGCCGTCGCGCTCGAGGCTGTAGAGCTTACCGGCGGTAGAAATGCCGTAAAGCTGGCCTTCCGTCGTGCAGCCGAGGGTCAGGATCTCACCGTCGGAGCCGGTGATGTCGGCGATCTTCTCAAGGGAGATGGAGCCGTTGGAGTAGAAGCTGATCTGGAAGAGAGCGTTGCTTCCGTCATCCTTGCCGTCGCCGTCGCGGTCGCCTTCATAGTTCCAGCCGACAGCGTAGAGGTGGTTGCTGACCGTATCCGAATCGCTCTTGCCCTTGTCAGAATAGTCGAGTGCCATGTCGTACAGGACCTTGAAGCCGCTGTCGCCGACCTTGCCGGACTGAGTGACGAGGGTCTGAGAACCCCAGTAGGTGTTGTACGGGGTAACAAGCACGACCGCGCCGTCCGTTGCGCGCTGGGCCACGAGGTAGCCGTTGACGTACTCTGCAGAATAATAGCGGTTCGAGCTGTCGAACGTCTCGTTGCGGTAGTCGCTCATGTCTGCCTTGTTGGCGCTGAACCAGCCGCCTTCAACGGCAGCGCGGTCAAACGTCTCGCAGCCATACAGGCGGTCGGAGCTCAGCTTCTGCATGGCAGGCTTCTGATCGGCCATTGCGCCGAGGTCGAGGGAGACATCGATTTCCGTCTCATTGCAGGCGTAGTCCGCCACAACGATGGTGAAGTCGGGGCCGAAGCCGGTGATGTCGTAGTCCTGGGTAAAGGTCTTGCCCGGCTCATTCTTGACTTCGTACTTGCCCATAATGATGCCGTCGTTGTTGACGAAGATCAGGGCCGCGATGTGCTGGTTGTCGTTGAGCTTCAGCGGAAGAAGGACCTTGCCGTTCTCGATCTTGAGATCCTGCTGGAGGGTCGCCTCATTCTCCACAACGGGAGCCTTGTCGTCCAGCGTGACATCAAAGGAGAAGGAATCGTCCATCACGTCGTCGCCGTCATCAAGCCATGCACTGGCAGTGTAGGTGACGGTCGTGCCGTCGGGCAGCTTGTTGTCGTTCTTGTCAAGGCCGTTCCAGACCTCGCCTTCCTCTGCCAGAACATACAGCGGGATGATCTGGCCGTAGCCGGAGTTATAGTAGGACTTTGCCATATACTCGCCGGTCAGGTCGAAGTAGACCTCGTTCGTGACCTTATCCTTAACCTGGAAGTTGATCTTCTTCAGGTTGCGGAGCAGGCCGACGTCGATCTCGGCAAGCGGGTTGGCATAGGAGAAGGCATTGTACTCGTCGCCGGAAGCGCCGGTACGGATGTACGGGTTCGTGCCGATGGCGGCATTGTTCGTGAAAATGCTGAGCGGATACAGGCTGGCTTCGTCTTCGTCAGCAGAGTCGAACGCAGGAGCCTGAGACCAGTCGCCGTAGAAGCCGAGGAACGGCATCTCGAGGTCGGTCGTGTCATCCGTGGCGGACTTCACATAAAGGAAGCCTTCGACATACATGCCGTTCTCGAAGGATGCGTCGAGATAGGCCTTGTCTTCCGCGGTCAGCGTGATGGTGGCTGTCAGGGTGACGGACTCGCCAGCCGGAACGGTGACGCTCTCGAGCGCTTCCGTGCCGGAAATGACGGCATTCTCCGTCAGATCGGTGCTGACCTCAAGCTCTGCGCAGTAGGCCGTGATGACATCGACATCATCCTTGTTGACGGTGCCGTCGCCATTGACGTCCAGATAGGCATAGTGCACATTGTCCTCAGCGATGGGAGCATCATCGGTGACATGCAGCAGCAGGACGCGGGCGTCGGCCGTCGTGATCTCGCCGTCGTCATTGAAGTCATACTTCATGATGTTCGACTCGGTCGCACCGGCCACGGTCAGGGAAGCGCCCAGCGCATAGGGAGCGTGGCCGATGAACGTGCCGTTGGTGTAGGTCACGACGGTTTCGGTGAGAATGGAGGCATTGAACGTATAGGTCAGATCCTTCTCACCGGACATGTTGTTGATAGTGAACGGGAACGTGTAGACACCGTTTTTGGCGTCGTCGTCGCCCAGCTCCGCCTTGGCGCGGTTCTCATAAGCCTGCGCGTTGGACAGATAGGCAAGGGAGCTTGTTGCCTTGACAAGGTTGGCAAGACCGGCGCCCTGGCCTCTCGGGGAGACCTCGAGGCCGTTGGAATCGAGGATGGGATCCGCCGTGCTCATCAGGAGGTTCGCAGCGACCTGACGGAGCTCTGCTTCCTGATACTGCGGATAGTTCTGGCGCAGATACTGCATGAGAACAGCCATCGCACCGGTGATCTGCGGGGTCGCCATGGACGTACCGCTCATAAGGCCGTAGTTGGAGCCTGCGATGCTCGGATCACGGGTGGAATAGATGTTGCCGCCAACACCGGCGATCTCCGGCTTCAGCTTCAGGTCCGGGGTGACGCCCCAGGAGGAGAAGTCGCTGAGGGTGCGGTCGCGCTTGACCTGCACGAGGTCGCCGTTGCAGCATGTCAGGGTCTTGACGCCCTCGGCGAACTGCGCCTTCATGTACTCGCCGTCTGCCTTGGAGACAAAGACTGCGGGGATGTTATCGCCGCCGTCATTGATCTGCATGTTGAGCATGCCGGAAGCATTGTTGTAGACCACGATGCCGATCGCACCTGCAGCCTGTGCAGCGGCCTGCTTGTCGGGGAAGGAGCTGGAGCCGCGGGAAACCAGGGCGATCTTACCTCTGACATCCACATTCTCATAGTCGCTCGCCTCGCCGTAACCGCCGATCGGAACGAACTCCACAGACTGGCCCTTGAAGTTACTCAGGAACTTCGTGGCGTTCGTCGTTGCGGTGTCGTTGTAGCCGATGGTACGGCCGTTCACGGTGAAGTACAGGGATTCTGCGCCGTCGTTGTCGATGGAGGCAACGGACAGAGCGGCAGAAAGCGTACTCGGGGTACCGACGACGCCGTCATCGGGGTTGCCGGAACGGGAGAGATTCCATCCGGTGCGGTTCTGATATGCAGCGTTCGTTTCGTTGCCCGCAGCGATCAGGACCTCGATATCGGTGCTCTCGAACAGCTCAAGCGTTTTGCTCATGTCGCCGGTCGTAAAGCCGCCGGCTGCACCAAGGGAGAGGTTGCAGGCATCGACATCCAGACGGACGCAATCTTCAAGGCCGGCCATGATGGTGTCCCAGCCGGCGCCGCCGCCCGCGGAGAAGACCTGCATGACGATGATCTGGGCATCCGGCGCAACACCGATGACACTGCTGCCTTCGATCTTATTAGCAGCCGTGATACCAGCGACATGCGTGCCGTGGTCATGCTGTGCCGTTGCGTGCGATACATCGAAATCATGCGTGTAGTAGTTGAAGATGAACGGAAGCTTGCTATTATAATAGGAGCGATTGCGCAGGCTCGTCATCTGGCCCGCATTCAGCGTGTTCCAGATGGCATCGACGCCTTCCTTCGTCAGGGAGCTCTCGGTGAGCTTATCCTCGGACAGAGCGCCGAAGTTCGGATGATCGACCACGATGCCGGTGTCCAGAATGGCGACCTTCATGCCCTTGCCGGTGAAGCCCGTTGCATTGAGCTGATCGGCGCCGATCATGGTGGTGGCATTGCTGGTCATGGGCTGCAGCTCACCGTCAGACGTCAGGGTGGACTCCTCCTCGGGCAGGGAGAACGTCGGGGCGACGTAGACATGATCCACACCGGGAAGCGCCTCGAGGGCTTCCTTATTGCCGTACTCCGTCTTTACGGCCACGCCGGTCGTAGCGATGGTGTAGGTGTAACCCAGCTCGAACTGTGCGTCATTGCGGAACTTCTGCGTGAGGTTTGCCTTGAGCGCATTGAGCTCGAGACGGAGCGCGGCCTCATAGGCAACAGCCTTCGGCGCGCGGGTGGCGATGTCGTCCTTCGTGAAGCCTGCCACGAGCAGCGGGCTCTTCTGCATGACGACGATGAACGTGACAACCTCGTCCGCCTTGGGCTCGCTCTCGGCAAGCTGTGCGGAGAAGCGGTCTTCGCCGTTCTGCACGAGCTTCGGCTCACCAGCCTCAACGGGCTGCTGCGCGTCGGTCTCGACAGTCGGGTCTTCAGCGATATTGCTGCTCGGGAGCTGCACCGGGCCGTCCGTGGAGATCTCCGGGACGTTGCCGTCTGCAAAGCCGCTCTCCGTGGCAAAGGCCATGGGAACGCCCGTCAGAACAAGTGCCAGCGCAAGGAGCAGAGACAGGATCCTTTTCTTCATTGCGGCTCCTCCCTTTCTCAGTGCTGCACCAGCGTGGCATACCGCACGATGACGGTGGCCACCTGACCGCGGGTGGAATTACCGGTGGGATCGAGCTTATTCTCGCCCACGCCCTTGATGAGGCCGGCCTCAACGGCCCACGTCATCGCGGGAACGGCATAGGCGCTGACGCTGGAGGCATCTGCAAAGGCCTTCAGATCGCCCTTTGCCGTGGTGTCGACACCGGCAAGCTTGGCATAGCGCGCAAAGAACGCGACCATCTGCTCACGGGTGACATTTTCCTCCGGAGCAAACTCCGTTGCACTCACGCCGTTGGTGACGTTGTTCTGATAAGCCCAGATGACAGCGTTCGTGTACCAGCTGTTCTTCTCGACATCGCGGAACGGTGCAGTGCCCTTGACGGAGGGCTCCCCTGCGATGCGGTACAGCACGGTGACGAGCATGGCGCGGCTCATCTCGGTATCGGGCTGGAACTTCGCGCCGCCCATGCCGATCATGTAACCGCGGCTGACGACGAAGTCGATGCCCTCGTGATAATACTCGTTCCGATCGACGTCCGTGAAGCGGGAAGCCGGGCACTCGACGAGCAGCGTAGCGGTGGACTGCAGCTTTGCATCCTTCGCGCCGCTGATGTAGCCGCCCTGCAGGACGACCTGCGTTCTGCATTCCTGCAGAGCCTCAAACTTGAGGGTCAGGACGGTGCCGGCCTTGGCAGCCTTCGCACCGGCAAATGCCGCAACGACGGCGTCCTTCTTGCCGGAGTTGACCTTCAGGCTGAGCTCCGTGCCTGCGGGCCAGGCCTCTCCTGCCTCTGCGCCGACGAACTTCAGGCTCTTGCTGTCGTAGGCAAAGGTCAGCTTTCCGTCTGCCACGACGCCCTCTGCCTCCGTGTTCACGGCGACGCAGACCTCATCGCCGCGGATCACATGCTGGGATGTGACCTGAAGCGTGAGGAGAGAGCTCTCGATCGCAGCGACGCTGGTCAGACCCAGGCCGAGCACCAGGGCGACTGCCAGCAGCAGCGAAAAGAGCCGGCGAACGTTACTTCTCATAATCTCTGTTCCTCCTTCTTTTTGATGCACCCGAGACGGGTATGCGGGCCCGCCGTTCCTGCCGAGTCGGCAGTATTGCAGCGGCAAGCTGCAATTTTTACAGCTCTTACCCAATGTTACCATAAACACAGGAAAATCGCAAGCATTTATTTTTAATATTTGTCTCATAAATAGTCGTATAGTCCTGACGGCGTAAAAATTTGGTAAAAAATACCCGTCCGGCACCGGTCAGGTACCGAACGGGCCATATCTTACTTCTGTTCGCTGACGTATTCCAGTACCAGCGGAACAGGCGTTCGAGCGCATCGGGCCGCGTGATGTAATTCACGCGCTCACCGTCGCCGCGCGTCTCCAGATAGCCGAGCTTGTAAAGCCCGTAGACGTTCCGGGAGACCGTGCCGGAGTTCAGGTTCATCGAGGCCGCAAGCTGCGCCGCCGAAAACGGCTCTGCGGCACAGCGCCGCAGGATCTCCAGCTTGTCCTTACCGGTCAAGGCGCGCATCATGGCGCACAGTGTCTCGGCATCCGGCCGGACCTGATGTGCCGCCGCAAATTCAAAGCTGAGGTTCGCGCCGAGATAGGCAATACGCACGGTCTTGCCGCCGCTCTCGAACCACTCCGTCCAGAAGCCGACCATGTTGAAGTTCCACAGCGCGATCCAGACCTCATCCGGCTGCATCTCCTGCGTGAAGAGATACGACGCGCGGAACATCTCCTGCTGGAACGTGTCGACGGAGTGCGTCTGAAAGTACTTTTCCCAGATGGCCAGCTGCGCGCGGTTCCGCTCGGTCAATGCCTGCATTTCGGCCGCCAGCTGCTCGGCGACCGGGCGGAGCAGCTCCGTCAGCTCGCGCAGATAGGTCTCGAACTCCGTCAGCACGCGCAGGATCTCCCATCGTGCCTCCATGGAGCATGGCAGCCGTTCCAGCTGCACCTGCAGCGGCTCCGGCTCCTCCTGCGGATCAAGCGGCTCCAGAACGAGGCCCATGGTGTTCATGTCGTTGATCTTGAAGCCAATGCCCGACATATACCGGAACATGCGCAGCAGCTCGGCGGCAAACGAGTCAATATCGGTGCAGTTGAGCGGCGTGGCCACGAGCATGGTGTGCGCAAGACAGCAGCAGGTCTTCTCATCCGTTCCCGGCAGCTTTTCAAAAAAATAGCGCAGCCGCGCCTGATGCGGGTCGAGCGTCTGCGTGACGGCTGCGGAGATACGATCCAGCTCCTGCGCCAGCTGCAGGCCCTGATCCTCCTTCTCGAGCAAGTAGCGGCCGAATTTTCGGTTTACACGCTCATAGTCTCTTGTATATGCTATTCCATTTATATAATAGTATAAAAGATAGACGGTTTCCGCAAAAAGGCAGGGTTTATCGATCACACGAACCTTCACAAGATCACTCCTTTGCGGCTATTGTAGTATACGCCCGCGCAATTTGTCAACACCCGTTTCGGAAAAAACTTGTATATTTTGCTGGAATCTGCCGCATAAAAATCGGTCGTTCCTGTCATTGTCACAAAGCGCTCCCCTGCCGGAGTTGACAAATTTCTGCCTTTCCGGTATGATAAACCAAACGGCATATCCGAAAAACGGAGCTGCCGCAGGAGGGACTATGAAATATGATTTTATCACGGTGCTCGACCGCACCGGCGCGGATTCCATTGCCGCAAACATCGATCCCTGGGGCGTGAGCCCTGCTCCGGCGCAGCGCATCCCCATGTGGATCGCGGACATGAGCTTCCCGACCGCGCCGCCGATCCTCGAGGCGATGCATAAGCGTCTCGCTTTTCCGAACTTCGGTTATTTTTCCATGCCGGATGAATATTTTGACTGCATTCTCCGCTGGCAGGAGACGCGCAACGGCCTGACCGGCCTGAAGTGCGCGGACATCGGCTATGAAAACGGCGTGCTTGGCGGCGTCAGCTCGGCCGTGCAGGCCCTGACCGTCCCCGGCGAGGCCGTGCTGCTGCACGCCCCGGCCTACATCGGCTTTACCCATGTTCTGGATAATCTCGGCCGCAAAGCGGAGCTTTCTCCCCTGCGCCGCGATGAAAACGGAGTCTGGCGCATGGATTACGAGGACATGGACCGCCGCCTGAAGGAGCATTCCATCCGCCTTGCCATCCTCTGCTCGCCGCATAACCCGACGGGCCGCGTCTGGGAGCGCTGGGAGCTGGAAAAGGCCATGGAGGTCTATGCTGCAAACGACTGCTTTGTCCTCTCAGACGAGATCTGGTCCGATCTCATCCTGCCGGGCTATCGGCACATTCCCACGCTTTCCGTCTCGGACGATGCACGCCGCCGCACGGCCGCATTTTATGCCCCGAGCAAGACGTTCTCGCTGGCGGGTCTCATCGGCTCGTACCACATCATCCCCGACCCATGGCTGCGCGACCGCGTGACGCGGCAGGGCGACCTCAGCCATTACAATTCCTGCAACGTGCTCTCGCTGCATGCCCTGCTCGGAGCCTATTCGGACGAGGGCGCACAGTGGCTCGACGAGCTGCGCCCCGTGCTGGCGGACAACATCCGCTATGCCTGCGATTTCATCGCCGCTCACTCCCCCGGCGTGCAGGTCATGCAGCCGCAGGGAACCTATATGCTCTTCCTCGACTGCGCCGCATGGCTGCAGGAGCACCATATGACGCTGCGGGAACTGGAAGAGCGCGGCGCGCGTGCCGGTGTCATCTGGCAGGACGGCGCGGCGTTTGCGTGGCCGGACTCCATCCGGATGAATCTGGCCCTGCCGCACAGCCGGCTCGTCGAGGCCATGGAGCGCCTTCGTGTCCATGCCTTCTGCTGAAGTGCTGGCGGGCTTCCTCCGCGCGCACGGTCTGCAGCTCAATGCGCAGCAGCAGGCAGCCGTCGGAGCGGTCGAGGGGGCCGTCCTGCTGCTGGCCGTCCCCGGCAGCGGCAAGACGACCGTACTCGTGACGCGGCTGGGCTATCTCGTGCAGTGCTGCAACGTCCGCCCGGAGGAGATCCTCACCATGACCTATACCGTCGCTGCCACCCGCGACATGCGAAGCCGCTTCTCTTCCCTGTTCGGCGAGGAGCTTGGCAGCCGGATGGAGTTTCGCACCATCAACGGCGTCTCCGCGCGCATCATCCGCGCCTATGAGCAGCGGATGGGGCGGACCGCATTTTCTCTGCTCTCAAGCGAGGCCGAGCAGACCGCCCTGCTGCGCGTGCTGTATTTCCGGTGCAAGGGCGAATACCCGACGGACGCCGAGCTCAAGCAGGCCCGCACGCTCATCGCCTATGCAAAAAATCAGATGCTGGGCAAGGAGGAGTTGGACCTGCTGTGGAAGGAGCTGGACTGCTTCCCCGCGCTCTACCGCGCCTATCAGCAGGCGCTGCGCAATGCCAGGCAGATGGACTATGACGACCAGATGGTCTATGCCCTGCGCATCCTGCGGCAGGTCCCGGAGATCCTGCACGAATTCCAGGCGCGCTATCACTACTTCTGCGTGGACGAGGCACAGGATACCTCGCGCATCCAGCATGCGATCGTCTCGCTGCTGGCCGGTGCAGGCGGGAACCTGTTTCTCGTCGGCGACGAGGATCAGAGCATCTATGGCTTCCGCGCCGCCTGTCCGGATATGCTGCTACACTTTGAGGCGGACCACCCCGGCGCAAAGGTCCTGTTCCTCGAACAGAACTACCGCTCCACGCCGCAGATCGTCGAGGCGGCCGACCGCTTCATCCGCCAGAACGTCTCCCGCCGGGACAAGCACATGCACCCCGTCCGCTCCGGCGGCGCGGCCATCCGCCAGATCCCGCTGAACCGCCGCGAGCGGCAGTACACCTACCTGCTCGAGGTCGCGCGCGATCTGCCGGAGAATACCGCCGTGCTGTACCGCGACCACGACTCCGCCCTGCCGCTCATCGATCTGTTGGAGCGAAACGGCATTCCCTACCGGGCGAAGCAGACGGACGGCACGTTTTTCTCCAGCCGGATCGTGCGGGACATCACGGATATCATCCGCTTTGCGCAGTCCCCGTGGGACGGCGCGCTGTTCCGCCGCATTTATTATAAATTCTGTGCCGGGATTCCGAAGGCCGTCGCCGAGCGCGCCGCCGCCCATAATCCCACCGCAGAGCCGCTCCTGCTGGCCGTAGCGGATGATGAGGTCTCTCCCTACACGCGGCGGCAGTGCCGCATGCTTCAGACCCATCTGCAGAACCTCCGGACGGAGAAGGCCAACCGCGCCGTCTACCGCATCGTCGCCTTCATGGGCTACGGCGACTACCTGGACCAATGCGGGGCCGACAAGAGCCGCGCAGAAATTCTGGAGGCGCTCGGCGCGCAGGAGCCGGATCCACTTCGCCTGCTGGAGCGTCTGGACGAGCTGCAGGCCCTGCTGCGGCAGCCGAAGTCCGAGGCGCGCGGCCTGATCCTCTCCACAGTGCACTCGAGCAAGGGCCTGGAGTATGACCGGGTCTTTCTGCTCGACGTCATCGACGGCGTGTTTCCAAAGGAGGGCGAGGACGTCGACCGTGACGAAGAGCGGCGGCTGTTCTATGTCGCCATGACCCGCGCCCGCAACGAGCTTGCCGTCTTCACCTTCCCGCCGGAAAAAACGTCCTCGGCCTTTTCGCAGTTCCTGTTCCGACCGAAGCGCCGCATCCCGCGCAAGTCAAAGAAAAAGGCTGCGGCAGACAGCTTTCTCCCCGGCACGCCGGTGCAGCACAGCGCCTATGGCGCGGGGCGCATTCTGGCGCGGGAGGGCGACCGTGTCCGCATTCGCTTTTCCAGCGGCAGCGAGCGGGTGTTTTCGCTGGCCGCCGCCGTTCCGAACGGGCTTCTCAGCCTGCGGCAGGAATCCGGCGGAAATACCGCAAAAGCCGATTGACACGGTAGGCAATTCGTTGTATCATAATTTGAACGGCCCTGCGCCGTGAATCCACAGTGTGGAGGACATCTCACCATGCTCAATTCTTTCTCCCGAACCGAACTGCTGCTTGGCCACCCGGCCATGGAGGCCCTGAAGCACGCGCGCGTGGCGGTCTTCGGCATCGGCGGCGTCGGCGGCTATGCCTGCGAGGCCCTTGTCCGCAGCGGCGTCGGCGCCTTTGACCTCATTGACGACGACAAGGTCTGCCTGACGAACATCAACCGTCAGATCATCGCCACACGGAAGACCGTCGGGCAGTACAAGGCCGACGTCATGCGCGACCGCATGCTCGACATCAATCCGCAGGCCGATATCCGCGTGCATCGCTGCTTCTTCCTGCCGGAAAATGCCGCAGAGTTCCCGTTTTCGGAATATGATTATATTCTCGACGCCGTCGACACCGTCAGCGCCAAGCTCTCGCTTGCCGTGCAGGCGCAGGCAGCCGGTGTACCGATCATCAGCGCCATGGGGGCGGGCAACAAGCTCGACGGCAGCCGCTTCCGCATCTCCGATATCTCCGAGACGCGTGTATGCCCGCTGGCACGTGTGATGCGCCGCGAGCTCAAAAAGCGCGGCGTGCGCCGCCTGAAGGTCGTCTGGTCTGACGAGCAGCCGACCCGTCCGCTCGAGGGCATGGCAAACAGCTGCCGCTACCACTGCATCTGTCCGCCGGGCGCCGCACATAAGTGCACGGATCGCCGCGATATCCCCGGCAGCACGGCCTTTGTGCCGCCGATCGTCGGCCTTCTGATGGCAGGCGAGGTCATCAAGGACCTGACGGCTTCTGTCAGACAGGAGGGCACATGGAACTGACGCTCGAAGAATTGGAGGCGCTGGAGCCTGACAGCTATACCCTGCTCGACCTCCGCTCGGAGCAGGAGGCCGCCTACGGCACCATTCCCGGCTCCGTTCCGGCCAACGCCGCCGCCCTGCCGGAGGGACTTCCGGCAGAGCCCGGCCGCATCGTGCTGTTCTGCACACGCGGCAAGCTCAGCCTTGAAACGGCTGAACGCCTGCGCGACGAAGGCTTCGATGCCTGCAGCCTCAAGGGCGGCTATCTTGCCTGGCTCATGCGGCAGATGCAGCGGCAGGAGGCAGAGGAGCTGTGCAGCCGCGTGGAAAACAGTCTGCGCAAGCGCTTCCGCCTGAAGCTGTGGTGCAATTTTACCAAGGCCATCCGGCAGTATGAGCTTGTCAAGCCGAACGACCGTATCGCCGTGTGTATGTCCGGCGGCAAGGACTCCATGCTTATGGCGAAGCTCTTTCAGGAGCTGCAGCGTTATACGAAGTTCCCCTTCTCGGTGGAATACCTCGTTATGGACCCCGGCTACAGCCCGGAGAACCGCCGCGTCATCGAAGAAAATGCACGAAAGCTGAATATTCCCATCCATATTTTCGAGTCGAACATCTTTGACTATGTCTACAATGTGGACAAATCTCCCTGCTATCTCTGCGCGCGCATGCGCCGCGGGCACCTTTATGACTATGCCCGCCAGCTCGGCTGCAACAAGATCGCGCTCGGGCATCACTATGACGATGTCATTGAGACGATCCTCATGGGCATGCTCTACGGCGCGCAGGTCCAGACCATGATGCCGAAGCTCCACAGCACGAATTTTCCCGGTATGGAGCTGATCCGGCCGCTGTATCTGATCCGCGAGGACGATATCAAGGCCTGGCGGGACGCAAACGAGCTGCATTTCATCCAGTGCGCCTGCCACTTCACGGACACCTGCACCACCTGCTCCAATCAGGAGACGCGCTCAAAGCGTCAGGAGATCAAGGAACTGATCCGCACGCTGAAGCAGCGCAATCCGGATGTGGAGGCGCACATCTTCCGCTCTGTGGAGAATGTGAACCTCGACACCGTCATCGGCTGGAAGACCGGCGGAAAAAAATACAGCTTCCTCGACCGCTATGATGAAGAAGCCTAGAATAAATCCCTCTGCTAGACGCGCAGAGGGATTTATTCTATGTTACATTGGAATCAGCAGCAGCGTTCCGGCCGGGACCTCGTCTGCCTGCAGGTCATTTGCCGCCGCGACCGTCTCCGGCGCAGTGCGGCAGGCCTTTGCGATATCCCAGACCTGCTCCGGCTGCTCCGTGCGCCGCAGGATGACGCCCGGACGCCGCGCATCTTCCGGCTCCGGCTCCGTCGTGCCGCCGCACACGGCCTTGAGCGCATGCCGCGCCGTGCTGGCAAGCGTCACCTGCACCGGGCAGCGCAGTGTCACGCCGTCCGCCCCTGCCGCACAGAACAGCTCGCCCGGCGTGATCTCCGTGACGCGGCAATCCGCCTGCGGCGCAAGCGCCGTTTCCAGCAGCACGTTCGTCCGCAGCGTCTGGCCCTGCAGTTTCCCTGCCGGGTCGGTGAAAAGGACGTTCGCAGCAAGCGGCAGTTCGATTTTTGCCATGCCGTTCTCCTGCCGCCGCACCGGCTCCCCTGCCAGTACCCAGCCGTCCGCGATGGCGGAGGCGGGCTCCCGCCCGGCCGCCTGCGCCGTCTCGCGGAACGTCTGGACATCGAGGATGCCCTCCATCTCCCACGTCTCCCACTGCGGCTTCAGCTCGGCATCGAGGCAGTAGGCATCCTCGATCAGCTCTACCGGCTGCTCGCCGCAGACCGTGCACTGCGCCAGAATGCCCGCGCTCAGCAGCAGGCGGCGGCAGTCGAGCTGGCCGTCTGGCTCCGTCTCGGCCGAGGTCAGGGCGAGGAATACCGTCAGGTCTCCCTCATCCAGGTCCTGCTCCAGCTCCGCAAACTGCGAGAACGGAAGCTCCGTCTCCTGCCGCTGCAGGCTGCCGTCCGGGGCCTCATAGAGGATATGGACCGTCAGCCGCCCCTTGAACACCGCCTTGTTCCCGATCGTCTTCCGCTCAGCCGTATCCAGCGCATAGACGCATTTGAGCAGCCGCTCGACCGGCGGCCTCGACGCCGGGATCTCGATCTCCTCATTGAGCGAAAAGCTCTTTTCGCCGAGGCCGCGCGGCAGACGAAGCGGCAGGCGCTTGCGCCGGAGCTGCAGCGTCGGTGCCGGCTCCGGAAAGTCGTGCAGCGTCCGCGTGAACGCGGCATAGACCGTCAGCGTGCAGGAGACGCCGACGCGCACGAGCAGCTTGCGCGAGTGCACGAGCCGCGCATCCACGCTGCACAGGCGGCAGACGCATTGCAGGCGGCAGTCGCTCTGCTCCCCCTCCCAGCCGCGCCGGGCGCTGAACGGGATCACGGTCTCCAGCCGCTCGAGCCGTCCGTCCTCTGTGACGAACAAAATACCCGCCTGCACCTCCCCGCTGACCGACGCACTTCCCGCGGTACACTCCTCCGCGCGGACGAGCAGCGTGCCGAACGCATCGACGACGCGGTCCGCGTCCGCGCAGCTGTCCGGTACGATGACCTCGGCTGTCAGCTCCTGCGTGACCGTCTGATCGAGCACGCGTCCGAGATAGTCCAGCTGCTTTTCCTGAAAGACAAGCTCCATCGTCTTCCCTCCTTCTTGTTCTGGGAAAATCATATGCGGGCCGCGCGCGCAATATTTGCCGATTATCGCCGCCGCGCAAGGCAAAGCCCTGCGACCAGAAGCGCGATGCCGAGCACAACCAGCACAAATTCCGAGCTGAACAGCAGCGAGAGCAGCAGCCCCGCGCCGAGCGCCATCATCACCGAGCCCAGAAGCTCCATTTTTCTGCACATAAAAAACCGCCCCCTGCCAGCCTATGTGCAGAGGGCGGTTTTATGCAGGAAAAGTCGTGCGGCGCTTATCGGGCGCTCGGTCCGGAACAGATCAGCCAGCACAGGCCCTCGCGGATACGGAGCCTGACCGTCGGTTCGATCCACTCATTGCTGATGGTCAGCGAGTCGCCCCGGCGCGCTTCAGCGTCGCGGAGCGGATATTTCGCGCCCTCGATCGTCACGCCGCGCAGAACGGCGTCGATGGGAAGCAGGGAAAAATAGAAATAATCCGTGCGCGGAAGCGTGTACTCCCCCGGCCCGATGCACGTCACGCGATTATCGGGGTCGAGCAGGATGGCCTCGACGCCATCAGCGCGAGCCGTTTCCAGCAGCTGCAGATTGGCAAGGGCATGATCCAGCCGCCCGCCGGTGCAGGCCGTGAGGTACAGGCGCGTACAGCCATGCGCCCGCGCCATCGTATAGGCCGCCTGCAGGTCGGACTCGTCCTTCTCCGGGCGAAGCAGGATATTTTCCGCTCCGGCCACAGCCGTGCCGCCGGAATCTCCGTCCCCGACATAGCAGTCCGGGGCAAAACCGGCCGCCGCGGCGCAGTGCACGCCGCCGTCCGCGCAGATCACAAGCGGTTTCTCCGCGCGCAGCGCATCGAGATGCCCCCAGCTGCGGCAGGGCATCGCGCCAAAAATCAGGGCTGTTTGTGTTCCCAAAGCCGGATCTCCTTTGCTGCTTCATAGAGCCTTGTATAACTGGTATGACGGGTCGGCTCCAGCTCGCCTGCCGCAAGCGCCTCGAGCACGGCACAGCCCGGCTCGGACAGATGCGCGCAGTCGTGATAGCGGCAGCGGCCGAGATACGGGGCAAAGTCCGGAAAGGCATACTGGAGGTTTTCCTTCAGGATCAGCTCCATCTGCTCCGTGTCGAACGAGGAAAAGCCCGGCGTGTCGATGACGCAGGTTCCGTCCGCCAGCGGGAACAGCTCTACATGGCGCGTCGTATGGCGGCCGCGGCCGAGCTTTTCCGAGACCTCGCCCGTCTCCACGGAGAAGCCGAGGCAGTTCAGGATGCTGCTCTTGCCGACGCCGGAATTGCCCGTGAAGGCGACGGTCTTGCCGCGCACGGCCTCGTGCAGGGCGGCAACGCCCTCGCCGCTGGCCGCGCTCGTCGGAAAGACCGGGAACCCGGCATGGCGGTAGATGTGCGTGAGCGACTCCCCGCTCTCGAGGTCCGTCTTGTTGACGCACAGCACGACCGGCACATTCTGGTTTCCCGCAATGGCCGCGACGCGGTCGATGAGGAACGGGTCCGTCACGGGATTCGCGCCGGACGCCAGCACGACGAGGGCGTCGAGGTTACTGACGGCCGGGCGGATAAAGCTGTTGCGGCGCGGCTCGATCTCCTCGACCATGCCCTGTGCGCCGGAGCCGGAAAAGCGGACCCAGTCCCCGACGAGCGGCGACATCCGCTCCTTGCGGAAGCGGCCGCGGGCGCGGCACTGCGTGAGCGTGCCGTTCCCGCTGTCTACATAGTAAAATCCGCTGAGCGCCTTGACGATGCGTCCACGCTCCATGCTCAGTCTCCCGATTCAGAGGATTCTGTCGTCGGCTCCGGCTCCGTCGGCGCGGTGGTCGGCGCTTCCGTCGGGGCCTCCGTCGGCTCGGGACCGTCCGAGACCTCGAGCGTCACGATCGTGTCCTTGGCGACCTTGGAATTTGCCGCCTCGCTCTGCCGCACGACGCGGTCCTTCTCGTCCGTGTCACTGTAGACGCGCTTGATCTCATATTTCAGGTCGTTTTCCGTCAGCAGATCGATGGCGTCGCGGACGCTCAGGCCGGTGACGGGCGGGACCGTGACCTTGCCGCTGCCCTTGCTCACATAGACCGTGACCTGCTGGCCGCGGCTGAGCTGGCTGTCCGAGGCAGGGACGGTGCGCGTGACATTGCCGGATGCGATATCGTCGCTCTCCTCCTCGAGATAGGTGATGCGCAGATTCAGGTTCATGGCATCGAGGATGCTCTTGGCATTTTCCTTAGACTGGTTCTTGAGCTCCGGCATCTTGCCCGAGCCGAGGCTGACATACACCGTCACGCTCTGGCCCTCCTGCAGCTCGGTCTCGGCTGCGGGATCCGTGCGCGTCACGCTGCCCGCGGGCACAGTGTCGCTCGATTCTTCCTCGCGGCGGACATTCAGGCCGAGATTCATGGCCTTGAGCTGGGACATGGCATTTGCCTCCGACTGACCGGCCAGATCCGGCATGAGGTTGTTCTCCTTGCCGAGGCTGACCTTCAGCGAGATCGTGCGCACGCGGCCGCCCTTGACCATTTCGCCTGCCTTGGGGGTCTGCTCATAGACATAGCCCTTTTCGTATTCGTCGTTATAGTCGTAGGTCACGCCGTTCAGGTCGATCTTCAGCTCGGGATAGTCGTCGGGGTTGATGTCCTCGAGCTTCATGCCGACGAGCTTCGGCACCTCGACCTCAGGCGTATCGGGCTTGTCATTCGTGCCGGAGCCGCGGAGCAGCACAACGCCGAGCACAACGAGCAGCACAACGGCTGCCGCTGCGGCGCAGACGACGCCGATGACGGTGCGGCGCTTTTTCTCCTGCTCGCGGCGGGCACGCTCGGCTGCGCGGCGCTCATCCGGCTGACGCGCAGCACGGTTCGCGGCGCGGGCAGCGGCATAGCGCTCCGCCTCGGAGCGGGTCATGCCGCCGTGCTGCGGCTGCTGGGGCTGCTGCGGGGCCTGCGGTGCCTGCCGCAGCGTCTGACCACCGGGCCCGTACACGAACGTCAGGCTCGGATTCTTGCGGAATTCCTCCATATCGCGCAGCATCTCCGTCGCGGAGGAATAGCGCTCGTCGGCATTGGAGGCCATGGCGTGCATCGTGATCTGCTCGAGGCCACGCGGGATACCGGTGACGAGCGTGCTGGGCAGCGGCGCGCCGCCGTTGATGTGCTGGATGGCGACGGAGACGGGCGTCTCGCCGTCATAGGGCGTGCGGCCCGTGAGCATCTCATACATGACGACGCCGAGGGAATAGAGATCGGACCGGTCGTCCACCCACGCGCCCTTGGCCTGCTCCGGCGAGATATAGTGCACGGAGCCGAGCGCCTCGCGCGTCAGCGTGCTCTGTGCCGAGGCGATGCGCGCGATGCCGAAGTCGGCGACCTTGATGCTGCCGTCCTTCAGGATCATGATATTGTGCGGCTTGATATCGCGATGGACAATGCCGCGGCTGTGGGCGTGCTCGAGCGCCTTGGCGATCTGCATGGCGAAATGCAGCGTCTCGCGCCAGTTGAGGCAGCCCTTCTTCTCCAGATACTGCTTGAGTGTGATGCCTTCGATCAGCTCCATGACGATATAGTCCACGTCGCCGGAGCGGGACACGTCGTAAACGCTGACGATATTCGGGTGCGACAGCATGGCGACGGCCTGCGACTCCGCATGGAAGCGGCGGCGGAACTCCTGATTGCGCGAGAACTCATCCTTGAGGATCTTCACGGCGACCAAGCGGTTCAGACGGTGATCCAGTGCTTTATATACAACTGCCATCCCGCCTGTCCCGATGACCTCGAGGATCTCATAGCGGTTATCCAGCAGCCTTCCTAAGTAATTTTCCATGGCAACTCCTTCCGCGTGCGCGGCCCGTTCTCAGCGGCGAACGGAAGCCGGATTCAATCTCAGATACCGCAGAGCGGCCATTTTTGTTACAGTGCAATGAGCACAGAGGTCACGTTATCAGGCGCGCCCCGGCTTTTTGCGATATCCAGCAGGCGCTGGCAGCAGTCTGCCTTCTGTGCGCCGTGCACGACTTCAAACAGGATCTCCTGATCGGCCATCTGGTTCGAAAGGCCGTCCGAGCACAGCAGCAGGCAGTCGCCCGGCTCCGCCGTGAGGGAGAACACATCGGCGGCGACCTGCTTTTCCGTGCCGACCGCGCGGGTGATGAGATTCTTGCTCGGGTGGTTCTTGGCCTGCTCGTGCGTCAGCTCGCCGCGCTGCACCATCAGCTCCACAAGAGAGTGATCCACGGTGACGCAGCGGATGCCGTCCGCGCCGAGATGGTAGGCCCGGCTGTCGCCGATGTTCACGATCTCCACGCGCAGGCCGCGGACGAGGGCAGCCACGAGCGTCGTGCCCATGCCGCGGAACTCCTCGCTGAGCTGCGCATGCTCGTAGACGGAGATGTTGGCCAGCTTCGCCGCCGTGCACAGCACGTCCTGCTCCTCCGCCTCGGTCATTCCGTCGCGCAGAGAGCGGCAGACCTCGCCGCAGAAGACCTCGCAGGCAAGGCGGCTGGCCACATTCCCGGCACGCGCGCCGCCCATGCCGTCGCACACGACGGCGAGCAGCGTCTCTGGGCCAAGGCGCTCCATGCGGTAAAAGTCCTGATTTTCCTCACGCACGTTTCCCGTGTCCGTCAGTCCCCATGCTTCCATCCATTCCGCTCCCTTCTTTTGGTTTTTCCGCCTCGTAGTTTCTGCGGAGCTGGCCGCAGGAGGCGTTGATGTCGCTGCCGAGCGTCCGGCGCACCGTGGCGGGGATGCCGCTGGCCTCCAGCGTCTTCTGGAAGCGCAGCACCGTCTCCGGCAGGCTCGGCTTCAGTGGGCTTTCCGCCACGTCGTTCAGAGGGATGAGGTTCACATGCGCCGCGATCCCGCGCAGGCGGCGGATGAGCTGCTTTGCCATCTCTGGCGTGTCGTTGACATCGCGGATCATGGCATATTCAAAGGAGATCCTTCTCCCGGTCTTTTCGAAGTAACGGCGGCAGGCATCGAGGAGCTCCTGCACCGGCCAGCGCCGGTTCACGGGCATGATGCTGCTGCGGACCTCGTCCACCGGCGCGTGCAGCGACACGGAGAGCGTCAGCTGCAGGTCCTCCTCGGCCAGCCGGTCGATCTGATCGACCAGTCCGCAGGTGGAAAGGCTGATGTGCCGCATGCCGATGTTCAGCCCCTCGGGCGAATTGACGAGCTCGAGGAAGCGGCGCACATTGTCATAATTATCCAGCGGCTCGCCGATGCCCATGAGCACGATGTGCGAGATGGGCAGGCCGGAATCCAGCTGCGAAAACAGCACCTGATCCAGCATTTCCGACGGCTCGAGGCGGCGGACCAGTCCGCCGCGCGTCGAGGCGCAGAAGGCGCAGCCCATGCGGCAGCCGACCTCGGAGGAAATGCAGATCGTATTGCCGTAATGGTAGCGCATGAGCACGCTTTCCACGCAGTTTCCGTCCATTAGGCGCCAAAGATATTTGATCGTTCCGTCCTTCTGCGACTGCAGCCGCCGCGCGACCGTCGGCGAGACGAGCGTATACTCCGCCGTGAGCCGCTCGCGCAGGCTGCGGGAGATATCCGTCATCTCCGAAAAATCGCGCACGCCGCGGTGCATCCAGCGATAGATCTGTTTGGCGCGGAAGGCAGGCTCGCCGAGCGCTTTCAGCTCGGTCCCCAGCTCCGCCAGCGTCATGGATTTGATGTCTTTCAAGGTTTCCTCCTGAATTTGCAGATAAAGAAGCCGTCTGTCTCATGCTGCCCCGGAAGCAGCGTGACCATCGCTCCCGGCGCGATGCCGGAGCCCTCTGGCCACGGCGCGTTTTCCGGGACGAAGTCCGGATGCGTGCGCAGGAAGTCCTCCGCCACAGCCTCGTTTTCCCGGCGCAGGATCGTGCAGGTGCTGTAGAGCAGCACGCCGCCGGGGCGGACATATTCCGCCTGCTGCGCAAGAATGGCGCGCTGCAGGGCGGGCAGCTCCGCCGAGGGCTCGTGATAGCGAATATCCGGTTTTTTCCGAATGACGCCGAGTCCGGAGCACGGCACATCGGCCAGCACGACGTCCATCGCGCTGCGCCATGCGGGCACGGGCTGCGAGGCATCCTGCAGATGCGTCTCCAGAATAGAAATGCCGAGCCGCTCCGCGCCGCGCTCGATAAGGTCGAGACGGTGCGGGTGGATATCGCAGGAATACAGCGTGCCGCGGTCCTGCATCTGCAGGGCAGCGGCAAAGCTCTTGCCGCCCGGCGCCGCGCAGCAGTCAAGCACGCGCATGCCCGGCTCGATGCCGGAAACAGCCACGGCCAGATGAGCCGCCGCGTCCTGCACATACACGCGCCCCTCATGGAAGGCAGCCGTCTGCTCCACAGGGCCGGAGACCGTCAGGCAGCCCGGCAGCCACGGATGCGGCTGCGCACCGGGCAGCTCCTCCGGCAGCGCAGCGGCATCGCCGCGCAGCGGATTGACCTGCAGCACGGTCTGCGGCGCTTCGTTGTCGGTTTGCAGAATGCGCTCCGTCTCCTCCCGGCCGAACTGCGCCAGAAACAGGCGCACGATGGGCTCCGGGTGGCTGTAGCGCAGACTCAGGTCGTCCGGCAGCGGCAGCGGCATGGCCCGCAGCAGATTGCGCAGCACGCCGTTGACCAGACGGGCCGCCTGCTGGTTGGCCAGACGGCGCGTCTGCTCCACGGCCTCGTTCACCGCCGCCGAGGGCGGGATGCGGTCCAGGAAACAGAGCTGATAGGCGGCCAGCCGCAGGATATCGCGCACGACGGGCTGCAGCTTGCCGCGCACGAAGCCGCTCAGCCAGTGGTCGAGCAGCATGCGGTTCTGCAGCACACCGTTGCACAGCCGGGTAGCCAGCGCCGCCTCGCGGCGGTCCATCCCGCGCAGCGTATCCTTCAGGGCGCTCTCCGGCCATGCGCCGTCGCGGCGGAAGGCGATGAGCGCCCGCAGCGCCGCGTCTCTTGCGCCCGCCATCTCAGAGTTCGATGGGGTGGCCGCGGAAATAATCCGGCGCAGCCATGCGCTTCCCGCCGGGAGCCTGCAGCTGCGTCAGCAGCACAAGCTCGCCGTTCCCGCAGGCGACGGTCAGGCCCTGCTTCGTGAGGGCGACCGGCGTGCCGGGGGCCTTGTCCGTATGACCGGGCGCGGGCTGCGCCCCATAGATTTTAAAATGCGTTCCATTCAGCTCGGCGGTGGCAACCGGCCACGGGTCAAGCCCGCGCACCTGATCGACGATGTGCCGGACAGGCTTCGTCCAGTCGATGGGCGAAAGCTCCTTCGAGAGCATCGGAGCCAACGTTGCCATGGACGGATCCTGCGGCGTGCGGGTCGCCGTGCCCGCCTCGATGGCATGCAGCGTATCGGACAGCAGCGGCGCGCCGATGGCGGCCAGCCGCGCCAGCAGGGCCGTGGAATTCTCCAGCGGCTCGATGGGCGTTTTCCGAATTTCGATGATATCGCCCTCATCCATTCCGGCCGAGAGGTACATCGCCGTCACGCCGGTCTCGTCCAGACCGTTCAGAATGGCCCACTGCGCCGGGGCCGAGCCGCGCAGCGCAGGCAGGATGCTCGTGTGGATGTTGATGCAGCCGAGCTTTGGGATATCCAGCACGCGCTGCGGCAGAATTTTGCCATAGGCCACGACGGCAATGACGTCCGGGCGCAGGGCGCAAAGCTCCTCCACGGCGGCATCATCGCGGAACGTCGCGGGCTGATAGACCGGCAGGCCGGCGGCCAGCGCGACCTCCTTGACCTCGGACATGGCGAGCTTCATGCCCCGGTTCTTCGGCATATCCGGCTTCGTGTAGACGCCGACGAGGTCAAAGCCGTCCGCGATCAGGCGGGACAGGCAGTCCGCCGCGATCTGCGGCGTGCCCATAAAGACGACTCTCATGCTTCCTCCTCCAGCTCAGCCATTTCCTCATCCGTGAGCATGTGATAGGCTCTTTCCGTATAGATATGCCCGTCGAGGTGGTCACATTCATGGGCGAAGCAGCGCGCCGTCAGGCCCTCGCCCTCCGCCTCGAACCAGTTGCCGTCGCGGTCCTGCGCGCGCAGACGCACAAATTCCGGACGCTTGACCATACCGTAGCGGCCGGGGACGCTCAGGCAGCCCTCCATGCCGTCCTGCTCGCCGGAGGTCTCCAAAATCTCCGGATTGACGAGCTCGATCAGCTCGCCGTCGTCATCGACTACGACGACGCGGCGCAGGATGCCGATCTGCGGCGCGGCAAGGCCGACGCCCCCCGCATTGGTCAGCGTCTGCCTCATATCGTCAAGCAGCTCGCCGAGGTGGGCGTCAAAGCGCGTCACGGGCCGTGCCGTCTTGTGCAGCACAGGCTCCTCTACGGTCAAAATATTCCTCAGTGCCATCGTGATTCCCCTTTATTCTCTGCCGTTGACATCCACAAACGCGCCGACGCCCCGGAAGCTGCGATCCTTTGCGAATTCCCGCACCAGAAACGCCAGAAGCTCCCGCAGCCGTCGCGTATTGACGCAGCTAAGCGTCAGGCGGCAGCGATAATGATAATTGATCCGCGCAACGGAGGCCGGGGCCGGGCCAAGCACGGCAGCGGTCTCCCCGCGGTAGAATTCGGAATGCAGCAGGCCGTCCAGCCGCGCACGGAATGCCAGCGCCGCCTGCCAGACGCGCTCCTCCTCCCGGCCGTGGAACGTCACGGTGAGCAGGTCGCGATAGGGCGGGCAGCCGCGCAGCTGGCGCAGCGGCAGCTCTGCCTCGAAAAAGGCGTCATAGTTCTGCTCCGCAGCAAAGCGGATGGTCTGGTTCTGCGGCGTCATGGTCTGCAGGATCGCCCTGCCGCCCAATTTTCCGCGTCCGGCCCGGCCCGCGACCTGCGCGATCAGGCTGAACGTCGTCTCCGCGGCGCGATAGTCGGACGCATAAAGCGAGAGGTCGGCGTCCAGCACGGCCGAGAGCGTGACGTTTTCAAAATCCAGTCCCTTTGCCACCATCTGCGTGCCGAGCAGAATGGGGATGCGCTCCTCGCGGAAGCGCCGGAACAGCTTTTCATGGGTATTGACTGCCGAGACGGTATCTGCATCCATGCGCAGCACGCCGACGCCGGGCAGCAAATTCTGCAGCTGCTCCTCGACCCGCTGCGTGCCGCAGCCGATCTGGCGCAGATGCCCGCCGCAGACGGGGCAGCGTGCAGGCATAGGCTCGCTGTGGCCGCAGATGTGGCACATGAGCCGCCCGTTCGCATGGTGGTACGTCAGCGGCAGGCTGCAGCCCGGACACATCGGGACGCTGCCGCATTCGACACAGGCCAGCATCCGGCTCGTGCCGCGGCGGTTGAGATACAGGATGGACTGCTGCCCGAGGCGGAGATTTTCGCGCAGAGCCAGCAGCAGCGGCTCGCTGATGATCGAGGCATTGCCCTCGCGCAGCTCGCGCTTCATGTCGACGATCTCGACGGGCGGCAGCGGTCTGCCGTTATAGCGCTCCGTCATGCGGCACAGGCCAAAAGCGCCCGTAACGGCACGGTACATGCTCTCGACCGTCGGCGTGGCGGAGCCGAGCACCGTCAGCGCATGCTCCTGCGCGCCGCGGTAGATCGCGACCTCGCGGGCATGGTAGCGCGGTGCATTTTCGGATTGGTAGGTGTGCTCCTGCTCCTCGTCCACAATGAGCAGACCGAGGTCCCGCACCGGCGCGAACACGGCCGAGCGAGTGCCGAGCACCACGTCGGCATCGCCGGAGCGGATGCGCTTCCACGTCTCATAGCGCTCACTGATGCGCAGGGCGCTGTGGAGCACGGCGACGCGCGCGCCGTAGCGTGTGGAAAACTGCCGCAGGAGCTGCGGCGTCAGGGCGATCTCCGGCACAAGGACGATCGCGCCGCGCCCGGCGGCAAGGCAATCGTCGATCAGGCGGAGATACACGACCGTTTTGCCGCTGCCCGTCACGCCGTAGAGAAGCGCCGTGCCGGGAGAGGCATCCTGCAGGCGGGCAGACAGGCTGTCATAGGCTGCCTGCTGCTGCGGCGTGAGCAGGAGCGGCTTCGGATCGGCCGCTGCGGCCGGGGGAGGCGGAGGCAGGATCTCCTGCTCCCGGAGCGTCAGCAGCTCCAGCTTTTCCAGCCTGCGGAGCGTGGCGGACGTTGCGCCCGTATAATAGCCCAGCTCCTTACAGGCGCACTCACCGAGCGTGGCAAGCAGCTCCATGGCCGCCGCCTGCACGGGAGCGGACGCCTGATGTGACTGGGCAAAACGCCGCGCCTCCTCGGCCGGGACGGCCAGAACGGCAATGCGCTCCGTTTTATCGTTCACGCGGCGGCGATGGGACGTCTCGCAGGTGACGAGCTTTTTCTGCCGCAGGTACTGCAGCGCCCGCTGCAGGGCCTCCGCCTCAAACTGGGCGCGCAGCGCGGATTCCTCCGCGGCACCGCCGAGCGTCTGCAGCGTTTGGAATACGGCCTGCGCCGCCGGATTGCGCCAGCGGTCGTCCCATGCGGCGTTCTCCGCAAGGGTATAGCGGTCACGCGGCTGAAACCAGACGCCTGCCGGTAAAATGGCCCGCACGGCGTCATAGAATGTGCAGAAATAGCGCTCGCGCACAAAGGCCGCCAGATGCAGCGCAGCACGCGAGAGCAGCGGCTCCGGGTCGAGCGCCGCCTCGACGGGCTTGAGCGACGGGCCGTCCGGCCGCTCCGCGCCATCCGGTGTCACCGCAAGAACGATGCCCTCCGTGCGGCGGTTCGATGCGCCGAACGGTACGCGCACACGCTGGCCCGGCTGCAGCGTCAGGGAGTCCGGAATGCGGTAATCGAACGGCTTGTCCATGGAGAACACGGCCGAAGCGACCGCAATGCGGGCGATCATGCTGCCGTCGCCGGGACAGTCCGGCGGAAAAAGGCAAAAGACGCCGGCAGGGTCACCTCTGCCCGCGCCTTGTTCCGGCTCATTCCTTCACGACTGCCGCGAGCTTGCCGTCCGCGACCTCGTGGATGGCGATGGTCACGGGCTTATCCTCCAGCGGGATGTGCTCCGTCTCTGCCTCGATGGAGATCTGGCGCGCGCGGCGCGCGATCACGTTGACGAGAAGATAGCGGCTGTCGATGTGCTTGAGCAGATCGGCCATAGCGGGATACAGCATAATTAGTCTTCCTCCTTGAGATTGAGTGGGCGATAGGATGTGCGGCAGGCCTCCGCGGTCAGGACTGCTTCCAGCTCCTGCACGGCGTGCCCGACGGAATCGTTGATGATAGTATATTGATAGTGCTTTGCCTGACGGCATTCCTCCAGCGCAATATGCAGGCGTCTGGCGGCAATGTCCGGCGGCGTGTCGCCGCGCCCGGCCAGCCGGCGCTTCAGCTCGGCATAAGACGGCGGGGCGATGAAAACGGAAATGGCGTCCGGCCGGCGCTGCATGACCTGCAGCGCGCCCTGCACGTCGATCTCGAGAACGACGCTTTCGCCGCGCGCCAGCGCTTCCTCTACGGGGCGCAGGGGCGTTCCGTAATAGTTGCCCGCATAGCAGGCGTGCTCCAGAAGCTCCCCTGCCGCGATCATCTCTTCAAAGCGCTCGCGCGAGACGAAATAATAGCTCACGCCCTCGCGGTCCTCGGGACGCATGGGGCGGGAAGTAGCCGAAACGGAATAGTGCAGCGACTCGTGCTGCTGCATGACCGTCCGAAGGATGGTGCCCTTGCCGACCCCGGACGGGCCGGAAACGATGATGATTCTGCCCTGGCTCATGCCTGTTCCTCCTCCTCGCGCTCCGGCTCTGCCGACGGATCGGCCAGACGGCGGGCAATGGTCTCCGGCGGGATCGCCGAAAGGATCACATGGTCTGTGTCCATCAGGAGCACAGCGCGGGTCTTTCTGCCATAGCTGGCGTCAATGAGCATGGCGCGGTCGCGCGCCTCCTGGATCATTCGCTTGATCGGGGCGGAGTCCGGGCCGACAATGGTCAGCAGCCGCTCCGAAGAGACCAGGTTCCCAAATCCGATGTTGATCAGCCGCATCGCGCTCACTCGATGTTCTGGATCTGCTCGCGGATCTTTTCCAGCTCCGCCTTGATCTCCACGACGGTGCGGGCCTGCTCAAGATCGTTGCCCTTCGAGCCGATGGTGTTGGCCTCGCGGTTCATCTCCTGCAGCAGGAAGTCGAGCTTGCGGCCGATGGCCCCGCCGCCTGCAAGCAGGCTGTCGAGCTGGGCCAGATGGCTGCGCAGACGGACGGTCTCCTCATCGACGGCGATGCGGTCGGCAAAGATGGCGGCCTCCGTCAGGATGCGGCTCTCGTCGATCGTCGTGCCGGCGAGCACCTCGCGCAGCTTGTTCTCGAGCCGGGTGCGGTATTCCGCCAGCGTGACGGGGCTGCGCTCCTCGACGCGGCCGACAAGGCCGCGGATGGTCTCCGCACGGGAGCTGAGGTCGGCAGCCATGGCCGCGCCCTCCGTCTCGCGCATGGTCTGATAGACGGCGATGGCCTCCGCCGCAACGGCGGTCAGGTCGGCAAGATTCTGCTTTTCGTCCTCCTCCGGCTTCTCCACCACGAAGATGTCGGGCAGCGCGGAGAGCGCGGAAGCGCTGATATCGTCCTGCACGCCGTAATCTGCGACCATGGTGCGCATGGCGCGCAGATACCCCTCGAGCACGGGGCGGTTCAACGAAACGGTGGCCTCCTCCGCGCCCGCCGCGTTCACGCTGACGAACACGTCCACCTTGCCGCGCTGGACGGCGTCCTTTACAAGCTGTTTGATCGCATCCTCCGCGTAGGAGAACGCGCGGGGCAGGCGCACGGAGCAATCGAGGAAGCGATTGTTGACGGAGCGTAGCTCCACCGTGATCTCCCGCCCATGCAGGGTCTTGCAGGCACGGCCATAGCCAGTCATACTGCGGATCAAATGATTCGTCCCCTTTCGATCAGATCAGCGGCAGCCGCCGCAAAGGCAGTTCAGGCACATGAGTGAGCTGCAAAGGCCGCAGAGCTCGTCCGAGCCGTCGCTGTACTGCGTCTGCCGGTAGGTATATGCGCCGCTGCCAACGCTGCTGAGTGCATTTCGGTATTCCAGATTCTGCGGCTCCATATTGACTGCGATGCGGAAGTTCTGCGCAGCCTCGTCCATCCAGCCGCGGCGCTGCGCAATGACACCGCGCAGATAATACCACTCGGCCGTGCGCGCGGAGACCGCATTGAGCCCGGCCTCCGCGCCGTCGAGGTCACCGAGCTGGATGCGTCGGCGGATCTCATAGAGCGGCGACGACGTGCTTCCCGCACTGCTGCGCTGGCCACCGGTGCTCCCGGCGTCGGCCTGCTGCCGCCCGCCCTTCATGAGCGTGGCATAGGCCTCGTTGATCTCCTTCATTTTTTCCTGTGCCAGATCCGCAAGCGGATTGTTGGCGTAATTATCGGGATGGTATTTTCGCGCAAGCTCCCGGTAGGCCTTTTTGATCTCATCCTCCGAGGCGCCGTGCGGCACACCGAGCACTTCATAGGGGTCCTTCATGTTTTCCTCCTGTTTCCCGCCTTGCGGAACGTTCCCTCCGCGACTGCATGGAGCACGGCGGGGAGTCCGAAATATAAGATGTTGGAAAGCAGCTCCCGGTCGCGCCGCCCATCCAGCAGCTCCATGGCCGAGCAGGCCATGCTGATGGAGGCGTCGATCGTTTCGAGCAGCTGTGCCCGGTCCGCCGGATCGAGCGTCCCGCCGTCCGCGCCGTAGCGGTAGCGAAGCGGGTTATACGCACCTGCCCGCACATCGCGCGGCAGGTCCTCGAGCGCATCGGCCAGATACAGATACCGGCCGACGTGGTACAATAGCAGCTGCTCCGGCCGACGCTCCCGGCCGTCATAGTGGGCGGCGCAGTCCCGCAGCAGCGAGGCAAAGGCGTCCGCCGTGCGGTCGATGCTGGGGCTTTTTTCGTCCTCGAGCGCCTGCAGCCGGGCAAGCTCCGTGTCGAATGCGGCATCGAGCGCCGGATGCCGGGCCGAGGCGCGGCGATAGCTCCGGCGATAGAGCAGCAGGGCCGCTTTGGCAGCCAGACGGCGCGGGCCGCGGCTGTCGCGCCGGGCGTCGAGCAGCTTCCACCACGAAAGCAGCACGCTCAGGTCGGCTGCATAGCGCATGGCGCCGTCCTCCGGCAGGCAGGCCTTGCGGCACCACGGCCGAGCCGGGCAGAAGCAGCGCCCCGGGCATGCCAGATCTCCCTCCCGCAGGAGGAAGTAGAGAAATGTCATATCATAGTTGACCAGAAACCGCGCCGCAAAGCCGTATTCCAGCTTCAGCGCGCGGCACAGGCCGCAGTAGGCCGCATGGTAGCGCGCCTGCGCCTCTTCGGAGAGGCGGTCGCGCCGCGGCAGCACATAGCCGAACATGCTAGTCCACCCTGCCCGTGATGCGGTACTCCATCGGTCTGCGGCGCAGATGACGGTTCCAGAGCAGGGCCGGGATCAGACCGACGGCAAAGGCCGCCGCACCGAGCACAGCCATCCAAACACCGCCGAGGGACTGCGCCGCAAGGCAGACCGCAAGCAGCAGCCCGAGCGGCAGCAGATACACCAGCGCCGCCGCGCCGAGGACCGCGCCGCTGCGGGATTCGACCCACACGCGCTCGCCCGGCTCGACCGGAAACGGCGCGCGCGCCGTCACCTGTACGCTCTGGCCGACGGCTCCGCAGCCGCCGCAGTGGCCGCAGTCGCCCGTGCAGGCGCTCACACGCTGCACCAGCAGGCTGACGCTCCCGTCCGGGAGCAGGGATCCGACCGTTGCACGCTGCCGCATCGTCAGGACTCCGTATTGCCGCCGTCCGTCTCGCTCAGCGAGACCTGCACGGTGTATGGCCCGCCGATGACACCGGCAGAGACATTCGCAGGCAGCGCGACCTCCAGCTCGACCTGCTTGGCCGCCGCGTCATAGTGGCGGCTGAAGTCGGCCGTAACGGTCAGGTCCTCCATGCGGAGCGTACTCATGACGCTCGCGCGGCCGCGGACGGTGATCTTGACATTCTGGTCGGCAAACGTCATGCCGGCCGGTGCCTCCTTGCGGAGGATGTTCGCCGTGGGAACGGTGAATTCCTTCGTCACGAGGCCCTTGAGCGTGACCGTGATCTTCACGGTCTGGCTGTCGGCGCGGCTCGTAACGCCGCTCGGCAGCTCCGGCGTGACCTCGAACGTCTCGGTCCCGGTGATCTGTGCCAGATCGATCGTGCGGATGGTCAGCTCGTCCGCCATGGCATCCAGAACGGCCGTATTGCCCGTGACGCGCAGGGTGGACGGCTCGATCGTTACCTCCGCATCCTCGGACGTCGCGCCGCCGCCGGAAATAAGCGTTGCATTGAGTTTAATATCCTTATACTGCAGGATAGGGATCGTTACACGAACGGAATCCGCAGAGCTTGTCACATACTGGCTCAGCGACAGCTCGTTGCCGTCCTTGTCCAGCAGGACGACGGGACAATCCGTGTCGATGAGTGCATCGGCATCCGTCACATCGACGCGCACGACGGCGCGGGCGATCTTGTTGACCTCCTCCGCAGGGCCGCGGACGGAGATGGACTGTGTGCCGAGGGTCAGGTTGGATTTATCGATCATATAGCCCGTCTTCGGCTCGCCGGTGTATTCGAGCTCGATGGGGACCTCGGGGTTCTCCTTAATGTCGCTGACCGTGACGGAGATGCGTGACGGTGCGCGGCTCGTTTCGCTGATATCGCCCGTTGCCACGGTGCTGGGCCAGACGACGCTCCAGCTGAGCTGATAGCTGCCGCTGGCGGCAATGCGCGTGACGTCCGCAATGGCGGTGACCGTCTCGTTGTTCAGCTCCTTGAGGTCGGAGCGGCGGCCGGAGACCTTGATGCTGACCTTCGTGGAATCGCCGCCCGTGAGCATCAGGCCCTGGGACGTCAGGGCCTCCGTGCCCTCGAACTGAACGCTGATGCCGCTGATGGTGATGGTGTCGTCGGGATTCACGACCGTGACGGCATAGAACCAGAGCACGATGGAGACGACGAGCGCCAGAAGAAAGGCAAGGATCTTACTTTTTTGCATCTTTGTTCTCCTTTTGCTTCCGGCGGAGGAGCTTGAGCGGGTTGCGTGTCTTCTCCTCGCGCTGGGGGGCCAGCTCGTTGAGCAGGAGCTTTTCGAGCGTCTGTGGGGCGAGATGGCGCTTGAGCATGCCGGAGATCGCCACAGAGATCGTGCCCGTCTCCTCGGAGACGATGACGACGACGGCATCGGAGACCTCGCTGATGCCGATGCCCGCGCGATGGCGCGTGCCGAGGTCGCTGCTGATATTGTGGTTCTCCGTCAGCGGCAAGACGCAGCCCGCCGCCGCAATGCGGTCATTGCGGATGATGACCGCGCCGTCATGGAGCGACGCCTTGGTGAAAAACAGGTTGCGCAGCAGCTCCGAGGAGACGCAGGCATCCACGACGGTGCCGCTCTTCTGGTATTCCAGCAGCGGGATGGAGCGCTCGAAGACGATGAGCACGCCCGTGCGCTCCTTGGCCATGATCTCGCAGGCCTGCACGGTCTGCTCGATGACGCGGTCGATCTCGCGCTGCTCTTCCTTGACGGAAAGGATCTCGCGGACATTTTTGCTGCCGAGCTTTTCGAGCATACGCCGCAGCTCCGGCTGGAACACAACGATCAGGGCCACAAGGCCGATCTCCAGGATCTTGTCGAGGATATAGTTCAGCAGATACATGTTGAGCAGCTGCGTCACACCGGCAAGGATCAGGATGATGAGCACGCTCTTGGCGATCCGCGCCGCACTGGTCGACCGGACCATCATGATGACCTTATAGATGAGGAAGGCTACGACGAGGATATCCACGATGTCCATGACCTTGATGGTCGGGAGCATCGAGCTGAACTCCTTAAAGAAATTGATCACTGCATCCATGAGCAAAACTCCGCAAATTCCAAGTTACTGCAATTACCTTACAGGACCCGATATGGGCCCTATTTTTAGATTCTATTCATTATATCCGATTTTCGCCGCAATAGCAAGTGGAAAACGCGCGTTTTTCCTTCATCCCGGCAAAAATGCCGTTCTGCACACCTGCAGGAACTGCCGGACCTCCGCAGACGTGTTAAAAGCAGAGAAGCTCACCCGGACCGTTCCGGTCTCGAGCGTTCCGCCGCTGCGGTGGGCCATCGGCGCACAGTGCAGCCCGGCCCGCACGGCGATCCCGGCCTCCGCCAGACAGGCGGCGGCCTCCTCGCAGTCGAGGTCCCGGCAGCGGAACGACAGAACGCCGCTCTGCCCCGGCCCCGTGAACACCTCCACGCCCGGCAGCTGCCGAAGGCCGCGCGCCGCAAGGGCCGTGAGTGCGCGCTCCTCCGCCAGCAGCTCTTCCGGCCGCCGCTCGCGCACAAAGCGCAGGCCAGCCAGCAGGCCGCCGATGCCGCAGACGTTGTGCGTGCCCGCCTCGTGGCGGTCCGGCAGGAAATCCGGCATGCTCTGATTGAGCGAATTGCTCCCCGTGCCGCCCTGCAGCAGCGGCTCCCCCGCCGCGCCGCACAGCAGCAGGCCCGTCCCCTGCGGGCCATACAGTCCCTTGTGCCCCGGCATGGCGATGAAGGCCGCACCCGTCCCGCGCAGGCTGACCGGCAGCGTTCCCGCGGACTGCGAGGCATCGATGACGAGCGGGACGCCGCGTTCCCGGCACAGCGCGGCAACGGCGGACACGGGCAGCACATTGCCGTAGACATTTGAAACATGCGTGCACACCGCCGCATCCGCTCCCTGCCGCAGGGCGCGCGCAAAGCCCTCGAGCAGCCGCTCCGGCGCAAACGGCGGTGCGTCGGCCGTTTCAATCTGCGCACCGAGCGCCGCAAGCGGCCGCGTGACGGCATTGTGCTCCATGCCGGACAGCACGACGCGCCCGCCCGGCCGGACAAGGCTGCGCAGGGCAATATTCAGGCCGTGCGTCGCGTTCATGGTGAAAACGACCTGCTCCGGCACGGCGTCGAACAGCTCCGCCGCCTCGGTGCGGCAGGCATAGACAACCCGCGCCGCCGCGTCTGCCGCCGCATGGCCGCCGCGCCCGACGCTGGCGCAGGCGCGCATCGTGCGCTGCACGG
>ERZ773195.154-NODE-154-length-69185-cov-7.378432_pt1 | contig 69185 bp, 63 predicted proteins | sample MGYA00580530_ERZ773195 | MGnify/ENA primary metagenome ERZ773195 (study PRJEB29015, sample SAMEA2737751) | human gut metagenome | biome: human gut; feature: human-associated habitat; material: faeces | place: China | collected 2012 ...
TACGAGTCCTCCACACAGTGGAGGCGTCCCGTGACGCTATTTTAACACAGATGCAGGCTCTCGCCAAGACTCTGCCGGAATATTCTCTCGTGCGCGAAATGCCCTGCATCGGGGACACGCTGGCTCCGCGCCTGATTGCGGAGATCGGAGATGTCCGCCGCTTTCATAGCAAGCGGGCTCTTATCGCATACGCCGGCATCGATGCGCCGCCGTACCAGTCCGGCAAATTCTGCGCGAATAACCGGCATATCTCCAAGCGGGGAAATCGCTATCTGCGTAAGACCGGGTACGAAGTCATGCAGAGCTATGTGATGCACAAACCGGCAAACGACCCGATCTTTACATTCATTGAGAAAAAACGCGGTGAAGGGAAATGCGGTAAACTTGCCATGGTGGCAGGCTTGAATAAGTTCCTCCGGATCTATTATGGCAAGGTCACAGAGCTCTACCGCAGCTTGCCGGCAATAGAATGAGCTGAGATCTCCAATACTTTATTTGAGGCGGCCAAGTGTGTTCCGTTTTGCCGCCTCTGCTTTGCTATACTCTTTTTCTGCCTATAACTTTTCTTTTTAATTAGGACTTGACTTTTTAGCAGGTTTCCAGCATAAGAATAACACAAGATATCCGGAAATTTCAATCCCCATGATGCGGTAATTTTGCGGTAACATTTTCGGTAATTTTATTCTACGCTACTAACTATATCGTGTGTTAATTTTGCCAAAACTCTTTTTCCCCAACTCTCCTCCTCTAGATAATTAAAAAACACAAAGTTCTTTGCTTCATGTTTGTCGTTAAACAGGTCAGGATATTGAGTTACCAATCCTCCAAAATATGTATCATCGTATATATAAGCCGTTCTCAAAATATCTTTCACATAATCACCGTGCTTGCTATATAGTTCTTCCAATTTGAGCGTTTCTGCAGCGCGACTGATTTTTTCCTTAAGTCCTCTATCAATTTCTTCAGAATACTCGATCTTGATTTGATATCCGGCCGCCGCTCCAAGCCAAGATTCCACACTCTCTGCATCTACTCCATTTGCGACAAAGGTAACTCGCTCGCCATAAGAATCTTCATAGGGATAAATGAATGGTTCTGTGTACGTATCCGCATCTTGTTTCAAGCTATTACAAATGCTGCAACAGGGAATTAGATTGTACATAGATATCGCTAAATACGGATATTTCGATTTTGGAAAATAGTGATCATATTGAGGGCGCGTTCCGCTTTTGTTGGAAGTGAATATATAGCTACGATTGCAATATGGACAGGTTGTAACCCCCATCATCTGTGCCCATTTCTTACCGAGTTTTCTCCGGCAGAAATTGTCATATTCTCTTTTGAATCTCGCTATAACACTATCACTAACAATAACTCCAATTTGGCTGATCGCTTCTTTCAGCGTCAAAATATCACCTGTAATTAACCGTTCGATTTTAGCATCGTTCAATTGTCCATCGCAACTGCAGTAATTGAAGATAGCGTCAAAATCCTGATTTTCCCGCTCTTTTAGAAGTAGGTCTCTTATTCGAGGGCAAACATCCTTCCCAAACTCGTTTCTATTTTCTACATCTATTTCCGAAAGTCTAATCATTATTCTGACTCTCCAATATACTAATTTGATGCTGGAGGGCATCCCTCTGACTTTTTAGAAATTCAAGCAACTGATTCCGTTCTTCCCGTGGCAGAGCGTTCATATTCTGGTTCTGTTCTTGGTTACCAACAATTCTCTCTATCTGTTTTCTAATGATTGGTTCGCCGATCAACTCAATACTCTTGTGCATATCATCTCTGCTAATTTGACCTGCCTTGAACCCTCTGATCCACGAGTTGATTTTACTCTTTGCAAATTCACCTACCGCTAATCCATCCTTAATAAAAAAGGCATCTTTATATAGCGTATGAATGTTCGCACCGAATGTTTGAGTTCTACGCTTATCCTGTATGGTCCTACCACCTTCCTTACGTAAAAAAACAGAGTTCTCTCTGGGTATATCCGAAAGGATAATGGGAGAATGGCTCGTAAGAATTACCTGAAAATAATTCGCAGGAAATTCCTCCTGAATTGTCTCCAAGAGATCCTTTAATATCTGGCGCTGCCATTCCGGATGTAAATAGAGATCGATCTCGTCAACAAGCAATAAGATATTTTCATTCCATTCAAAGTCAAGTCCTTCAAAAAAATCATTCATCTGGGAAACAAAGTAAAGACGCGACATAAAATTGAGCAGTGCACGTTCGCCAGATGACATTTGAAGATTTTGGATGTCTAAATACTTGAGAACAAAAGATGAGCCGTGTTTAATATGCTCTATCAGCGGAGCAAAAGCTTCGATATTTACCCTCGCAAAGACTCTTCGCCCATTATCCCCCTGCGGCAACAAGTTGTTTTGGATTTCTGCATGTGTCAAAATCTCTTTTAGTATTTCAAGTTCTTCTATCGCGTCTTGATAATATGTTTTTGCCCTGCTATGGGGTTGAGCTATAATAAAATCTCTACACAGATTAAATGCATCGTCGGCATTCAATGTCCCCTCCAAGGAAAAGTCCTCAAAGGCAAATAGCAACTCAAAAATCAGCTTATAAACAGCATCCTGCCACAGATCATCATTTCCATCTGCTATTACTTGATGGATCGTCTCTCGATACCGTCGATACACATCTTTTATATAGTCTTGTGAAGCGTAACTGGTTGGATAACTGACCTGAGGCGAACGAATTGCAATCTCAGCACCTGTACGTTTAACCGTAAAGGCTATTTCTGAGACCATTTTTCCACGGAAAGTCTTTCCGCTTTGATTTAAAAATAGATAAAATAGCAAATCGATAAGCATTTGCATACTCTTACTATTTTCTTGCGTGGACAAGATATCTGACAGGGTGTTGAACGCCGTGGTTCGTTCACCTTCCTCAGTAAACATGTACTTTTTCCTGTAAAAGCTATGAAACATTACTGACAAAGTTTTATCAGTAATTGTCACATAGTTGATTCTACCGTCCTCTGTCAAGTTCTGATTGTTCTCATACGCTCCATTCGATAAATATATGTGAGAGACTTGTCTTAGAAGGCCCAAGTCTCTAAAACTATTAGCGGTCTGTGGCTGTATTCTTGTCTCGTTATATGTAATTGGGTCATGTGTTATGTTGATTATTCTTGGACAGTCTTCTTCATGATCCCAATATACTGCGATAAACTCGTTTAGTTCATTTTGCTCTTCAGTCCATTGCATATATTCTGCGCGATTTTCTTCCGATAATGGTATATCGCTGAGGCTGGTAAGATACTCAAGCAACGTTGTCTTTCCTGTACCATTTTCACCTATAACAGCAGTAACATTTGCAATGCGATCAGTCCGAAAAACATTGATTTTGTCAAGTTGATCGATCTGGAGTTCCTTTCTATCATCAAAATACGATACTGAATATTGAGGTGAAAAATTAAATCCCATCTGCTGAAAGCACCTATGTTTGTCTCTATTGATCCAAAGATATATAAGTTCTATTTTCATAATGGCTCCTCTTAGAGTTAATTATTAATTTGCTATTGAATTTAATGCGCTGTAGTTTTCACTGCGCCCGCAGATAACCAAAATACTTTTTTCCTATGCTCCACACCATTCCAATTTGCATTTGAATTATATAATATAATGGTAAAATGAACAAGTGACTTCATCCCCTGCAGTTTTACACTCAAATCAATGAGTTTTCTTACAGCGTACTTGTCCCTGGCCCGTATTCCGTGATAGTCACATTTTTGATTTTCATAAAAGTCCCTCCATTTTGAATTGCAGCCGTGAAACGACTTCCCACATTTGTGGTGTGTTGCGTGTCGAAAAACGTTGCATATTGTCTACTATAAAATGCTTGCATATTGGAATCTCGCAGATTGCTGGATTCCAATATTGCGAGCATCGATAGTGGAGGGGTATACTTGCTATAATGATACCAGATCATAACGGTAAAATAGCAGCGCACTTTGAAAAGCCTGCTCAACATTGACGAAGGGGATGCAAAATGCGGAAAAGGTTTGTCAAATTATTACTTTTTAAGGTGGATACACAATACAGACTTCTCTATGGGTTCAGCAGTGAAACCGAAGAATCCTCATATCCGTGGAAGGCCTTTCCTGCTGACAGGAAGGGGCAAAAGCTGATTGCAAAGGCGATTCTATCGCCAAGCGAAGCAGATAATTTCTTGATAAGTCTGACGGGCACCGAACCAATCATGTTATGCGAAAGGGTAACTCTCAAATCGCCGCAGTTGTATAAAAGAGAGCAGCTCCTATATTCCGATGATGAAGAACGGCAGACTGTGCCCATATCCGAATTCTGTTATCTCTCTGAATTTTGGAACAGAGAAAAGCTTTCTCTTTTGAGTGAGATACAAAATGAATTCAGTGCAGATGGTAGAACACGCTACGAGCAGACACTTGAACTTCTTGAATGGGCAAAATGCAACTGTGGAATTGACTTCTGTATAGATGGACGTCGTTTTGGCAACTACGAAGTTTATTATCGTACCCCTGAGAATAGCAGTTTTGAAATAGATATCCACAAGGATCAAGGCCTGCGGGTTACAACGATTCGTAAGTGCAAAGATTTTGCAGAAGATATCATTGTTAACTGTATTGGAAAGTATAAAGACTATGTGATCTGCAATCAGACACAAGTGTGGCCTGCAAATAAAAAGGAAATCTACTTCGAGGCTAATGAGCCAATGACATCGGTTGTGGTCCACGCATGGAATACCGCCACAGGAAAGCTAATCGTCTCCCAAAGCATTGCGCTGATGATGGGACTCTCCATCATCTCAAGTTGGGGCGGTACTCCATATCAAATCGGAGACTCTTGGACAAATAAATTATTACATTCTGTAGCAAAGAGCAGCGAACTGATTCGAACTCAACTCATGAAAGTCCAACGCATCACTACGGATCGTGCAATCAGCATCCGCAGCGAACATGAGTCCGTGTTAGATGAGGCGATGGAGAACGGCTACTCTCTTTTTAAAGATTATCAGGAAAAAAAAGAAACTGGGGCATTTATTTCTAACACCCCCACAACCGGAGAGATCGATAGCTTTTTGCAGGTAAGAGCATATATTGAGCAATCCTCTGTTTGCAAGGCGGTAATTGCTGATCCATACTTCTCTGCACGGGCAGCAGAAAAGCTGTTGACAAGAATACAACGAACAGACCTTGAACTGGAGATCATTACCTCGCTTGGCTCGCTTGATCCGGACACAAATCAAAAAAGTAATGTTTGCGAGGAAACTCGCGCTTTTTTACAGCGGACAGCACCCCTTCTCCACAACAATCTGGTGGTAAGAAATCTGACACGTGGTGAAAAAGGCGTCTTTCACGACCGATATCTAATTCGGTATCACAAGGACGGTACGATCGATGGATTCCTTCTGAGTAATTCTCTCAACTCTATGGCGCAAAAGTTTCCGCTTGTCATAGCTCCGCTGGAGCATCGGGTATGCATGGAAGTTTGTGAGTACCTGAATAGTCTCTCTGATTCCGATATCCAACAGCAGAAGCCAAGAGCATTGAGAATCTCAAATGAGGTCCTTTTTTGCTCTGAGACATACCGGTGTCAGGTTCAAAGCGAAACTTCAGCAGAGTCAGCAGCGGAAAGGTATTTGCGGCAGTGGTATGATGAATCGTCAAAGCAGATATGTATTTGCAAAGATGATTTCTCTACAGTCCTTACGGCCGTAGCAGAGCGAGCACAAAGTGATCGAATAGATGCATGTAAAATGTTCTGTTATGCGCTGAGCAATATCTGCACGAGCCAAGTGGAACTGCTAACGGAAATGCTTCAATCCGCGGGTGGAGTTAAGGCTCTGTTCTTATCAGAGTTTCCAAATTTGGCAAAGGCTGCTGAGCAGCAGTGTGATTATCGGAAGTGTGGAGCATCTTCTCCAGAATATACACTGTGGGCACTACTAAACGGAAAAGCCCGGCCAAGCCCACAGGGGTACCACTTGCTGATTGACCAGGCAGGACATATCCATTTACGCGGACTCACATGGTTAACCTGCGGATACCATATGGCGCTCAAATTAGATATTACAGGATTCCTGACGCTGCTAAGTCAGCTGCGTTCTCCAATGATGTTTGATACACTGGCCTTTCAAATGGCAATCTCGCCACTCGATAGAGAACTATATTGTGCAGCAGCTTGCTCGGAACTGCTATATGTCCGCTTATTGAGTCCAGAATGGCTTTTTAATGCTATTCGCGACGAAAGGTCACAGTTTGAAGTTGCCAGAGAGATTTGGAATCGCTTCGAACCGGATGTGAGAGCTTTACAGGAAGCTATCGTGCTATCTAACGTTGTATTTCACGTTAGGACACGGCGGTTAGAATCAGAGGCGCAGTGGCAAGCAATTCAAGAGGTACTGCTGTCCAAATTAGCATCCGACCTTCCTGCGTGCAGCGGTGAGGTAATAAATACCGCGTTAGATTGGCTGCATGATAGCAATGCCGTATCACGAGCAACTCTTCTTATGGCACTTGCTGAAAGAATGGAAAACTCTCATCCGCAGAAGCAATTGCTGGCAAGGGCAGAACGAATCTTAAAACGAGAAATTCAAGACTGCAAAACCTCCTCGGAGTTTCCTAAGACAATAGAACTCTATTTGAACTGCGCAGATGCGCTATACGGTGAAAATGCAGAGAATCACATTTTCAAGGATATTTTAGATTGGAACACATTTGAGGATGCCACAGAGCCGGAATTGCAAAACTACGATTATCATCGCTCGCGCAACGCCTTCATTTTAGCTCAGCGGCAGATTCAAATACTGGAAGGAATGTTAGTAAAGTGGCCTGAATCGGAAAGAGCAAAGGCTTGGCTGAATGCCTGGGCGTGTCGGTTAAAGCAAATACCCGAAAAACTCTGAACCGTCGTTGCATAGAATAAGCAAAGAGGCGCCGGGAGCGGTATACTCCCGGTGCCTCTTTGCTTATTCTTGGTCGATAGCAGGTCTGCAAAAGCAGATAGATTATCAAAACCGCATGGTTGCTATGCCTATTTTATTGATCGAATCATTTCTTGGATCAAAGGCACCTTATCAGGAAACTGCGCCTTCACCATATCCAAACAGCGCTCCAGATTGCTTCTGACATCCTTTTTTGTCAGGCGGTAGCGTTCATTATGTATCTGGATAGCCCTGCGTCCGCGTCATGCCGCGCTCCCGCCAAAAGCTGTCAAATATCTGGTGCGTCTCTTTTCGCTTCATGCGAAGAGTTTCATTGGCCAGATTGCCAAGCGGCCGCGTGGTACCCTTATGGCAGCCAACACGGGCATTGCAGTTCTGGCATTGATAGAATCTCTCCTGTTCAATGCCTAGCCGCTTTGCCGCGGCCATTCCGTAGACCTCTGCCGCGGGAACCAAACGGACAACACCGCCGCAGTAGCGGCAGATCTTAGGAATTTCCAAACGCATTCCCCCCTTTACGCCGCCTTGGCCGCAGGCGGCTCAATGGCTTTCTTGGATTTTTTCTTAGCTGTCGGCGCACGCATGACATTTTGCAGGTAATAGGCGTCCTGTGTGCTGATCGTCAGCATACCGCCCTGGGCGATGCCGAGGGTGATCGTCCCACCGAGCGCCTTCAAGCAGGTCGCCAGCTGCTTTGCACTATACCAGTAGCTGCCGGTAGGAGCGCCTGTCAGCGCGATCACATCAATACCTACCGAAGCATTCCCCCAGTCGCTGGAGCAACGAAAGACGAGCTTTTGATCTTCAAAGGCCAGATTCACCCGGCCATCCGGCGCAACGGACAGCACAGAGGAGAGTGCCTCCCGCATTTCTTTGGTGTCCGTCAGCACGGTAAAGCTGTTGGTAATGGTCTTGAGCAGAGAGTTCGTGTCGATATAGCCGCCCTCCATGAGGCGGGCGCTGAAAAGAAAGTTTTCCTTGAAAAAGACGATGCTTTTTCCTGTTGTGCCGACGCGGAATTCATCTTCGTCTTTACACATCCCCGCGAGTTTTCCCAGCGAGAGAGCAGGGACTAAGAGGCTGATATCTCCGGTGCTCTGGTCGTCTCCTTTGGCCGTTACGATGCACATACCGTTACTTCCCGCGGCGCGCAGGCCTGCATCGGTGAACATCAGGTTGACGCAGCGCAGCAGCGGCTTATCCTTATCCTGAGCCGTGGCAAAAACGGTATGCTGAGCCACGGCAGGAATGCCGCTGACCTTGACAGTATCCTCAGGGAAGGGAAGGTCAGGTTTGGGGAATGCGCCTCGGTCCCACACATCGACCTCATAGCTGACGCTGCCGCTGGTGAGCGTCATACGTCCGCGGTTTTCCTTGCGGCTGATCTCCACCGTATCCTCCGGGAGCCGCTGGAGCATTTCTGCGAGGGTTCTGGCAGAGTAGACGAGAGCACCGTCCTCCTGTGCGGAGCATGGAATTTTCTCTACGAGGGCAATCTCCAGATTGGTAGAGGTCACGGTGAGCATTTTTCTAGCGCTGTCCGATTCCAAGAGCACGCCTTTCAGGACGTCCAGCGGAGAGTCAGGCGGGGCAATGGCCGCTGCGCGCTTGATCGCTGCGAGAAATTCGGCGCGATCCACGGTAATAAGCAAATGATCTCCTCCTTTATGCAGCAAAATCGAAGATCGACAGTTGGTTTTCATCCACCTCTGCCACCTTCGACTTCCGCTTTTTCTTTTCTTCGTTTGTCCTTGCAAGTAACCCCTCGTAGCGTTCCCAGATCGCGGCAGCCTGTGCTGTGCGGACACTGCTCTCGCGGGGCTCGGACACGACCTCCGGGGCAGACGAGCTTTCCACGTTTGTCTCTTCCTGCACGTTCTTTTTACGATTGGGGTTGATGATTGCCATTTTCTTAAAGGCTGCGGCAATATCCTCTACATTGTCCCGGATGCCGGCCGCCAGCTCCTTTGCCATCTGTGAGGTCAGGTCCTTTACATCGCTCATGGCGGCAAGGCCCTCTTCACTGAATGTGCCCTCAATGATGCCCGCAACCGCCAGCTTGGAGGCCATCAGCTTCATGGCCTTGGCCTGCATGGTGTTTGCGTAGTAGAACATATACACCTCCACCTTGGGCGCCGTCTGATTGATGCGCCAGCTTCTGCGGGAGGCCTGACGCAGCGTAAAGAGGTTATAGCCCATGGAGTAGTAGATGATGGTGGTAAAAGCATTGAGGTCAAGGCCCGTCTCCACACAGCGCGGATTTGTGATCAGGACCTGTAGGCCGCTTTTGACCCGTTTGTCCACCCATTCCTCCCGCTTTTCTGTGGGGATCTGCTTTGTCAGGATCTCCGTGCGGTATCCATTCTCTCGCAGCAGCTTCAGCAGCTTTTGCTGAGAGTCCGTCCGCGTCCAGCTGGTGTAGATCAATACCCGTTCGCCATCTTCCACCTTTTGCTGCACCAGATTCAATATTGCTTCTTCTTTTGGCAGAAGCGTTGAAAAGTCACCGCAGTTTTCTGGCTCTACGAGGGTCGAGCCATCAATGGGATGGACAATCTCCGGCTGGTCGTAGGGTTGATCCGGGTAGACCGTGAGCAGATTGAGATAAGCAGAGAGGATCTTCTGCGCGATTCCTGTACCTGAACGGAGTATCTTTTGCAGTATGTTCTCCGCTTTCTCATAGGCTTTACGGACATTCTCAGGCATCTCCAGCGCTATCGGGATCTCCTCATAGCTCGGCAGATCCTTGTTCATATCCGTAAGGGACAAAAAGGCCGCATACTCCAGCAAGAAACGGGAAAACACCAGCGGTGAGACGCCGGGGAGCAGCCGCGACTTCGTCTTCCGCTTATTGGCGCGCCGGTTGGAATTGTACTCAGCGTCCTCAATCTCATAGGTGTTTTCTATGACGCCATACTCCGCGTCAAAGTCGCCAGGCTTGCGATACCTCTTATCATCTTTGAGCATAAGCCCAGGGACGATGCGGTAGAGCAAATGAAAGATACCCGAGGAGTACCCATTGATGAGCGTCGCAGTCATTCCAACAAACAGCTTTGAAACACCGTAGAGTTCTGCCATGGCGTCGCCCTGGCCACTGGCGTTGTTGTATTCGTGGAGCTCATCGCAGAGGAAACCGTCGATTTTTCCATGCAGTTTCTTCTTGATATAGGTACTGAGCGGATAGCGCCGCTGTGCGCCGCGGACAGGATAGTAGCCATCCGGGTCCTCAGAGATCTTCATAAGCTGGTCAATGACCTTCTCATTTTTCGTCCGCTTGAGATGTGCGTCCGCTCCGTAGCGGTGTACCCAGCCATATTCGCCGATCTTGACCCACTCGGTCCGCTTACTCGGATTGACAGCAGACCATAGCGGCGTGCCGCAATGAGAGCAGACGTGATTTACCCTGTTCTCTTTGCGGAAGAAAAACTGGTCTGCCGGTACGGTATAGCTGATTCCATCCTCGCTGATATCCATTTCGATGACCGCATCGCAGTCCGGGCAAAGAAATGCATGCCGACGTCTGTTCCACCGCACGGCAGGGCTGCGCATATAGCCGTCTCTGGCCCGTTCCTTGGAAAAGACCGCATACACACTCTTGTCGCCCTGCTCGTACATGGCATAGAGGCGGTTTAAGTCTGTAATATTGCGTACCACCATAGCGTAGGTATCCGGGAGCGTTTCGCCGATCTCGCGTACCCATTTTTTCGTAACATGGGAGGGGCACATAATGATGTTGAAAGACTTTTCTGTGCCTTTTTTCTTCTGCGAAGCCCATAGCCCGTGCAGCGCGCCGAGAGCGGTCGATCCGATCTTGGTTTTTCCAGAGCCGCATTCCGCGATGATGAGGGCGGCCCGCTTTCGCTCAAGCTGACGTTTGACAGCCTCCGCTATCTCTTCTTTTCTTCACAAGTCTATCCCTCAGTTCCTACTAATTTAAGTATATTATATGCTGTCAAAACGACTTATTCAATAAGAAGCATTCATAAAACGATAGTACGTTTTTGGCCGATAATATATCTCAATTCCTCTTTATATTTGTGTAAATCGAAAGATGTTCAATGAAAGGCGTCCCCCACAGAAGCCGTCGTTAAGAGGCCTCTGTGGGGCACCATATCTCTGCATAATCAAGGCTACTTCGCAACATAGGCATGACCCTCTGAGCCATCTTTTTCTAAATGTCTTCGCGGCTAAAAATTCCCTAATCTCAGCATTCAACTTGTAAAATCTGCGGAGAATTTAATGAGTTTTCTCTGGTGAAAATACCGAGGAGATGGGGCACTCTTCATTCGGCACAATTTCGTTTCTTTTCAAAAAGTCGTCAAGTACTTCCTGTGAGTCTGCACAGAGACGATCATAATGTTCTTTGCTGATTTGATTGTTTTCCAGCCACTGAATATCTGTCGGTAACTCTATCATATAGACATACTCGTCATCAGCTCCAATGACATAATCTGCAATACCTAGAATTTCCGAAATTGGAAGTGAATCATAGCCGCTCCATTCCTTAAAATCCCCCCAGGTCATTGCACGCAGCCACCATACATTCCCCATTTCACCATCAGGATAAGCGTTGATTGCGGTTTTTTCACACAGATGGAACAAAAGGCCTTTGTTGGTTGTATCTAAACTATCTTGTTTCTCCTCTCCGACAGAAAATTCAGCGATATTCTCCCATGATGTGGGAATGGCAATTGTCAATGACATCGAGGAATTTGTTAGTGTTACTACCTCCTGATTGCTCGACTCCATCAAACTGTTATTTTTTGACTGCACATCATTCCCTGTACTCGTGCAGGCACACAGTAATAGCATCACACTCAACATAATAATGCCACAAAATCGATTAAGTCTAAATGTTCTTTCCATTCGCACCTTTCTCCTTAGGGGGTTCCTCGGTAGAAGGTGCCAGCTTTATTAAGCTGGCACCTTCTATGCATCACCAACTTGTATGGTTGCTTAATACCCACTGCAGCGTTCCGTATCCCGCACGGAAAAGGTCAGTATATTCAACACGCTTTACCTTGCCAGCCGTATTTCCCTCAATCGTCGTGATTTTATTTCCGTTCGTTGCCACGACAATTCCAATATGACCGTGATCCACACCAGTAGATGTAGGCCGAATCGTTACAAGATCACCGACCTGCGGATAATTACCGCTCGTAGGAGATGCCGAGATAGCAAAGGCTCTGCGATTATCGCTATACCATGTCCTCATCGTGGTAACAGACGCGGTTTTATAAACCAGCGGATATGATGCAGAAGATTCCTGCGTCAAAATATCAGCCTGATCTGCGCACCACGAGATAAACATAGCGCACCATGCACCGTTCGAACCATACCAATTCTGATAAGTCGAGCCGCCATTACCTTCCTGTGCTTCTGCAGTCGATACAAATGTAGATAAACTCATATTACTTTCCTTTCTCTCGTCTTTGGTAAATATTTCTGTTTCTATTAAGGAATATACTTCTTGATATCTGCCAACGCCCGTTAGTGAAACTCTGCTGCACCTTGCTCGGACTTTATTACACTATCAGTGACGTAGTACTGCTCTTTTGTATGATACTAAAGCCCCATGAGTTAGGTTAGATAGATTGACATCGCAGTTTACCTGTGCCTTATTAAAAGGCAAAATGGGTTCTGTCCAACAAAGATCGTACAACATGCCAAGCCATATCTTCTCAGCAATCAGCACTTTATGCTCCTGCAACATTATAAGTGTTTCATACGTTTTTCCCCCTCTCGAATTCACTATGCAGAAGTCCTCTGCTTTCATCCTATAAATGTAGAAAAAGGGGCCTAACTTACAGCTTTTTATTAAAATTCTTTATTTCGTCGTCTCACCTAAATGAACGTCTTCTGAAATGTGCAAAATATCCATCTATCCAGGCTACGCACTGATGATAATTGGAGCGTATAAGTAGACTTGTTGCTGTTCTCTGCTGGAAATGTTCCAGCAAACCTTCATGACCGTATACGGAGGCTGAAACTTTCTTTGCATTTTTCGTATTAGCCCTCTCATATCTCTTTGCCACATAGAAACATAACTAGAGTCACTCTGCTTTTTTTCATTTTCATAAACACTGTAGTAGTTTCATTTCACGCAAAAACAAAATAATGCGTCTACTTGATTTTTTAGCTTTGTTCCGGCTATAATAGAGAAGAAAAATGCTTCTGGTTGCAAAAATCTTTTCTAAGGAGGCGACCTCATGGTCATTCAAAGAGACTTCTATTTGGAAAAACTGATTCAGCGAAAGGGAAATGGTCTGATCAAGGTCATCACCGGTATTCGCAGATGCGGGAAATCGTACCTGCTCAACAATCTTTTCTATCATCATCTGCTGGAGTCTGGTGTTGATGCTGAGCACATTATTCGTTTTGCCTTTGACTCAGCTGACGACCTGTATCTGATTGGAGAAAGTCTCATTCAAATTGAAAAAGAAAAGCGGGGTGTTGACCCCGAAAAGTTTATGGCATATATTCGCTCCAAAGTTATAGACAACAGCGTTTACTATCTGCTACTGGATGAGGTTCAGATGCTCGATTGCTTTGAAGCGGTTTTGAACGGCTATTTGCGCAAAGAGAATATGGATGTGTTCGTGACTGGAAGCAACGCCCGGCTTTTATCCAAGGATATTGCTACCGAGTTCGCTGGGCGCGGAGATGAGGTTCATATGTATCCCCTGAGCTTTGCGGAGTTCATGTCTGTTTACAAGGGGGACAAATACATGGGGCTCTCAGAATATATGCTCTATGGCGGTATCCCACTGGTCGTTCTGCGAGATGGGGCAGGCGACAAGGCTGCAGCCTTACAAAACCTTTTCAGTGAAATCTATCTGCGGGACATCTGCAAACATAACAGGGTGAAGAATATTGGAGAACTGGAGGATTTGCTCAATATCCTGTCTTCCGCTATTGGATCTCTGACTAACCCGGAAAAACTGAAAAACACTTTTCGGACTGTCAAAAAATCCCGAATTACCTCTAACACCATCCGAAAGTATTTAGGCTACTTCGAAGACTCGTTTCTGATTGAGTCGGCGCAGCGGTATGACATCAAGGGGAAAGCCTACATCGAAACACCGAAAAAATACTATTTCTCTGATTTGGGCCTGCGTAACGCCCGTATCAATTTCCGCCAGTTTGAGCAAACTCATTCTATGGAAAATGTGATCTACAACGAACTTCGCATGAGAGGGTACAGTGTCGATGTAGGCGTCGTGCCGATTGCTGAAAAAGACGCAGAAGGCAAAGTGATCCGCAAGCAGTTGGAAGTTGATTTCGTGTGCAATATGGGCTCCCTACGCTATTATATTCAATCTGCCTATTCGTTGCCGGACGAAGTAAAGCGGACACAGGAGATCCGACCGTTTCGGAAAATTGATGACTCTTTCAAAAAAATCATCATCACCAAAGATATTGTTTCTCCCTACTATGATGAATACGGCATTCTGACAGTGAATGTCTATGACTTCCTTCTAGACCCCAAATGTCTTGAAATGTAAAGGAGGTATCTGCACAGTAAAAGCACAAGGCACAAGGCGTGTGAAAGCACATTATTTTTATCACAACTGGGAATGTCTAAATCAAGCTGTTTTGTATAATTGGAATCAGCTTCGTGCTAAAATACCTTTCTTTTTGACAAACGTTGTGCTACTATTTAATAAGAGAGTTTATTTATATTGTTTTGAGCTAACCGTCTTTGACAAAGGTATAATAATAAATCACAACAAAAACCGAGCCAACCTACACTAAAACGCCACTTTTTGTATCAACAAAAGGGGCGTTTTTTTCATGGCTCGACAGGGAAAGGAGTGGTATCAATCAAAAATTAAAAATGGAAAGGGGGAATATTTTTCGCTGGCCGGGCCGTATGGTCTGGCCTTTTTTCATGCCACAAAAAAGGAGGTTAGCGAATGGCAGATGAAACATTGAACAAGGGCCCGGAGGGAGAAAAGCTCCCGGAGTCCCCAGCCCCGGATGGGCCCGGCGCACCGCCCGCGCCGGAACAGGCCGAACAGGTGACGCTCCCCGGTATGGGCGAGGGCGGCCCTGCTCCGTCTGGTAAGGTCATCAACCTGTCGGATGTGCGGGGTGATGATGATAAGGGCGGCAAGGCTCCCGCCGTTGAAGCGGAAAAGCCGGAAAAGCGCCGGGGCCGTCCGCCAAAGGAACAGGCGGAGCCGAAGTCTCCAAAAGCGGAAAAGACGGCCAAGCCCCGCGCAGGCCGCCCACCCAAGGGGGACAAGGCGGCCCGCGCCGAGGCTCAGCCGTCCACGCGAGACAAAGTGTCCCAAAGTAAAAAGAAAACCCCGGAAAAGGGCTCCGGCGGGATGGGCCCGCCCAAGTCTCCGCCAAAGGGCAAGGCCGGGCCCGTCAAAGCTGCGGCGGCCCCTGTCCCGGAGATCAACCTGCCGCCTACACCAGCCGAGCCGCCCCGCCCGGTTGAGGAGGGCAAGGTTGTCTATTTGAAATTGTCCGAGCTCCATGCGTTCCACACGTTCCGGGAGCATCCCTACAAGGTGCAGGACGATATGCTCTCCGAGGCGGAAAAATACCTGGGCTAGTGCCGTTTCTTCTCCTCCAGAGCCTGCACCTTCAAAATCCAGCGATCCATGATCGCAGGGCTTTGGCTGTTGCTTTTGATAAGATAATCACACTTTTCCTGATACACTGCAATCTCTTTTTTGACTGCATTATAAAATTCTTCTGTCATCTTTTCACGCTGCTTCGCATCGTCAATGATATAAAAGCTGTTGACAATCAAAGGTGTCGTTCTTTTGTTGAGACCACTGAGGAGCGTGATAAAATCCTCAAAAATGTCCACTTGGTCCATATGGGTACGGGGAACAAAATACATGTGACCATTGACACTCAGTTTGGTGGCCTCAAGGCCCCGTAAGTAATTGAGGCAGATTGTTTCAATCTGCTTGCGGTTGGCACAGCGCTGATAGAGTTCAAAAAGTTCTTCTGCATGCCGGCAGCACGCAGGCACATCCACCGCAGAATCGTAGACCATATTGTCGCTGCGGAAAATGCCGTCTGCCTTGTCGTAGCTGATATTTGCCAACTTTTCGTATTGATTCGTCTGTCGATTCAGCGTTTCCTTTATCAGTTCGCGGGAGAGAACACCAGGGGTGTGCTTATTATCCCGGCAGTAGGCAAGGTAGATGTTCGTCTCACTATTCTCCGTAACAGGGATGCGCTCTCGGATATCACCTGTGGCAGAGCGAAAGGCATCTGACACGGAAAGCCGGTTGCTGCCGCTGTACGGGATCCCCAGGCTCTCACACAGGTGAGATAACTCGTCTTTATCCACCAGAAGATTTGCCAAAGAAAAATACAGAAACTTTCCTAGCATGTGCTGCTGATCACCAGCAGCCGCACCGATAAGTTCATTCATGTTTATGACTTTATCCATATTATAGATCATCCTTTCTTCACAGTAAGTTCTCTCACCAGTTTTTAATTACTTCCGACAGCTTATCATACTGCCCGGATATGAGCAGCCCGCACTCGTAATGAAAATTGATGTCGGTCAGATAGTACTCGATTTTTTCCATCGTTTTTTTGTCACCAATTTCCCGTGCGTGCTGATGCTTCTTGAAAAACTGCTTCATCTGGCTGAGCGTAATGCCATACTGCCTTTTTCGAATTATCGCTTGGATTCGTACTTTTTCTTGTTCTGTTAACATCGTTTCTCCTTTACATCGTTGCAGTTCGGCTTAAAAGGTAGTCATCCACGCCCTTGTAGGCGGGATTCCATGTGTATTTTGCATAGCGGATACCCGGTATCTTCTGCACTTCTTTTCTCATAGCAAGGATGGCATTGCGGACATTGGAATTTGTCATCTGATCCATGTCCATTGCCTCCACGACCTCATGGACGCCAAGCTCTCGGATGGTATCGGTCAGCCCGTGAAGTGCGTTGACTCCGCCGATGCAGATAAATAATGCATCTTTTGCGAGAAAGCTGGCCACGTCGCCCTTGAGCGGGCCCTCTGTTAAAAACGCACGCTTTCTTGTCCTATCTCCCGTCACATGAACCCAGGAATAGCTGCGGGTGCCGTTTGGCAGGTTCCGGCTGGAGAGCCAGCGGTACTTCCGGTTGGGATGGTCCGCTTCGTCGAGCCGGATTTTAAGCCCCTGTATGAGCCCGTCCTTATTCCGAACCGGAATAAGGAACCCACTTGGGCCGGAGAGCGTCCATTCGCCGTAGTAGGTGCGAAAGCCGGGAACACCGTGCAGGTCATGCCCGTGGGAGCGGATCAGGTCGGTCAAAAGCTGGCGGCCCCGCTCAGTCTCGGGCATACTTCTGTATCCGTTTTCTCGGATGCGATCTTCGGATAAGCCTCTTCCCAGCAGGTTTTCACCGTGCCGGTCAAGAAGAGTCAAGTGCTCCAGCATATCCGTATATGCGGCGTGGCGCTGCTCCAGCGAAACAGGCTGCCGCTCTTTCCTTTGGGGAGCGGGCGCCTGGGGCAAAGGATATACCTTTGTCCCCCGCACCAACTCCAAATAGGCCTCTTTATTGCTGATCCCTTTAAGTCTTGCATACAAGCTCACGCTGTTGCCGTGGGCCCCGCAAAGGTTACAGCGGTACTGATCTGTGTCGGTATTGAGGCTCAGATGGTATTTTCCCGGTCCGTGGTCATGGCAGAAGGGGCAGCTTGCCTCGACCTCCGTTCGCCGCAGCGTTCGGGAGTCGAGGACAAGCCCACACCGTCTGGCCGTTTCCACGATAGGGATCTTATCATATTGTCGGACGGCCAAACGGGATCACCCCCTATCAGGCGGCACGCTGCTCCGCGAAAACAATAGGTTTGATAGGCCTCACCTGCAGCGGCGCATTGCTCACGCATTTTGCCATGATGATCTGTCCTGTCGGACGGACATTGGCAAGGTCATCCACGGACTCCATGTTGTCTACGAAGACGGGGTAATTGCGCCCTGTGAGACGCTTTATCAGCTCCGACACCTCCATGCCTGCCCGGATCTTCTCGGAAAGAGAGAGCCGGTCATAACGGCGGCCGCTGTAGGTAAACTTGAAGGTATCTTTGACCTCGCCCGTGGATTTCACCACATCGTAGAGGGAAATTTCCACGCGGTTCATTTTAAGTTGTGAAAAAGTAAGCTCGGCCCGCTTGCTGACATACGAAATCACATTCGTCATCGTGCGCTTGATTTTGCTGATGGCCTCCTGCGCCTCACGAATCTCACGGTCAAAGTCAGGCGTCTGTGCAGATGCCATCTCATTCAGCGCAGAGAGTTTGGACTCCAACTCACGGCACTGTTCCCGGCACTCACGCAGGCGGTCATACTCTGCCTGCGTCAAATTGCCATATTCCAGCTCCGCTGTCAGATTCTGGATCTCACTGCGCAGTGCCTCAGCAGCCTGCGAGCCGGTTTCCGACTGTTCCGCGCAGCGCCGCTCCAGTTCGGCAGCGTCTTCCGACCATTTGCGAAGATCCGCTTCTTTGAAGGCATCGAAGGTATCTCTGGCCTTTTTGTCCAGTTCCTGAAGCTCTGTAAGCTGCCCCTTTTGCTCTGTTCCGGCAGCATACAGTTCAGAAATGGTTTTTTTGAGCGCAGCCTGTACCTCTGGCAGCGTTTCTTCCGTCACGCGGCGATGACAGGTGGGGCAGTCCATACCGGCATGAAATGCCTTGTATGCCACGGTCTCCCGCTTATACCGCACGCCCAGATCATTGACCTTGGCCGTAATCTCCGCCAGCGCCTCGGTAAACTTGGACTGATACTGCTCGGCCTGTCTGCGAACGATCTTTTCACGCAGCGCGTGAAGCTCTTTTTGCTGTTGCATCGTATCGCCGCGTTCATCGTGGGCCATCTCATCGTATCGCTGACTTAGTTCGACGAGCTGTTCCTGCATTTTGGCAGTATCGAGGCCAGCAAACTGTTTTTCCGCCAATGCCGCGATCTCATTTTGAAGAGACGTAATGCCCTCCGAAATCTCCACCCGCATCGTTTCGTACTGCTTCTTTTGGGTTGCCGCCAGATCCTTTTGCCCGCCGAGATAGGTGATACGCTCCTCCAACTCGCGGATCTCCGCACGCCGTCCCTTGAGATAGGCGTCAGGCGAAAGGATCACCTCATCTTTCAGGGATGCCTGCACCGCACCGGGGATCTGTGCGAGAATTGTCTCCTGCGGAATGAACGGTAGATACCGTTCCAGAAGATTCTTACCGCTTGTCCCCAACTCCTCGATAAAATACAGGGGGTTTAGGATAGAGAGAAACACGTCCCGCTCCCCGAAGAGATCGGTCAGGTCAAACTGACGGATAGTATGACCGTCGTAATAGATGGACATATCGTTATTTTGGCGGATACGGGTCAATTCATGGGTGATCCCATTCTCATCCACAAAGCGCATCTGGATGGCCACATCAGGATTTTTCTCGTTGTGAAGCCGGTCAAGGCCACGCTCTCCAAAAAATGGGAGTCCGGTCACGGCAAATGCAATGGCGTCCGCAATGCTGGTTTTCCCCCGGCCATTTCCCCCGGTGATAACGGTAGGATCACCGAAAATCAGCTCCGTAGGCTTTTCATAGGACTTGAAACCGGAAATGCTCATGCTGGTGATCTGAAACTGTTCGATCTTTTTCAACTGTCTGCTCCTTTCGTTTGCTCAGGGCAGCTTTTTTATGCTGCCTGCTGGCCCTGCTGATAGACCTCATAGGACTCCAGCACGCAGAACACCACGGTATCCTGCTTGCGGGTTGTGAGCTTCACATGAGAAAGCTGTGTGCCCGGCGTCAGCTCGGGACGTCCCCCCCGGACATAGGCATAGGTCTGCTTTTTCTCCGGCGTTTCCAGATTGACCAGCGTATTGCTGCCGCTCATGCCACCCTGTACCTTCGCGGCCAGAACTGTGTAGATGTCCTCCTCGGGCATAGCCTGCGCGGTATTGCGGAACGGAACGGTCTTTCCGGTGGGTTCAGCGGTATGTTCCTGCTTTTTGGGGCCCGCCTGCGGTTTCTGCTGTGCCGAGCGATTCTGGGGCTCAGCAGATTGCTGCGCTGTGCCGCCGCTGCGCTGATCCTGTGCGGGTGTGGAGGCCAGCTTTTGATTGCCTGCGGCCTTCTGCTCCGGCGCGGTTTTAGGCATCAACAGAGATTGAATACCGCTCGCTGCGGCAGGCTCAAGGCCCAGCTTTTTAAGCGCGTTCAAATAAGCGTCATCCAGCTTTTTCCGCTCACTAGCCTTAATAATGTAGCTGCGTCCCCGGCGCTCGATGTCCACCCATACGGTGTCGAGACTGTAGAGGACACGTCCGATGCCCCATTGGTAGGCAGCTCGCTTCATGCTGTCGGAGAGGCCGCCTTTGATGGGCTCAATGTCCGAATCCTCAGCGCCGTCCCATTTGGTAATGAAGCCCTTGCCTTCAAAGTAAATGGCAATGCCGCAGAGCTGTGCGTCCTTTTTTCCATTGGAGTGCCACGGCTTGAACTCGTTGTACCAGTTTTCCGGGCCACAGACCTCGTCCAGCCGATTCTGGATGGCGCGGTTGGTCACATAGGGAACCGCCATGCCCCGCATTGATTCCTCAATCGTATTTTGCAGGCGCCATTCCAGATCCTCCGGAGCAAAGGGCTTTGCAAGCGACGCTTGCATATTTCTGGCATCTTTTTCTGTCAATTTTTTACCTCCTAAGAATAAAATCGCTCAATGTACGGCCATTGGGAACAAGAATGTCCGTATAGTAGTAGGCTGGGTCCTTGTCCTTGAGATGCTCCAGCAGAGCCTTGTGGTCAAGGCCCTTTTGATTATGCGTGGAGTTAAACATATCATCGTTGTCAGGTAGCCCCAACAAATACCGGGGAAAATTTTTCATCGCTGAAAGCTTTTTGTATCGCGGTAGGATGTTATTACCTGTGCATACCCTTTCGTCTTCGTAAACGTTGGAAAAAGGATAATAAAACATGGGCGTATCCTCCGTTGGAGGCTCATCCGCGACCACTCCCATAGAACAATCTGCTACCCTTCCGTCAGCCAAGACACGAAGGCCAAAGACCAACCGCGGCAGCGGAAAGTCCAAATATTCTGTATCTCGGTAGATCACATCCGCCCGCAGATCAGGGTTCCAGATCACGAAGCGGCGTTCTTCGGCATTCATGGAGACATGAAGACAATGCTCCGGCAGAAATCCGCTGCTAATGTATTCATTCCCGACGCAGCTGCCGTTGAGGGCGTAATAAAATTCGACCGGGTCGATCTCCCGGTAACTCAGGACTCCGCCGGGACTTCGTTCCTGAACAATGATGGTGTTTCGGCTCGGTGAGATCCGAACGATTACCTCCTCCGGCGATTCCTTTCTCACAAGCGGCATTACGCAGCCTCCTTTCCGTTGAAAATAAGATGCTGTTCATTTCTTTCAGCCTCCAGCCGTCTGACTTCCTTTTGACAGTAGAGGATCATATTGATAATCGAATTTAAGAAGAGAATCGGCTCATAGCAATCCGGTGAAAGTGTAATGTCGATCTTGACGCCGTCTCCGGTAAAATGATAGGCAACATCGAAGACAGAGTGGGATGCGCCAACGACATAAAACAAAAATATATCCTTGATCTTTTCCTGCCACATTCTAAACTTCGATGAAAAGATATCTCCATCTTGGCAGCCCAACTGGTATAAACGGTCAATGCTCTGGTCGCTAAAGCGCACGGTGTAAAATTCATCGTCTGTTTCTTCCGGTTCTTCATCGAAAAAAGCCCACAGCAAATCGTACATGATCATGTCAGGATCTTCCACGTCCACCTCCGGGTAATCTCGAATGATCGCGTTAACCATATCGGTATCGCTGGTGTGAAGATATTTTAAGATCCGCAAGAAAAGCAGGATATCCCATTCATATTCGTTGTCATACATGGGCGCACCTCAAAAGAAGGTCCGATGCAGCAGCCGGAAGGTCTGCGCTTTTTTACTATTGCCAGTCAAGGCTGCGATCCAGCCGCTTTCAGTGCGCCGACAAATATCATTCAAGCCTTCAGGCGTGACCTCCTCCATTTCAAAGGCCGACCAGTTGATCATAGCCAGGTTCAATACGCTATCTTTCTTTACCGTGTCCATCACCGTCTGGAGGTAAGGGCTGTACTTTGGTTCGGAAAGTATAGTTTCTTTCGCAGGTACCTCATGGAGTAACTGCACAAAGCGATCTCTATGAAACTCAAGCATCCTTGATCGCCTCCTGCCCAAAGCTGACCATGTACAGGGCGTACTGGTCCAAATTCTGCATAATCTCACTGCGTTCCTGTTCAGATGCAGATGCCCGGCCGAGCGAGGCATAGTAAATGCCGCAATCAGGGATAGGCGCTCCTTCTTGAATCAGAATGTTCCAGACCGTGTGCGCCAGCAGCTCGGGATCGCTGCCATCCACAACCGTAGAGCAAAGCAGCATATCACCGATCTTCTGCGCGCCACCGAGATCCGCTTTACGGAGCATTCCCGCAGTATGGAAGGCAACCGCCTCCCGCTGCGCCTCCTCGCCGGCCACAAGTAGCTGGCGAAACACCTCGGGTTCCTGTTTCCCGAGTACAACTCCAAAGGGACGGGAGATCTTATTCTCCCACACGCCATTCGATGGGTTGAACTGTCGGTACAGCTTTCCGAGCTCCGGACGCAACAGGTTTGTTACCGTTCCCCACGCCTGTAAACGTAGGGATTCATCCGTTCCGGTGAGGCCGCTTATAGAAACGACAATCACCATATCTAAAGATTTCATTTTCATTTCCTCTTTCATCAATATTCGTCAGCCAGCATAATCGTAGTGGCCGAGCGGTCTGCCTCCGTGATGATCAGAATGCGGATCCTGCCGCTGATTTGATACCAAGATAAGATACGGTCCTCATCGCGGATCGCCTGCTCATTGGCTTTTTGATCCGCCATACAGGTATCGCCCCAGTCACCGCGGATATGCCGATTCACAAGACGGATCAGCTTTTCTTTTGAGACATTCGCCAAAGCAGCCGTTGTGGCGCGGACTTCTCCGGTGGGAAACCGGACCGGTCTGTACTGCATAATAGGTGGGTCCCCTTTCTTTATGTCAATGCCTTAAAGCCGTTTGGCGTCAGGACATTGAAGATCATTTTATTTGTGATGGTTTCTTTTACCTCGCTGCCAAGGTGGTTTCCGCTGGCACTGAATTTCTCCTCGCTCTCCGTGCGCACAACCTTGACGATGCGGCCCTTGATGATGTGAGGGCTGTCGCATTCAATAAGGCCGTTTATCATGCCGGAGCCTCCGATCAGCCCAATCTGGCCGATGGAGAGTGGAAGAAGTGGGCGTTTGGCACCGCTGTCCAGCTCGCTGCGGCGCATCATCTGCGCGAAGCTGTTAGACTTGCGAAGCTGCTGCTCCAATTCCTTTTGGTTGAACCGCTCGCCCTTGAAGGTGTTGACCTGCAAAGGCTGTGCCGGAAGCGCATAGCGTCCCTCCTCAATCTTCTCAAGAGGCGGTATCGAGGCGGGGCTGCACGCAAACTGCTCCAGCCAGAGCGTATCCTTCAATTCCGTATCTCTGTGCTTTCGGACGCCGAATATAGCAACCTGTTTGAACTGCTTAAACTCGCTGTCTGTAAAGCGCCAGACGGAGAGGTCGTCGAAATTATCAACGAGAATACGGCAGATGTCCGCTGTCAGGCGGTAATAGGGAATGACATAGATCAGCAGTCCGCCATACATCAAGGTGGGTAGACTCTCGATCAAAAACCGCTTTTCACGCCGGGACCGGCCGCCGTTTTCATTGATGACAGACAGGTACGGCGGATTCAAAAAGAGCAGATGAAATGCTTCATGGCTGATACGGCTGTAAAAGAAGCTGCCAAATCCGACGCGGTGGAGCCGTGTCTGCGCTTCTTCCGCACGGCTCTCATCCAGCTCCACGCCGTAGGCATAGCAGTTATTTCCCTGAGCCAACTGGCGCAGAGCCTTACCGCAGCCGCAGCATGGATCAAGGAGGTTCGTGGTGACACCATCCGGGAACCGGATACCTCGCAGCATCAAAGAGATGTTGTCAGGATCGGTAGGGTAATAGCCCAGCTTGATGTTGTTCATCAGGCGACCTACCACGGCGGCATTGGTCTTTTGTCCCGTGGGGAACGCAGCCGCGAACCTGCTCAGCACCTCATAGATTGGCTTGTAGCCTGTACTCATGAGATTGAAGCCGCTCATTCCCCGGCAAAGCTGTCCTGCCATAGATGCCAGTTTGTACTCTTCCATTTCCAGCAGAAATAGCTGGGCGGCAGTGATTTGCTCTGTCAGGTTTCTGCGGATCTGCTCTAGCTCTGTGTAGGTATCCCGCGCCGCCACCAAGTCGCTCTGCCGGTATTTTTCAATCCTTGCTCGCTGCACGACCATGCCCTGCGCTGATTGCATGATCTGTGATTGAAGTTGGGTAAGCTGATCTAGGGCATAGGGCCTTTGTGTTTCTAAATCAAGCGGCTTGCTCATCAAATTCCCAGTCCTTTCTCAATGCACAAAGGGCATCTAAGAGATGGGCATAAGACCATTTTTCAAGTTCGTGCCGGGTGATAAAGTGGTTATAGCCGCCTTTATAGTCTCTGCTATGGCGCACCGTGCGGTAGAGCAGCACTTTACCGCTGCCGCAGGCAGGCTGGGAAATGGAGACATAAAGGCCGCCGTTCTCCCACATTCCGATCAAGCTGCACTCTCCCGATACACCAATGCCGCCGGCGTTGCTGCTGACGGTCACATCGTGAAGCCCGAGGTCTCTTGCGAGGGCGCGCAGGAAAACCTTTCCCACATTGAGGAAGACCTGCTTGCTCCCGTTGGGGCCACACTCCTTTTTTCCATGGATATTGCAAAGATTGAAATTAAGCAGCACGGCCAGCCGCCGCATATTGTTCGTCTGTGATTTTATAGACATGGCAATTCCTCCGATCATTGATATAAAAGAGGGCAAGGAACAGATACAGTTCCTTGCCTTCTTGTCGCACGGCTCATGCCGCGCCCTTCATATTCTCTTCGGCTTGCAGTGAAGATTTAGCCGTGCCTGCCGCCCCCAGCGGGACGCGCTTGGCACAGTATGCTTTTAACCGCACACAGCCGTTTTCTGTCAGGATACCGTGATAGCGCTTTTCATAGAGGACGGCTTTCCCATTCTCGCTGATCCGTACCCTGCTCACCACATTGATCTCCCGCATAGGCTCTTACGCAGCGTTGCGGAGGATACGCTCATGTTCAAAATCGAACACGGGTGCATTTTCCTCCGGCGTACCGGGGATGAGCTTGAGAGTGTAGCCCTGCTCACGCGCCAGCTTGAAAATGCCAACGATTCGATTGAGTTCTTCATCCACAGGTTCAGGCTCGGCGGTATCTTCTGTCGCGCATGGTGCAGCTTGTGCTGCCACAGATTCTTGCTTTTCTTCCTGCACCGGTTCAACAACAGCCTCTCGCACATTATCATCGACGTCTGCCGTGGCTTTCAGTTCCTTTTGACCGGGAACCGTCAATACCGTCCAGATTGAGCGGAACGCGGAAGCAAGAAGCGTACCGAAAAGTGTACGCTTTTTCGGTGCCAGGTTAACGATCTCTGCGGCATTTACTGTGTCGATCTCACTAAGCGTTACCGTCAGCTTTCCTGTCTCCACATAGGCGGCGGATAGAAAGCAGGATACCGCGGCGCTCTCCGAGGCAAAGACCTCCGGCGACTGCACACGCTTAGCGAGCAGGCGCTTACAGACGATGCTGCCAGCGTCCATATCATCGACCCGGATCACATCGGCATTCACGGTTCCGGCATGGACTGTTCCGTACCCTGTGATCGTTTTGGCCGTGATGCCGCAGGTCACTTGAAGGCATCCGTGAACAACCAGATGCTCCGTCGCAAGAGATTCGTAACGGATAGTTTCTCCCTTGGGAATGTAGATAGTTTTCATATTGCTGTCTCCTTTTCATTTTTTGAGGGCGCATCGCCCATTTCCTTTTTAGTCTCAGGCGGCCATTTCATCACGGAGCCGAACCGGCAGCACCAGCGCAAAATCGCTGCGCCCCTCTGCCTCGACCACGATGGGCGTATAGGGACCGCTGAGTTTGATCCGCACCGTTGGTTCTTTTCTAAACTGCTTCAGAGCGTCCAGCATATAGCGCAGATTAAAACCAATGGCAAGATCACCGCGGCCAGCCATAGATACGCGGGTCATAAAATGTCCGGAGGGCACATTCATGGATAATTCCTGCCCGGCAAAGCGCACATACGGAAACATGCAGCTGCCAATGCATTCTTTGAGATAGGTGAGTTCACGCAGCAGTTCATCCGTCTGCACCGTAATGACTTCCCGGTAGGCCCTGGGGATCGCGGCATCGGGATCATAGGTGTCCACACCATACCTGCGGACATACAATTTCAGCGTCTCGTCCGAGAAGCATACCTTGTGAGCACCAATCTGTACCGTAACTTCATTTTCTCCAAATGCCCTTAGATGTGTGAGCGCATCGCCCCGCAGCAAACAGGAGGCCGGAAAAACCGTACCCGGCTGCGTATCACAGGCCATGCGGCGTCCATCCAGAGAAAAAATGTGGTCTTCCCGAAACTGGACACAGGCGCTCTGCGGCCGGCGGTCGAGGCATCCCTTTTCCGCGGCATAGCGCACGCGCTCGATTCTGCGATAAAGCGCGGCGGCGTTCACACGCAGGGATGTACCGCCCTCTATGATCCCGCACTCCGGATAATTTTCATGGGAGGTAACAGAAAATTCCGCGGCTCTCTGTCCGCAGAGTGCCTCTATCTTCCCTTCCTTTTCGTCCTTTGGAACAAAGGTAAGCGCCAGCTCTCCCTCAAAATGGGCACAGGCTTTCATCACGTCCTTTGTTCTGGAAAAAACGAAAGATACATCGTCACCGCGAGCGGGAAGCTCCGCTACGAGCCATGTATCAAGGTCTGTTGCCGTCAGCGTACAGAGTCCATTCTCTACATGCACGGCGATCTCCTCCAGAATGGGGAGCGGGCTTTTCCGCAGAACCTTACTGACCTTGTTCATGGCATCCGCAAATGCTCTAGCATCTACTGTTGCTCTTTTCATGCTGCCTTCCTCCTCGGTTGTTTTTCCAGTACCGTCTGCATTCGGATCGTCCGTGTGGAGAAGTCCGTCTGAAGCGCGATATTTTCTCCGTGCATCAAGATGTTGTAAACCATCGTCAGGACAGCAGTAGCCGCCGTGACATTGGCAACGATGCTCTGGGGATCTGCCTGCGCCGCTTCGGCACAGCTCAGTTCCGAAGGAAAACGGTCTATGATCTTCAACATTTCCGGGTGGACGCCGCCGATGGGTCTTCGCACGGTACGCCCGTTTTTCCGCACGCCACAGACCACCTGGCCGGTATAGCTGCCGTTGCCGCTGTCGATGTAGATGAGATTCAGGCTCTTTTTGAAGGCCTCATGGCAGAGCTGGCGCGTGCGGTTATTGTCCACGCACCCCAGCAGGAGAACCATCTCTCTGACTTTTCTTCTCGGATAGCCGTCTGTTTCCCATTCTCCCGGTTCGATCAGGGTCATAAGATCCGAGAGCGTTTCAATGAAATTGGGAACGTACTCTGTTTCCATGCCCAGTACGGTGGAGTAGCGTTCCGAGAGCACACGGGCCTTATTTTCACCAAGATCAGCTTCCACAAAATTCTGCCGGTCAAGGTTTTTTGCCTCGACGAGATCTCCGTCGCAGATGATAAAACGAGCTGGACGGTCAAGCATGTGCAGCAGGCGGAAGAGGTACGGCGCAACATAGCCGCCTGTCCCGCCTGCTCCCAGCATCACAACCTTTACCGGACGATCCATTGGGAATTTCATCACCACACCTCCGAAAGAAGCTCTCGAAGGTTGCGCTTTTTCCCTTTTTTCGGCAGAGCGCTACGGACACTGACCTGTTCCAGCCATTCCTGCGGGAACGGCTGCTCCAGCCCCTCAATGACCTCAGCGGGATTGATGGGGACGAAGCTGTCGCCGCAGAAGATGCGAGCCTTGAGTGTCGGGTAGAAATGGTCAAGCTCTCCAAGGACAAAGTAAAGCCCCACGGAGCGCTCATCCCGGTCATCCTTTCCCGAGAAAAAGGCGTCCATGCTGTTGTGGGAGTGGATGTCGGCGTAGCAGATGTACCGCTCCTCATCGTCATAGGGGCAGTCATGGAGATTGGCCTCCACTTCCTCCTTGCAGACGCTCTGTTTGGGAACATAGGCGAAAAAGCGTTTTTCCGCCTTATCCCAGTAAATCAGAGCCAGCGCCTCGTTTTCCTCGTTCTCCGTCATAAAGGCGCGGAAGAAAGCGATGATTTGGCCCATCAACTGAGCGGGGATCTTCGGCAGAGCCGGGGCAAACCCGGCTCTGATCTCCGAAAAATCCACTACATTATTTTTGGGGGCGATAAATTCGCCCTGCTCCATTTTTCGGAGCTCATAGATTCTGCCGTCACGGGCGGGAATCAGGCAAATAACTTTATCCGATGCCCGAGCCTCCTCCAGAGTGCCGAATTTCCCCTTATAGGCGGCTTTTCCCTTGGTCTTCATCTCTACCTTGGGCTTTACATAGCAGCAGGGATCTTTTTCTTTTGATTTTTTGAGGGCCGCCAAGAATTCGTGAGACCGTTCAATCGTCTCTTTCACGGAAATGATCGTGGTGCCCTTGGGGTCTTTGATCTCCTTGCGGATACCGCAATATTCCACGCTCCACGATACTCTCTTACCTTCCTCAAGGTCGGTAAAGTCCTCGGATTTGCGGATACGCAGTTCCTCAAAGGTCATGGAGGCGTCCTCGATCTCCTCTTTGACACCCTTGTGATAGAAGACCGGCGGCTTTTCCAAAAGTCCTTTCTTGGTGTTCTCCGCCGTTTTCTGTTCAAAGGCTGCGGCGATGGGATTTTCTGCGGCTGCGCTCACCTCCGACTGTTCGGGTGCAGGCTTTTCCGCAGGCGGGGCAGCGGTAGGTTTGGGTGCAGGTGCCGCAGGCGTTTCAGGCTCTCTGGGTGCTGGAGCGGATACTGCGGTAGGATTCGGTGCCGACACCGGTTCAGCTGGCTCCACAGGCGGCTCCTGCGCCTCGGGTGCCGGAGCAGGTGCTGCATCCTCCACAGGAGATGCAAAGGGATTGCTCTGATCTGCCCCCGTGCTGTCTTTGAAAATCGCCTCAATGTCCAGACCTTCCTCGTCGGAGATCTCGCCAAAAGGCCACGCGCTATTGCTGGATTCACTCATAAATGCTTGCTCCTTTCGATTTTGGGACAAAAAAAGACCGCAACTGCTCCCACGAGCAATTACGGTTTTCTTCTTATCCTTATTTCATTCCAGTTCGTCCGAGTCTCTGACGGAGGGCGCAATGACCCCCTTTCCGTCGCCGTTCCTCCCTAACTTACTCCGCCCTGACTTACTTCGCCCTGAAATACAGCTTCATTCTACTACCCTATATTTTCCCTGCATAGTTGGAGCTTTTCCATAGTCCCGAGTTTTCTTGAATAATGCCTTGTGACTTCAGCAAATAAAGTTCATACGTTTACAATCCGTTACACTGCACCTCTTTTGATATAGGACAAGTTCGAAAGGAGACCTGCTTATATGAATAACGGGAACAATCTACTTGAATTCTTTATGGGAAAAGAAAACGCAGATCATCTGTACATTTTAATTTTACTAGTGATCTTGGACTATATAACCGGTATTTGTGTAGCGATACATCAAAAGCGCCTATCGAGCAAAATAGGATTTAAAGGGATATCATTAAAAGTCATGATTTTTGTTGTTTTATCGATGTGCCATGTGCTTGATGGATATCTGATTGGTGATGGTTCGACAATTCAAGCGATGACAATTTTGTTCTATTGTGCAAACGAGGTCGTAAGCATATTAGAAAACTCTGTGGCAGTTGGGCTGCCACTACCGCAGAAGTTGAAAGAAGTCCTTTTAAGTTTTAAGACGAAGGACAAAGGTAAAGACTAACTAAATTTATATATCCACCCGATATCGGATTGCAAATATTCCAAAGGAAAATATAATTTGAACTCATTCAGGCGAAATGAAACATCTACGTGTTGGCAACATTGCAATTCCTATAAAGAAACGGTTGGATTTCTCTTGCTTTAGCGTTTTCAAATAATCTTTCATTTCCCGCCTCCGTGTTAATAATATATTGATATTAGTTGAATTGTTACGTCGCAAGTTCATAAGAATATCCCCAAGCCCGTCTCTATTTTATTATGTCACTAGGATTCTTCAAAATCACATAAACGCAGATTCTTACTTATTTTGTGGTAGCACAGTTTTGTAAGGAGGTAAAAACAACATCGTTTCGTTGTACTAAAAGGTATGCTGGCAGCTGCAAGCTGCCAGCATACCTTTGTACTGTTTTGCTTGTCTTCTTAACAACAAGTGTATGGGTTACTCGTGAGATAGGAAAAACTTAATGGATTTCAGAAAGCATATCATCGCAATTCCCCATAAGACTCCGGCGATCCCTAGATAAAATGAGCACATCTCAGGAGATTGCCCTCGGCCAAGATTGTTCGATGCGCTGCAAAATAAGAAGAAGAAAGCTGGTACGTGAAGCAGCACCCCACATATAGACAAAAGGCAGCTCTTCATGCTTTGTTTGCGAATCGGTAGTAATATAAAGATAAAAATAGCAATTGCAAGGAAGAATGCGGGAACAAATACAGATTCACTTCCTGGTTCCAAAAAGGAGTTACCGTAAATCTCAAAAATGTAAAATACACCTCCTGACATAATAGCAAGTCAACTTTTCGATCGCGCTACCATTCTGATTGCGGTAAGTATTAGGAGCATAGAGACAAACCATAAAAGGCCCGCGAATCCGAAATCCGAAGATCTCAGTTCATGTTCCAAGCTCATTTCATAGCCCCAGTTCCAATTATGAGTTACACAGCGCAAAAGGAAGTAAAAGGAGAATACGATATTAACCACGCCTAACAAAAAGCAAGAAAACGGTTTTGCATATGAAGGTAGTCCCAAATTTCGCTGGCGTGTGATCATTAAGGAAATCGCCTTCCAAATGGTAGCAACAATGGCTATAGCAAACAGGAAAACGCAAATTGGAACGCCCATTACGGGATTGTGCGTACAAAGCATATTAGTTCTCCCTAAGGCTGGCAAGCTCCCAAGCATAACTGGGCAGGATATAATTCTGATTGTTATCGGCGACCAAAGCTCGACTCGTATCCACGAAATAGACAAGGTCGGATTTATTAAGGACATCATATGCGGGAGTATCAGTCTGGAACTCTAATTCAGCGCATACAATTCCTTCATACGACGTGTGCGGAACGCCAGCTCCAATTGCCGCAGTATTCGCCTTATCGACTAAAAGCTTCTCATCTAAAGTGTTACTTCCGTATGTGCACCAGTCTCCTGCGGCGTTGATAAACTTTGCCTGATAATTGAGCAGAGTTGCTCCAGATTCATTTAAGAGACTCTTCAGGTTGTCCATTGTGATTGGGCCATCAAATGTAACAACGCTTGTGATCTGCTGCGGGCGGGAATTCGTTGCCAGCATATTTTGATAGTCCTGTTCGTTGCGCAGGATAACAGCGTCAAGCTCTTCAATCGATGTGGCCTGCTCCTTTAATAGGCACTCAGTAGGAATTTCTTTTTGCGAGTTCAGTACATTTGGCTCGACAGCGCTACGGCTCCTTCCACTAGTGAGCCATGCAGTCGCAATAGCATTGGATGTACCTGGAACTGTATTGAATTTATCTCCACCAACTGTCACGGCAACAGAATACTGCTCATTCAAGTTAATGGCCCCCGAAGTAACACTAGGAGCCTTTACATATTCAGCCCGTAATACATACGCCTTTCCCATTGTAAGTCGGCCCTGAATTGCAATCTCAAACTCCTCATTATACCCGTTCCCATCGTCATCATCTGCATCGGGATATGGATTCGGGAAGTTCGTATAATAGTCACCAGAGTATCCCATTTTCGCTGGTACACCACTTACCGGTTCGGCACAGAAATCGAGAGTATAGACGCCTAATCCAGAATGCCCATTATTTATTTCGTTAATCTGAGCATTAGAATAGGAAAAATTAGCACAAACATTAACTGTGTTTGACGAAGCAATTGTTGCAGTAAAATCGACCTCATTTGCTGTAAGAATAGGAAGGGCAAAACATGAGACAACAGAAAGAGACAACGCCAGGACTGCCGAGATTATAGTGCGGGCTGTTTTTTTCATAGCTTACTCCTTATCTAGTATCTAATGTAATTGTACGGATGATTGCCTTAACTTGAAACGAAGGTTTGTGGTTGTTCCTGAGCTTTTAAGTATGTTACTGTTGCTATTGGCACTTTTTTGTTACGCTTTGCTCAGGCTGTGCAATGCCATTGATGGTATAGTTCAGCTTCAGCGTATAGCTCTTCCCTCGGGTTACGCCGTGTTGTCCAGACACACCGATTACATATCGTCCTTCATCACTCCAAGAATCAATATAGGTGTTGCCTTGATAAAGGGTCAATGTTGCTTTTATATAATCTGTCGAAGTTTTTCCAATGCAGGTCGCCCCACAAATGGCGGTTGTTCCATCAAATGTTAAGGACATATCTTCACCGATGCTTCTTGTTTCTTGCATATATGCTGCGGCCCCTGTGGTTAGCAGCAACCCGCAGAGCAATAGAGCAACAAATCTTCTCATAAAATCACCCCCTTCCACACATTCTTAGCAGAACTAACTGCTGCTGAATAAATGCGGAAAGGGGGGATATCCTTACAGGTTTTTAGAAAACACTTCTATTTTGTCGTTTCGACTAAATGTACACTTTCTGCTATGTGTAAAATATCCTCTCGTCCAAGAGGTGCATCAATAGTAAAATGCAGATTACTCTCTGCGTCAGACCATGTAATTGTATTATTGCACCCCGCTTCTCTTGGAATGATTAGGTATCCATCGCACCCATTTACAGAAACTGAAATAATATCTGAATTCTCTGTGTCAACTCCGCTCATAGAACCTTGCTGCATATAAATATATCTAAGCACAATCGCTTCGCCGTCTTTGTCCTCATAATAATGGACGGACATACCCGCAGTACAAAAGCCTTTTTGGGGATTCTCTGAAAAACCGTCCGGCAATTCTCCGATTTCATACTGTGGCATCTTGCCCTGAACATCATCGCCAGCATAGCGAAACACTACATGTGTCTCATACCACTCAGTGACCCAGCGGATAAATGTCGCGCGAGCAGTTGGACTAACGACCATCAAACTGCCGAATGCAAGCGAGATCACCAGCAGTATGACAGCGACCCGCTTTAAGGCTCTTTTCCAAACAGGCCGCTCTCGATCACGCGCCCAGCGCAGAGGGTTCTTGAGCATTGCCTTGATTTGCTTCTGGTGATGCAGCGACGGCGTGTACGGGATCGTCTCTGTATTCGTTTCTTCGTCCAGTGCAATGGCATCCAACAGCACATTACGCATGAAAAGGTCAAGTTCCTGCTCTGTCATATGTGAAATCCCTCCTTGACTGCAATCTCACGAAGCAGCGCGCGGCCACGAGAAATGCGCGTATTGACCGCGGACTCTGAGATCCCAAGATGCTGTGCAATTTCCTTGCCGGAGTAGCCGTTGATCAGCCGCATTTCCAGCGCCGAACGGTAGGTCGGGGGAAGTTGAGAGAACAGATGGACAAGCTCGTTATAGCTTGTTGGATCGCTGACATCTGCCGAAAAAGTATCCCAGTCTTCCTGAGGAATCTCCCTCCGCTTATGTCTCAGAATCATAAGTGCTTCATTCTTTGCTATAGAGATGAGCCAGAAGCCTAATTTCTTACAGGGAATCTCAGAAATTTTATCAAAATGGCGGATCACCTGCAAGAAGGTATTCTGCACAGCATCTTCGGCGTCGTGAGGATCTTTTAAGATACGAAGTGCTGTCTGCTCAACACGAACATGGTGTTCTTCATATAACTCTATAAGCCGCAATTTGTCTTCATCACTTTCCAGTATGGCAAGTAGATACGAAATCATTTAGAACCTCCAAAGAAGTAGTAAGTGTTAGCACATTTATTATGAGGGCCTTAGAGAAAAATTTTGAAAAGCATGTAAGAAAAAGAAAGCTGTTAGCATTTAAAGCGATGAGCAAAACAGGCAGAAGGAGCAGCCCGCAAACAGGCAAATGGGAATCGAAAGAGCTTGGGGCGTCTCAAGGGCGCAAAAACCGTAGCGCGGTAGACCCCGCGCCTGCAAAAGGTATGGAAAAGGCAGATCAGGCGGAACGCCGAAGCTGTTTGGCAGAACGGTAGGAGTGAGAGCCGTGCAGAACGGCGGCCAACGCAACAGTTAGGGCAGAGATATGGGCCAGCGTATTGAGGTTTGCCGCGCTGGCGCCGTTGCGCACCCACAGCCGTTCCTGTCCAGACGCCTTAAAGCGGGAATTGTAACGCTCACACTCTGTACGCAAGGCGTATGTCCTCTTGAAACAGAGGCAGCTACGGTCAATGGAAAGTCTGTAGTCATCGGGAACGGTTTTATATTTCGTGCAGCCCCGGTTTTTCTTGCCGTTGTTCCAGGTTTTGTGGTTACAAGGGCAAACACCGGTCTTGGACTGACGGAAGGGGCAGCAGTATTTCTGGCGGGTACGCCCATTGTCGGTGGTTTTGCCGTCCTTGTGCATGGCGAACCCGGCCTCGCAGACCGGATTACCGGCAGGAAGTGCCTTTAAATCTTTCGTACCGCGTGGATTGAGAGGGATAAAAGCCTCGCCCTCATAGACCGTTTTTACGGTATTGTAGATGCTTTTCACATCGTAGCCCTTGTCGGCAAGGAAGGCGCATTCTTTCAAAGAAATCGTCTGATCCGCGGCCGCGAGGATCTCAGCGGCGACGGCAGGATCGGCGACATTGCCCGGTGTGGTCAGCTCGTAGAGCGGCAGGCCGGAGATGCAGTCCACCAGCACATGACTTTTGTAGCCCCAGTAGAACTCATACCGGCGCTCATTGTGCTGGTTGGAGGCCGAGTGGACGCCGAGGGCGCAGTCCGGATCGCTTTTCGGGTGGTTTTCCTTGGAGAACTTGTTTTTTGCAAAGGATTTCGGGTTGTTCTGCTTCGTGTTCGCCATGACGGGTGTGGAATCCAGACCAACGAAAGACGCATCCACCACGCCCAGCTCATACAGCTTCCGCACCAGATTGGCCATGATCGACTTCAACGCACCGTTGTTCAACTGCCGCAGGCAGCGGTCATACGTCCAATAGGACGGCAGCGGCTCCATGATGTTAAAGCCGCAGTAATGGGCGATGATGCGGTTGTTGTCCAGATAATCCATCAGATCTGTGATTTGTGAGAACCCCTCACATTTCATAACGATAAACGCACAGACCATGGCCTCTTTGGGGAAGCCCCGCTGCCCGGTTGCCGCTCTGGGCAGCGTGAAGTCCAAGCTGCTGAAAAGCTTGTCATAAAACATGGCGGCGCTTTGGGATGTGAACAGCGTCACATCCTGAATGATTTCCTGTCGGTAGATAGCGGCCAGCCCCTTTCTGGTTGGTTTTCTCTCAAGTCAATTTTACCAAAAAGGGGCTCCGCTTTCTATATCAATGGAGTGATTTTCGGTTGAAGCCATGGCCGGGAACCATTGCAATCACTGCGTTTCTTGCGTTTTGCTCATGGCTGGTTAGCATTTATAATAAGGAGTTGTACGATTCGTGCGCTCTAAGTAATTTTACGAAGGAGAATAAAAATGAGTATTACGACAACCGGCTGGAAAAATAAGAAGGGCACCGCACAGCGTTCGTGCAAGTGTGGATCTTGGAAACAGCACTGGATAAATTGCTCTCGTCGAAAGTGGCCCGCAACGTGTTCCGTTCTCGGATGCAGTAACATTGCCACATTGGGGGCCCATATCTATAACACCGATCCTAAAGTCACGGGCGAATACATTATTCCAGCATGTGACAAGTGTAATAGCCTCAATGGGGAGTTTAGCTTAAAGAAAGATGCATATCCAGTTTCCGCAAACAAGCAGGCAACCTGTGAAAACTAGGTGCTAACCGACTCAAATCAGCTTTACTACGTAGGGAGGATCTTCGGCCAGAACTTGCACTTGAGTTTTCACGAGAATTTTCCTGCCCAATATCTAGGATATTGCTTTCTGTTTTTCACCTCGTTCCTGGGGCTATTGGATTGCGGGCTTTTCCATTTGCTTAATTCAATGGTTTAGTATGAAGTCCCAAAGAAATCCATCCGAGGTTCGTTGAGCTACTGCTTCTGACTAAATGCCACGAAGACCGTAACTGCCATTTATGACAATTGCGGTTTTCGTGGCATTAGTTATATTTCATGCCCACGGATCCCAGCTATGAGCGTCAAAATATACCCGTTCCTCTGTTAGTACGCCGGTTTAGAGATTTTGACTATTTACCGCAGGAATTTACGGATTGTAATTACACCGCTGTCAGGACACCTCCATCTCCGGCTCTGTGTAATGTAAACAGACGCCATCTTCTAATCCTTTTATGCATTCATGAAAGTCTCCCCAAGACTCCATTCATTCCATTATGTTCCCAGTTCTTGCCTAGGTCACATATTGGCAAATTTTTGGTTATCTTGTGACAATATAATCAAAATCAGCATTTTCGGATGATAGTTTACTTTTACAACTCAAATCTCTCCTTTGTAGATAGGAAGTTTTTATAATTTCCCCTCCCCAAGACTCCCAAAAAGCAATTTGGGAGTGAGATTTATGCTGGTAGAAACTATTTGCAAGGCACAAAAAGGAGATGAGAAAAGCGTTTTAGAAATGATAGCACAATTCGAATGTTTGCTGACACGGTACGCTCATCTGCTTAAATACGAGGATGCACTAAATGATCTAACGCTCGATTTTATAGTGTTGCTTAAGCAAGTTAATACATCAATTTTTGCTGGGAAAAGCGACGGTGTTGTTGTAAATTATATTGCGCAAACGATTAAACATAGTTATATGTTATATTCGTCGCTCAAAACAACGAGCCAAGGTCAATTCCAGGGAAACTTTTTTTGAAGATTTAAGTGAAGGCCAACGGTACCATGTTGAAAATACTAATACCTGTACCAACGATGAACTATTGGGTATTACGGAACTGCTCTCAGGGAAAAATCTTACAGATAGTGAGCGGAATGTGCTTATTGGGGAATTCTGCTTTGGTATGTCCAGCGCTGAGATTGCCCGAGCAAAATCAGTATCACGACAGAGCATCAACCAAATAAAAAGGCGAGCAATCATAAAATTGAGAAAAGAACTGGGATGTGAGAATACAGGGCTTCACGGAAATGTTTCTTAAAGAAGTGTATCATAAAAGTTAAAATAATCAATACTATAAGTGTTGATAAACACTTCAAGTGTATTCTACCTTTTCGCAGAATGGATATACTTTCAGTATTAAATAATACTTGGGGTGCAGATATGGGCAAGACAGGAGTAAGCAGCTTTTTGCGGCGCTATCGAAGCAAGCATGGATTAAGTAGAGAAGCTTTGGCTGAAAAGCTGGATATTAGCGATTCTTATCTTGCTGCTTTAGAACTTGGAACGCGAAAGCCATCGTACGACACACTCCTAAAAATAGTCAATACGCTAGAAGTTTCGGCGGACTCTGTAATAGGAACTGATGGGTATGTTGGAAAGTTAGAAGAAAAATCTGAGATATCAATAGCGCTAGACAAGTTAGATCCACCTGTTAGGAAATATGCACTTGCTGCGCTGAAACTTATATTAGATCACTTTTCGAAGTGATTCCTATCATGATACATCCGGTCCGCGCGTGGACCGGATGTATCAATGTGTTTATAAGTAATAAAGCAGGAGGAGAAGATGAATTCTACGGACTTTCAAGATAATAAGTTGAGCAACGATGATTTGCAGTGGTTCTCTCAGATATTCAGCCAGTGTTATGAGGATCTCGTAAACTACGCACGAACCATCGTATACTATAAGGACTGTGCAGAAGATGTTGTGCAGGAGGCATTTATAATCGGGATCCAGAAAAAAGTTGCTTTGAAAGAAAGCTCAAATCCGGTAGGTTGGCTTTATCTCACAGTTCAAAATGTTGCCAGAAATAAAAACAGGAAACTATTGCGTTTAAACAAGTTGATTGAGGAAATTGCTCGAGGTGATCATAAGGATTTTGGCAAAGCAGAATTTTCCTTTGAACCATACATATTATTTCGAGAAAGTTATAAGGGGCTCCTAAAAAAAGACGATTGGAATCTTTTAATAGATTTCTATTGTAATGGGTACGCTTATAAAGAACTGGCAGAAAAATATGGAAAGTCAATTTCGGCTTGCAAAATGCAGGTAATGAGGGCAAAAAATACATTAGCTAAGAAAATAACAGAATTGCAAAATGAGACGTGACGTTTATCGTACATATCAACATATAAGGGTAGAGGGAGGTAGCCGCAATGGCAGACAATAAGCTGACCGATAGAAAGTCCTGTGATATCAGCAGTCTCAGCACCAATATACTAGAAACCATTTTGCGTGAAGATTTGAATAGTAAACCCGAAGATAGGTTGACTCCCGAGGAAATACAATATATTGTAAGTATCCTAAAAAAAAGAGAAGAGGAGGCAGATGCATATGAATCGGTTGACTTAGCGGAGGCGTGGAAGCAACTTGAAGCCAAAATTCACTTCACAACTAAGGACAGAATCACTATCTCACCAGAAGACTGCGAAAGCACCGCTCACCAACCGCCCAAAGATGCAGAGATCATAACCGCAGTGCGTCCAAGATTCAAGGCTCTAAGGAAATTTACTGTAGTCGCAGCGATTATTGGCATTTGGTTTGCGATGATGATAACCGCGCAAGCATTCGGAGTAGATGTGTTTGGTGCGATTGGCCATTGGACGGACGAGACGTTCCAGTTTATTAGTTCTCTCAGCAAAAAGGATTATGTATCTGAAGAATCCGAAACAAAGCTCGCTGACAAAAGTCAATCAGAGATAATGTCAGGACTTGACTATTATGGAATCCAAGGCAATCTTATACCCACATGGTATCCAGACGGATTTGAGCTATCTGAAGAAACCGTTATCACAAATGATACTTATAGAATGCTCTTATACCACTTTGAAAACGGCATTCAAAATACGTTTACCATTCAATTTATTCGATTTTCTAATACGGCAGATATGGATGCATTCGTACAGGAAAAAGATGACGCTGCGGTAAGGCAGTATGAGAGTTCAGGCAAAACTTTTTACTTGATGTCTAATCTTGATTGGCAAAACGCAATATGGTCGGACGGAAGCAAGTTAGTTATGGTAATTTCAGGTAACATAACCGAAAGCGAGATTATTACAATGATTGATTCGATCGGAGAATAACAACAATGAAACGAGTATTATCTTCATTCCTTGCTACAGTTATGATGCTGGCATGTTGCTTCTCAACTGCATCTGCTGCAGCAACAACAACTCTAAGAGCCAGCGAAACAATTACAAACCGTATCGTTTCCTTAAACGAAGGGACTCGCAGCGGTGAGGTAGTGGTCACTTTTATGGTAACTGCAAAGAAGACGGCAAGCCAGATTGGCGTCTCATCTATAAAAATCTACAAAGCTAATGGTACCTTAGTTTCAACAATTACCGGAACAACCGCTAACAATTTGATTGGATCCTCCACTATTACGAAGAATGGTCACTACACTTATAAAGGAGTTGCAGGAACTTCTTACTATGCAGAAGTAGTCATTTTTGCAACGATAGGCCAAAACACCGATAGTCGAGTTATTACAACAAAAACAGTGACCGCTCCTGTATGATTCTGATATAACGCGCTATCTTCACCGACTATGAGTACTATAGAAGGACGTTACATGCCCCGAAAATAATTGACCGCCATCTTGATGAGTAACAGTACTCTTCTTGATGGCGGCCTTCTTTATACGTACACGGATAGGTCTCGCAGTTGCCTTCCGACTATGATTAGAATGGACATTCTATCTTTAGCCTAACTGAACACCTAAAAGTGTCAAGTCCATGGCGGATGTAACTGCAATGATTTACTACAGTTATAGTGGAGCTTGAATTTTTCGGTGTTACCCCTATAATAATTTCACAGAGAATTCTGCGTTGTCAAGATAACCGTGCATGTACTCTCATTCTGCTTTTGGTTTAGTCTGTTTCTACGAGGAGGATTTATTATGATAAAGGAACTATCAATTTCTGGCTTCCGTGGCTTTGGACAAGCTCAAACAGTCAAGTTTTCAATCCCTGACCAGGAATCCGTTGGCAGTGGACTGACAATTATTACCGGTGCAAATAACGCGGGAAAAACTACGATTATCGAATCCATCCGTGCATTCAATGGCACAGATTCACCGTCTTTTTCAGAGGGGCGGAGAAATAATTTGACTGGTGGAAAAGTAACCCTAACACTAACTGACGAAGAATCGAAGACATATTCTATCGTCTCTGTTGAAGGAGGGGGTAGTTCAACGCAAAAGAATGAAGACTTCAACTTGCAATTTTATGTTTTACCCTCCAGACGGGCAATTCCTTTCGATTTTGGAAAAGGGGTGTGGAATAGAGAGACCTATATTTCTTACTCACAAACATTAGAAGCTCAACGCAGTTCATCTTTAGGCAATTTTGAATCTAGGATATTTCAAATTGAAGATAAAAAAGCCGAATTTGATGCGGTGCTTTCCAAAGTTCTCGGAAACGATTTTCGCTGGGTGGTTGAACAACGCGACAGCGGGCAATATTATATCAAATACTCTAAAGGAGACATATCGCACAGTGGTGAAGGTGTTGGAGATGGAATTTGGAGTATTTTTACCATATGTGCGTCCTTATTTGATGCCCCCGAAAAAAGTGTCGTGGTTATTGATGAACCCGAATTATCCGTACACCCTGCTCTACAGAAACGACTAATGGCTCTTTTTCTTGAGTATAGTAAGACCCATCAAATTATTCTATGCACACATTCTCCATACTTTATAAATTGGGCAGCTATAGTCAACGGTGCTAATTTAACTCGCATTGTGCAAGAAGGCTCTGTTTCAAAGTGTTATTCGATTTCAGATGAATGCAGGCGTTCTTTTAGAGGCATACTTCGTGATTTAAACAATCCTCATACGCTTGGTATCGAAGCCAATGAGGCTTTTTTCCTTGAAGACAGCATTATTTTAGTGGAAGGCCAAGAAGATGTTGTAATCTTTAATAAAATGGCCCGAGATCTCAACATAGGTTTGAAAGGGAACTTTTTTGGCTGGGGTGTTGGTGGTGCACCTAAAATGAAAGCTTTCTTAATGCTGTTTAAAGACCTAGGATATAAAAAGGTTGTTGCTGTTCTTGATGGTGATAAGGCTGATGATGCAGAAGTCCTAAGAACAACCTTTCCTGAGTATAAAATTATCACCCTAATAGAAGATGATATCAGAGATAAGAGGGCAAGAGAAATACACGAAAAATCTGGCATTACCGACGAAAAAGGCAACTACAAAGATGAACACAAAGCATACATCATCGGTTTAATAAACGAAATCAATTCCTTATTGTAACAATAGGAGGGCGCAGTTGCCCCCCCTTATTGTTATTTAGCTTTCCAAAACAGTATCGTCGTGCATTGCAGCTCCCTGCGCGAAGTCTCCAAAGAGATGTTATTTTTTTCAAGATTATTTGATTGCAACTCTAGTAAGAATCAGTACCCTTTAAGATTATTTTTTGTGCGCGGCAAATTTAAAATTATACGTCTTTAAAACAAGTGTAACTCCGAATAATGGTAGGAGAGACTGATTACTGGTTATTCTTCAAGAAAAAGGCATATTGCACATATCTCGTAACGTTCTTTTGATTGAAATAACAAAATTCAGATGATTGGAGATGAAGCTGCAAGAAAGAATACCTCATCTGCATTTACAGATTAGAAACTGCAATGATTATTTGCAGGAGAGCAATCAAATTATATCCTACATTTGGGGATATGAGTTGAATCAGAGAAAGGAGAGAGTTCCAATGACTTATAACAAGCTCTGAGCAGGAGATCAGAGCAATTGAAGAAAGTATCCTTTTTAGAAACATGATTTTGAACTGTCAGAATAAGATTACACACATAAAGAGAAAGGAGCCTATAATGAAAAAACGACTGATTTCTATGCTTTGTGCGTCCACTATCGCCTTCCTTTTAGCTCTGCCTTCGTATGCTTTCGATTCTGATATGGCCACGTCCGCTAAAGTCAACGCCGATATTGCAGAGTTGAAAGAAACGTATTCTATCGATTCCAACCTGATGCAGGATGTAATTTCCAATTATCCTGATGCAGAACCTCAAATCGCGGCTTTGAAACAGCAGGCCGAGGCTTATCAGTTTACGCCTGAGCAGGTGGAAATGCATCTTCAGGGGATGAAGAATTACGCTGAAGATCCGGCAGAAGTGGAATATGGCAAGCTTTCGGAGGACGGGACATTCTACATCTTGCCAAATGGCGATACTATGCCCAATCGATTTAGTAATGCGTTAAATCTCAATTCCGGCAATGACACCGCCTTCACTAATCAGGATATTGCCCCTCTCAGTTTCTCCTCCAACTATATTAGCCAGACGAATGCCGATGATCAGACCGGTGTATTTTGGGTAGTAAAAAGCACTACTGGTCATGATCAGGCGACAGCTTTCTTTAATCTTCCGACTGTTACTGCATCGGCCAGTTCTCCTGACAGACCTTATATGTTTTTCTCTGTTAATACTACCAGCAGTTCTATTTGCGGTGATTATGGCGTCGTATATTATCCGGCCTCGCAGAGATGGGCTTTATGCACACATGCAATCAAATGGAATACCTCTACCGGCAGCTATGACACCATTCCGTGGCAGGAGATTACACTGCCCTCCAGTTATAACTCTGGCGGTTTATTATATCTGCATCTTCAGATTACCAATACCAATGGAACAGATAAGGTTACAATTACCGTCAAGGATGGTTCGACCTTCGCAGTCTTAGCAACACTGTCCTGCGACTTCACGGGAAATCCATTTAACAGCTCCCTGTCCAATGTTAATATCTTTAGAGAAATTACTCTCGCTCAGCACCTTGACAGCAGTGGCAAGTTAAACACCTCTACTGGGACTCGCACAGAAAACTCCAAGTTTAGCAACGCCTATCTGTATACTCCCTCTACTTATTCTTCTTGGGGGACAGCGCGAACCACAACTGCTTATAAACAAGCGCCTAAATCTTCGCAGCTTGCTACGGTCGTAGTCAACGCATATACCAAGTGGAACTCTGAGGATATTTCCATTCGATTCACACAGTAATCCATCTCATACCGCTATATAACAGGAGTGTTAATTAATGAAAAAGAGGATCATTCAGTCTTTACTTGCAATAGTATGTTGCGTTACGGTGGCCTTAAGTGCCATCCCAACCGCTGAGGCAGCAATGCGCGCAAGCGTTGTTACCGGTAAGGTAACGCTCAACGGTCAGGTCATTGATAATAAAACGGCCAAGTATCCGCTTCTGATTTACAGCAACATCACTTACTTTCCCATGACATATCACCTCAGTCGATTCATGGGTGTGAGCACTGACTGGAACGGTGGAAGCAAGACACTGGATATCACGGCTGGCGGTGCGCGCACGGCTTATGTTGCCGAGACAGGGAAAAAGCAAAGCGGCAGCGTTTCTGTTACACTTCCCAGCTATAAGATCAGTGTCAACGGCGCACAGATCAATAACAAGGAAGAAAAGTATCCCATTTTCAATTACAACGGAATCACCTATTTCCCGCTCACATGGGCTTATGCGGTCGACTCTTTCGGCTGGAGCTATCAGTGGGATGCTGTGAATGGACTGCGTATCGATACCAGTTCAGCCCCGGCCCCTGCGCCGGTTGAACCGGGAACCGGCAGCGGTACGCTTGATGCGGCGCTCTCGATTTTGAATGCGGGATACGCTTCGGGCGGCAGCTACCGCGGTACAATTACCGGTCCGAAAGAACGTACGAGCTTTGATGCAACGCTCAGCGTAGAGAAAAGTACATCTGGCAGCAAGGTCGAGCTTACCTCAACCCCCTTCCCGTTTTTTGATAACGGCGTCAGCTATTTTGCAAATTACTATGCCGTAAATGGTGGTTTTGCAAGTGACGAGCAGATCGGTGTTTCCGGCAACGGCGGTGGACTTGGTGACCCGTTTGAAGTCAATGAATCGTCGGAGAAGGTCTACATCGGCAAATGCTTCCTTGACTGCCAGTTCACCGGAGCACGCAGCGATCATATCACGGACGCAAAGCGTGTTTCCTCGTCGGGCAGCACGGAAACATGGGAGCTGGCAGTCACGTTTGCAAGCGATGGCTTTACCGGCTACACCGCGAGTGTAAGCGTCGATACAGCAAAGAGCGCCGTAACGCAGATCGTGATCCGCACCGCAAACTATACGCTGACGATGACACCTGCGTAAGAAGATATCGGTGTTTCACGGAAGCTGCGCTGTAAAAGTGTCCAAAAAACAGCATTAGACAAAATATACTCCACTGCAATTATGATCTCTTATAGTAGTTATGCCTATCACTTAGACTATAACTTATGATAACACTCTCAACCAATTTACAGTCTACAGTGGGGTAATACAGAAGGCACCTTCATCTCTATTAAAGGCTTTGGTTCTACCATAAGAGCTTTTTCGTAACCCTGCTGAACGGGCTTAAGAATCATGGAACACCGCTTGCCTTAGGGCAGGCGGTGTTTCATAACCGTAAAAACAATCGTGCACAGACACGCATGAGACAATAGTAACGGAACGTTGCACAACGTTCCGTTACTGCCATAATGGGGTGCCGGAATGACAAGCGCAGAGCTGAAACATCGTACGAAGCTGCAGGGGTGGGCGGCACGAATACAAGATTGCCGCGGCAGCGAGCTGTTGGTGCATGCTTTGAGTTGGATCCATTTCCTAACGAGTTGTTTCTGTTCTGTGAACGGCGTCTGGACCATATCAAGGGCTTGTACCGGGAAAAAAGAGGGCTTCATCCTACTGTACAAATGACTGGAGCAAAACGCGTATCAATGACCGCGCTCAGTATCTGAGGTGGAGGCTTTGCCACTACAGCAATACTGCTATCTCATAAAGGGGCTACAGATTGAGCAATCGAAAGCACAACACCCTGCGACAGACTCGAGTGCAGTGTGAGCAAAGAAGAATATCCAAGAGTCATTGAAGATGTTGGTTTTTCACTTCGTTTCATGGTATAATTCTCTTATGGAAATCAGAGAATTGCAAACAAGTAGGATAATCATTTCCTGATTCTACGCAAAAGTGTAGTAGCTTTGGAGAACCGGTATCAATCACTTTGTGGCTATTGTTTTAAGTCGAAATTTAGCTTTTTATTATGGCAAAAGTTATAGGCAACGTATAGCGGTTAATACGTTATAAAAAAGTTTGGTAAACGGCTGAATGGAGGAGAAAATGGGAGTAAGATTAACTGGTATAAGCACACCTGTGGGTGGAGTTTCATGGGAATATACCAAAGCAGAGGAGCGCTCCGCCCCTCTGCCGATATCCCCCGGGCAAAAAATCAAAGTATTCATTAGCTCGATTTGTGGTGTAGAAAAATATGATAAAGTACGAGCTGAATTAAAAAAGGCTATTGAGCGCACACAATTAGTTGATGTTTACACTTTTGAGAGTAGAGGTGCGTCTACGCTGCCTGCAGGTGATCATTACATACTGGCACTAGAGGATAGTGACATTTGCATTTTCTTAATAGATAATGCAGACGGAATCAAGGCGGGTGTACAGGCAGAAATTGACACTGTCAAAAAGCATAATATTAAGGCCTTGTACTATTTCTGTGATGAAACACAAAAAGAAAAAACGGCACTGGAACAAAGCTTGATGGGTGCACGTTTTGCCAAGAGTAAATCCGTTCACAGTTTTAGTGAACTGAGTCGAGAAGGGGCTCAGGCATTGATAGATGATATCGTTGCTGTATACCACTACTATTGTACCGGAAGAATAGTTTTGAACTCTGGTGAAAATGATGAAATTCAAGCAGTAGATGTTGTTGGCACAGAAAAGTATCAACTTCCTATAATCCCTAAGTCCACGTTAAAAAATGTTGATAAATGTAGAGATTACTTTTTAAAGTTTGTTCTTGGATATTCCCGTGGCAGATACCCAGGTGAAATGGAAAATACAAGTGAATTTGATGACTGGGGGCTCCAGTTTCTCCCCATATTATTTGAAGGTAAATCCATCAAATATTTCAATACTGCAATGTATTTGGATGCCTTAAAAGCGCAGCAAGATGATGGGCATTATCAAGTCGTTCAAATTCGCTGGCAAGCAATTCAAGCGTATTTTGCTGAAGATATTAAAAAGTGTGTAGAATATCTTGAAACAGCGTTAAGCCTCGCAAAAGAAACTAATCAGCCAACATGGGTCATAAAAGATATTCTCGTGGATCTGCGCAATGTGCACTGGACTTGTTGTACTGCAAGAAATGAGTATTCTGATACTCCGGCACAAAAGGAATTAACAGAAAGCAGCGAAGAACTTTATTATCCGATTCTTGACCGCATCCATGAATCGCTACATGAAAAATACATAGAGGGGTTGTATAAAAAGAAAATAGGATCACCTTATTCTGTTACCATAGGCAATAACTTAGATCCATATGGTGAAATGCTTGCAAGTTCACTTATTGTATCTATGTACAATGGTTCATTAACTCATATTTTGCTTATTTATGAAAAAGTCCGGGACTTTGTGTTCTACCTGAGCTGTAAATATGATGACTGGAATCTTAGACTCAACCTGTACAAACTTGCGATTTTTGCAGGAAACGAAAAGGAAATTAAGGGAATACAAGACTCTTTCCCTGAGGTTCTAAATAACCTAACTGCTGATGAAGCAAAGTCTATTATGGATTTTTGTCTAAATCATCCGATAAAATATAAGAGATTAAGTAGTCAACTGCTGGCATTTGGTTCGGTAGGATATTTTCTGGATGATAAATACTATGAATCTTACGAAAAATCTATTGTTAGCGAAATCAAATCTTGGCTGAATAGTGACACTCCTGTTGTGGCTATAGGGCAAGACATATTTAGGTGTCTTTCTGGGGTAGCTTATCGTATGTCACAGGATATACTCAGTGAAATATGCTGCCAATTCATCGATAGGCATTATAGTCGCTGGTATATGGATATGTTTAAGTTCATTGCTACTCGCATTGATCTTCGAAAAATGAGTGATTCTTCTGCTAAAGCACTGGTTGAACATATTAACTACGTGCTTGATAATGAAAAGGAACGAGTGCAAATAGAGTATTCTCCTGCCTTTTTGTGTGTCCTCAGAAAGCAAAATCGCGCCCTTACAGAGGGAATGGATAAAAGGATAGCTAAATACTTATCAGGCTATTACGAAGGTATCTATAAATTAGAAACCACCGAAAATAAAAATCGAGACATGCCTGCATTCGTAAAAGAATACATAGAGCGTATTCGAAAAAGCAATGAAACGCAGGGAAAAGATGGTGTTTATTTTGGATATGGCGCACGTGAGATTGCAACGGTCAGATCCATTTTGCTAGAAAAAGGGCTCATGTGTGATGGGAATACTATGGACATGCTTGTATCTGTAGTTGCAGATACCCTTTTAATTTCCAAAGAAGGAATTTCTGCAAAACTTGATGCGATAGCACTTCTCATTTGCCTTGCAGTAAAATATCCTGAAGACTATACAAGAAATCAGGGTGTATATGAAAAACTGTTTGCACAGCAGAATGCTATTGAGGCTGCTGATAATTCGATTATTTCCTCTAATATCGATAGTATTTCCTTAAAAATCGGATTGCAATTATTATATATTTCCATGGGCAAAGATGTGTACGCTGATATACTCGAGTTGATGCCGTATATTCAAGGCAATGTTACAACAACAATCGCAGTAACTAACCTGATCGTTGAATACTTGGAGAATTCAGATGATGTTATGCTTCCAGCCAGAGTGGAAGCAGCTATTCTTCAGAATGTTTTACAGTGGCTCCATTCTGAATACACAGATATTAGATGGAATGCCACACGCATTCTTCTTACCATGTCTCGTAATCCAGAGAATTCCGGCATCGTAAACCATCAGTTGGTGAATCTTATTGACTCCGATAGCGTATATATCAAAAACTTGATTATTCGGCACCTTCACAAAATGAACGGGATTACTGATGGAACAAAAGAGTATATCATTTCCAAATGCAAACAAGATGCCAATTTTGTCGTTAGAATGGTTTGTGATGAAGTGGAAAAAGGCGTAGCCGAAGAGTAGAATAGAGAATCGCCGAGTAGTGATTAGCTGCTCGACTGATTTTCCTTATTGTTATTTTTCTATGACCTCTGGCATTATTCTGGCCCCTGCTCCCTCCACGTTTGACAGTGCTTTGTCACAAAATCTCACGCAGAGGGAGCATTTCATTTACCACTTACTCAGGATCTTCCCGAACATCTGGAGTTTTTCTTCGTTGTAACGCTGCACGACCAACATTACATTTTCTCCCACCATAAAGTCGGAGTCCTCGTGCTGGAAGGAGTAATTGCACATACAGACTACGCCATCCGGCAGATTGCAAAAAACACCCCCGCCATACTTCCCTGAAATGACTGCAAGGCGGCGCGAGCCTACGGGATGACGCTGTTCCGCTCCAAGGATTGGATTCGTTTCCGTTTCCTTGATGGAGACAACCAGTTCATCTTTAGCGGGATCATAAACCTTGACAACGCTCTCTAACTCCATGCCGGGATGATATTCATCCCGCAAATCAGGAATGGCAGCGTAGCGCATTTCGCGCTGAGTGAGGTCAAGATCATGTCCATAGCAGTCAACAAGGCAGCGTCGAGGGCCGACCGCCAGCATCCGACACTTTACGCGGCTGCCGATACGGTGAAGATCCTCGCGGTGAGCGAAGAAATATCGTTGACTGCGGCTTGCGAGGCGACGAGATCCAATAGCAAAGCCCGCCTCACGTTCGACCTTGATGATAACAAGATCGATACTCGCACCGACCATATTCTGCAGCACATAGTCAGGGCGCTCATTTCCTGCTTCCCACATTTCCGAGGCTGGAATTACAATGCGTACACGGTAGGGCACCACAATGGCGCAATACATGGTCTTCTTCTCTCGTCTCTCTGTCTCTGGGTTCCACACATAGATAGAATGCGGGTCTACGCCGATAATCGTACCGGTGATAGCGCTGCGTCCACGGTAGGAGGCATAGATGGAGTTCCATTCCTGCCGCTCCTCCGGGGTCAGGCCGCGATCAAGATTATTGAACTTCAGCTCGTAGAAAAGCTGCCGATCGCTCTTAGGTGCAGCCTTCGGAGCCTCAACGGACACGGGCGTCTCCAGCGGCGGCTCGAGTTCTTTCTCTTCGGCAATCTCTTTCTTCGGTTCCTGGAAACCCCAGTCACTCTCTTCGGTGCTGGAAATAGGTGCGCTCTCTGGCGGCACAGTCTCCGGTTCTTCAGAGATATCTACACTGTACTCCGCCGTCTCATCTGCCTCGTCGTGCAGTTCTGAAATTTCCCTGGGCACCATGTCCGAGGCGCTATTACCGTCTTCATCTGCATCGTGCAGAATCGCTGCTTCACTAAGGGCATCCGATGCACTTTCCGGCTCAGTAGTCACTTCCTCAATAGCTGCATCTGCACGTTCACTTTCGGCGGGCAATTCCTCCTCAGAGACAGAAACACCCTCTACTAGCATTGCTTCCTCCGAGGCCTTCTCTGCAGAAACACTTTCCGGCTTCTCCGTCTGCACTGAGCCTTCGGCATCATTTTCGTTAATGCCCTCAAGCAAAGTCTCTGTGGGAACTGCTTCCGAAGTGATACTTTCTTCTGCATTGCTGTCAGGCATCAGATCAGCGGGTGCTGCATTGTCCGCGTTGCCCGCTGTGATTTCCTCTGCCATAACAGGCTTGGAAACTTCCTCTTCGGGAACGATCTTTTTTCTTGCCATAATATTATCCTCCTGTTGTTATATTTTTTCTGGCTCGTGTGAGCCAAAAAAGCGATGGGTACCATCCTCCTGACGGACGGCAAAGATATGATGGCGTGGGAGCGCAATACCGCGGCTATCGCGGCGGTCAGAAATCCAGATGATCCGCTCTCCCTTCATGCGTGATGTCGCATGGATACGCTCAGGCGTGTCCATCCATGCGACCGTAAAAAGATAGGACAGCTCCTTGCCGCTGCCTGTGAACCGAAGCAGGAAAGGGCTTTCCAACCGCTCTGATGAAAAGAACGCCGGAGCATAGCCGCTTAGTTCCAGCATGACATCGATAGCCTCTAAGTACCGGGGATCTACCGTGCGCTTTCCGTAGCACACTATGTCTTCCTGAAGCCGCACAAAATTTGTTCCGGCTCGCAGTTGGCGCAGCATAACGTCCATGCGGTGCTGAGAGATCTCGATCCCCTGTGGCCGGTAATACTGCGCTGTAAGCGCGCAAAGCTGACATGAGCGGATATATTTGATCTGTCGGAGCACTGAAATGATGTATTTTTGCTGATTGGACAGCAGCATTCGCTTACCTCCTCTCACGCCGTTGACGAAAGCGCATTGAGGTATGGATCAACCAGTAAATCGCTCTCACTTTCGGCAATACAGTTGAACAGCACGGCCATGGTGTAGGCCGTGCTGTTTTTCACGTTTTGTTCCTGATTTTCATGGAGCTTTCGCTCTGCCTCCCGCAGGATCATACCGTCCAGCCGCCGCAGCTTCGCCCGCACGCGGCTTTGCGGCAGTGTGGCGTTCCCGATGCGGTAGCTGTCGGAGTAATAAAGGCGCTCAATGGCATTTTCAAACACCAGTGCTGTTCCCGGCGCAAAGCCGGTAAGCTCACAGGCATCCAGAATGTTCAGAAAATCATCCTCTCTTTCTTCGTCCGTCAGTCCGTCATGTGTGGGTTTCAGAACGGACGGACTGACTTCTATCTGACTACAATCAATCTTTCTTTTTTCTTTCTTACTTGGCATCACTTTCTGCGCTTCTGCAGCCGCGCTCTCTGCGGTTCTAAAACCGCAGAATTCACGGTTCTTGAAATGCAGATCCTGCGGGTCTTGCAGAGGTGCGGATTTTTCCGCACCTTCAAGAGGCTCAGAATCAGAGGTTCTTGAACCGCCGCTCTTCTCCGGCACGGTAAAGGGTGCACTGGTGTAGTTGGGGTCATCCTGCGGCGTCACATAGGCAAGATATATCTGATTGGCATCGCCGCGGCCGCAGCGCTTTTCCCAGACGAGCTCCAGCTCCACCAGCTTTTTGAAAGCTGCCGTCACACGCTGCTCGCAGATTCGCAGCTCTTTGGCAAGAGCCTTACGGGGAAAGATCACAAAAACCTCGCCGCGCTCATTGACCCAGCCGTTCCGGCGCGAGAGCTGGAAGCGGTTCAAAAGAAAGGTGTATGTTACTTTTGCATCCAAACTCATCTCACAATAGCGCGGGTCTGAAAAAAGCCAACGAGGCATCTGCATGTGATAGATGCTTTGCACATCTGTTTGGACCATCAGCTGAAAGGATGGCCGTTCCTTCATTTTCGCTGCCCTCATCGCAGGTACCTCCTTATTGAGTGCGCGGACATAGTCCGCACGATGGTTTCTCTTTTGCGACGTAGGGAAAAGACGCAGGCCTCGAGAGTCAGTGCCTTTTCCCTTTCATAAAATATATCCAGCAAAACTTTCCCGCTAATTTCATGTAGGATATTAGCAAGAACGCGCATTTTCTATTGCAATAGCTTTCGTTGCCTTGCTATATGCCGCGGCCGGGCGGTATCCGGCTCGGGTCATCCAGTTCCTCTAAATCGGAATCATCTTCTCCAATGACGGCAGAGCGGGTCATTTCCACAAGTCCAATGTCCTCCGGCGAAGTCCCCTCCTTCATGTCTGAGAAATCGTAAATACACTGTTCACCCGATTTCTGTCGAGGCATCGTTACCGCATGTGGCTTGCGTGAGCAGGCTTTTTCTCTGTCAGGCACCTGCTTTTTCTCCGACGTGTTCTCCTGCGGCACAAAATGTACAGCCGCCTGAGAAGAGTGCCCTGCAGAAGTTTCGTGCGGAACACTCGCAGTTTTTTGAGGCGTACGTTTTTTATTTTCATCCTCCCGCCGTTTCCACTCCGGCACATAATCAAAAACGCTGCACTTTACAAGTTCCTTGTACGCCGGCAGCTCCTCCAGCATGATCTTGTAGAACTCGGCAGGCTTATAGTGGTTGAACATTACAATGCACTTAAACTTGTCCAGCCGTAAGAATTCATCGGGCTGGAGAAGATCTCGCTGAGTATTGCTGCGGGTCTGCGAGTATGGACGGGTCGTACTGTAAACGGGAGAGAAGAGCGGAGCTAAGGGAAACTGGTTGTTGGTGACGGAGATCGTGACCTTGCCGCACTTTTTAGCAAAGTATTCAGCGCTCGTCATATCGTTGCAACCCATGTAGAGGGTCATGTCAAAGGAACCAAGCTGATTTTCCCACTCCGTCCCCGGATACTTTTCTTTCCATTGAGAGAGGCTCTGTACGGCCACCTGAACAGACATATTGAAGCCGCGGATAGAGTTGAAAACATCGGAGATCCCCTCCATGTAGCCGATGTTGAGGTATTCCTCCAAACAGAAGTTTGTCAGCACCGGAAGACGCCCGCCGTGGAGACGCGCGTAGTTGGATAGCTGCGGAAAGGTCAGGGAGAAAAAGAGAGAGCTTAGAAAGCGGTAGGCGCTGTCCTGTGCCGAGATGATAACAAAGTAGGCACATGGCCGCTGTCCCGGAAGCAAAAGATCAACATCATGGTTGCGGGTGATCTTGTCCACCAGCGGGTTCTGAAAGACCGCAAGGCGATTGCCAAGGCCGATGATGATGTTGCCCCAGAGATTTTCCCGTGCCTTCAGAAAGAGACCGTGAGGACCTTTGGCCGGATGCTCAGGCGGGAGCTCCGCTAAGGTACGGTTGATCTCGTTGACGCTTTTATAGGCGAGGATCTTATAGACGTCGCCGAGGCTGCGCTGCTCCAAGGGGAGAAGATTGCCTCGATCATCCTTCTTGTTGCAGACATAGTGGATGAGTGCCATGAGCAGATTCAATTCCGCACGGCTCCAGAAGTCATCGGCTTCTTTGGGGCCGGATGTATTCTGAATGATGGTGTTGGCCACGGTGGTCACAAGGTCAGGATTGGTGTCCAGCCCTGCAAGGCAGTTCCAGCCATCCGAGTGCGCCATATCGAGGAAATTGACGGCTTTGACATAAAAGCCATTCTTTTCAAAGTATGGCGCTGTCATTTCAAAAAGTTCGCCCTTGGGATCCGTTACGATCACGGACTCGGGGTGCTGCCCGCCATCGCTGTTGCTGCGCTGTGCACAGCCCATGAGGAAAGGAATGATGAAGCCTCTCGACTTATAAGAGCCGGGGGCGCCGATGCAGAGGATGTTGTTGTTCTCGCCGGGCTTCATGCAGTGAGCGACATAGGTGGAATACTTCTCCGGATCGTCGGGACGCTCCTTGATGCGTCCAAGGAGCATCCCTGTGACATCCTGGGAGCTTCCCAGTTCCAAGTGCTCGGCAAGCTCCTTTTTTGTTGCAAAGCCGGAGGTACCGTGAGTACCATCAGGAAGAATATCAAAGCCGCGAGGGTCTCGTGTGAAGTGATAGCCAGAAAACCAGCTGTAACCTTTCTTGGTGATCAGGCATATCAGCAAAAGGATCACGGCAGTAACACCAAGGCCAAAGGGCGTAAGTACGACAAAGAGGTTTCGGAAAGGGTTCAGCACCCAGATACTCTCCACCTCCTCACCGGTGGTGTTGAATACGGACTCTCTGCCCAGCTTCAGCGAGTTGAGCAGCATCCCATAAAAATACCACCCCAAGGCTCCGAGTACGGCATAGAGCGGAACACGAGCTTTATTGCGTTCGTACCAGCGTCCCCATTTATTTGCGATGCGGTCCTCCAGCTTTTCCAGGAGTTTTGATAAGCGGGGCATCGACAACATCTCCTTTCTCGGTGAGAAACTGTGTGCGCGGTGGGACATAAAGGTTAGGCGCACGGCCAAGCAGTTCGGACAGTACGTTTTCTGTGACCTTGTAGACTGTGGCACAGCCGGGATCTGCATAGCGCTGCAGCAGCACCGCGCTGCCTTGACCTTCCAATGCGGCAAGGGCAATCGGCAGACAGCCATGCTGTTTTGCTGTTCTAACGGCAGTGTCGATCCGCCGCAGATCCATATCCGCGCCAACTACAAAGGGATGACCGTTGTAGAGTCCATCCCATGCGGCGATGTCCTCCGGCGGTGGCTGATAAGCTGAACGCAGCATAAGCCTCGTAAGTTTTACACGGTAGTCAGGTACGGTCATAATTTGAAGCTGCTGCGCACCGGTCTCATCGCAGGAAAGCAAATGAATCGGCGCATGAAGGCAGTGATACGCTTCACCGTATCGAATCAGTTTCTCGTTCCTTTTTTCATCTTGGGTTTTCAGTTCCTCGATGACACTTTCATAGCTCGATCCAGCGAAGAGAAATGCACGCTGGGTGTTCTTGCCAAAATTAGTGTGGTTATGGAATGCTGCCAGTTCATCATTCACCGCCATACGTCCGATTCCAGAACAAACATAATGAGCAGCATAGTAAATGCCGCCTAAACTGACAATAGCCGCAACTCTCGAACTCCCCCATGAATTACGTCCGCGAGTTCTTGTAATTGATGTAAGAAAAAGAGAGGGAATCTCTCGGGCCACATTTACCTCGGGTGCAAAAACATCAATGCCCGCCTGATAGGCAGACAGCATCAGTCGAGATAAGCGAATACGTCTTTCAATGGCGGTGCCGTGATAGGAAAGGCTCAGGCTTGGGATAGCTCCGTTGAAGATCATCTCAAGAAGCGCCCGCCCGCTGCCGGTAAGTGTCACCGTTCCGCTGCGCTCATGCAGTTTAATAAACCCTAATGCCATCAGATTTTCACGCTCCGCTTTTGTAGAAATACTGTTCAGATCTTGGGGCCTGATGTTTTGGCACCAGCAGAGCAAACGCAGCACATCAACGTCTCGAACGCTGAAGAGCACACCGGCAGCACCTCCTCCTTTATTCCTGCGAACGCCGAAACTGTCCTTGCGCCATATGCGGCGCAAGAACAATTTCGGCGTTCTTTGTCCGCCTCTATGCGGTGGCAATCTGTTACCCCCGCATAGTAGGCAGATAGGTGTATATTTTTGCTGCCTGCGCCTGATAAAATCGCAAGCAGTCTCAATGCTTTTCGCAGCTTTATCCCCCAACAGGCCGACGGCTTTGGAACACCCCCCGGGAAATGGCGGATTCGTGCAGGTATCGGTTGGGTGTCTCCCCCCGATTCACGCTTTTGCATTCAGCACCATTGTCCGGAATAGAAGTCTTGACTGGCATAATCACTGGAGTGTGCCGCAAAGAAGTCGTGAGCATCCTCCAGAGGAAGCAGCGTAATGTGGCAGCACTCACGTTCGAAGCATTCCGTAGAAAGGAGTGCTACGGCAAGGGTATGCTGATCATCATCCGGAATGAGCCGGCCCTTGATAGCATTGCTGATGGCTTTCCATCCCTTGTTGTCCTGATCATAAATGTGGCGTCCCTCTATGCCGGTATGCTCATCGATCACGAGCATGGCTCGAGAATAAAAAGGCAGCTTCTTCCCACACGTCTCGTATTCGTCCAGCAGACGACGAAGGGTATCGCTCAGCCAGTTGGGGGTCTGATACCGGCAGTGCGGCAGCAGCGTATGGAGCGTGATGTGGAGCCAGCCGTAGCCAAAGGACTCTACGCTCCCTGCAACATCCGCAGCGGGCAGCACCGGTTTATGGGCAAAACCGCCGACTCCTGGGGAATACCTCTCACAGAGCTGGCGCAGTTCCAGCGTAGAGCGCTCGAAGTGCTCCATGGTCTGTTCCAGCGTTTTTTGCAGCTTGTTGGGGTTCATCTGTGCACCATCGGTCAGCGCTACCAATGAACCGGTCACACTGAACGCGTTTCCCACGAGTTCTTGAATGCGGATCAGGTCTCGCTTCATGTCATTCATCCCCATACTCCGATCTGCCCCTGCGCAGGTCAGTGGGCGATGTGGTGATCGCTTCATACTCCTTAGGAGTTGTGTGAAAGGCCACCGGCACGTGGTTATAGCCAATGCAAAGCAGTCCTTCACCGCGCCGAAAACGGGTAATTTGACGCACCTCGTCTTCGGACAAGTTCAACTTATCCTGAATGAGCCTTGCTTCCTGTTCTTCCATTTGCATAACGAGTTTGATACGGCTGGCATCCAGAATACCTTTACCGTAGCTGCCGCCATCCAAGCCGAAAAGGTCCTGCATTCCCTGCGTGCTCGTGACGGCAATCCCGCCAAGGCCGCGAATCGTCTTCACCATTTCCAAAACGAAACCGGCAGCCTGTGGATTGGCTGTAGCACCCACAAGGCTCCACAGCTCGTCCGCCAGCAGAGCGGAGAGATCGCTCTCACAGCTCATGATAAGGTCATAGGCAATGCTGGTCGCCCAAAAGGTGCCGTCAGCGATCATGTCATCCGGCATTCCCGAGAGGTCAAGAACAATGTACTTGTTATCAAGATCAATACTGTTTCGGCTTGCCATAAGAATAGCACGACGGCACAGTTCCTGGCAGACATAGAGCAGATCGAGCGTTGGCTTACTGCTAACAACTTCAAGAACCCTGTATGGAGCATAGTCAGGGAACATAGCAACAAGATTGAGTACTTGGCGTCCCTCAAAACTAAGGCCAGATAGCCTATAGGATAGAATCTCATCCATACTGTGTGGCAAAACTTTAGGTTGACCATTTTCCATGATGCTACCGATGAGTTGTGTGAGCAGAAACGCATTCCCTTGCGTATCGTGATAGATGCGGTCCTTGTCCTGCAAAACGATACCGCGGGCACCACACAACTCAATAAACTGCATCGTTTCTTCATAGGTAAACGCTGCAAGGGAAAGGAGGGAGCAAAGCTCATCCTCTTCGACGTTACGTAAAAATCTTTCCACTTCTTTTCCACAAGGCTGACGGCAGGTAGCTGCAAAGACAAACTTCTCAGGTCCAATCTTGTGCAGCGCTTGATCAAGCAGTGCAAGGCTCATGCTGTCTATCCACTGGATATCTTCCACCACAAGCAGAAGCGGTTTCTTTTTCGAAGCGAGTGTCAGTACGGTAAGCACGCTGTCAAACCCCATTACACTATCGACAAGTAGATGTGCTTTCTTTCTCACATCCGCACTGCCAAATTCCCCGATCATAGGGAACAGCGCACTGACGGCCTGCATATATGCATTAGGAATGGGAATGCTCTCTTTCTCTATAAAATTAGAGAGGGAGAGCATAATAGTCTGCCACGGATAAAGGTATTCATCCTGCTTGGATTTGAAGCAGGATGTAGTAATAATCTCATAGCTTGATACTTCACCATGCGAAAGAAAGTATGACAAAAGATGGGTTTTGCCGACTCCCGCTTCTCCAAGAATTACGAAAGACCGTGCATGCTTTGATGTATGCATACGTGAAAACAAATGGAGCAAATACTGTAGCTGATTCTGCCGCCCAACAAGAAAGTCATCGCTAATTTCGCCATTTTCCGATTGCTCATTCCACTCTTTCATAATGGAATAGTACAATTCTGAAGTATCCTTGAGTGGCGCAATACCAAGCGTATCAGCCATAGCCTTGTGCAGGCCGCGGTAGATCAACGCCGCCCGGTTGTAATCCTTCTGTGCGCGATAGAACCGCATCAGAGAAATGGAAACCGTTTCGCACAGAGGTTCTTCCTGCAAATATTTTCGCCAGAGGGCCTCGGCCTCGCCGTCTTTTCCTTCAGAAAGGCAGAATTCGGCCCGCTTGTCAAGCTGCTGCAAATAGGCCTCTCGCAAGGAAGTACGCGTCCGCTCCAACCATTCCTCATATTCATAGCAGTTCGGAACGCTAAACCCTTTCAGAAACTCTCCCTGATAAGCCTCGACATCCACAGCTTTGAGAAATTCATCGACATCAATGTAAAATCCAAGTTCTGGATTAAGTTGAATTGCGCTACGCCCTGCGGGAACCACAAGCTCAATCGGTACAACCTTTTTTAGATGATAGAGATTATCGCGCAAGTGTCGGCGGGCAAGCTCATTGTCTTCCCCTCCCCAGAGGAGGCCTGTCAGCTCATCTCTTGTTGCCTTTTTATGCACCAGCAGATAAAAAAGAAGTCCCTGCGCCTTTTTTAAGCAAATTCTTATGGGCGTGCCATTGCACTCAATATGCGCGTAACCGAGCAGAAGCGCTTTGATAATTGTGTCTTCCATCACACTATCCCCTCAAAAAAGTAGTCTGATTTAATATACAACATTATCGTCACGTTTCCGTCACTTGTCAAACATCCAAGTGACGGAAATCTATAGCTTATAAAAAGTCGCAGATGGCTCTCTGACAAAATGTGTTAGAAAAGTGTTAGAAAGCCTTATTTTGCGCCTTCCGATTACCGCCAGCAGGCTAGAAGAAAGTCCTGAAATCGTAAGATTTCAGGACTTTCTGGTTGCGGAGGCATGACTCGAACCTACGTCCTCCGGGTTATGAGGGCGATACAGCCATTTTTAGAGCGTATAAACGCTTGAAATACGTACATTTATAATCTCGTTTTGTTTTGATTGGATTGCCGTAAAGGCTTGTCCCAAGGTTCTCATAGCTTCAACGTCTGGTGGAGAAACATTACCAAGAAGAAATTGTCTGCAAACCTGTACAGCAACAGAGAAATTCGCCTTGCAAGGGTGTTTTGTTTTGAATTTCTGAATGACTACGTGTGAGGTAATCAATTCAGAGAAGTTGTACATGATAAGCCTGGCATAAATCTCCTGCGTAATGTTCCCTCTTTTTCGGCTTCTTTTAGTTTTCGGCCTTGGTCTCGCAGTACAGGCAGCGGTAGGTGCGCGTGCTCTCTTCGGTCAGTGTGAAGACCTGCGGCAGCTCCTGCTCAACGGAGGTGATGCAGCGGGGATTCTTGCAGCGGATGACGTTGGTGATGCGCTCGGGCAGCTTGAGCTGGCGCTTTTCGGTGCGCTTGCCGTCCTTGATGATGTTGACGGTGATGCCGGGGTCGACATAGCCGATGACATCCCAGTCAAGGTCGAGCACCTGGTCGATCTTGATGATGTCCTTGCGGCCGAGTTTGCCGCTCGAAACGTTCTTGAGCAGCGCGACGGAGCAGTCGAGCTTGTCAAGGCCGAGGATGTTGTAGAGCTCCATCGCCTTGCCGGCGGAGATGTGGTCGATAACGATACCGTTGGAAATAGCGTCGATGATCATGTGTAAGTCCCTCCCTTATTCAATACCAAGCAGCTTGAGGATGAGCGCCATGCGGATGAAGCGGCCGTTGCGGACCTGCTTGAAGTAGCAGGCGCGGGGATCGTCGTCCACGGCGACGGAGATCTCGTTCACGCGCGGCAGCGGGTGCAGGATGCAGAGATCCTTCTTGGCGTTGCGCAGCTTCTCCGGGGTGAGGATGTAGCTGTCCTTCAGACGGAGGTAGTCTTCCTCGTTGAAGAAGCGCTCGCGCTGAACGCGGGTCATGTAGAGAATGTCGAGCTGGGGCATGACGGACTCGAGATCGGTCGTCTGCTCGTAGGGGATGTTATTCTTCTTGAGCGACTCGGCCTTCACGTAGCTGGGGAGCTTGAGCTCCTCGGGGGAGATGAGAACGATCTTGATGCCGGTGTAGCGGCTCAGGGCGCTGATGAGGGAGTGAACTGTACGGCCGAACTTGAGGTCGCCGCAGAAGCCGACGGTCAGGTCGTTGAAGCGGCCCTTTTCACGGTTGATGGTGAGCAGGTCAGTCAGCGTCTGAGTGGGGTGGTTGTGGCCGCCGTCGCCCGCGTTGATGACGGGAACCTCAGAGTGCATGGAAGCGACCAGGGGCGCGCCTTCCTTCGGGTGGCGCATGGCGATGATGTCGGAATAGCAGCTCACGGTGCGCACCGTGTCGGAAACGCTCTCGCCCTTGGCGGCGGAAGAGCTGCTTGCGGACGAGAAGCCCAGCACCTTGCCGCCGAGACCGAGCATCGCAGACTCAAAGCTCAGGCGCGTGCGGGTAGAGGGCTCAAAGAAGAGCGTTGCGAGGATCTTGCCGTCGCACTTGTGTGCGTAGGCCTCGGGGTTGGCGATGATGTCATTGGCCGTGGCGACCATTTCGTCGATCTCCTGGGTGCTCAGCTGTAAAATGTCGATCAAATGCTCCATGTTAGTTTTTTCCTCCGATCCAAGATTCGTCCGATGGGTTGTTGCGGAACTGAATGAGACGCGCAACATCGTTGGGGTGGATATAATTTTGTTTCGCCGCTACGTCGGCGATGACGTCAAAGTTGGTCAGGCTGTGGTTCTTCACGTTCGCGGCGGCAAGGCGGTCAAGCCCCTTCTGCATGCCGTAGGTGAAGATGCTCGCAACGCCGAGCACCTCCGCGCCCGCTTCGCGCAGGACGCTCACAACGTCCAGAACGCTGCCGCCGGTGGAGATCAGATCTTCAATGACGACGACCTTCTGACCCGGCTCGAGGCAACCCTCGATCTGATTCTGGCGGCCGTGATCCTTGCCGGACGAGCGCACATAGCCCATGGGCAGCCCCATCATGTGGCCGACGATGGCAGCGTGGGCGATGCCCGCCGTGCTCGTGCCCATCAGTACCTCCACATCGGGATAGTCGGCGCGAATAATCTTGCACAGCGCACTTTCCACCTGCGTGCGCACCTCAGGTGCGGTCAGGATCAGGCGGTTGTCGCAGTAGACGGGACTCTTGATGCCGCTGGCCCAGGTGAAGGGCTCGTTCGGACGGAAGAATACCGCACGGATGGAGAGCAATCCCTCCGCAATGCTGCGTTCCAAATGCTCCATTTCTATCTCTTCTCCTTTCAAAATGTCAGTTTGTTGACAAAATTAGCGTTTCCAATGCCTCCGGGGTTTCGGCGATCTGGTCGGCGCCGGCGGCGGTGAGCTCTTCGCGGCTGCCGTAGCCGTAGAGCACGCCGATCACGTCGAGTCCCGCAAGATGCGCGCCGATGACGTCATGCTCGCGGTCGCCGACCATCACAGCGCGGGAAAGATCGTCGCAGCCAGCCGCTTTAAGCGCGGCTTTGACGACATTTACCTTTTTGCCCGCTTCCTTGTCGCCCTCGGGCGCGCCGCAGATGGCGTCGAAGTAGGGTGCGAGGCCGAAATGCTCCAGAATGCGCTCGGCCATGGTGTCGAGTTTCGACGTGGCGACGAAAAGACGCTTGCCCTCGCTCTTGAGATGCGCAAGCAGCGCGGGGATGCCGGGGTAGGGGGCGTTGTCGAGCCAGCCGTCCTGCTGATAGTATTCGCGGAATTTCGCGACCGCGGCGTCGACATTCTCTGCGCTCACGAAGCGCGCGAAGGTCTCGCTGAGCGGCGGGCCGACGAAGAACGACAGCTCGCGCCAGTCGCGCTCGATGCCAAACGCGCGCAGGGCATACTGTCCGGCCTTCATGATGCCGGGGCCGGAGTCGGTCAGCGTGCCGTCCAAATCAAATAAGATGATGTTGCGGCGCATTGCTTAGCCCACAAACTCGCTGACACAGCGGCGATAGGCGGCGACGGGATCCTCCGCCTGCGTGATGGGGCGGCCAACGACGATGTAGTCCGAGCCGATCTCGCGTGCCTTTGCGGGCGTAGTGATGCGCACCTGATCGTCCGCCTTTGCATCGGCAAAGCGGATGCCGGGGGTGACGGTGAGGAAGTCCTTCGTGCAGGTCTCGTGGATGCGGCCGGCTTCAAGCGGGGAGCAGACCACGCCGTCGAGCCCGGCGAGTCTTGCATTTTTGGCGTAGTCGATGACCACTTCCTCAAGGGGGCGGTGGATGCCGATCTCTTCCTCCATGCTCTGCTGGCTGGTGGAGGTGAGCTGCGTGACGGCGATGAGCATCGGACGCGTGCCGTCCGCGCGGGTGAGACCCTCAAGCGCGGCGCTCATCATGGCGCGCGTACCCGCGGCGTGGAGGTTGACCATGTCCACATCGAGGGAGGAGAGCGCGGCCATCGCTTTTTTCACGGTGTTGGGGATGTCGTGCAGCTTGAGATCGAGGAATATCTTATGGCCGCGCGCCTTGATCTCGCGCACGATGGACGGGCCTTCAGCGTAGAAGAGCTCCATGCCGATCTTCACAAAGGGCTTTTCGCCGGTGAAGCGGTCAAGAAATGCGAGGGTCTTTTCCTTGCTGTCAAAATCCAGTGCGATGATAACGTCCTTACCCATGGTGGGCACCTCCTATGATGTCGTTCAAATCGTTGATGTTGTATTTCTGCATGACGCGGGGCAGATCCTCGACGATGCGGCGGCAGGCGAAGGGGTCGACAAGGTTGGCAGCGCCGACCTCAACAGCCGTTGCGCCGGCGAGCATCAGTTCGATGACGTCCTCGGCGCTCATCACGCCGCCGAGACCGACGATGGGAATGCGCACCGCTTCGTACACCTGCCAGACCATGCGCACCGCAAGCGGGAAGAGTGCGGGGCCGGACATGCCGCCCGTGCTGTTGGCAAGAAGCGGCTTTCTCGTTTTGAGATCGAGCCGCATGCCCATCACGGTGTTGATGAGGCTGATGCCGTCCGCGCCTGCGTCCTCGCAGGCCTTGGCAATGTCCGCAATGCTTGTGACGTTGGGCGAGAGCTTGACGATGATGGGTTTTTTGACCGCGTCCTTCACCGCGCGCGTGACCGCTGCGGCAGCCTTCGGGTCAGTGCCGAAGCTCATGCCGCCGCCGTGGACGTTGGGGCAGGAGATGTTCACCTCGAGCCAGCCAACCTGCGGACAGGTGTCGAGCTTCTGGCAGACCTCGACGTATTCATCGAGCGAAAAGCCGCTGACATTTGCCATGACGGGCTTGCGGAAAACGCGCGCGAGCTTGGGAAGCTCCTCGGTGATAACCGCGTCCACACCGGGGTTCTGAAGACCCACGGCGTTAAGCACACCGCTTTGCATCTCAGCGATGCGCGGCTGGGGATTGCCAAGGCGCGCATCGCGCGTCGTTCCCTTAAAGGAGAACGTGCCGAGGCAATTGATATCGTAGAGTTCTGCGAACTCGTGGCCGTAGCCGAAGGTACCGCTCGCGGGAATAACGGGGTTATCGAGCGGAAGAGAGCAGAGCGTGACGTTTGTTTTTACCATTTGATCTCATCCCTCCTGAATACGGGGCCTTCGCGGCAGACGCGCTTGGGGCCGTTCACCGTGTCGATCGTGCAGCCCATGCACGCGCCGAAGCCGCAGCCCATGCGCGCTTCCAGACTGATCTGACCGGGCTTGTCCGTCTTTGCGCAGAGCGCCTTGAGCATCGGCATCGGCCCGCAGGCGCAGATGGTGTCGAACCGCTCGGGCAGCGCGTCGATCACAAAGCCGCGCGTACCGCGGCTACCGTCCGCCGTTGCGATGACAGTCTGCACGCCGAGCGCCTTGAATTCATTTTCGTAAAAAACATCCTCCGCAGTGTTGAAACCCAGAACGGCGACGGGCGTTTTGCCCGCGGCAAGAAGGCGCTTTGAAAGGCCGAAGAGCGGCGCGACACCGATGCCACCGCCCGCAAGGAGCGTCGTTTCGCCGCGGGTGGCAACGTCAAAGCCGTTGCCGAGACCCGAGAGCGCATCGAGCGCCTGCCCCGGCGTGCAGCGGGAGAGCCAGTCCGTTCCGCCGCCGACGACTTTATAAAGGAGCGTGATGCTCTTTTCGTCCCAGTCGCAGATGGAGATGGGCCTGCGCAGGAAGAAACCGGGCAGGCGAAGGTCGAGGAACTGACCCGGCGCGGTGATGGCCGAGGTGTCGCCCTCGAGCCTCAAGCGGTAGACGCCCGAGGCAATGAGGGCGTTCTCCGCGATGGTGTAAGTTACTTCGATCAAAGCATATCCTCCTTCCAGACGATCTCGCCGCCGATCATCGTCAGCTTGCACGCACCGGTGAGGCACGTGCCGGCGAAGGGCGTTGCGCGTCCCATGGTCAAAAATGTTTCGGGGTCGACGGTATAAGTTCCGTTGAGGTCAAATACGGTCAGGTCGGCGGGCTGGCCGACAGCGATCTCTGTGCCGCAGCCAAAGCGGCGCATCGGAGAGGTGTGCATCAGCTCGACGAGCTTTTCCAGCGGCAGAATGCCCTTTTTTACAAGATGGGTGTAGCTTGCGGCAAAGGACGTTTCCAGACCGACGACGCCCATGGCGCTCTTTTCAAGGCCCTTGGACTTTTCTTCGTGGCTGTGGGGCGCATGGTCGGTGACGAGCATGTCGATCGTACCATCCAGAAGACCCTCGATGAGCGCATCCTGATCGGCCTGATCGCGCAGAGGGGGATTCATCTTGAAGCGTCCGTCCTCCTGCAGATCGTCCTGCGTGAAGGCGAGGTAGTGCGGCGCTGTTTCGCACGTCACGTTCACGCCGCGGCGCTTGGCCGCGCGGATGACCTCGACGCTTTTCTTGGTCGAAACGTGGCAGACGTGGTAGGCGCAGCCCGTTTCCCCGGCAAGCTTCACGTCGCGCGCGATCTGCCCCCATTCGCTCTCAGAGCAGATGCCGCGGTGCCCGTGGGCGCGGGCATACGCACCGTCGTGGATGTAGCCGTCGCGGAGCAGGGAATTGTCCTCGCAGTGCGCGGCAAGGATCTTGCCGAGGCGGCGGCACTCGGCCATCGCCTGGCGCATTATGCTCTCGGACTGCACGCCGCGTCCGTCGTCGGAAAAGGCGATGACGTTTTGCGCCATGCCCGCAAGGTCTGCGAGCTGCTCGCCCTTTTCGCCGACCGTGATCGCCCCGTAGGGATGCACATGGACGAGGGCGTCCTTCTCGATGAGCGCGCGCTGGAGATTCAGCGCGTCGACACAGTCGGGGACGGGGTTCAGGTTCGGCATGTCGGCAACGTGGGCAAAGCCGCCGTGCGCGGCAGCCAGTGTGCCGGTGCGGATGGTCTCCTTATAAGAAAATCCCGGCTCACGAAGATGAACATGAACATCAACGAAACCGGGAAACAAAACCATATTAGAAATATCAATAACAATAGTATCATTGGAAGGGGAAACACCATCACCAATAGAAACGATCTTTCCGTCCGAAAGAAACACGTCCGCCAAATGAAACACGCCCTGCGAGAAAAACTTTGCATTCTTCAGAAGATAGCGCACTTTCATTTCCTCCTTGTGTTGTTTTCGGTGCATTATACGGGATAATCTGACGAATGTCAAGAGCAAAAGCTTCGGGAAAACGATATCGTCAGCGGCAGAAATAACAGCACAAGCGTAGCCACAATCAAAAAGCTTTGCGATGGATATTGCCACATGCGTTACAAGAATGCTTGGACGATACACTGGTGGAATGAGATCTGCTCTTTTTGGCATTCGGACCTTTCTGCGATTTTTATATGAGACCGGGATCACTGCGTATAATTTTTGTAAAGCACTTCCGGAATTTGTTTGCCCTCGGAAGAACTTTCGTGAAGGATTTTCCGATGATGAATTGGAACGTCTACTTTCTCAGCCAGATATCACATCTGCGGTCGGGAAAAGAGACTACGCTATGATGGTTTTGGCAGTGCAAAGCGGCTTGCGGTCTTGCGACATCATACGGCTCACATTTGACTGCATCAATTGGAGAACGAGGGAAATTCGTGTTGTTCAGCACAAAACAGGACAACCAATCGTAATTCCTCTTGAACCGGAAACAGGCAACGCTATAGCAGATTACTTGTTAAATGGGCGCCCCAAGAGTTCACTACCGCAAATTTTCCTCTGTCACGTTGGCGCTGTCCGTGCTTTGAAAAGTCGAACCGGAAGTGCAATTGTCTCCAAATACATGAAGGGCGCAGGAATTCATTCCGGGTATCGCGGATTTCACAGTTTCCGGCGCACCTTCGCTATAAATCTGCTCCAGAACGAAGTGCCAATTGAGTTGATCCAACAGATGCTGGGCCAAACTCATATTGATTCAGCAAAGCCGTACCTGTCCATTGACGAACAGGGACTGAAGCGATGTGCATTGCCCCTGCTCTCTCATGGAAAGGAGGTAGGGAACTAAAATGATGTACACCTTTAAGAGTTGTTTTGCATCTCAGATTGAGGATTTCATTGCTCAGAAAAACGCTCTGGGGTTTGGTTATCTGGAATCCTCCCGTCTCCTGCGAGACTTTGACCGCTTTTGCCTGACGCATTTCCCGGAAGAAAATACACTGACCAAGGAGCTTTGCTTAGCTTGGGCCACGAAAAAGGATACCGAAGGCAACAATACCTTCCGCAACCGTATGATGCCGGTGCGCGAGTTTGCCAGATACTTAAACCGCAACGGCGAAGCTGCTTACATTCTGCCGCCAGACATTGCCAGGAAAGATGCGCCGTATGCCCCGTACATCTACACCGAGGCCGAAATTTTGGCGATTTGGAACATCCTTGACCACTTAACACCGCGCGTGAGCTTTCCAGTACGGCATTTTGTGATTCCTGCCATGGTGAAACTGCTGTATTGCTGCGGCTTGCGTCCGGCAGAGGTCAGGCGGTTGCGCGTTAGAGACGTAGATCTGGACAAAGGGCGGCTGAATATTATGGAGAGCAAGCAGCACAGAAGCCGTATTGTTATGATGGCGGATGATGTGACGAAGATGCTCTCAGATTGCAATGCCGTTGTGACTTCCGCTATGCCGGAACGCGAGCCGTTCTTTCCCAACTCTGAGGGCGGTTTTTACGGGAAGAGAGGGCTGGAGAAGACTTTCCGCCTGGTTTTGAAGAAAGCTGGTGTTACGGGAACCGGCCGACGTTCCCCGCGTCTTTATGACTTTCGTCATACTTTTGCCACCCACAGGCTGTACCACTGGATGAACGAGGGCAAAGATCTGAACGTTATGATTCCCTATCTGAGCGCGTACATGGGCCATGCGCAACTCTCGGACACCTATTACTACATTCATTTAGTTCCTGGCTTGTTGGAGGAAATGTCCGGGTTCACGTTTTCTTCTGCCGAGGCATTCTTGCCGGAGGTAGGAAACGATGAGTGATTTCTTTGATGCAATCCGGCGTTTTCTGCTGGACTATCTGCCCAAGCAGCGCTGCCTTAGTAAAAATACGATTCTCTCCTACAGACAGACACTCAATATTTTCGTGGCTTATATGAGGGATGAGATAGGGATTGGAGCTGCTGAGCTGACCTTCTCCCGTGTTGACCGGGACGTCATTCTTAACTTCCTAACCTGGCTGGAAAAGGCGCGGGGATGTAGTGTCTCTACCCGCAACCAGCGTTTAATGGCATTGCGGTCTTTCCTGGACTTCGCTGGACAAATCGATTGTACGCAGACGTTATTGTATCTTTCTGCCTGCAATATTCCCTCCAAGGAGGCTCACGGGCGAATCGTTGAATTCCTGACCGAACCGGCGTTGACCGCGCTGCTTCAACAGCCCAATCCTTCCAGGCAGAAAGACCAGCGGAATCTTGTATTCATGATCCTCATGTATGATACCGCTGCCCGATGCAGTGAGCTTCTCGATATGAAGGTCTGTGACCTGCGTCTTGACGCAAAACATCCAATTGCGTACTTGCATGGTAAGGGACGAAAAACCCGTACAGTGCCGTTGCTGAACAGAACAGTCCAACACTGCAAACAGTATCTGAACAAATTCCATCCCAACAAGGATGACTACAGTGAGGCACCGTTGTTCTATACCGTGATCCATGGGAGGCAGCAAAAGATGTCTCCCGATACGGTAGCAGCATTCTTTGCGAAGTATGGGAGCATGGCAAAGGCGGTTTGTCAGGAAGTTCCTGAACATATCCATCCGCACATGATGCGGCACACACGGGCGATGCACTTATACCAATCCGGGATGCCCATGGTACTTCTTTCCCAATATCTTGGCCATGCACAGGTTGAGACAACAATGATCTATGCTTATGCGGATACCGAGATGAAACGTGCCGCAATTCAGAAAGCTGATGCTGTCCGCGGAACCAAGCCCGTACCGGATGAGATTTGGGCTGATAACGAGGAAATGATTTTGAAGTTATCTGGTCTTCTCTAATCCTATTGTTCTATATATGCCGATTATGTTATTCCGAAGTTTTTGCTGGTAACGCCTTGTACTACAGGGTTTGCAGCGATTACTTCGGAATAACTATTTTCTCGGCATAATCTTGATTATCCCGAATTCGGAATAACCAGAATTATGCCGAGGAAATAGTTATTCCGAAGTCATTGCATAGAGTCTTGTAAAACAAGGATTCTCCGCAAAAACTTCGGAATAACAAAGCGGGCCTCATTTTATATAATGTGGACATGCAGACAACCGTCTGACACCACAAAATATAAGGAGGGCCTATGGAACTGATTGAATTAGACGCAACTGCACAGCGTGCCCTGGAGTTGTTAACCAATGCGGGGATGAGTGATGGAAGCATATACGACTATACTCATACAGGCTTTGGCAGCATACTTCGACATTTTCACACAAAAGGCATACTATATGCTACAGCAGAAATGCTCGATAATTTTTTGCTGGAGCAACGCGTGCTTTTGGACCAAGGAGATATCTCACAATGGAAATGGGGTCTTGTCCGCAGGAGTTGTGAGCTTCTGAAACAATGTGCTGCAATGAATTCTATTGATTTGCCTGACCTTCAGCCATGGGACCCTGTATGGAATCGTCCAAAGCAAATCATCCAACACGACGCACCGACGGCGAAACAGTTTGCCGAATCGGAAAATATTTATGTGCTTGTCTGGATGGTCAACAAGCGTATGGAACAACTTGGCCTTTCGGAAAATACGGTTCGCCATTACACGGAAGAGGGATTAGCCGTCATTTTGAAAAAGCACTATGATTCTGGTACAGAAAGTTACTCAGACAAACTTATATCCCAGCTTATAGAGGAGCGAAGACTGCAATATGAGCAAGGGGAGGTTGGCAGAACTACTTATCAGAATTTGCGCAAAGCGGCGGCGATGCTCCAGGAGTTCCGCCTGACAGGGAAAATCACGCTGGAAAGGATTCCTAATTGGGGACGGCGCGAAGTTATTCCTCAGCACAAAGCGATTCTGGATAAATTCAGTGCGCATGTCACAACGCAGAGCAACTGGGCTGAAAATTCCGTCAGCACAGTTACAAGTGTAGCCCATGTATTTTTGCTTGAATTAGAGGATCATGGAGTAGCCTCTGTTGAAACTGTTGCAAGGATGGATATTGTCGCATGCGTTACAAGAATGCTTGGACGATACACTGGTGGAATGAGATCTGCTCTTTT
>ERZ773195.155-NODE-155-length-69005-cov-37.454735_pt1 | contig 69005 bp, 74 predicted proteins | sample MGYA00580530_ERZ773195 | MGnify/ENA primary metagenome ERZ773195 (study PRJEB29015, sample SAMEA2737751) | human gut metagenome | biome: human gut; feature: human-associated habitat; material: faeces | place: China | collected 2012 ...
TTCATCAATTCTTTGTGGAAAAAGAACGGTTTGGTTGGGAATGTAAGGACGAAAATGTAACTTTGCCATAACGAAAAACTTTATGCCTAAAGATACGAAAACTTTGGGTAATAACAAAGCCCGGGCTTGAGAAAGTCTGGGCTTTGCGCATAAAAAAAGGCTGTGTCAGCGTTTTGACACAACCTCATTTGTTTTTAGGTACGGACTTTATGGATTTATCCGTGTCTATTTAGTCCGTACCTGATTTATGTCAAACCTGAATTTATTTACAATTCGATGATCAGGGATTCACGCGCTTCCATCTTCAACTCTTTTTCAAAGAGAATTGTTTTGCCGCTTAGAATATCTTTTCCTTGTTTCTTGTCTTTCAAAATTTCTTTGTAGAATTTTAAAGGAACGGTGGTTTCTGAATCTGTACCGTTCAGCATTACGAAAACAATTTTGCCCTCATACTGACGGGCATAGGCATATACGCCGTTTTGTACCATAAACTGAGTCATACTGCCTTTGGCAATCACATCGTTTCCTTTACGCCAATTCAGTATTGTTTTGTAGAAATTGTAGCAATCGTTTTGAATTTTGCTGCGGCCTTCGGCTGTCAGTGCGGTTTCTTTATCGTCTGCCCAGCCGCCGGGGAAGTCTTTACGAACATAACCGTCGCTCTTGCTCTTTATGCCGTTCATCATAATCTCCGTTCCGTAGTATAATTGCGGAATGCGTCGGGTGGTGAGTAACAGGGTAGAGGCTTGTTTCAGCATCGGAAGGTTTTCGCCTTCACCCAAAAAGCGGTCGGTGTCGTGATTCTCGATGAAAGCGAGTACCGATTCCGGATTCGGATAAAGAAAATCATATACGAAACTGTTATACACTCGGTCTAATCCTTTAAACCAAGTTTCTGTTTCCTCCGTTTTGGCAATGTTGATTTTATCATAGAAACTGAAATCCATTACCGTCTTCAGATTGCTGTTTTTAGGAGCGGACAGTTTGGAGTCCTTTTGCCACCATGCGGTATATGCCGGTTCGGTTACCCATGTTTCGCCTACGGTGTTATAGTTAGGGTATTCTTCATTCAACTCTTTCATCCAATTGCTCATGGCATCATAGTCGGCATAGGGGTAAGTATCCATACGGATACCGTCTATGTCGGCATATTCAATCCACCAGAAACTGTTCTGAACGAGATAACGGTATACATGCGGATTCTTTTGGTTGAGGTCGGGCATGGCGGTTACGAACCAACCGTCATTCATCTGGCTGAAATCGTATTTCGAAGCATAAGGGTCTACGTGGGGAGTCAGTTTGAAGGATGTCTGCACAAAGTTATTTTCATGGTCGGGGTTGTTGAACCAATCTTTGCAAGGCATGTCTTTTATCCATATATGCTCTACACCGCAGTGGTTGAAAATCATATCCATTACGATTTTAATGCCGCGTGTATGAGATTTTTCGATGAGCTGCTTATACTCTTCATTGGTGCCGAAGCGGGGATCTACTTTATAATAATCGGTGGTGGCATAGCCGTGGTAGGAACCGCCGGTCATGTTGTTTTCCAATACCGGAGTAAACCACAAGGCAGTTACGCCCAAATCGGAAAAGTAATCAAGGTGCTGTTCGATACCTGCGAGGTCGCCGCCATGACGAGCATTTGGGTCGTTGCGGTCTACCTTATATTCTGCCATGCCTGCTATTTGGTCGTTGTCCGGGTTGCCGTTGGCAAAACGGTCGGGCATTAACAGATAGAGTGCGTCGGATGCATCGAAACCTTTGTGCTCGCAGCCTTTTTTGGCACGTTCTTTTAGCTCATATTCTTTGACGAACTTTTTCTTGCCTTGCGTGAAGGTGAGTGGCATTTTACCGGGTTTCACGTTTTTATCCAGTCTGAGGTAGACCAGCAGGTAATTATTGCTTTCCAATTTGACTGTGCTGCTCAGCGAGACGCCGGGATAGTTGACAGATACCGTTGCATTGCCGATGCCTTCACCATATACCATTAGCTGAAGTTCGGGGTTTTGCATACCAGTGTACCAAAATGGTGGATCGATTTTGTTTACGTTCATGGCTGCGTACGTACTGAGGGAAAGTAGGAGTGTTCCTAAAATGAAGAATACTTTTTTCATGATATTAGCTTTTCGTTATTTTCTCCGCTAAATTAAAAAAAATAGCGGAGAAGGCTGTTACCTCTCCGCTATTATCCTTTATGCAGGTTATGCAAACGTTTTCACTGCTTACATCAGGAATCCCAACAGAATACCGGCAGCTACTGCTGAGCCGATAACGCCCGCTACGTTCGGACCCATGGCATGCATCAACAGGTAGTTGGTTGGATCATATTCCAAACCTACTACTTGAGAGATACGTGCGGAGTCAGGCACTGCAGATACGCCTGCATTACCAATCAGCGGATTAATCTTGTTGCCTTTCTTCAGGAAGATATTGAATATCTTCACGAAGATTACACCGGAAGCGGTTGCGATAATGAATGAGAATGCACCCAGACCAAAAATCCACAATGAGTCTGTAGTCAGGAATTCGGATGCTTGTGTGGAAGCACCTACAGTCAGACCAAGCAGAATTGTGATGGTATCAATCAGCGGACCGCTGGCTGTGTTAGCCAGACGGCGGGTTACACCACTCTCTTTTAGTAAGTTACCGAAAAATAGCATACCTAACAAAGGCAAACCGGACGGAACAAGGAAACAGGTAAGTAACAGACCGATAATCGGGAACATTACTTTTTCCGTATGAGAAACTGCACGTGGCGGTTTCATGCGGATAAGGCGCTCGTTCTTGCTGGTCAGCAGACGCATGATAGGCGGTTGGATTACCGGTACTAATGCCATATAGGAATAGGCGGACACGGCAATTGCACCCATCAGGTTGGGAGCCAGTTTGGACGAAAGGAAAATGGCTGTCGGACCATCGGCACCACCGATGATACCGATAGCACCAGCTTGCATCGGATCGAATCCGATAGCCAAAGCAGTCATATATGCACCGAAAATACCGAATTGTGCGGCAGCACCGACTAGCATCAGCTTCGGGTTAGAGATTAGAGCGGAGAAATCCGTCATAGCTCCGATACCCAGGAAAATAAGTGGCGGATACCAACCGGAAGTTACCCCTTGATACAGAATGTTAAGTACAGACCCTTCCTCATAGATACCGACTTTTAATCCGGCTTCCATATTGAAAGGGATATTACCGATCAGCATACCGAAACCGATAGGAATCAGCAACATCGGCTCAAATTCCTTGGCAACAGCCAAGTATATGAAGAATAAACCTACCAGAATCATTACCAGATGTCCGCCTGTTGCATTGGCAAAACCTGTATAAGTCCAGAAGTCTGCAAGGTTATTTCCTAAAAATGTGATAAATTCTCCCATATTATTCAATAATTACAAGGTCAGTACCTTCGAGTACGGATTCTCCTTTACTAACATTAATAGCGGTAATTTTACCGTCTTTGTCGGCATTGATATTGTTCTCCATTTTCATGGCCTCCAGGATAATGATAACCTGGCCTTTCTTCACGGTATCACCCACATTGACTTTGATGTCAAGGATAACACCTGGCAGCGGAGATTTTACACCTGACTTGCCGGTTGAAGCAGCAGCCGGTTTTACAACTGGAGCAGTCGGGGCAGCTGGGGCTGCACTAACAGGGCGTACTACCGGTTTGACTGCAACTTTCGGAGCTTTTTCCATTTCTACTTTGTAGGGAGTACCGTTCACTTCTACGTGAGCGATGTTGTCTTCAATATCTCCAATAGTAACTTTATATGCGTTACCGTTGATTTTGTATTTATATTCTTTCATCGTTTTATCTTTATTAAAGGTGACTTTACTTTCTCTGAGGGGTTTCACGCAACGTGTAAATCTTTGAACTCCAAGGTGAATAGCTGCGTTTTACGCGGGTAATGGTGAGTACGGTGTCTTCCACATCGTGTACATCACTCTGCATTTCGTGCAATGCCAGGGAAATGGCTGCGAATACTTCACCCGGTGCTTCTCCCAGTTGTTTTTCTTTAGCCTCTTTTTTATCGGTAATGCCCTTAGCGCGCATTGCGTTACGTTTGCTGAGGTTTACAGAAATCTTGCCTATAATCTTGAAAGAGATATAAAGAAGGAGTAATCCGGAAAATACTACACTCATGGCGGAAATAGCCATACCGATACCTATACTGTCATGCTCTTCAAACTTCTCCATTTTAGCATTGCTGTCAATGGTTTTGTTATTGGTGCTTGGAGTTACATACTTATCGGACGCATCTCCTTTTACTTCCCATTCCGGAGTGGCATCACTGACACGTGCATAAGATTGGTTGGCTTGTAATGTTCCGGCGGGTACCACAATCTGGTCCAGTAATTTCTTGCCGGAATCGTATAAGCCGATCCAATTGGCGTTCTGGCTGTCTAACTTAAAGTTGGTATGGAAAGTACCGCGATTAGGTTCTCCGTCTGCCCAAAACAGCGCGTGCTGACGAGGTTTTACCAAAGTCAGGACATCACCTTTCGGGATGAAATAGGTAGCGGTGTCACCCGGTTGGCTGCTGAATTTCAGATAGCAACCTGCAAGGTCGGCGCTGCCATATGATTTGTTGAATATCTCAATCCATGCGCTGTGAACACCGTAATCATCCTGAAAGTTGCTTTCGTTGGTGATAAGCACTTCATTCAGCAACAGTTTAGAGTTTGACTCCTTTTCTCCACAAGAAGAACAGAACCCCAGCACCAGCATCAATGAAAGGAATATTCCGATTTTTGTTTTATTCATAAATTTGAGTTTTTATTTTTTAATTCTCAACTGTTAATTCTCAATTCTTAAAGAGGAATATTACCATGTTTCTTGGCCGGGTTGGTCAATTTCTTGGTTTGCAGTTGTTGCAGGGCGCGGATAATGCGGAAACGCGTGTTGCGCGGTTCGATAACATCATCGATATAGCCATACTTGGCTGCATTGTAAGGATTGGCAAACAGTTTGGTATATTCAGCTTCTTTTTCAGCCAGGAACTGAGCCGGATTTTCTTGCTCTTTAGCCTCGCGTGCATACAGAACTTCTACCGCACCTGCACCACCCATAACTGCGATTTCAGCAGTAGGCCATGCATAGTTCATGTCACCACGAAGTTGCTTACAGCTCATTACGATGTGCGAACCGCCATAGGATTTGCGTAGGGTGATAGTAACTTTAGGTACGGTAGCTTCACCGTAGGCATACAGCAATTTGGCACCGTGCAGGATAACACCGTTGTACTCCTGACCGGTTCCGGGAAGGAAGCCCGGTACATCTACCAAAGATACGATAGGAATATTGAAAGCATCGCAGAAACGGACGAAACGTGCACCCTTACGAGAAGCGTTGCTATCAAGTACACCTGCCAGATATTTGGGCTGGTTGGCTACAATGCCGACTGATTGTCCGTTGAAACGGGCAAAACCGATAATGATATTCTTGGAATAGTCTTTCTGAATTTCAAGGAACTCTCCGTTGTCAACGATAGCACCGATAACTTCGTACATATCGTAAGGCTTGTTCGGATTGTCAGGGATAATATCGTTCAGAGAATCTTCCAGACGGTCGATGGGATCTGTACAATCTGTGTAAGGAGCTTCTTCCAAATTATTTTGAGGGATGTAGCTCAGTAATTTGCGGATAAGTGCAAGACCTTCCTCTTCGGTCTTTGCAGTGAAGTGAGTTACACCGGATTTGGTAGAGTGTACGCTTGCACCACCCAAATTTTCCTGGCTGACATCTTCTCCGGTTACGGTCTTTACCACTTTCGGACCAGTAAGGAACATGTAGGACGTTCCTTCCATCATTAGTGTAAAGTCAGTCAGGGCAGGAGAATAAACCGCACCACCGGCACAAGGACCGAAGATACCGGAAATTTGGGGAATAACGCCGGAAGCAAGAATATTGCGTTGGAAAATCTCGGCATATCCGGCTAAAGCATTGATACCTTCTTGAATACGTGCACCACCCGAGTCATTGATACCGATGCAGGGAGCACCCATCTTCATTGCTTGATCCATGATTTTGCAAATCTTCAAAGACATGGTTTCCGACAATGAACCGGCAGAAACAGTGAAATCCTGTGCGAAAATGTAGACCAAGCGACCGTCGATGGTACCGCAACCGGTAACCACACCGTCGCCGGGGTAGTGTTTCTTTTCCATACCGAAATTCGTACATCTGTGCTCAACAAACATGTCCATTTCTTCGAAACTTCCTTCATCGAGTAACATTGCTATACGCTCGCGAGCTGTATATTTCCCTTTCTCATGTTGCTTTGCAATCGCTTTTTCACCACCACCAAGACGCGCAGCCGTACGGCGGTCAATAAGCTCTTTAATTTTCTCAAGTTGATTACTCATATTCTTTATTTATGATTTATGATTTCAGATTTATGTTTTCGGATTTATGATTTCAAACCATAAATCTTTATTCTCCTTTTTCGCAAAGTTCCGTCAATACGCCGAGTGTGGATTTCGGATGCAGGAATGCGATGTTCAAGCCTTCCGCACCTTTACGGGGAGCTTTGTCAATCAGGCGGATACCTTTTCCTTCAACTTCTGCGAGAGCGTTTGCCACTCCGTCTTCCACAGCAAATGCTAAATGGTGCATACCGCCGTTACCGTTGTTCTTTTCGATGAATTTGGCAATGGTGCTTTCGGGAGAAGTGGGTTCGAGCAACTCAATTTTCACGTCACCTACTTTCAAGAAAGCGGTTCTTACCTTTTGATCTTCTACGGTTTCAATGTTGTAGCATTTTAAACCTAATACATTTTCGTAGTACGGAAGTGCTTCTTCAATGCTTTTTACAGCAATGCCTAAATGTTCAATGTGCGAAATTTTCATAACAGTTTTTATTAATGTTGGTATTCAATTCCAAATTTTTAAAATCAGCAGTACAAAGAAAGATATTTCTACTTGAATAAAGAAATTTTTCGCCAATTAATTATAAAGGTATTTCTTCTTAAAATGATTTTATAATTGAGACAACCGGTCGTTGTTTTATCTATTGATGGTACTCGTTTTTTGTTATAAAAGAGATTCAAAAGCTTTTTTTGTTATATCTTTGTCAGTAGAATTTCAATCGGACAAATATTATGTCACATTTAGCTCCTTTGATCGCCGATTTGGCATTGATACTGATTTGCGCCGGAATAATGACGCTATTATTTAAAAAACTGAAACAACCGTTAGTCTTGGGGTATGTCGTTGCAGGCTTCTTGGCCAGTCCTCACATGGCTTATACCCCTTCGGTGATGGATACGGCAAACATACAGACTTGGGCGGACATCGGCGTTATTTTCTTGCTGTTTGCTTTGGGGCTGGAGTTTAGCTTTAAGAAAATAGTCAAGGTGGGGGGAGCCGCTATAATCGCTGCTTGTACAATTATATTCTGTATGATATTGTTGGGCGTGGCAGTTGGCACGGCTTTCGGATGGAAACGGATGGATTGCATTTTCTTGGGCGGTATGATAGCCATGTCTTCCACTACTATTATCTATAAGGCATTTGATGATTTGGGCATGCGCAAGAAGAAGTTTACCGGGCTGGTGCTCAGTGTGTTGATTTTGGAAGATATTCTTGCCATTGTCCTGATGGTTATGCTGTCTACCATGGCAGTCAGTCATAATTTTGAAGGGACGGAAATGCTGGGCAGTATAGCAAAACTGTTATTCTTTCTTATATTGTGGTTTGTGGTCGGCATCTATTTGATTCCTGTTCTGTTGAAAAAATGTCGGAAGCTGATGAGTGAGGAGACTTTGCTGATTGTATCGCTCGGGCTTTGTTTCGGTATGGTTGTGCTTGCTGCCCATACGGGATTTTCAGCAGCGTTCGGCGCTTTTATCATGGGGTCTATTCTGGCTGAAACGGTAGAGGCGGAAAGTATTGAACGTCTGGTTAAGCCGGTAAAAGATTTATTCGGTGCCATATTCTTTGTATCTGTAGGTATGATGGTAGACCCTTTGATGATAGTAGAATATGCGGGTCCTATTGTTGTCATTACATTGGCGGTTATTGTCGGGCAATCGTTGTTCGGCACATTGGGAGTATTGCTTGCAGGGCAGCCGCTTAAGACGGCTATGCAATGCGGATTCAGTTTGACGCAGATTGGAGAATTTGCTTTTATCATCGCTTCTTTGGGAGTGTCTTTGCATGTAACAAGTCATTTTCTGTATCCTATAGTGGTGGCTGTATCTGTCATTACTACCTTTCTTACCCCTTATATGATTCGTTTTGCAGAACCGGCTTCCAATTTTGTCGATACGCATTTGCCGGAACGGTGGCAGAAATTTTTGCTGCATTATGCTTCCGGTTCGCAGACTGTGAATCATGAGAGTTTATGGAAGAAACTGATATTTGCTTTGTTGCGTATTACGGTGGTTTATTCCATTGTAAGTGTGGCGGTGATTGCTATCGCATTCCGCTTCCTTGTACCGTTTTTCAAGGGAAACTTGCCTGGAATTTGGGGCTCTTTATTGTCTGCTTTGGTCATTGTTCTGTTTATTTCTCCTTTTCTGCGAGCCATCATGATTAAGAAAAACCATTCGGTAGAATTCGTAACATTGTGGCGCGACAGTCGGGGAAATCGCGCTCCACTGGTAGCTACTATCGTGCTGCGAATTCTGTTGGCAGTTTCTTTTGTGATGTTTGTAATAGCCGGATTGTTTAAACTGTCGGTTGGTCTTGTCTTTGGAGTTGCGGTACTGCTGGTTATAGTAATGATACTTTCCAGACAGTTGAAGCGGCAGTCTATAATGATTGAACGTACTTTTTTTCAGAATTTGCGGTCGCGGGATATGCGTGCGGAATATTTGGGCGAGAAGAAGCCTGAATATGCAGGCCGTCTGCTTTCGCGTGATTTGCATTTGACGGATTATGAGATTCCCGGGGAATCGGCTTGGGCAGGCAAGACGCTGGCGGAGTTGAATTTTGGCAAGCGTTATGGGGTGCATGTCGTTTCTATTCTTCGTGGACGCAGGCGGATAAATATTCCCGGTGCTTCTGTGCGTCTCTTTCCTTTAGATAAGATACAGGTTATTGCTACTGATGAAGAATTGAATGTGTTTGGTGAGGAAATGAATAAGCTTTCAACGATAGCTGCGGACGCCGTGGAAAAAAGTGAGATGATACTGCGTCAGTTGCGTATCGATGCAAATTCTCCGTTCTTGGGTAAAACATTGAAAGATGCAGGCATACGCGAGAAATACCACTGCCTGATTGTTGGAGTGGAGCGAGGAGGGGAAACTTTGCATGCTCCTGACGTGCACGAGCCTTTTGTCGAGGAGGATGTAGTATGGATTGTCGGTGAGAATGTCGATGTGTACAAATTGGTCGGTGAAAATGATGAGAATGTCGACCTGTGATATTGGAATAACGGTTATCTTTGCTTTACGAACATAAACTTTAAAAAAGAAATATCATGAAAAGTGATCCGAAAGACTGTCTGTACTGTCAGAATAATGAAACGTTGCATAATCTGATGATTGAGATTGCGCAGCTTAGTGTGTCACGTGTCTTCCTTTTTAAGGAACAAACTTATCGCGGGCGCTGCCTTGTGGCTTACAAAGACCATGTCAATGACTTGAATGAACTAACGGATGAGGAACGCAATGCTTTTATGGCTGATGTTGCCCGTGTGACTCGTGCCATGCAAAAAGCTTTTAATCCGGAAAAGATTAATTATGGTGCGTATTCAGACAAATTATCTCATCTTCATTTTCATTTGGCGCCGAAATATGTAGATGGTCCCGATTATGGTGGTACTTTCCAGATGAATCCGGGAAAGGTGTATCTGACGGATGTCGAATATCAGGAATTGGTTGAAGCGGTGAGAAGCAAACTTTGAAAGAGAATGAAGTATAAAGTATAAATTGGCAATGAGCATGATTTATGAATGACAAATGGTTATGTAATATCATAGCATAGCCATTTATACCTTATACTTCGTATTTTATATTTTATTTAAAATTTTGTCCATTACCCAGTTTGTCAGTGTTGCGCTTTCGCCATCGCAGTTACAGATTGATTTGCCAAGTAAATGGTCTACAACAGCTTGAATAAGCGGTTGCTGGACGTAAATGGGGTTTTCTACAGGGATTTCTTCCCTTCCTCGTTCGGTGTGTAAGGCTATGGGATCATAGGTAAATACAGAAAAGCATATCATACCTTTGTCTCCGATGATTTCGATACGGTCTTCACGTGCAGACTCATGTGCAACGAAACACCACGAGCCGCTGCCTACCAGGCCGCTGTCAAATTGGAAACAGGCACTGAGGGTATCCTCTGCAGAATATAGTCCGCCACGGTTGCTCTTGTATCCGTTGGCTTCAAGAATATATCCGAACATATCTTGCAGTATGTCTATCTGGTGTGGAGCCAAATCATAAAAATAACCGCCACCGGCGATATCGGGCTGTACACGCCAGGGTAGGTTCTCCTTGTTATAGTCCAGATCGCGGGGTGGCTGGGCAAAGCGAATTTGTATATTGATGACATTTCCGATGGCCCCTTCTTCCACCAATGACTTTACTTTCAGGAAATAAGGAAGATAACGGCGGTAATAGGCTACAAAACAAGGTATGCCGGTTTCTTGGGAAATACGGTTGATACGGCAACACTCTTCATAAGTCACTGCCATCGGCTTTTCTATGTATACCGGTTTGCCGGCTTTCATGGACATAATGGCATATGTGGCATGGGAAGAGGGTGGGGTGGCAATATATACGGCATTTACGTCTTCATCATTAATCAGTTCCTGTGCATCATTGTACCATTTGGCAATGCCTCTTTCTTTGGCATAAGCTTTGGCTTTGGAGATATCCCGACTCATCACAGCTACCACTTCGGAGTGTTCAATTTTCTGAAATGCAGGTCCACTTTTGTATTTGGTCACTTCTCCGCAGCCGATAAATCCCCATTTTATTATTTTCTCACTCATACTTGTATATTATTCTTCAAAGTCGAAATCAAAATCAAAGTCATCCACGAATTCAGGCGCAGTGAAGTCTTCCAGTTCACGGCGATCCTTTTTGGTGGGGCGTCCCGTTCCCTTAGCGCGGTTGATAAATCCGCTGATTTTGCTCATTTCCAACAGTTCATATTGCTCTGGGGCGGTTATGTTCTCCATCATTTCGGGAACAAGCTTGGCGCCTACACGCTTTTCAATAGTCTGTAGTACTTTGAAAGAATAGGTAACCGGCGGTTTGCGTACTTGTATTACATCTCCCGGCTTCACCATTCGAGCTGCCTTTGCAAGTGCACCATTGATACTGATACGTCCTTTTTTGCAGGCTTCGGCTGCAATTGTACGTGTCTTGAATATGCGTACAGCCCACATCCATTTGTCTATTCTTGCTTCACTCATTTCTTGTTGAACTGATTCATTGTAATGTCTATACCGGCGAGACAGAAACTTTTAATGATTTCGCCTGCTGTTTTCAGGCGTTCATCCATTGTTTTCCAGTCTTCGTCCGTAAAGTGTCCCAAAACGAAATCCACTTGTCCGCCGCGGGGAAAATCATTACCGATACCAAAACGCAGGCGGGCATAGTTTTGGGTACCTAATGTGGCTGCAATATGTTTCAGTCCGTTATGTCCCGCATCGCTTCCTTTCCCTTTCAGCCGCAGGGTGCCGAAAGGTAGTGCCAAATCATCTACTACAATCAGTACGTTTTCCAACGGAATGTTCTCTTTTTGCATCCAATAGCGTACGGCATTTCCACTCAGATTCATGAAAGTAGACGGTTTCAGCAATATCAGTTGGCGTCCTTTGACCGACATGGTAGCTGTAAAACCATAGCGTCCGTCATTAAAGGTTATTCCGGCTGCTTGAGCTAAAGCATCTACTACCATGAAGCCTATATTATGGCGGGTTTCGTGATATTCGGGACCGATATTGCCTAAACCGGCAATTAGATATTTCATTTTTATATACTTGGCTTTAATGATAATTCAGATAAAAAGAGAGGAACGCGGATTATCGCAGTTGTCCGCGGATATGAAATCTGCGTCGTCTGCGTTAATCCGCGTTCCGGAATATCTCGTTTGCTTACTAAGAAAGCGCCGATTAGTTGTTTGCAGCAGCTGCAGCAGCACCTCTTGCGGCACGAGTCAGCTTAACAGCACATACAACGGCTTCTTTAGCATTCAACAGTTCCAAACCTTCGTAGCTTAATTCACCTACTTTTACCGTTTTGCCCAATCCCAAATGAGATACATTGACAATCAGTTTTTCAGGAATAGCGTTGTACAAAGCTTTAACTTTCAGTTTACGCATCTGCAGAGTCAGCTTACCACCGGCTTTCACACCTTCTGCCAGACCTTCCATTTGTACGGGAACTTCCATTACGATAGGTTTAGCTTCATCAATCTGATAGAAGTCAACGTGCAGGATAGTATCTTTTACCGGGTGGAATTGAATATCTTTCAAGATAGCATTTACTTTCTTGCCATCGATAATCAGGTCAACCACGTAGATGTGCGGAGTATAAACCAAATTGCGCAGACCTTCTGCCGGTACAGTGAAATGGACGTTTTCACCTGCCCCGTAGAGTACGCAAGGTACACCGTTGTCTTTACGAATAGCTTTCAAAGCTCTTGCTTGTTCCGAAGAACGCTCTGCAATAGTTCTTGCAGTTCCTTTTACTTCAATTGATTTCATTTTAATTTCTTTTTGTGTTACTCTAAATTAAGTAGATTATTGCTTAATTCACCATCACACGATGTGGTTCACCACACGATGTTGCAAAAAAGCGGTGCAAAAATACCGCTTCTTTTTGAATTATCAAAAGGTTTTCCTTTAAAAATCAATATCTATTTTAATTTCTCCGTCAAGCGGAGAATCTTTTTCTTTCTGTTCTTCTGCCGGCTGCACATTGTCAGGTTGTTCTTCATTGTCGTTGCGGCGCATAAAACATCCTTGCTGTTCCTGAATGAAGCCAATAGCCTGTTGCAGGCCATTCATGAATTTTTCAAAATCTTCTTTGTACAAAAAGATTTTATGTTTTTCAAAACTAACCTGTGATTCATCTCCTTCACCCGTTACTATCTTCTTGCTTTCAGTGATAGCAAGGAACATTTCGTCCTTTCTGTTTTTCTTAACATCTAAATAATAGATGCGCTTGCCTGCTTTAATGGATTGGGAGAATACTATTTCTTTGTCGCTCACGTCCAGTCCGCTTTTCTTTTTAAAGTCTTCCATATTATAGCTATCTTGTTGTAATCGGGTTCAAAATTGACGATTTTTTTTAAACTGTCAAAAGAAAAAGCCCGGATAATGATTATCTGCATTAAAAAATGTGATTTATTTATGTAAACTCATTAAAAATATCTACTTTTGCACCTCGTTAAAACACCAGTATTTACTTTAGTTATGATAAACAGAGTTCTTATTCGTCTTAAGATTATACAGATTGTATATGCTTATTATCAGAATGGCAGTAAAAATTTAGATGCTGCGGAGAAAGAGTTGTTCTTTAGTCTCTCCAAGGCATATGACCTTTACAATTATCTGCTTATGTTGATGATAGCCTTGACGAACTACGCACAAAAGCGCATTGATGCGGCAAAAGCAAAGTTGGCTCCCACAGCCGAAGAGTTGTATCCGAACATGAAGTTTGTAGAAAACAAATTCATTTCCCAACTGGAAGTGAACAGGCAGTTGATGGACTTTATTTCCAACCAGAAACGTACTTGGGAGAATGATGAAGATTTTGTTAAAGGGTTATTTGAAAAGATTGTAGCGTCTGATATATATAAGGAATATATGGCTTCTTCCGAAAACTCTTACGAGGCAGATCGTGAATTATGGAGAAAGCTTTATAAGACATTCATTTTCAATAATGAGGAACTTGATATATTACTCGAAGATCAAAGCCTTTATTGGAATGACGACAAGGAAATTGTGGATACATTCGTTCTGAAAACAATCAAACGCTTTGATGAGAAGAATGGCGCGAATCAGCCGTTATTGCCTGAGTTTAAGGATGATGAAGATCAGGAGTTTGCCCGCCGTTTGTTCCGCCGTGCTATTCTGAACTGCGATTACTACCGTCATCTTATTAGCGAAAACACACGTAACTGGGATTTGGACCGTGTAGCTTTTATGGATGTAGTTATCATGCAGTGTGCATTGGCCGAAATATTGAGTTTCCCGAACATTCCCGTCAGCGTTTCGTTGAATGAGTATGTAGATATAGCCAAAGTGTACAGTACAGCCAAGAGTGGCAGTTTTGTCAATGGCACTTTGGATGGAATAGTTAAGGAATTGAAAAAAGAAGGGAAGTTGTCGAAAAACTGATACCTTTGTTGAATAATAAAAATTAAAACGGAATATTTATGAATTTGATGACAGTATTTTTCCTGCAAGCTCCTGCTGCAGGCCCGGACGGAAGCATGATGTGGATTATGTTGATAGCTATGTTCGCTATTATGTATTTCTTTATGATTCGCCCGCAAAATAAGAAGCAAAAAGAAATTGCGAATTTCCGCAAATCTCTTCAAGTGAACCAAAAGGTGATTACTGCCGGTGGCATTCATGGTATTATCAAGGAAATTAACGATAATGATGTGGTTCTTGAAATTGCTTCCAACGTTAAAATCCATATTGACAAGAATTCCATTTTTGCCGCTGCTGCTGATGCAAACAGTAGTCAGGCTTCTAAATAAGCAGATGTGAGCCTATGTTTGATCGTAGGAACATAAGACGTATTTATTTGAATATAACCGGAAAAACAAAGGACTTTCTGCTCAGTGATAAGAGCAGAGAGTTCTTTGTTTTTTTATTTTTCTTCTTTATAGCCGGTGGTTTCTGGTTGTTGCAGACACTGAACAACGATTATGAAGCGGAATTTTCTATTCCGGTCCGTTTGCGTGGAGTGCCTAATAATACGATGATTACTTCAGAGCCGGTCTCCGAACTGCATATAAAGGTAAAGGATAAAGGTACTGTTTTGCTTAATTATATGTTGGGAAAGAGCTTCTATCCGGTTTCGCTTGACTTTTCCGATTATAAAGCTGTTGATAATCATGTACGTATTTATGCTTCTCAGTTTGAGAAAAAAGTGCTGAGTCAGTTGAATGTTTCCACCCGCTTGCTTTCTATGAAGCCAGATACCTTGGAATACATTTATGCAACGGGAATGTCCAAATTGGTACCTGTCAGATTATCGGGGACAGTGGGTGCCGGCCGTCAATATTATTTGTCGGATACGATTTTTAAACCGGACTCGGTTTTGGCTTATGCACCGGAAGGGGTATTGGATACGATAACCGCTGCCTATACCCAGCCTGTCAAACAGGAGAATGTCTCCGATACATTGCGGCAACAGGTGTCTTTGCTTGCGCGACGAGGTGTGAAGTTTGTTCCTGCCTCTATCGAGATGATACTTCCTGTGGACATTTATACGGAAAAGACGGTGGAAGTACCGTTGCACGGCGTAAACTTTCCGGCTGATAAAGTATTGCGTGCTTTTCCTTCTAAGGTTCAAGTAACTTTCCAGGTAGGGCTTAGCCGTTTCCGTGAGATAACTGCAGATGATTTTCATATCAATGTTTCTTATGAGGAATTGCTGCGTTTGGGCTCGGACAAGTATACGGTAAAATTGCGGAATATTCCCGACGGGGTGAAACAAGTGCGTTTTAATCCGGAGCAGGTTGATTTTCTTATAGAACAAATATCTCCTTCATTATGACTGTCAAGATAGGTATAACCGGTGGTATCGGCAGTGGAAAAAGTGTTGTGTCCCGACTGTTGGAGGTGATGGGAATCCCGGTCTATATTTCTGATGGGGAAACCAAACAGCTTATGATGACAGACTCTTGTATTCGCAGTGAGTTGACTGCTTTGTTGGGTGAGGAGGTGTATGCCGGTGGAGTATTGAATAAGTCTCTGCTTGCGTCTTATCTTTTCGGTAGTCCCGAGCATGCCGGGCAGATTAATGGTATTGTTCATCCGCGTGTAAAAGAGGATTTCAGGCAGTGGGTTTGTCAGCGTGCGGCATGCCGGATGGCAGGAATCGAGTCTGCTATTCTGATAGAGGCTGGATTTGCAGATGAGGTTGATGTAGTTGTTATGGTCTACGCTCCCGAGGAGATACGGGTGCAGCGTGCCATGAAGCGGGATGCTTCCTCACGTGAACTGATAGAAAAGCGCATTCGTAGTCAGATGGGCGATGAAGAAAAACGGAAACTGGCAGATTTTGTGATAGTGAATGATGGCGAAACACCGTTAATTCCGCAGGTTTTGGGCTTAATCACTTTTCTGTCTCAAAATAATACCTATCTTTGCCCACCGAAAAAATGAACTACTAATTACAAAAACTGAATATATTATGTTGAAGACTATTTTGTCTATTTCCGGTAAGCCGGGATTGTATAAACTCATCTCTCAGGGAAAGAATATGTTGATTGTGGAGTCACTTGTTGACAAGAAACGTTTTCCTGCTTATGGTAATGAAAAGATTATCTCTTTAGGAGATATTGCCATGTATACAGATACAGAAGAAGTACCTTTGAAAGATGTACTTCTCTCTATGAAGAAAAAGGAAAACGGTGCAGCCGTGGCATTGGATGTAAAAAAGGCTTCTGTGAAAGAGCTCCAAGCTTATTTGGCGGCGGTGTTGCCTAATTTTGACCGCGACCGCGTATATGTGTCTGATATTAAAAAACTGATTTCCTGGTATAATCTGTTGGTAGCAAGTGATATGACAGACTTTGAAGAAACATCTGAAACTGCTGCTGAAGAGGTTAAAGAAGAAACAGCTGAATAATTATACTTCATTCTGAGGTTAAAATAAAAAGAGGGTATGTCAAAATTAACATCCGCTTGCTAATTGTTTCTTTTTAGGCACAGATTCCACGTTCTTTGTTCTTTTTCCGTGAAATCCGCGAAATCCGTGCCTAAAAGAAATCATCAAGTGTATTTTGACACACCCTCTTCTTTTTTTAGCTTGTCAGTTTCTGAAATCCAATTCGTCTTTCGTTGCATTGATATCTACCGTGATTGGTTTGCTACGGTCAACTTCCTGCGACAATAATTTCTTGGACAAATCGTTCAGCAAGTAATGCTGGATAGCACGTTTCACTGGGCGGGCACCAAACTCCGGATCATATCCTGCATTGGCCAGGAAATCTATGGCGGCATCGGTCAATGCCAGTTCCACGCCGTTTCCGGATAACATCTTTTGTACGCTCTTGATTTGAAGTACAACAATCTGTTTGATTTCTTTTTCAGTCAGCGGCAAGAACATGATTGTCTCGTCGATACGATTCAGAAATTCCGGGCGGATTGTCTTTTTCAGCATATTCATAACTTCCTTCTTGGTTTCCTCTACAATCTCTTCCTTGTTGGAACCGTTCAGTTTCTCCATTTGACTTTGAATGTATCCGCTACCCATATTGGAAGTCATGATGATAATGGTATTCTTGAAGTTTACGGTACGTCCCTTATTATCCGTCAAACGTCCGTCATCCAATACTTGCAATAGTATGTTGAATACATCCGGATGTGCTTTCTCTATTTCATCGAACAGTACGACGGAGTAAGGTTTGCGGCGTACAGCTTCCGTCAACTGACCGCCTTCATCATATCCCACATATCCCGGAGGAGCTCCTACCAGACGGGAAACGCTATGTTTCTCCTGATATTCGCTCATATCGATACGCGTCATCATCGTTTCATCATCAAATAGGAATTCGGCAAGCGCCTTGGCAAGTTCCGTCTTACCTACACCGGTAGTACCGAGAAAGAGGAATGAGCCGATAGGACGCTTGGGATCTTGCAGTCCCGCGCGGCTGCGGCGTACAGCATCGGCTACAGCTTCGATGGCTTCATTCTGTCCGATAACACGCTGATGCAGTTCATCTTCCAGATGCAATAGTTTCTCCTTTTCGCTTTGCAGCATTTTGCTTACCGGTATGCCTGTCCATCGGGATACTACATCTGCGATATCCTCGGCGTCAACTTCTTCCTTAATCATTGCTTGATCGCCCTGCATTTCGTGCAGCTTTTGCTGGGTCTCTTCAATTTCCTGATTCAGTGCTTGAAGTTTGCCATAACGTATTTCGGCTACCTTTCCATAATCACCTTCACGTTCCGCTTTATCGGCTTCAAACTTCAGGTTTTCTATTTCAACTTTATTCTGCTGAATTTTGTTGACCAGTGTCTTTTCGTTTTGCCATTTTGCTTTATACGACTTTTCCTGTTCTTTTAGTTCGGCAAGTTCCTTGCCGATTTGCTCCAGTTTGAGACGGTCATTTTCGCGCTTGATGGCTTCGCGTTCAATTTCCAGTTGTTTGATTTTACGGGAAATCTCATCCAACTCTTCCGGTACAGAATCTACTTCCATACGGAGTTTGGCGGCAGCTTCATCCATCAGGTCAATGGCTTTATCCGGCAGGAAGCGGTCGGTGATATAACGGTTGCTCAATTCTACGGCAGCAATGATGGCATCGTCTTTAATCCGTACATGGTGATGGTTTTCATAACGTTCTTTCAAGCCACGAAGGATGGAAATGGTGCTTAACGTGTCCGGTTCGTTTACCATAACGATTTGGAAACGGCGTTCCAAAGCCTTGTCTTTCTCAAAGTATTTTTGATACTCGTCCAAGGTGGTAGCACCGATGCTTCTCAGCTCACCGCGTGCCAGAGCAGGTTTCAGAATATTGGCGGCATCCATTGCTCCCTCGCCTTTACCGGCGCCTACCAATGTGTGGATTTCGTCGATGAACAGAATGATGTCTCCTTCCGATTTCTTCACTTCATTGACGACGGCTTTCAGACGTTCTTCGAATTCGCCCTTATATTTGGCTCCTGCAACCAATGCACCCATATCCAGTGAATAAACTTGTTTGTTTTTCAGATTCTCAGGTACATCACCCCGCAATATACGGTGGGCAAGTCCTTCTACAATGGCTGTTTTACCTGTACCCGGCTCACCTATCAATATAGGATTGTTCTTGGTACGGCGGCTTAGGATTTGCAGAACCCGGCGGATTTCTTCATCACGTCCGATAACGGGGTCCAGTTTGCCGCTTCGGGCTGCCTCGTTCAGATTGATGGCATACTTTTCCAATGACTGATAAGTGTCCTCGCTGGATTGCGAAGTAACCTTTTCGCCTTTCCGTAATTCATTGATTGCATTGCGCAAGTCTTTTTCCGTCATTCCGGCATCTTTCAGGATGGTGGAAGCGGTACTTTTTACAGTGAGCAAAGCGAGCAACATCGGTTCCAGTGAAACGAACTCATCGCCCATTTCTTTGGAATATTGGGTTGCCTTCTGAAAAATTTCATTAGTCTCACGACTCAGGTAGGGTTCTCCACCCGATACTTTGGGCAGGGAGTCAATCTGCTTATCAAGTACGAGTGCGATTTGCTGCCCGTTCATGCCTAACTTCTGGAAAATGAAATTGGTAACGTTTTCGCCCACTTTCATCACGCTTTGAAGTAAGTGTACAGGTTCGATGGCTTGCTGCCCCCGTGCTTGCGTCAAGTTCACGGCTTCTTGTACGGCTTCTTGAGCTTTGATAGTAAATTGGTTAAAGTTCATATTTAGTTCTCCTTTCTATTTTTATCAGCTTCATAACACTTTAAAAAGCGCAAAAGATTTGCCAGCAGCAAAAATGAGACAAAATTTCAGTTAATAGAAGAAAATGAATGTCAAATTGGCTGATTTGCGACAAATACCTTTTATCTACAAAACTTTTTGTATCTTTACTCCCTCAATAAATAAATGAGTAATATGGAAAATACCCAAATAAAACTTTCCGAAACGGTAATGGTGATTGATGTTGCCTACCTGAATTTTGTTATAAACGATTTGAGGAAGTATTTTGAACCGTTGCTGGGACGTTCTTTACAAACAGTGGATCTGGCACTTTTTACCATGTATCTGGCTATGGATGCCGGGTTGAAAGGGAGTGACAATGATGTACAGGTACTTCTCGTATATGATAAGCAGTCCGGAAAGCTGGAGCACTGCCTGCCATCCGATTTGAAGAACGAATTGGATGGAGTAGCGTTTAAGGCTTCTTTGGGTGAATTCAGTTTTATGGCTGTGCCTTCAGAGGGTTTTGTGTCTCGTGGAGACTTGTATCTTGATTTGTTGCAGATAGTATTGAATACCGCCGAAGTGAAGAAGCTGATTGTTGTTCCTTTTAATGAGGAGTATGGTAAAGAGGTTGAGAACGTTTTGAGGGAGTGCGCATTGGAAAATGCCGGACATAAAGAAGAGGCAAAAGACATTGTTTATTTCCGTATGGAGGAGCCTGCCGCTCCGGCTGTATGCCGTTGGGAGATGCTGGGGTATCCGCTGATGTCAGTGTTGGGTATCAGGAGTGAAGATTTGCAGAATAATTAATCAATTTAATTCATTGTGTTGTGAGCGATTTTCGTTTAAAGGTATTCCGGTCTGTTGCGAAGAATCTGAGTTTTACGAAGGCTTCGCAAGAATTGTTTGTCAGCCAGCCTGCTATTACCAAACATATACAAGAGTTGGAAGCTGCTTATCAGACACGTTTGTTCGACCGGCAGGGTAGCAGAATTTCGTTGACGGAGTCGGGCAATTTGCTCTTGGAACATTGCGAGCGGATTTTGGAAGACTATAAACGGTTAGAGTACGAAATGCACTTGTTGCATAATGAATATACAGGCGGTTTGAAGCTGGGGGCCAGCACTACCATTGCCCAATATGTGTTACCTCCTTTGCTTGCCAGCTTTATCGGTAAGTTTCCACAAGTCAGCCTGTCATTGTTGAATGGTAATTCCAGAGAGATAGAGGCCGCTTTGCAGGAACATCGCATTGATTTGGGCTTTGTCGAAGGAGTATTCAGGTTGCCTAATATTAGATATACTACTTTTTTGGAAGATGAGTTGGTGGCAGTGGTGCGTACAGGCAGTAAATTGGCTGTGGGAGAGGAGATAACTCCTGATGAATTGTTCCATTTGCCTTTGGTGCTTCGCGAAAGAGGTTCGGGGACATTGGATGTTTTTGAGCGTGCCTTGCAGCAACATAATATAAAGTTATCCTCTTTACAGGTTTTGATGTATTTGGGAAGCACGGAAAGTATCAAATTGTTTTTGGAACATACCGATTGTCTGGGCATTGTTTCCGTTCGTTCCATTACGCGCGAATTGTATTCTGGACAGTTGCGTGTCGTTGAGATTAAGGGAATGCCTATGTTACGCGATTTTAGTTTTGCACAGCCTCAGGGGCAAGAAAGCGGTTTGGCGCAAGTATTCATGCAATTTGCCATGCACAATAACCATAAGTTATAGCACATAAGCAGAAACAATTGGCATGATTGAGAAAAGAAGCCTACCTTTGCGGTCGAAAACAAATTAATAAAAATAAAAAAGTATGGCTTCAACTCGAACATTGGCGAAAAGCATCAATATGTCTTTTCTGCAAAACAACAACAAAATTATTTACGTTTCACTTCTTGTCATTCTTTCTTTTTTCTTGTTTCTTGATTATATTCCGGGAATGCACGCTTATTCCGCATGGGTTACCCCTCCGGTAGCTTTATTTCTTGGTCTGTCGTTTGCTTTGTTATGCGGACAGGCACATCCTAAGTTTAATAAGAAAATATCCAAATATTTGTTGCAGTATTCTGTGGTAGGTCTGGGTTTCGGTATGAATTTGCAGGCTTCGCTTGCTTCCGGTAAGGAAGGTATGGAGTTTACGGTTATCTCTGTGGTAGGTACATTACTTATCGGCTGGGTTATTGGTCGTAAGTTTCTGAAAGTAGATCGTGACACTTCTTATCTGATCAGCTCTGGTACGGCTATTTGCGGTGGTAGCGCTATCGCGGCGGTAGGTCCTGTGTTGAGGGCAAAAGACAGTGAAATGTCTGTGGCTTTGGGTACGATTTTTATTTTGAATGCGATTGCATTGTTCATATTTCCTGTAATAGGTCATGCCTTGAATATGAGCCAGCATGAGTTCGGTACATGGGCTGCCATTGCCATTCATGACACCAGTTCGGTAGTTGGTGCGGGTGCTGCCTATGGTGAGGAGGCGTTGCGGGTAGCTACTACTATCAAGCTGACCCGTGCGCTTTGGATTATTCCGTTGGCAATTGCTACTTCATTTATTTTCAAAAGTAAAGGGCAGAAAATCAGTATACCCTGGTTTATCTTCTTCTTTGTTTTGGCAATGATTGTCAATACCTATGTCTTGAATCTTTCCGAGACAGGGGCTTTAATCGGTGCGGGAATCAACAGTATTGCCCGTAAGGCATTGACAATAACATTGTTCTTTATAGGAGCTTCCCTTTCCCGTGATGTCCTGAAAGCAGTAGGTATCAAACCGCTTGTACAGGGTATTCTGCTTTGGGTAGTTATCAGTGTCAGTACACTGGCTTATATTTATTGGTCTTGATATAAGGCTGCAACGGCTTGAGGATTCAGTATGGTATATTCTTTCTGCATTCTCAGTACATTTTCGTCAGTTGCATATACAAATACACATCTCGCTATCGCCGGGATGTGTATTTCTTTTATACACCCTTCCCAGCATCGCCGAACCGAAACCAATGGGACGTAGGTAATAAAACCTTGCTGCTCCAGTTTCTTTTTGGTATTCAGTTCGGTGTGTGGGTTGGTCAATACGATAAACCACGAATGTGGCTTATCTAAGTGATGGATGATATATTGAAAAGTCATAGTTAGTTGTCTTTTGTTACTGTAAAATTGAAAGTGTGGAAAAATTGCGGTTTATTACCGACTGTCATTGGAAAAACGATGGTGACTGAAGTTCTTCCGTTTTTTCTGAATTTCTTTTTGTGATATATTTTGCTGATACCTTTTTCCGTAATTAAGTTGGTTGCTGTAATTGTGCGGTTTATTTCCTGGTTGTGTTTGATGGTTTCCAAAGGAGCTTCGTCTGTTGTAAAAGGGTAGAGGCTGATGCCTGACGCCCTTCCGTTAACAATGAAACCGGCTTGTTTCCAGTTTAGCCATACGGTTTCATCGGTGTTGTTTTTGATGATGACTTTCCATGCATTGCTGTTCGGAATGAATTGATAAATAATTCCCTCTTTGTTATATTCCAGTTTCCCTTGATGGTTTTCATATGATTTGAATGAAATGCGGCAGTTTTCGTTGTCGATGTATTGTGCATGTGATAAGGTGGGAAACAGGAATGACAATAAAACAATGAGATGAGGTATCCGTTTGTATTTTCGGCTGTCAAAGTAAGTCTGCATAAGGATGGCTGATATACAGACCGGGATTGTAATGAGAATGCAACTACTCAATGTCATGGCATTATATGTATTATCTTTTTATTTATATGAATACGCGGCAAAAATATCATAAATTAATTGATAAAACAAATAAATTATGGATTAAAACGAACTTATATACAGACAAATTATTATTCAAGTAGTTTTAGTGTGGCTAATTAATTCGTATCTTCATTGAAATGGAAAAGAGTAATATATATATTGGCGAGGTTATCAGGAGTGTTATGGCTGATAACCAGATTACTAAGGCTGAACTTGCAAGAAGATTGGGTGTTAGACCTCAAAGTGTCGATTATATGTTGACACGGAAAAGTATTGATACGGATACGTTATACAACGTTTCAAGAGCATTGAATTATGACTTTGCTATGCTATACTCTTTACATAAAGGACAGACAAATTGTGATATAAAAGAATCCTCATATAATGTCGCTACCGCTAAGGTGTTGGTGGAGTTGGAATTAAAACCGGAGGATTTGGCAAAATTGAACTTGAAAAAGAGAATCTCTGATGTGTTGAAATGATTCGTAGGTATATTTATAAATTTGTTTTTAGAAAGAATTTATTGGCTTTGATATAAAGCTGTAACGGTTTGCAGAGATAAGGCGGTATATTCCTTTTGCATCTCTTGCATTTCTTCCTTGGTTGCATATACAAATACACATCTTGCTATTGTCGGGATGTGTATTTCTTTTATACATCCGGCCCAACTGCGCCGAACTGAAATCGTTGGAACATAAGTGATAAACCCTTGTTGTTCCAGTTTCTTTTGGATATTGAGTTCGGCGTGTGGGGCGGTCAGTACAATACACCACAAATGCGGTTCATGCAAATGGTTGATAATATATTGGAAAGTCATAGTTAGTTAGCTGTTACAATAAAATTGAATATATGGAAAAACTGCGGTTTATTGCCGATACCGATTGGCAAAGCAATGTTGACGGACGTCCGTCCATTTCTCTTCAGATTGCGTTTACTATATATTTTATTAACCTTTTTCCCTTTTATTAAGTTGGATGCAGTAACGGTTCGGGTTATTTCAGATTTTTCTTTGATAACATCCATAGGGGGATCATCGGATGTAAAAGGATACAAACTGATTCCGGAAGCTTTTCCATTAATGATAAAACTGCCTTTTTCCCAATTTATCCGTGCATTCTTGTTCGTATTGTTTTTGATGGTTATTTTCCACGCATTGCTTTCCGGCGTAAAACGGTAAATTATTCCGTCTTGGGTATATTCCAATTTTCCCGCCTGGTTTGCATGCGATGAAAATGAAATTTTGCATTGCGTTTTGTCCATATATTGTGCATACGACAATACCGGATAAAAAAGAAGTATCAGGAGTATGAAATGATTCTTGCGTTTATATTTCCAATAATTGAAATATAGCCATAGAATGACAGCCAGTAGACATACCGGTATCGCAATAAGAATGTACGTTATTAATGCCATACACTATTTATGATTTTTTGTTTGTTGCGTGGCAAAAATATTATAAAATAATTGATAAAACAACAATATTGTAAAAATAAATATATAAATAACTGTTAATGCGAAGTGTATAAGATAATTGATTGCAGACGATTGGTTATGGATTATACGTTTCCGGCTTTTATATTACATATCTTTGTAAATGTATGATTTCTGAACATTTTCTTCTTTGTTCTATTATCATTTCGTGTATTTTTGTATTTGTAAAAGAGGTGATAGTCGTCTGTCAATATACGGATAGCGTGTGAAACTAGTAACATAAACACCTCACCTTAGCTCTTCAAATTGCAGGAGTTTGCTCCCTAAATCTTAGGACTTTAGTATGTTATGCTGTGGCATTTCAGTTGTTAAGGTGTGGTGTTTGAGGTGTTAAGGTGGGGGCTTTTGATAACAAAAAATGTTTTGTAAGATGAATAGTTTCATTTTATGGATTTTTCCGATGATGGTATCTTTTATGAGGATATTATTTTTTTGAATGAGGATAGATAACAAGAAGAACGAATATGAACCATTTGTCATTAATTGCTTGATATTGTGAATATCTGCTTTCGGAATAGTTATATGGTGTCTTTTCTCATATATGTAAAACAAATTTGGATTTTAAGACAAAAGAACAACCGGAAAGTGTCTAAAGCATATTATAAACAAACCAGTTCTTTGTGTCTTAAAATCCAAACTTTTAACCTTTCAGTTAAGGATTACTTCTCTTTTTTCAATTCCTCGAAAATGAGTCCTTCCAGTTCCTCCGCCAGTTCCGGGTTATCGAGAATAACCTGTTTGGCGGCATCGCGTCCTTGTGCGATTTTAGTATCATTGTAACTGAACCAGGAACCACTTTTCTTGATGATGCCCAGTTCCGCACCCAAATCGATGATTTCTCCAGCACGTGAGATGCCTTCACCGAACATGATGTCGAATTCTGCACGACGGAAAGGAGGAGCTACCTTGTTCTTTACAACTTTCACTTTGGTCTGCTTGCCGATAACCTCCTCGCCATTCTTGATAGCTTGGCCACCACGGATGTCAAGACGTACGGAAGCATAGAACTTCAATGCGTTACCGCCGGTGGTCGTTTCAGGATTACCAAACATTACGCCGATTTTTTCACGGAGCTGGTTGATGAAGATACAAGTTGTACGGGTTTTGCTAACGGCAGATGTCAGCTTACGCAGAGCCTGTGACATAAGACGTGCCTGCAAGCCTACCTTGTTGTCGCCCATATCGCCTTCGATTTCGGCTTTCGGTGTCAGAGCGGCTACGGAGTCTACAACGATGATGTCAATAGCGGAAGAACGAATCAGTTGCTCTGCAATTTCCAATGCCTGCTCGCCGTTGTCCGGTTGTGAAATCAAGAGGTTATCCACATCTACACCCAATTTGGCTGCATAGAAGCGGTCGAAAGCGTGTTCCGCATCGATGAATGCTGCGATGCCGCCTGCCTTTTGTGCTTCGGCGATGGCATGGATTGCCAGCGTGGTCTTACCGGAAGATTCCGGACCGTAGATTTCAATGATACGTCCGCGGGGGTAACCGCCTACACCCAATGCTACGTTCAGTCCGATGGAACCGGTAGGGATTACTTCTACTTGTTCGACGCTTTCGTCGCCCATTTTCATGATAGAACCCTTGCCGAAACTTTTTTCTATCTTATCCATGGCAGCTTGCAGCGCCTTTAGTTTTTCGCTGCCTGCCATGTTATTTCCGTTTTCAAAATTAAGTTCGTCTTTCTTTGCCATTATTTTAGTGATTAATGATTAGTGTTTAGTGATTAATTATCAATCACTGTTACAGGATTTGTGCGGCGTGGTCTTTGGTCTTTACTTCCTTAGGGGTGATGATACGCTCAATCACTCCTTCCTCATTGATGATGAAGGTGGTGCGGAAAGTACCCATATATTTACGTCCGTACATGCTCTTTTCACCCCATACGCCGAATTGCTCCACAAGTTTCTTATCTGTGTCTGCAATCAGGGTAAAGGGCAGGTTGTTCTTTTCGATGAATTTCTGGTGCGACTTCTCGTTGTCTACACTGACTCCGATAACTTCGTAGCCGGCCTTACGCAGGTCGGTATAGTTGTCGCGCAGGTTGCAGGCTTGTGCCGTACAACCTGAAGTTGAGTCTTTGGGATAAAAATAGAGCACTATTTTTTTTCCTTTATAATCGCTCAGACGAATTTCTTCGCCTTTTTCATTGATACCCAGTATTTCGGGCGCTTTATCTCCGATATTCACGTAATTCAGTGTTTAGGGGTTGATTGGTAATAAATGATTAATCGCTAATTTAAACTTCCAAGTTTCCGTCGATTACTTCATGCCAGGGCAGTCCTTGCTTGTTAAGCTGTTCCATGAACGGATCGGGATCGAACTCCTCTACGTTCCATACACCCGGTCTCTTCCACAGACCTTTGAGGAACATCATGGCGCCAATCATGGCAGGAACACCGGTTGTGTAGCTCACGCCCTGCATGCCTGTTTCCTTGTAAGCTTCTTGGTGGCTGCAATTGTTATATATATAATAGGTGTGTTCTTTGCCGTCTTTCAAGCCGCGGATACGGCAACCGATAGAGGTTTCGCCTTCGTAGTTCTCTCCTAAATCCTGCGGGTTGGGGAGTACGGCTTTCAGGAATTGCAGCGGAACGATTTTCATGCCGTTGTATTCTACCTCATCAATGCGGGCCATGCCAATGTTCTGGATAACACGCAGGTGGGTCAGGTATTCTTGTCCGAATGTCATCCAGAAACGTGCACGTTTGATTGTGGGGAAATTTTTCACCAGAGACTCCAGTTCTTCGTGATAAAGAAGGTAAGAGTCGCGCGGACCGATATTGGGGTAGGTGAGTGCTTTGTGGATTTCCAACGGTTTGGTGGTTACCCATTCGCCGTTTTCGTAATAACGTCCGTTTTGGGTAATTTCGCGGATGTTGATTTCCGGGTTGAAGTTGGTAGCAAATGCTTTGTGATGATTTCCTGCATTGCAGTCCACAATGTCCAGGTATTGGATTTCGTCAAAATGATGCTTGGCTGCATAGGCGGTATATATGCCGCTTACACCCGGGTCGAAACCACAGCCGAGGATAGCTGTCAGTCCGGCATCTTCAAAGCGCTTTTTGTATGCCCATTGCCAGCTGTATTCGAAATGAGCTACGTCTTTCGGTTCGTAATTGGCTGTATCCAGATAATTTACTCCGCTTTTCAGACAGGCTTCCATGATAGTAAGGTCCTGATAGGGGAGAGCTACGTTTATGACGATTTCGGGTTTGAAACTGTTGAAGAGCGCCACCAGTTCGTCTACATTGTCTGCATCTACCTGAGCGGTTTTGATGTTAGGGTTGCCGATTGCTTTTACAACAGCGTCGCATTTGGATTTGGTGCGGCTGGCAATCATGATTTCTGTAAACACATCCGGATTTTGAGCTACTTTGTGCGCAACAACGGTACCTACACCGCCTGCACCGATAATAAGAACTTTACCCATTTTTCTACTTACAAAAGTTTTAAATATGATTATTTTTTTTCAATGAGCAAATATAAGGCTTAATTCTCAGATAAACATTAAAATCCTGCTAAATACTTTGACCAAGTATTGCTATTTCTAAACAAAAGGTTTGCTTTTGGATTATTTTGTATATATTTGTGGTGATAAAATTAACTTAAACAAAAAGTAACAATGAAGAAAGTATTTGTTTCCCTTTGTATGGCGGCTACTGTGGCAGGGCTGTCATCTTGCGCTTCGACTAAAAATGCCGCAACGCTCTCTTCCTTGAGTGGTGAGTGGAATATTATTGAAATAAACGGCAGTGCGGTTGTACCTGCTCCGAATCAGGAATTTCCTTTTATCGGTTTTGATACAAAGACCGGACAGGTATATGGCAACAGTGGCTGTAACCGTCTGATGGGTTCGTTCGATGTGAACGCCAAACCCGGACAGATAGACCTTGGCGCATTGGGAAGTACCCGTATGATGTGTCCGGATATGACAGTGGAGAAAAACGTGCTGGCTGCTTTAGGACAGGTAAAGAAGTATAAGCAACTGGGCAAGGAGAATATGGCATTATGCGCTTCTTCCAATCGTCCTGTCATTGTGTTGCAGAAAAAAGAAGCTTCTGCTAAGTTGGCCGATTTGAACGGCAAATGGATGATTAGCGAGGCCGGTGGAGAGACCATCCCGTCGGGAATGGAAAAGCAGCCGTTCATCGAGTTCAATATTGCAGAAAAAACTCTGCATGGTACTGCCGGATGTAATGTCATTAACGGTTCATTTAATGTGGATGATGCAAATCCGGTAGCCATATCTTTCCCGCAGGTTATCAGTACCATGATGGCATGTCCCGATATGGAAGTGGAGAGCCGTGTGTTGAAAGCATTGAATTCCGTTCAGTCTTTCGGTAAGCTGGCAGGCGGCGGTATGGGCTTTTATGATGCGGACAACAATCTGGTAATGGTATTGGTGAAGAAATAACGGACATCGGTCATTATTCAGTATAAGATTACACGGATTTCACAGATTTATTTTATTCTTTTTCTGTGAAATCCGTGTAATTCTTGTTTGATAAAGAAACAAACAGCGGGCGTTTTTTTATTTTGACACATCCTCTTTTTCCCTCAGTCCGGCACGTATGCGGCTTAATGATTGCGGAGTGATATACAGGTATGAGGCCAAGTATTTCAGCGGTACATCCTGCAATAGTTCCGGATTCTCTTCCATTAATGTCAGATAACGCTCTTTGGCGGTGGGTGGTGTCCCATAAGCCAGTGTCGAAGCATCCACTGACAAAATTTCACGTTCAAAAATTTTTCTGCCGAAGTTTGCCATTTCGATAGAGTGTGCAAACAGAGCCTCTAATTTGGCTTTACTGATGCAATAGGCTGTACTGTCGTTTACAGACTCGATATTGACCTGAGAAGGTTTGTCGTCCACATACCCCCATGAAGAAAATGCGGCATCGCCGGGAGTGGCAAACCATAAGGAATTTTCTGTTCCGTCTGCCAGGTAGTATGCCCGCCATATACCTTTCTTTATAAGGTAGAAATTAGAATTCCGTTCTCCCTTCTCTATTATAAGCTCTCCTTTGGAAAAGGATATTTCTTCCATATGAGACAACAGCTCAAACAGGCTTTTTTCGGGTAATTTATACTTCTTGCAGAATTTCTTTAGCATGATTTCCATGTTGCAAAGATATTGAATTTTCCTTGCCATTTCTTTTCCTGCCCATATAAATAATGAGTATGAAAAGAGTGGTCAATAATTCTGCCAGCGGGGTAGCCAGCCAAATCCCCGGTTTGCCCAATAGTAGCGGAAGTCCGTAAAAGCAGAGTGTCAATAAGATAAATCCGCGCAGCAGCGTGATGACAGTGGCGTACTTGGCGCGTTCCACGCTCTGAAAATAACCGATAGAAACTATGTTGATTGCAAAAAATACGAAACCGGATGCATATAAAGGCAAGCCTTTCACTGCTATATCATAGGCGGGATAACTCCGGTCTATGAACATGGCAACAATCTCCCGGCTGCAAAATATTGTAATCAGGGCAAAGCATATCCCGCAGCCAACGGCTGTCTTTAAGGCAAGCAGATACGTCTTGCGTACGCGCAACGTTTCGTTAAGCCCATAGTTGAAACTGATAATAGGCTGTGCAGACTGCGCAATGGCATTGTATACCATAAATATGATAGGAAAGAAGTAGCAGGCGATGCTGAAGGCCGCCACACCGTCTTCTTTCAGATAATGGATGAATACAAGATTGCCTACAAACATCATGCAGGCAATAGCCACTTCACACAGAAAAGCAGATGAGCCCAGCCGGCACATATACCCTACATTGCGCTTCATCAACTTCATGCTGTTACGGCTGAACTTCACCGGATAGAAACGCAGCGCACAGTTGCGCCGTGAAAGATAGATGATAATCATTAACGCTCCTACCGTTGTTCCTATGGCACTTGCGAAGGCCGCACCGAACATTCCCCAGCCGAAAGGGAAGATAAACAGATAATCGAGTATGATGTTCAGAACGGAGGCAACTATATTGCAGAACATGGCGAAGTTGGGCGAACCGTCCAGTCGCAGGAAAAACATGCCCGAATTAAGCAGGGCCGTAAAAGCGGAAAAAGGTACAAACCAGCACATATATTCTACAGCCAAAGGTTTGAGCCGTTCCGAACTGCCTAACAGATGTACCACTTGCGGTGCAAACAGGCAAAATAGGGTAGAAGTGCACATCAGCAGCAGGGAGGATACCACTATGGATTGCGTAATGTTGATACGTGCCGTTTTGGGTTTATTGTGTGACAAGTGGATGGAAGCCACCACGGATGCTCCTACGCCGAACATCAGGCCGATGCCGGTGGAGAACAACCATAGCGGTGCCACGATATTGACGGCGGCAAGGGCATCGCTGCCTATACCTTTTCCCACAAAGATACCGTCGGTAATGACGAACAATGCGGAAAATATCATTCCCAGTACGGTAGGAAGCAGTAATTTGCGGAATAATGCCGCAATGTCCATGTTCTTGAAGTCAATACTGTCTCTCATCTTTTCCATAATCTTTAGTCTTCTATGTTTTATTGTAATCTGTTTCTTTGTTTAAGAGGTTCGGCGGCTAATGCTTATTCGTTCCGCCATGAGGAAGTTTTTGTTCCACCACGGAGAAACTTGTGTTCCATCACGGGATACATTCTGTTCCACCATGGTGGAACAGATAAATATTGGCAATGCTCCTTTTTAGAAAGTGTTTTGGTTTTATATCAGCTTTCTTTAGAGAAAATCTGATAAAGTCTGAAAAAAGAGAACCAACATGCTTTCTTGAATCCCTCAAACAATATCTTTTCTTTTTCGGAGGCAAAAGTAGGACTTTTGAGTGGGATAGAAATTAACAAATGGTAATTTCCGACAGAAAAAATATATTTAACTCTGCCAAACTGACAGACAAACTGTCACATTCATAAATCTGCCGCCGCCTTGAACAATTTGGCACGGCGTTTGTCTTTTTATTGGCGTCTGCCAACGAGGCGGACACCGAAACAGAATAATAACAAATAAAAAAATAACGATCATGGGAAAAATTATTGGTATTGACTTAGGAACAACAAACTCTTGTGTTTCTGTATTCGAAGGAAACGAACCTGTAGTAATTGCAAACAGTGAAGGTAAGCGTACAACTCCTTCAGTAGTGGCATTTGTAGACGGCGGCGAACGTAAGATCGGTGATCCTGCAAAGCGTCAGGCTATCACAAACCCTACAAGAACCGTGTTCTCTATCAAACGTTTCATGGGTGAGAACTGGGATCAGGTTCAGAAAGAAACCGCTCGCGTACCTTATAAAGTGGTAAAAGGTGACAACAATACTCCGCGTGTGGATATTGACGGACGTCTCTATACTCCGCAGGAAATTTCTGCAATGATTCTGCAGAAAATGAAAAAGACCGCTGAGGATTATCTGGGACAAGAAGTAACGGAAGCCGTAATCACCGTTCCGGCTTATTTCTCCGACTCTCAGCGTCAGGCTACGAAGGAAGCCGGTCAGATTGCCGGTCTGGAAGTAAAGCGTATCGTGAACGAACCGACTGCCGCAGCTTTGGCTTATGGTATCGACAAGGCGCATAAGGATATGAAAGTTGCTGTATTCGACCTCGGTGGCGGTACATTCGATATTTCTATCCTCGAATTCGGTGGCGGTGTGTTCGAAGTATTGTCAACCAACGGTGATACTCACTTGGGTGGTGACGACTTCGACCAGGTAATCATCGACTGGCTGGTTCAAGAGTTCAAGAACGATGAAGGCGCCGACCTGACTCAGGATCCGATGGCTATGCAACGTTTGAAGGAAGCTGCCGAAAAAGCTAAGATTGAATTGTCTTCTTCTACGAGCACGGAAATCAACTTGCCGTACATTATGCCTGTAGGCGGTGTGCCCAAGCACTTGGTTAAGACGCTGACCCGTGCCAAATTCGAAGCTTTGGCCCACAACTTGATTCAGGCTTGTCTTGAACCGTGCAAGAAGGCTATGAGCGATGCCGGTTTGGGCAACTCCGATATAGATGAGGTTATCCTTGTAGGTGGTTCTTCACGTATACCGGCTGTACAGAAGCTGGTTGAGGATTTCTTCGGTAAAGTGCCTTCCAAAGGTGTAAATCCCGATGAGGTAGTAGCTGTAGGTGCAGCAGTACAAGGTGCCGTATTGACGGACGAAATCAAGGGTGTTGTATTGCTGGATGTTACTCCGCTGTCTATGGGTATCGAGACTATGGGTGGTGTAATGACCAAGCTGATTGACGCCAATACGACTATTCCTTGCAAGAAGAGTGAAACATTCTCTACTGCCGCCGATAACCAGACGGAAGTTACTATCCACGTATTGCAGGGTGAACGTCCGATGGCTGCACAGAACAAGTCAATCGGTCAGTTTAACCTGACAGGTATCGCTCCGGCACGTCGTGGTATTCCTCAGATTGAGGTGACATTCGATATCGATGCCAACGGTATCTTGAAAGTATCTGCCAAGGATAAGGCTACCGGTAAGGAACAGGCTATCCGTATCGAGGCTTCCAGCGGTTTGAGCAAGGAAGAAATCGAAAAGATGAAAGCCGAAGCCGAAGCAAATGCCGAAGCCGATAAGAAAGAACGTGAGAAAGTTGACAAGCTGAACCAAGCCGACTCAATGATTTTCACTACTGAAAATCAGTTGAAGGAATTGGGCGATAAGCTGCCTGCCGACAAGAAAGCTCCGATTGAAGCTGCCTTGCAGAAACTGAAAGATGCTCACAAAGCACAGGATTTAGCTGCTGTTGACTCTGCGATGGCTGAACTGAATACCGCTTTCCAAGCTGCAAGCGCTGAGATGTATGCCCAGAGCGGTGCTCAAGGTGGTGCACAGGCCGGTCCTGATATGAATGCAGGACAGCAAGGCGGTGCTCAGGATAATGGCAAGCATGGGGATAATGTACAGGATGCTGACTTTGAGGAAGTGAAATAAGTATCGGTAAACAACGATAAATATCCATAAGAAAAGAGGTGTAACTCAATAAGTTACACCTCTTTTCTTTTTTTGTTTTTTTCTTTGATTTTGTTTGTTTGCTGTTTTTTTATTGTATATTTGTACCATATTTGTACCGCGATAAAAAAGTAGGAAATCTGCGATAAAATATAAATAAGTTGAATGCAAACAGTTAAAAATCAGCATTATGCCAGTAGCAAAGTTCGAGATAAAGCGTAAATGCCAAATATGCGGTCAGGAGTTTATTGCTAAAACCATAGAATCATGGTATTGTTCTAAACGCTGTTCCAATATAGCATATAAACGCAGGAGAGATGAGGAGAAGAGAAACCTACGCTTGGATGAAATCGTGAAAAACATTCCGGATAACCAAGATTATATCAAAGTATCAGAAGCCTATGCCCTGTTCGGTATCAGTATAGATACTCTATATCGTCTGATACATAAAGGCGCAATTTCGCATATAAATCTTGGGGTAAATCAAATCCGGGTTAACAAAGAGGAGTTACTGAAACTTTATCCACTACGAAGAAAAGCTTTGACTAAATCAAAACCTGTGGCAAAGCTTTATAGTTTGGAACCGGAGGATTGCTATACTATTGGTGAAATTGCAGAAAAATATCACTTAAATGATTCCACTGTATATTTACATATCCGTAAATACTCTATTCCTACAAGACAAATAGGTAATTTCGTTTATGTACCTAAAAAAGAAATTGATGAACTATATAAAGGCGCAAAGAAATGAAAAAAGCTATGGCAAATACAAGAGTTTCTGTGAAACTTAGAAAAACTGATTATCGGGAAGAATGGTATCTTTATATTGAGGCATATCCAGTATTTCAGAAAGGCTCTTCTACTCCGCAAAGAGTACGAGAATATCTTAATCGTACAATTTCTACTCCGATATGGGATAAATCAAAAAAATCCCGAACGAAAGCAGATGGGAAAAATACTTATAAGCCAAAACGCGATATGAATGGTGTTATACAATGTAAATCGCAGTTGGATCAAGAAAATTGTATATATGCAGACAAGGTCAGAAGCCTTCGACAAAAGGAATACGATAATGCAGCTCTCTATTCAGACACAGATGCACAACAGGCAGAAATGTTGGAACGTTCTCGTTGTAATTTCATCGAATATTTTAATCATGTTCAACAAACTCGTCATGTCCGTGGGTCTGAATCAATCATTGTTAACTGGAGACGTGTGCATGAACTACTGAAAATATTTGCTGATGGTGATACTATTACTTTTGCCCAAATTGATATGCATTTGGTTGAGTCATTCCGTAATTTTATGATGACGGCACCACAGGGAGGTGGTAAAAGTGGTACAGTGTCACAGAATACGGCTGCAACTTATTTCTCAATCTTCAAGGCTGCATTAAAACAGGCATTTATAGATGGATATTTGACAGTTGATATTTCTGCAAAAGTCAAAGGTATTCAGGAAAAGGAAAGCCGACGTGAATTTCTTACCGTTGATGAACTCAATCGTCTTGCCCAAACTCCATGTAGCCCAATACTCAAACGTGCAGCTCTATTCTCGGCCCTTACAGGCATTCGCCATTGTGATATTCAGAAAATGAAATGGTCTGAAATTGAAGAGTTTAATGGAGGTTATCGTATCAATTTTACACAGCAGAAGACAAAAGGTGTTGAATATATGCCTATTTCCGAACAGGCTTATCAACTCTGTGGTGAACGTCAGGATTCAAACTTGCTTGTTTTTGCCGGGCTTCCGGATCCGGCTTGGATAAGCCGGCCCTTAAAGAAATGGATAGAGGCTGCTGGTATAAAAAAGCATATAACATTTCACTGCTTCCGCCATTCATACGCTACCCTACAACTTGCTGGAGGAACAGATATATATACTGTAAGTAAAATGCTTGGGCATACAAATGTTAAAACTACTCAGATATATACAAAGGTTATTGATGCAAAAAAGGAGAAGGCAACCGAAACCATTAAATTAGATTTGTCATCTACGGAATAGAGTAATAGGTATGGACTTATCTATCTTTACAGTTGGTATTGTGGCTGATATAATTTATGAGTTTTTATGTCTTTTATTTATGGATGGCTTATGATTTTCTTATGATACTATTCATAAATAGAAAAAAACGATAATGGATTGTATCATTATATGTTTTGATAATCAATGATGTATGTTTATGTACTCAATGAATCGTCTATGCTTTTTTATGTGCTGCTCTGCATTGATAAATCAGCAATAAAAATCCTTTTTTCTTTGCAGCCATAATAACTGAAATGAGGAAGATATGGACGAGAAAAGAAACATTACATTTGAAGATTTGCCAAAGGCATTATCGTGGGTAATAGATAAGCTCATTCAGCTTGATTTAAAGATAGACAATCTAGCAAGTACATCCCAACTACCCCCTGCTGAACAGTGGATGAATTTAAAGGAATTATGTGAGTACTTGCCAAGTCATCCGGCAGAACAAACAGTTTATGGATGGACTAGTTGTCATCTGATACCATTCCATAAGAAAGGAAAGCGGATCATGTTCTTGAAATCAGAGATTAACTTGTGGTTACGAGAAAGCAAAATGAAATCATCGTATGAGCTTGAAAGAGATGCAAAGCAATTTGTTCAGTCCAAGAACGCGCGTAAATTCTGAATATAACAAGCTTTGTTTTGTCATTGTTGACACTATCGGAAATATTATCTCTATCGTTTCACATCCATTTTAACTTATACAGTCAGATTTTTATATTTGCTTATATGTGGTTTAGTTTAGTTTAGCATATATAAAGCTAACAAACCAAACTAAACTACTTTTTAAGATAATAATGCAGCCAAAAGAGAAGATATTTTTTCTTTTGGCTGCATTATTTTATTCTCTTTCTTCTCCCTTTTATATGTTGTTTGTTCCCGTGTATCAGATTTTCGGGGCTTATGAATAAAATTGAGGTGCAAAGGTATATGTTATGGTAACTATTAAAGCAAGTTCATGTCTTTTGATTCTCGTACAAATCTCCACGCTCCTTTCTGGAGGTTGTATTTGTACACGAAAACTTGCATGAATAGCCATAACACCTTTTGAGCACCCGAATTTTAATCAACCCCGAAGTAGTTGATACTACATAAGGGAAATAATAACAATCAAAACGATAACATTATGTTTGAATACGAAGAACAGACAGAAATCATTGGTGCAAGATGCACTTTGCACGAAGCGTACAAAGGCTATACAGAGGGAACGGTTGTAGGCGACTTCGGACTCAGAATTGTAGTACAGCTCGATAACGGTAAGGAGGTTGTCGAATACCGTGATGAAGTAACGATTTACGATTGATTGATGATCGATTAAATATATTGGGATATGGGAAATTTTAGATTTTATCAGGATTGTAAAGTTACGTGCTGGGAACGTGATTATTTTACCGTTGAAGCAGAGAATTATGAGGAAGCGGCAGCTATCGTGCGTTCCTGGAAATGTGATGATGTTACTAATGTCACTGACAAGCGCATTCACCTGGAGAGAAATGAAGTCCTTCGTGATACTTCTGAACGTATATTTCCTGATGAGAATGGTGGTTGTCCCACTATGGAAATATATAATGCTGATGGTTTGGCTGTTATAAATGACGTTCCGGATTTGGAGCTAAATCTTGAATCTTAAATCAATAGTCGAAATGGATGTGATAATAGAACATATATTTTGTCAATATAGCGATGAAGCTACAGCCCTGTATTTACGGATAATCAATGTGATACTTTTGTCTTCCGATGAAGAAGAACTTCGTGCAAGTATGGAAAAACTAAGGCATACAACCAATTTTGATAAATACTTCATTTATGGTTTTGGTAAGCATCATATTTGGGTGTGTCTGCGCAAGCCAAGCGACAGGAATAAGGTATTTGAAAATCGGGTTTTAATGGCCCAGTTCTGAATTGGTGAGGTTTCTGGAATATTCCTTCCAGGAACCTGATTCCTTGTTATAAGCGGCATCCGCATAAATCCCGTTTTAATGCTTTCGTATCCGTTTATATCTCTGTCGTTTTCTTTTGGCTGTGCCTCTGCCTTTTTTACGTTATTAGCGCTATTGATGCGGGCCTGAGAGGGCCAGATGTATAATTCATTACTTTCCTATTCCTTTTCTCTTTTTTATTTCTCCTTTTCAAGGCGGATATGGTGTCCTCCGATGCATTTCCATCACCGTCCTGCAGACCATTCCCGTATTCAGGCAGCCTTTTGTCTGCTGCATTTTTTCCAAGCCAGATTCTCCTGGTGTTATCGTATCCTCCTTATACTCCATATCTTCGGAGCCGATGCTTTCTGTCCTGTCTTCATAAATCTGCCAGCTCCAATTTTTATGATGTACCTTGCCGGTTAGTACGAATTTATATTTCCATCCTTTTCCAACCTGTTTTTGTTGTTTGTTCCCGCTTTTTCATTATTGCTTTTGTCCGAAGTCGTCATCATTTTCCGATGCAAAGATAGTGTGCAGCCGGGAGTGGCCTATGGCCTCTGCCAATGGCGTGTATGCGAAAATCTTCCTTTATCAGGCCTTCGGTTTGGCATAAAGCCAAAATAAAGAGTATTTGCGCTACATCCTTGGCTTGTCCCTTGAACAGCACCTACTTTTTCATGCAGCGTAAAATTGATGTTTAACTTCTAAAAGCAATTGATTATGAAAAAGGTAGAAAACAACTTCATCGTAACAGGTTATGTAGGTAAGGATGCTGAAATCCGTCAGTTCACCACCGCAAGTGTAGCACGCTTTTCAATAGCGGTCAGCCGTCAGGAAAAGAATGGTGAGGAAAGCAGCTATGTATCGGCCTTCATGAATATTGAAGCATGGAGAAAGAACGAGAACACCTCTTCGTTCGAGAATCTGACCAAAGGAACGCTGCTTACAGTTGAAGGCTACTTCAAGCCTGAAGAGTGGACTGACAAGGACGGTGTCAAGAAGAACCGCATTATAATGGTGGCCACCAAGTTATATCCGGCCGTTGAAAAGGAAGAAGAAGCTCCTGCGGAAGCTCCCAAAGGCAAAAAAGGCAGGAAATAAATCCTGCCTTTACATACACAGGCGGCCTTCAGGCCGCTTTTTTTATATCTCTACACACTTTCAGAAGTTCCATTTTTATCACGTCATTCCGGGTTTCTACCACCGCAGATATTGAATTTGTACGTGCAAAATTAAGGAGGAGGTGAACCGTCAAGGAGCTTATCATTTTCTGTTAAGAATCATCAACTCGTTTACTCGCCAACAATTCTTAAACATAAATGATCCAGTATCCTACTTATTCGCTTCTTCCTTGGCTTGTTCACCTCTTTTCTCCTTTGTCAAGGCACGTCAATTCAAAATCCTGCCGGTGAGGTAAGACCTCAAAAGCAGGGAAATGAAGCAGAATGTATAACTTATATTTTTATATTATGAAACAGATGTTTATTTGGTCAAGTGAAGTTGTTTTTGATGAACAGACGAAATCAGAAATGCAGGAGTCTAAACGTGAATTGTTGGGTGATGATTCTTATGTACTGTCAGAGGAAGATATAGCCGACGAACTTCGCCGGGAACTTGAAGACGAACGCAGTAATCTTAACAAGATTATCGACGGCGTTATTATAGTATTTGGTGACCTCGGTCTTTGGAATGGCCGGCGGCAAGGGTTTCAGATTTTAGGAAATAATATTGCCAATATACTGTATAGTCAATGTGAGATAGCTGAGTGGTACGGAGACGGCTATAATATCAGGGGACGTATGTCGCACCACGATGGTACGAACTATACTCTTTATCGCATCGCTAAAGACAGAGAAGATGCAGAACATATTGCAGAAATGATTTATAACCATGAGATTGATGAAGCCGGTTTCAGACGCAGAACACGTTCCCTATATCCGCACGTGGCAGAGGTGTACGGATGGAAGATACGTGGGCGTAGAAATCTATAAAACTGACAACTATGATGGACGTTGCAGCATGATTGATGTATATTTTGCTGCAGCGTTCATTTTATATCACCCCCGGTACTTTCCCTTTGTAGTTCAATTGCCTTTTATATATTCCGGCCATACCGGCATATCCGCTTATAAATCTTGACCAGCATCTTCCTTGATGTGCAATCCAATCCGAAACGCGGTTATTTTGTCTGCAAAGTTCGATTGACTTCTCTTATTCCTGCCAAGGCCTGCTTCGAGCGTGCTGCTGAAAAATCTTCCTTTCGTTTTCTCGAAAGCGTATTTTTCGCATCATCCTTGTCCGGACTGTTTGTCAATCTTCGGGCAGAAAAATAATCAGCCTTCGGTCCAGGATGCGACCAGAGGGAAAATAAAACAACTTAAATTTCATAGTTATGACATTCAAAGAATTTATGCAGGAGAACGGTTACGAGTTGCAGACGACCTTTTGGGAAGACTTTACAATAGCTGACAGATTTGGTTTGTCAGCTATTCAGGACACATTCAATCGTGCTTTTGAAGAGTGGAAAGAGCATTACAAGTATCTTACCGAACTGATTCTTGTGCTTAATCATAAGATATGGCAATATCATGAGAAATGCCCTGAGTTTGCAACGCTGTATAATAGCCTTTGGGAACAGGCTGACCTTTATGCTCAAGAAAACCTTAAAGGTGACGAATTGGACTATTTTTATGAAGTAACTGATTAACTTACAAGGAAAGGAAATGAAATCAAGTACAGAGCAGACAAATGAAAATGGCCGTTTGACGGTTGAAGAGTTAGTCAATCGAGACAAGACATTCCGGTATATGTTATTATCACGTCTCCAGTCTGATTGTGATTATTATCTTCACTATGGTGGCAGGCACCCCAAGGTATTGTGGGCTGGCGATGAAACACGCCAGATAGAGTTTATGACAAAACTTCATGAAAGTTTCGGTGCAGGCGAAAAGCCTGAATGGCTGACAATGGAACAAATCCGGCACTATGCAGCCGAAATGTTGGGCGCAGACTCATAAGGTTTCCGACGGTTGGCATATATGCAATCGCCTTTTTATCAATGCTGCACGAACTTTTATGGTTTGGCAGCATTGATTGTTACCAATGTTGATGACTCCAGGTTGCTTGTGCAACAGGGCACAAAGATTCCATTTATACTGTTACCTGTCATCCTTGAAATTACTTTTTCCATAACCTCTCAGCAAGGCTTTTACTATTTTAGCGAATATCCATACTGCTGCAATGACTATTATAATTTCCATACTTATTATATTATTATACATTTATATTATTATATAATTATATAATTATATGATTATATAATTCAATAATTCAATAATTCAATAATTCAATAATTATATAACTATGTAATTATACAATTAATGCCGTCTTGTTGACTAATATAGGCTGTTGGCCAATCAGTTACAGATTTTCAAGCTTTTCCTTGTTTTCTTCAATATACGTCATAATAATCGCCGATGCAAGAGTCCTAAGAGGAATATTCCTGTTCGAGTTAACACGGATTTTTTCTAATTCCTTTTTTACTTCTTTTGGTAGCCAGATTGCTTCTCCTTGTCCCCCGACACCGGTATATTTGACTATATTTTCTTCAAAGAGTTTTTTGCTCGTTCTTTTTGTTTTAGTTTTCTTTTCGGGACTTTCCTTTTCATCTTGCGCCTGTTCCTCTTTTATATCTTTCAATGTTTTCGGCTGTGTTATGCCGCGCACTATCTGGTCAAGCCCCATATTAGCCAAAGGATTGTCTATTGTAGGTCTCTCATTTCTTTTCATACTCATCTTTTATTTGATAATTTCCATAATCTTGTTGAATGCCGGTTTTACAATATCTAGTTGGGCCTTCTCCAAGGGGTACAAAGTTGTATAGCGTTTCACAGTGACACTTTGTTTTATTGTCGGCGTGACGGTTCCCACCAGACCAAGAAGTTCTGTAGTTTGGGCTCTCTGCCTCAATTCTTCTGATTTTCTTTCCGAGGTGATAATGCGGTTAGGCATAAACACAAGTTGGGCTTCCGATATACTTTTCAGGGCCTTTATGAAAATGCCGGTTGCATCTACGGTGTCGGGATCAAATGAAATCGGAATTACAGCTGTGTCAGCACTCTTATAGATATACTCAAGGTTGCGGTCGTTCAGGTTTCCGGGACAATCAATTAGGACAACGCCGGGAACCTTTTTAAGCTGTGTCATTACCTTTTTTAGTTGTTTGCTGTCCGTAGTGTCAAGCAAATCGACATTCCATGGAGCCTGTACTCCGACAGCTACATCTTGTTCTCTTTGACGGTGGCGATAGAGTGACGCCTGAAGGTCGGCATCTATGGCAATTACCGGAATACCGTTTTCTGCAAGATAACTTGCAAATAGTGCGCAGAGGGTTGTTTTCCCTACGCCTCCTTTGATGTTGCTGAATAATACAATTCTATTTTCCATGCCACTTTAGGTTTTTGTTTTTTGCTGTTTGCAAATATAAATAATACTCTTATAATATCAAAATATTTATTATATAATTATATAAATATTGCAAGTGTATTTATATAATTATATAATCGATAAATTTATATAAAGAAATGATATATAATACTATATGATGAATATTGTATTTTCAATGTTATTATATTACTTATCTTCATTTCGTTATATAATTATATTATTAAATAAAAGTATAATTATATTATTTCGTTCTACAAAGCTTTTTTATCTTGCCAATGCAAAGATGGTGGGTGGCCTGGAATGTTTTCCAATATCTGCCAATGACGTGTCTGCAAAAATCTTTTTTATCATACGAATCTCTTATATCTCTATTGCATTATACCCGTTGTCGCCAGTTAGGTGATGTCATTTTATCTGCAAAGTTAGTTTGCCCCTGAACGTTTTGCCAAGTGATGCTTTGCTTTTCATTTGAAAAATCTTCCTCCTTTGGAGAGTATTTTTCAAGAAACACTTGTCTTCACTATAGTGCAAACTTTGGGGCAGAAAAATCGACAATTTCCTCCGGGCGGAGTAAGCCGGGACATAAGGGAAACAAATGTTTTTAATTAACTTCTTAAATATTATTTGTTATGAGTATCTTAAAACAAACTGAAAAAGTGCATCCTCTTTCCGAACGTGGAGTTTATGCTTATCCTGTCAATCGTTTTAGCCGCGATGCGTCTGATGAGGATATTCTTTCCGATTATGAGAATAGTACCGACAATGAAGATTCGGTCAGGAAATATGCCGTTGAAGAATTTCTGTCTTGCGTCAACGACGAGAGTTTTAACAGTCTGGACTATTGGGTTCGTTTGATTTAGTAACCTTGGTGATTCAATGTTCGTTGTTTTATATTAATCGGATAATTTTATGAATTTAGAGAATATCGTCAAGAAACAGCTTTTTAGGGGGATTACTGAACTCATGCAGCCGTTGTATTTCCCTGTACCTTATAGTGAAGATAATATTCAGAAATTAGCTCAACACGAATACGAATTGTTTTGTAAGGTAATATCCGTAAAGTATGGTTTCGACAATGATAAGTATGTCTTTGAGCATGATGGCCATTCCCCGTTTGATGTCATATACAACGATGCCATTTGCGAACTGAAATCTCGTATGCGTAAGGACCCTTTCTTGCTTCAGAGTGAAGCCATTCGGCAGCATCTTGCCACGCTGGTGCGCCAGGCCGTTGTCAGAGTCGGAGGATGTCTTGGAACGTTTTACAAGAATGTGGGGATTCACCACATGGAACACGATTCCGAAGATATGTATGATGATGTTCCGGCTGTTGTTTTCAAGAGAGGTATGGCTTGTACTGCCGGTGGATATGAGAGTGCCATGCTGTACGATATTTATCTTGCACAGGATGACAGGCTGATGTGTACTGTTGATGACAAGGATTGTAGCGAGTATGATGTTCCACTTGATACAATTCTTCTTGAAAGCTTATTGGGGCTTGTTCATTGGTTACGTCTTAATAACTTTTTGCCGGATACAGATGCTCCAGATTGGGTGTGTGAGGAGTGCGGTTCATCAGATGTCGAAACTCTTGCTTGGGTCAGGCCAAACGAAAATAATAAATTCGTCGATTATCTTGGCGTTGATGACAATGGCAACAACTGGTGTCACCATTGTGAGGAGCACACAGATATTATACAGTTTACAGGTGACGAGAGCTGTAAGCCCTCTTCACGGAATTAATGTTTATGGATAGTATTTGTATCAATAATTTCAATGTTAAAGTGACACACCGTTATAATATGACGTGTTCACATTGTATGATATTAAGCTGTGTCTGTGGTTCACAGCATCATAGTTTTAAGACGATGAGATACATTCTTTCTCACCTCAAACATTGTGAAATACCTTTCGCTTTTATAGTTATTTGAAATCAGATATAAAATAATGAAGACAGTAAACAGTTTGTCTGGAGGAAAAACATCTTCCTACATTGCCGTACATTACCCGGCAGATATCGAAGTCTTTGCGCTTTGTTGCATTGATTGTCACAATGCCGGAGCAACCATTGACAAGCGCATGAAGCAGATGGCCAATGACAGGTTGCAGAAGTATTGCTCACATTATCCCGAATTTGTGGCCACTTCAGAGGACCCGAAAGTCCTCAAGGTTATTTTCGACCTCGAACAGCGAATAGGGCGAGAGATTATCTGGTTACGCGGTATGGGCTGGGAGGAAATGATACGCCGTAAGCGTGCTATTCCCAATCGGACCAAACGTTTTTGTACAACCGTCTTGAAAATGCAGCCTATTTTTGAATTTTTGTATTTTTACCACGAACTGCCCGTTCGTATGAGGATAGGCTACCGTTACGACGAACAGGAACGGGCATTGCGTTTTACCGAGAATTTCAAGTTCGCTTATATGGCCGAGTGGCAGGAGCGGTCCTGCCGCTGGATTAACCGTTGGCAGGATATTCATTGGCGTGTGGGTGAGTTTCCTCTCATAGAAGACCGTATCACCCACTATGATATCCAGCGTTACTGGCAGGACAAAGGTATTGACTTCCCGGAAGATTCCAACTGTCTTAACTGTTTCTGGAAGGCTCCGGCACAGTTGCGCAAGAATTTCGATACATGTCCTCCCGTTATGTGGTGGTCAGCTATACAGGAGGACCTTCAAGGTAATACCTTCAAGGACAAAATGAGTCTTTCATCCATATCCAGGTTGCCGCTTCAGCTCGACTTTTTTTATGGTACAGGTTCAGGCTGTCAGGCAGGCTTCTGTACAGATTGATTTCGTATTCTTCATTGGACCTGCCGGCTGCCTGTCGGTGGGCCTTTCTTTACCATTTGTATGCCGTTGTCCCCATCCCGGAAGTTCCCCATATACTTCTTTGCCGGTTAGTATCATCAATGTCGGTGGAAATTATTATACCCCTTTGTAGGTTTCATCTTCTCTTTTTATTTCCATGATTACTCCAATTATAGCTGTTGTTCCAACATTCATTGTTTACATAGGGAGTAGCCATTCATTTCACTGCAAAGTTTTATTGATGCCAGCCATATCTTTACAAGGTTCCCTTCCAGTTATGTCAGAAATCTTCCTTTTTCCTAAAGAAAAAGAGTATTTCAGTCATAAACCTTGCAGATATTGGCATCCATATATTAAGCAGTAAAATTGAATTAATTACTCCCTATTGATAAACAATGGATTATAATAGGGAAAAGTTGAACTTAAAATTTTATGATTATGGTTAAAAAAGTTTTTAAAGTAGGTGGTTGCAAATTCTTTTTATTAAAATGGTGTGATAAGTGGGTGTTTCCTCTTATTTCATATTATTTGGAGGGTAAAGATAGCCCTATTTACATGGCCCTTTTCTCGTGGAACCTGAAGGAAGGCATATTCGTAAAGGAAACTACTGTTACTATTAATTTTCCTAAGCATCCGCGTGGCTTTTGTTGCCAGTTTGTTGATCTACAAAATAATGGTTCTTCAATGATTGATTGGCTTGTATATAATGGCTTTGGTTTAGAGACGAAACGTTCTGTAACATCAGGTTTCACCTCTTATCCCGAATTCTACTTCGTAGGTGGCATTAATTTTCATAAGTACAGGAGGTTTTGTGATGAGCATCCGGAAATTTATAAATTTTTCCGTATTTGATTTTCCATCTGTTTTTCAGCCCCATAATCGGGGCTGGAATTTTTAAGCAGACTTTCATTCTGTTATATTTCTTTTCTCCACTTATACGTGTCTCCCTTTTCTTTTATTGAAATATCAAATTCTTGTTAGTTATTCGGAATGTACTTTTTTATTTTTTTTTCAGCAACAAAGTCTCATTTTCGAGTGGATACCATTCTTTTATTTTGAAAAATTAGTTTGTTAAATATCGAAATGTTATAAGCCTTTTACAAAAAGACGTTTCTCAGTATGGGAAAATATCCATTTTGTGAAATGCAGATTGATATTAATATTGTTCGTCCAATAGATAGTCATTCTATTGGACGAATTATCTAGATAGAAATAATCATTTCCTTAGTGAAGCCAGTATAATACGCTATCTTTTCAATAGGAATATTGTCTTTCTTCATTTTAGTTATAATTTCTATGTCTTTTAGGGTCAGAGAAGATATAGGTTCAAAGAATATATCTGACAGTTTACGGATAGCTTTAATAACTTTTTGCCTGTCAGATTCTATTTTTAAATTGATCCCACTAAACGGAGAAAGTTCGTCATGTAAAATAAGATAATATATTCCTCCTACTATTAAAGCTGATATAGAAACAATATCAATATCTGAGTTGGAGAATATATCTGAGAATTTTTTATTCAATGGTAACGTATGCAATTCTCGTAACTGGGCAGTACGTTGGCTGGTTTCATTGTTGCTAAACAGTTCCCATTTCAGAAGCTCTTGCATGACCTTATTTTCCGATAGAGATTGAAACAAACCTATGAGGATGTTTATATATAGTTCTTTATCGTTATGTGACTGTTTTTGTGACTTTACAATATCACTAAACCAATAGTCGTATTTCTTTACATACTCGTCTATAAAACTATTCAAATCATCATATCTATTATAGAATTGTACAGGCTCAATTTCAGCTTGTCGTATAATACCTGTAACTGTTAAATTAGAGAACCCTCCATTTTCAATTAAACAGGTTGCTGCATTAATAATGCTTTGCTCTATATCCTTTGTACTTCTTCTCTTTCTTCGATCTTTCATTTTATTGTTTTATTTTTATGATTTTATTTATCTCATTGAGAGCATTGACTAAAGCGTCTAAATGTTCAATTTTATGTGTTGCAAGTACACTGACCCTTAATCTTGCTTCTTTTGTCCTTACTGCAGGATATACAATGGCAATGGTAAAGATACCTTTTTCTTGCAACATTTTAGCTATTTCATAAACCTTTTTATTATCCCTTATCATGATAGGGAAAATAGGGGAAACGGATTTCCCTATATCGAATCCGTTTTCTATCAATCGCCTTCTGAGATAATTCGTGTTTTCCCAAAGTTTGGCTCTTATTTGAGGCTCTTTTTTTATAACCTCTAAAGCCTTTAATATGGATGCTGTGACTTGTGGCGTAGGGGCTGCTGAAAACACATTGCTGTCCGCATAAAATCTCAAATACTGTATTATCTTTTTTGAAGCTGCTGCAAATCCTCCTACACAACCAAATGATTTGCTGAATGTGCCGGTAATAATATCTATTTGACCTAAACAGTTATAATGTTCTGCTGTACCCCTGCCATTGGCTCCCATCACACCTATGCCGTGTGCATCATCCATCATTAGCATAACTTCATATTTGTTGCATAATTTAATGATTTCCGGAAGTTTGGATAAGTCTCCATCTTGTGAATACACTCCATCAATTATAACCAACTTGGTCTGGTACTTGTCTTTTACATCTTTGAGAACCATCTCAAGATATTCCAAATCATTATGCCCAATCCGTTTTACATTCGTACCTTTCAATCCTGCCATTGCACTTGTGTGGATATAAGGATCTATCAATGCAATATCATTTTTGCCTAACAAGGCTCTTAGGATACCGGAATTTGCTCCAAATCCTGAAGAAAATAATATGGCGCCTTCTTGCCCTACAAAGGAAGCAATTTCCTTTTCTAATTGTTGATGAATATCAAGATAGCCGCCAATTACTTGTGCTGCGCAAGCACCAGTTCCATATTTTTTAATAGCATCTATGCCGGCCTGTTTTGTTTCGTCTCTTTGTGACATACCTAAATAGTCATTGGATATAAATGCAATGACAGATTCATCGAATCCTTCTATATTCATGGTCGCTCCAATACCAGAATTTGAAGTTATCCAATAACTTTTGCATCCAAAGGTATTTAGTTGTTCAATGTACTGTTGAAAGTCATCTGCTCTTTCAATAGCATTTTTCCCAAAAGATAGCTCAAAGTCTTTTAATGAGTAATAAGTTTCTTTCATATAAGTATAATTTAGATTATATAGTGAAATGTAGTAACAATAATATGTTTTTGAGCATTTAGTGCAAAATAATAGAAAAAAATTATTTTTATATACAATATATATTGCATATTGGCGGTGAAATAAAAAATAAGATTTAAAAAAATTATAGAGTATATAGTAATTCACAAAATATAAATATTATGAAACCAAAATTTTTAATGTCTTTATTATTGACATCTTTATTTACAGTGTCGTGTACAAATGAAATGGATGAGGATGAATTTTTAAAGAATTCTTCTGAAAATATCTCATTGACTCGTTCATGTTCAAACGACACGCTTGATTTAGGAGAACTCGTTTGTCTTGAAGAAACAGAAGAGTTTCTGAACTTAAAAAGAAGTTATGAAGAAATTCATTCTAGAAATAATCGAGTAAAAGCTCTTTCTACAACAGCAGATGATTTTTTCTCTTCTAATGTATATGCAATCAGAGAGCTTCCTATAACAATCAAAGTCCGTTCAGTGGCAAGTGGTTCAACTACGGGAAATGTATATCTTTTTTGCGATGGAGCAGGAAAAGAGGTTACACTTGGTAATTCTTCCTCTGCGGCAGGAAGCAAATTTTATCTTAAAATTTTACCTGCATCGTCAGGAGTTCCGTATTTGATATATTCAAATATATCAAAAACTCCTTTGTCTGTCGGATACTACACTAATAGCCCTGATAATAAAATACTTATGTCTGCAAAAGACAATTCTGGTTCATTGTATAGTGCTAGCTGGGATCTTATACCGTCATCTTATAAAGGATATTTTTCTATTCAAAGCGAATCATATTTGGGGCAGTCGGATCCAAATGATAGTTGGTCAATATTTTATTATGTACTTGAAGCAAAATCAAACAATAAATTAGGTTATGGTCAAAGGGTGAATTACAAAGCTCAGCAAGAGTTTTTAATCTGTCCAACTGCAACTTTTATGTTGGAAAATTTGACTTTTGATTTGGATAATGCGACAGTGACTAGTAGTACTCCTATTGCTAAAGTAACGTCATTGGTAAATACGCATGAATATATCACGAATACGCCGATTACTGTAGTTGTAGAGGGTGAAGAAACTTCTAATTTTAATGAAACGGCAGGTACTTTAAAATTAAACATATCCTCTTTAAGCACAACCAAGTTTCCCCGTCCTAGACCTATTGCCGGAAAAGCCGTACTTATGGATGATACAATTGAAGATGCTATTTATTCAAGTTCCACTCAAAAGTTTTCTACAAAAGTTGAATATCAGACAAGTATTGAGATGAAACCTCGAAGCCTATTACAGCTTACGACAAAATTTAAAACCTTTATTCTTAATGTTCCTTATACTGCTACGGCAAAATATAGTGATCGTGAGGTAAAAGTTAAAGGTATTTGGAGAGGATATGCTATAGCTAATCCTGAATATAATGCTCCGATTAATGAGGCGCGTTTTTACGACCTAGAAACGGGAGAAGAATTGAATTATTCGCTGTCATTTGACGCTTTACGTAACATATATATGGTTAAATAATATGAAAAATCTACATGCGTTTATTACACTGATTTCAGGCTTGATGGTGATAGGATGTACTAACGATGAATCCTTTAACGGGCTAGTTGAGAATAATGAGAATGGCATCATTGTATTACAAGAAAGGAGTTTGGAATTACCAAAAACTATTAAGACATGTCCAGTCATTTTAGAAAAAAAAGAAACAACAAGAGCTACTAGTGAGAACGGAGCGATTATTGGTAATTCAGATGCTCTTTTGGGATATTCATATAGTATAGGCAACTCTATTTTGGGAGATTATGAAAATGTAATATCTCCAGTTGTAAATTTAGCGAAAGTAAAGGATTTTAGTAGTGAATATATTACAGCACGTTCATTACAAGTTTTTGTTCCTGAGCGATTTTCTTATTCAGATTATGATAGTTACACATCTAAACTATCACAAACTAAAAAGGTGTCTTCCGGATTTCAACTAAATTTAGGACTTTTTAAGCTAGGGCGAAAGAAAAAGACAGAGGAAACTTTTAAGTCTGAACTTACATCCTCACAAAAAGTCGTATATGGTGAATTGAATTTGTTGCTTAAGAATTCATCATTCAATCTTCAGGTTTCAGACGGTTCACGAAAATTTTATGCTCGTGAATGTCTATCTTCAGTTTTCCTTAGAAATTTGTATTCATCTACTATTGGCAATATTATTGATACATATGGTGATTTTGTACTTACTGGCTATGTAACAGGTGGAAAGGCTTGTGCGCTTTATACGGGATTGAGTCGAAACGGCAGTAGTACTACTTTGAAAGAAACCGGAATGGAAAAGAGTATTGATGCTTCTTATTCATGGGAAAAGAATTCTGTAAGTGGTGATTTGCAATTTGGAAAAGGAAATTTTAATTCTGATTCTTCTGAGTATAATATGGAACAGTTGTATACTAAAATGTGGGTCTATGGAGGCGATCCTTCCGGATTTAGTATGAATAGTGCCCAAGATATTACAAATGTTAATTTTGATTTATCTCTTTGGGTTGCATCACTTTCAGACAGTAAAAAACATACTATTATTGACCTTACTGAAAATGGTTTATACCCTCTGTCTGCTTTTGTTCTTGAAGAAAATTTCAAGAAAAGGATGGATGCTACATCCGCTGGTATCCTTGATAAATATCCGTCTTTTGTTGAACCTCATATTGAAATAATGCGTGTTTTTGAAAGATATGGTTCTTCAAATGAAGCTTTGTATGATATTGTTCCAGTGCTTTTTACTAGGCAAGGAGATAGAATAATACTTCGTTCAGGAAATACATTAACCGATGCAGAATTAAGACGCAACGAAGATTCAGCAGTATTTAATCAAAAGGCCATAGAGATAAAAGAACAAAAACAAGCCTTCTATGGATTACTTATCAAATCCAATTCTGTTACACGCCTTAATCCCAATCTTGGAAATCCTTTGTGTATAAATCTTCCTAAAGTTGACGAAAGTTCAATGTACACTTATACAAACCCACGGACAGGTATTCAATATATCTATGATACTGTGAATAAAATAGCTTTTTCACATTATACAGATGATTTGGATGGAGACTGGATTTTAGATGACTATGGGATACGTGATTGGATTGAATCATTGCCTGCAAAATCTATTTCAATGGCTACTTTAGCAAACTCATATAGAATTATAGGACTGTAAAATTATAATTATGAATAAGATATTATTATTTTTTGCAATAAATCTTTGTTTTATTTTTGCAGGGTGTAACAAGGAAGATAATGAAGAATTTGAAAATATGCTAACATCCCAGGAACTTATACAGACAACTTGGGATGTCGAGCTCTATAGATACAATGAAAATAATGAAATTGAACATAAAGAATCTTGCATAATGGAATTTCTGACAGCAACGGATGGGCAATATATTAATGGAGAAGGAAGTGGTGATCCTCCTACACTAAATAAATTCCATTATCAAGTTGATAAACGAAAAATTACTTTTGAGAATAGTATTTTGGTGGGGGTATGGACATTAATAGATAAATCTCCCAAACAGCTAATCTTGCAAGCATATTTGCCCCAAAAATATAAAGCGGTTCTTACTAAAAAGTACTGAACTATAACTGCAATTCGATATTTTCAAAGTAAACATATTATCTAAAAGGGGGAATGCAGAAATACTAACAGAGTAGATTTATTGCATCATGGAGTTTATTAATTGAAAAGGCCAAAGTAATGTAAGCATTTGGTAAACCACGTTGCAAATCTGGTAAATTAGTTCCGAATCGGTGCTATTCGTTGTCGATTCGGAACTAATAGTATTTATTCGGAACAAGTTTGATTGGTTCTTGCCCAATAACGTGGTAAAAGTTCCTCCATATTTTTTCATCCCTTTTATAATATGGGATTTTACTCAGGACATTTTCCATCCAGATTCTAGGGGCTACTTCTGTAGACTTGCAGATGGCTATCAGAGAGTATACGATGGTAGCATTGTATGCGGATGCGTCGTTGCCGCAGAACAGATAAGTTCTTTCTCAAGGCCAAAGGTCTTATGGCATTTTCTATGCGATTGTCATCTATTTCGATTCTTCCGTCGTTTATATATTGGGGAAGCCTGGGAGTTATATTCGATGGCTTTACCTATACGGCTTTTAGGAAGCACTCTAAGATAAGTATCCTGTAGCCACTTTTCAAATTCAAGTATCAGCGGATAGGCCTCACTGATACGTTTTTCCTTACGCTCTTCAGCTGTGACTCCGGCTTCACCGATATCAGATTCTACTTTGTACAACTTACCGATGTAGTGAATCGCCTATGTGACCAAAGTCCTGTTTTCTTCCAGGGCATCCACGTATTTTCTCTGACATGTGCCCAACAGCCGACCAGAGTGATTTCTTTCATCTGCTCGAATGTTCGTAAACTGCATAGCCGTCACATTGCACAATGTCACGGTAGCATCCAAGCAGTTCACGGGCTACGATACCCGAACGGATGTCACGGTCATAATGTAACATGACGTCTCCCGTGATGCCGTCGCACACGCGCACCGATCATACCCCTTTTTCGCTTTATGCTTCTCATTGTCCATTACAGGAATGACACACTCGTCCATTTGTATATACTCACTGGAGAGTATCTTCTGTTTGATTAGCTTGTACAGCAGCATGAGTTTCTTCACCGCCATTTCATACCATCCGCACATGGAAGATTCGCTGATGCTGTTTCCTGATTCGCGATACTGCTGTATCAGACGGTAGAACAGGAGATGATACATGAACTTGCCGATGATAATGTATGTCAGACCGAGGAGTCTGCCATACATTTGCTGATTGGAGCAAGAGATAGCGGGTGAATCAGAATCTGCCTTTCCTCGGGGTATTTCTCCATATCGGATTTACTTATCACTTTGTGACGGACGGTCTTCAGGACATATACTTTTGCCGGAACACGTTCCAGGTGTGAATTCTCAAGGGAGAGGGCTACCCGGCTTGAAGTCAGTTTTGGCACACAAAAGCAGCATTACTCGCTCTCGAGAATAAAGGTATGGAACAGGAATACGGAAATCCTGTGGATCTTCTTCGGAATACATACGGCAAATGCCGTACTGATGATTGATAAAATCAGAAATAGAATAGCGAAGAGGGTATGATATGATTTTACTCACAGGATCAGAAGAGGTCAGCAGGCTTCTTATAGAACTGAATGTCGATTTATCATGCTGTCTCTGCATTCGTTGTATTTGAATCTATCGTTTTTCCCCAGTTCTAAAACTTCATTTTCCTCCTCAAAAAATACTTCGTGACTAACTTATCAAAGTTTGGGTAGGCTGGTTAATGTCAATTCTGTAATTCCTGTTATAAAGTTCTATTCAATGCCAAAGCTAATGGATAGATATACTTGTTGTATGTTTTGAGCTTTTCCAGATCTACGCCATATCCTGTATATGGATTGCTTGTTTCATCATAGAAAAAAATATCCATTATATCTCCGTTTCTTACAATTCTTTCACCCGTTTGCGGTATATCTTCTAAGGTGCAGATTTCCAGTGGTAGTGAATCCACGTTACAGGGGGTACCGTTTCCCAGTAAGTTCATGTGGTGGTTGAATATTACAAATCCCTTACGTTTAAAATCAAGTCTGATTCCGTATGGACGGCTTGTAAGGAAGGCGTCTGCAGCTTTTGTTATATAATTCTCCATGATAGTTTTCTGATGTAAAAGTCATGCAAAGTTAAGGCTTTTTCCAAAGGTGTACAAAGCCTGTATCCTGTTTTTCTTGCCATTCGGCATGGTTGCCTGTGTTTGGCCAGCTCTTTCGGATATTCCCTGCAAAATTGTGGGGCAGCCTTTGTCAACCGTCAAACCGGGACACTGGCAGATTGCCTGTTCATGAAAAATCTTCCTCTGACATGCAGAGCGTATTTGTTCATGCCCTCATTTGTCTTGTTGCAGCAGTCCCACCCTATGGGCAGAAAATATCCCGATGGGCTGGCTGAAAGCCGGCAAGCAGAGGGAGTTAAACAAATGAGACTATGGCAGCAATCAACGAAAATCTGAAAAGGCAGTTGGCAAAGAAAATGTATCACTTCGTTAAATATTTCCCTGTACGCATCAGAAATGTAGGGGAAGATGCAGTCGAAAACCGTAAACTCGTATGGGGATTTAAGGATGCAAATCGTGAAGTCACACTTAAAGTGGCACAGATGACCGCATCATATCTCCTGAACGAATTTGGTGATAAGGTGAAAAGCATTGTTTTTGTATGTATTCCGGCAAGTACATGCGAACAGAACGAAAATAGGTACAGGTTCTTCTGCGAGCAGGTTAGCAGTCTGGCAGGTGTTATGAACGGATTTTCCCATATCCGGATTCTGGCTGACCGTCCGTCTGTTCACGAAAACCGGAAGAAAAAAACACATGCGGATTTTTCCGAACGGTTAATGAAATTTGATGAAGATTTCTTTAAGGAAAAAGACGTACTGATTTACGATGATGTTGTCACTACCGGAATGAGTTATGCAGAGCTGGCCGAACGTTTGGAATTTTTGGGAGCAAATGTTTTGGGAGGGCTCTTCTTGAGTCGTACATACTATAAATACCAATAAATATGGAAAAAACAAAAATTTGTAATAAAGGTGTCGCTTTTACAGGACACAGAGATATTTTGTGTTCTAAACGCAGAGAGTTAAGGCAAAGGTTATCTTTTTGCGTGAGGAATTTGTATCACGAAGGAATGTTGGACTTTTATTGTGGTGCAGCTTGGGGATTTGACCTTTTGGCAGCCGAAGTTGTATTGTCTTTGAAAGGTGAGTTGCCAGCCATCCGATTAATTTGTGTACTCCCATATAGGGGGCAGTCTGAAAAATGGAATTTGATTGAGCAAGCAAAATATAAACGTGTAATATCAAAAGCTGATGACGTTGTCATATTGAGTGAAAATTATTTTGGAGGCTGTTTTTTTCGTCGAAATGATTATTTGGTAAATCATTCATGTGGGATAGTTGCCTATTATGACGGAAAGCCAAAGGGAGGAACTTTCTACACGGTCAGAAAAGCCCAGGCGAAAAGTTTATGGGTGATAAACCTTTATCATTGAGGGTCGTTCTCATAAGACTACTTTTCGAGGCCACTAAGTCCTTCAATGTTAATAATTCTTTGAAGGACTTAGTGGCTGAAGACTATTCCCTCTTTTAAATGTCAACGCTAACATTTATTCCGGTTCATTTTTCTTGTTTTTATTGCGTGGCCCACTGAATTTTCCCCGGTTTAACTTTACACCATATTTATTGAGAATGCGAAAAACGGAACTTCTGCTACTGAATCCGCTCATTTCAAAAATATCATCAATGGAATGTCCGTTGTTGTACATGTCAACTATCATTCTTTCACGCTCTGTTTTAGATATGGATCCTCCGGTTTTAGAGGGTTGCTTAATGTATTGTTGCAAATGCATTATATGCGAAGATGACTTGCGTAAGGCAGCAATTTCTTCAGGAAGAGAACCAAACATTTTAATAACATCTGATACTTTTGTATCCGGGAATAATTCATCTTTGGTATCTATCCCGTCATGTATGGAAATAATGCGTGCATCTTTTATACGACATAGTTCAAGGAATGTTGCCAATTCACGTGTACCACGTACTGCATTACTGAACTTGGATACAACTATTTCATCTCCTCTCTCAATACTGGCCATCAGTTGTTTCCATAGAGGACGCAAAATCTCATGATCGGTAGATTCCTCAAATACTTGTACACATCCATATTGTAGCATCCATTCCTTGTCTGCCTCAAGCATATCATACTGGTTTGCCATAAAAATGTAACCTACTTTTGCCATATATTTAGTCGATGTTATTGATAACGATTGCAAATATAGAAGTTTTATTCTGTATTAAATCATACTTTAATGAAATTTTGAAAATCGTCGATTCTAATCATTTATTCTTTCTCTTTTTATCATTGTGAATCAAACTGTTGAATATGATAGTACAATTAAATCAAAATCTGTTTTTTGATGCATTGTTTCCTGAAAATAATATATAGATTTGCATAGTAAAATATGAATTAAGAATATGAAAATTAAAAAATCATACTTTGAAATCATGGGCTTGATAAACAGATTTGCGCCCATTTTATTTTCCATCTTGCTGTTTATTTCTTGCAGCGGAAAAAATGGAAAAAACATTGTTGATAGTGTAAATGATCCTGTCACAACATACAAGACTTACTTAAACAAAGTGCGTAAAATTGAAAATATATCAGTGAGCGACCTTATATTGTATGTTAACGATTGGCAGAAACTTAAAGATACTGTATCGGTACTTATCAGTCAAGATACAATAAAGGCTCATTCTACAGCACAGATAGACTGTGCTTTTTTATATGATTCCATTCGCATGGAGTTTTCTCGATTAGTTATGGAAGTCCCTCGCACCTATAAAGAGGTGCTTATAATTAAAGAGCGTTTATCGCCATACGATTCTATTAAAGAACTTCAATCTTCAGTTGACAAGATAAGGCCATTTTTTAGTTCTTTGGATAAGCATGCAACTCATAAAGAGGGCCGAAATGGTATCTTGACTATTTATCGCTCTCTTTTGAAAGAGACGCTGAATAAGGGTATTCATAACATAGATGAACTTAAGAACTTCATTGAAAAAGAAGATATAGTATTCAGATCATTTCTCCCATATATGAGCGAGTTGAATGATATGGACATAACTGATATCGCCAGAAATACGGATAAATGTTATTCTTCCGTTTTTTCTAAAAACGGTTGCCATGACATAACTTACACTGATGCTATGGTATATATAGCAATGCGAACCAATCGTAGGTTAATTCAGAATGTCCGGATGTGTCTGGAAGACATACATCAAGGAAAAGTGAAGAACAAGCAACAGGCTTGGGCCTATATCTACATGATTCTACAGCCTTATGCTTCCTTGGATTTTTTAAATACAGCAGTGCTTTCACATAGAGAAAAAGAAGAGCTGTATGATATGGCAGCCTGCATTCCCAGAGCTTTTGAGATACTGGCAGCAACTCTGGAAACTGAGGATAAAAGATTGAATGATCTGCCGGGTATGCTTATTGATATATTCATAAGTTCATTATAAATTCTATTTTGATATATTAGGTATTATGCTGAGACATTTTTTGGATGATTTTTTATCGTTTGTTCCACTCCAACTGCCACAACTGCTTGATGTGACAACAATGGAGGAGCCAAAGTTTTATGGCGATTATGTATTACTGACATTCCCTTTAAGAGATCCGTATGAATTGGAAGAAGTAATGGATATGTTTGAGGATGATATGGAGTTGATAACCCTTTATCATCATATTCCTATGCTGTCTGAAAAGTTTGGTCATTGCACTTGTGCTTATTCCAATCCTTCATTTGGCCAGATGTTTAAGATGAATGCACGGACAGATGATAAGGGAATGGTAACTTTCATCACAGCTACTGTGTATGATTCATTAGAACAGATGTATGGTGATTTGTGTCTTGATCTTGATGTGCATTCCAAAGGAGGAACTTTCAAATACAAGAAGGAGAAGGAAGACATATTGCTTGATTTTATGTAAGTCTACACAGAATGCGACATACTTTATACAAGCGGCTTGTTTATTGGATTGATGCCAACCAGACTTGGATAGAAGTGGTCAATGACAATCTTTACAAGGATCAGCTCATCAAAGGATATGGACGAACAGGGTACTGGGTTTCACGGAACCTGATGCTGAAAGCATACCGTTCCAATGGTGCATATAAAAAAGGAACGACTTGGATAATTCCCGAGAATGATTTGGATAAGGCATTGGCAGCTTATCGTAAAAAAGATCCTCTGTTCAGACAGCGCATTAAAAGGCATCCCGATAGTCTGACTGCCAAAGATACCGAGGTTATCATCCAAATGGCCACATATGGCCTTGTACGATTAGAACTAGATAAATATTCCATTTTTACAATTCCAGAAATATACAAACTATGATTTGGATTATCTTACATTTCATTTTCCTTTTAATACCGGTCGTTGTACCTGTTGCTTTGTACAGGAACAAAGGACGTATAATGACACATTTCTATTTGATAATGGCTATGAATGTCAAGGCACGAAAGTTCTATGTTCGATTCTGGCTTCTTTTGCTGCTACTATTTCATTACGACAGTACATTTTTGCTGAAGGACAGGTTGGGCATTATGTTATCGACAATATTTTGTATAATGATGTTTTCCTTCAAATGGTCTGACCGATGGATGAAAGATGTACATGACCGCATAAGGACAGTTGTCATTTTGTCTATAATGACATTGGTTGCTGTTGCCATACCACAGTTGTACACACTGTCGATTAGTATTGTCCTATTTCTTACGGCATCTCTTTTTTACCCATCATCAAAGGTTATATCCGAATGTCAGGATACGGATAATGTCCAAAATTTGTTGAAACATCCTGATGAGCTGATCAAAAGCTATTACAATTATCATCACGCATAAAGCCACGATTTTGCGGATAGTGGCATTGGGGTTCATCCGCATGAATAATCAATCAATTAAAACATGACAGAATGAAAAATAAGCAAAAATTATCCGCTTCAATAGTAGCGGACGTGGAGGTCTTTGACTTCCTTAAAGAAAAAGTAGGTGAAAGGAAAACACGGACGGAAGCATATTGTGATTTATTGGACAAGTCACAAAATGGTTTTATCTCCCCTTTTTTAAGAAGAGTGGATTATGCACTTGAGCCGCATCAGTGTCATGTGACCATATCTGACCTTGCAACGGAATGGCGTTGGCATCGTGCTACTGTACGTTCGTTTTTGGACGCCCTTGAGGAAATGGGGCAATTGAAAAGGGTTAAGTTGGCAAAAAGTGTAGTAATCACAATGGCATTGCATGAACAGGAAGAGAAGGCTGATAATGTACACGAAGAATCAGCTTTTACCATACGCTTGATGGAAGCATTGTCCAATTGGATTGTTGGCAAAACAGATTCAGTCATGACAGGTAAATCATGTACTGAGATAATACAACAGAAAACAGGTGTATTGTTCAACAAAGAAGACTTCTTGGTATCTGGTTCCGTTTTAGATGAGTCGGCTTCTTATTGTGAACAGCAAAACGAAATTAGGGAAATAACAATGAGTTGTATTGCCTTTGCCGCATTACAAAAGGTCTTGAGAAAATCAAGGTTTGATGAAAGGAAGCCGTTACAGGAGTTTTTCCAGAATGATTGTTGTGGTCAATGGGATAGTTTTCTTGAGTTATGCAAGACTCTTGCAGAACTTGTAGTAACCGGAACAGAAAATGGAGCTGATACAGATTCTCCAATAAAAAAAGAACTCAAATCCCTTCGTTCCCCTTTTCTTTCATTGCTTGCAAAATCGCAGGAGGTTATCTGAGTTCTAACCGATTTCAAATGATTGTATAACTATGGATATTTCTTATTGTTTCGGCAGTATGGCGTACTACCTTTTGTAAATGGCATCCGGGCTTGCCCGTCTGCCACGAAACAGAGGGAAGGGGGAGCCTAATACCCCTGGTGACTTACGTCACAGGGAGAGGTGTCCAGACAAGCAGCAAGCTGGGACACATGAATTATCCTGAATTCATAAAATTGTAGTATGGTTAAAGCAAAACAGGTACTTGATGTACATGTATCAAAAGGCATTACCAGGGCGCAAAGTAATGAGCATCTGCGTTGCCGTAGTGCAAAAGCCACAGAATATGCTATGAGCAAGGGAAACTATGATCCTACACGTGAACGCCTCAATTTTGAGATTGTTCGCGGTGGAAAGGTGCAGCAGGTAGATATCAGTCGCAGCATCCCGGACCGGATTGCGGTATTGTTGCGTAGCCGTGGAATAAAGGATCCTAATGAAGGACTGGCTGAACCCAAATACCGTACAGTAGTAAACATTATTTTTGGTGGTTCAAGAGAACGTATGCAGGAACTTGCTTTTGGCAATCAGAAAGTGGATTTCTCCAAAGATAGCGATAACTCTCATATTGTAAGAAAGCCGGAAATTGAACAATGGGCAAAAGACGTTTATTCATTTGTTTCTGATAAATATGGAGAGGAAAATATTGCAGCTTTTGTTGTACATCTTGATGAGCTGAACCCTCATGTCCATTGTACGCTTTTGCCAATCAAAAATGGACGGTTTGCATACAAAGAGATTTTTGCGGGAAAGGATAAATTTGAATATAGCGAGCGAATGAAGCAGCTTCACAGTGATTTTGCGGAGGTGAACAGAAAATGGGGAATGTCACGAGGTACAAGTATTGCGGAGACAGGTGCTAAGCACAGATCCACGGAAGAATACCGGCGTATGCTTTCCGAAGAGTGTACAACCAAAGAAGAACAGATTGAACGCCATAAGGCTGTCTTAGCTTCACTCCAGTCTGATATTAGATTGGCAGAACGCAGAGTGAAGGGCCTTACCTCCATGGTAGAGAATCTAAAGCACGATATGGAGGAAAAGCAGGTTCAGTTATCATCGTTGGAAAATGAATTGAAGGCACAAAAGGGCGATGCTTCTGCCATTTCAGAACAGAAAGAAAAACTCGAAAGAGAATTGGCTGCTATTCAATCGAAACTGGCAGACAAACAGAATAAGCTTGATGTCGCTGATAGACAGCTTTCTGATTTAAGGGAGAATATGAATGCCATTAAAGAGCGGACAGAAGAGCTGAAAGAAGAGGCTTACCGGTATTCTCGTGATGTACATTCCAAAGTGGACAGTCTGCTTAAAGACGCAATGCTGGAAGAAATGGTTAACGAACATCGTGGCTTATCGGCAAGGTTGCCCCTTTCAGAACGGCAGATTTTTGACGACTCACTTGTCCGATCTGTAGCAGAACGCGGTACTGAAGTCATGCAATGTGCTACAATGCTGTTTCTCGGAATGGTGGATGATGCCACTACTTTTGCCGAAACACATGGTGGTGGAGGTGGTGGAAGCGATCTCAAATGGGGACGTGATGAAGACGAGGACAACCGTGCCTGGGCACGGCGTTGCATGAGGATGGCATCACGTATGATGCGTCCTGCCAGTGGCAAGAAGCCTAAGCGTTAATTGGCAAAGAATTGGCGTTAGGTAATTTTTTAACTCATAATTAATTCGAATATGATAAAACTGATTACTATTTTTTTTGCTGCGTTATGTACGATACAAACGTATGCAAGTGAACAATATCTTTATACAGATACTGTACAAAGTAAATCGCATGAGTATAGCCAGGAAATTTTACAACCTCTGGAGCCAACCAGTCTTGATGGTGTGCTTGTTCCGGCAGGTAGAAGCGGCAACTGGTTTGTCACAGTTGCAGGTGGACTGAATACGTTTCTTGGAACACCGTTGGGGTGTGATGATTTGTTTGGCCGTATGAAGCCAGCCTACAGTTTTGCTGTAGGCAAATGGTTTACTCCGGCTGTAGGCGGCCGTATCAATTACAATGGAATGGCGTTTAAGGACGGCTTGTTGTCCGATCAGAAGTATCATTATGTCCATGCGGATCTGATGTGGAATATATTGGGGCGCAGGTATGCCAGACAGAAACAGGTACGATGGACTGTTGCGCCTTTTGCTGGTGTCGGAATGATACATCATGCTACCAATGGCAATAATCCGTTTACTCTGTCATATGGCATCCAAGGACAATATAAACTCTCTAAAAGAGTAAGTCTACTTATGGAACTTTCTGGCATGACTACCTTTCAGAATTTCGATGGTTTAGGCCGTCCGAATCGTCCGGGAGACAATATGCTTCTGTTTACAACGGGATTGTCATTCTCTATTGGAAAAACAGGATGGAAACGTGTTGTTGATGCCGGGCCTTATATGCGAATGAATGAACAATTGGTTGGATATGCCAATTCTCTTTCAGCGGAAAACTGTTACTATGCCGGTAAGAATGAGAAGAACAAACGGACTTTGATTGAACTGAAAAAAATTATGGAGATAGAAGGATTGCTCGATAAGTATTCCCATCTTTTTGCCGATAGTAGTGAACATGCCGGACACACTTACCCTGTAAATAATTATAGTGGTTTGAACTCGCTTTTGGCAAGATTGAAGAATAAGAAATGGAATGGCAAATCGGTTGACGAAAGTTCAAGTCAGGTTCCTGTAACAGATCAGGAAGATAGTCTGTGTTCAAATGGCAATAATACTCAAGGGTTATGTACTGCTGAAGAATTGGAATCAAAATATTTTTCGGAAGTAGATTCTACATATAAGAAAAAATATGCCGATTGTTTTTCTAATGGAATCATTGGTTCACCTGTATATTTCTTTTTCAATTTAAATTCGGTACAGCTTACAGATAGGTCACAATCCATTAATCTTGATGCATTAGCTCGGGTTGCCATTAAATACGGTTTGTTTGTAAAGGTTACTGGTGCAGCTGATAAGGAAACTGGGACCTTTGCTATCAATGATTCGTTGAGTCAGACAAGAGCCAACTATATCTCGGATCAACTGCAATGCCGAGGTGTAAAAGCTGAAAAAATTGTTGTGGATAGTAAAGGTGGCATATCAGATTATTTGCCTGTAGAAGCTAACAGAAACACTAAAGTCGAACTGCTTGTTCCGGATATAGAGGAGGAAGCAGGAATGTTGGAGAAATAATTATAGAGAGGATTGTTGGATTCTTAAGTTTTGGGGTTATTTAGAAAGCGGGGCCAGATTCGTTTTGGCCCTGCTTTCATATTTTTATTTATAAGAATTGAGTACTTTTGTTGGAATGGTTGTTCCGTTACAATTTAAAATACGTGGAGAAGCTTTGTAGCCTGCTTTTATATAAAATATAATGTTGTCTGCCTTTTCAGCTTCATACAAATTCTTTTTACGATATTCATCTATCCAGTTCTTTATATTATTTCTTGTCCATCGATTCAATAGGATACAGTAAGCATATTTATATTCAACACATGATAAAAATATATTCAATTTTAGATACTCCCACCAAAACTCTTCCTTAGATTTATTATTGCTGTTGAGTGATATTATCTGGCAATTATAATAATCTTTTGAGTCTTCCATATGATCACAGACAAGGATATCGGGGGTTATATCTGTTGTTTTGTCTTTGTCTGGAATGTATGGTGCCAATTGTTTCATGCTATACTTTATTTTTTCCTTTATTCCCCTTTCTTGATAATCACAGAAACTGATAGCTTCCTTGAGTTTCGATGCGTTTTTGTGTAGTATAACAGATAGATAGCTACGGTAAGCACTTTTTTCTCTTAGAAGTTTGAACAAATCTTTCATAATGGCAATTTCTTTATCTTTTTGTTCGTAAGTATCTGATATATTAAATGGAAAATGTTCTGAAGGAATTTTTTTAAGTTTACGATGAACAGTGGGGAGGTTTACCATGGCATATGCAAAATAAATCGATGCCCGCAAGATTTTATAGATAGGAGTACGATCTCCTTGGTTTGCAATATAAGGAAGTGGATTTACATTAAGCAATACCTGCTCATTTGAAACAATAGACAGAGATATTGTTTCTTTTCTCAGATATCCTTGGGCAAATAGTATATGATGATCTCCTTCACCCAAATCAATATGTTTGGTCATTGCAAGTTCTATGGAATACCTTCCGCTACGGGGATTATAATCCACAATCTGAGGCATTGAGTATTCTATTACCTCTTTAAGCTTTTCAAGTTCTCTTCTTTCTATCATATAATATTCTCTTATTTAATTTTCATACATGGCAAATATAGAGAGAATGAACGACAAACAAGTTCCAAATCTTGATAAAAATGAATGCATAAATGCATGAAAAATATTTTTTCTATAAATTGTGGGAATAGAATATATTTATTATCTTTGGAAACAAAGAGTTGTTGCCGGATTGTGAGGTATATATGAAAAAGGAGATAAATTGGAAATCTCTTGTACTAACCACTTTTTTGGGTTTTATTGGCAATGTACTGGTTCAAGAATACCAAATTTTTCGTAAAGTGGAAGAACAAGACAAGCACCTATTCCCAATTATCACTAAGCCTCACGGTTCTGAGACAGAAGTTGTCATTGACACCATACCTTTAGGAAAAGAAGACCAAGAAGCTTCGATAGAAATTATTATGAGTGTTAAATTAAAAGGGCAATGACTCTTTTAGCCGGTCTGTGAAGATCGGTTTTTTTGTAATTATTTTTATGAATATGGACTTTGTCATTGAGAAAAAAATCTTTTGAATGGTCTGTTGGTTCTCTTACTACAAAACTACGGGCAAAGTGAAGTGCATATCTTGTAACTACAAACAGAATTACTACTGCTGCAGGGGTAGTAATGAATGGGTAAAATCCAAAGCTATAAATTCTGTAACCAAATAAGGCAAACCATATAGATATGACAACCAGGTTTAATCCCTGATTTATTCTGGATACGGAATATGGGTATGACTTGCTCAGTTCCCATATTTTATTTTCATTACTTTTTAAGAGTTCAAATATAGGCGTTTTCAAGTGTCGTGATAATACTGCTATATGCTTTTCCCAGTTTTCTTGCCAATACTTACTGCCTCTATTTGCGAGATACCAGCCAATAGAGAAGAAATATCCCCCAACTATAAAGAGAATGTTTTCCACTTCTGTCTGTTTGTTTTCTGAAGGGATTGTCTGGTAATATGCCACGAAGAAGGCTGCGACAAAGAGCCAGAAATAGTTCGCACGTTTCCAATACAGCTCGATTTCAAACTTTCTGGTTTCCATTGCTATTTTCAGCAATTCTTTCCATTCGTTTTTATCTGGTTTTGATTCGTTCAATATGTCAATGTATTCTTCTGATGTCAGACCTCTTTTTCTTGTCGTTTTCTCTTTTCTACTTTTCATCATTTTCAAATGGGGTTATATTGGACAAATCATCATTTCCTTTGTGTGAATCTGATATCTTAATCAAGACCATTTTAATGTTTAGTCTCCATGCAACTTTTACATTCATTTCAGCAGATATCAATACCGATTGTTGTAGTTGCTTTTCCGTATGTGTTCCTATTTCCCGGCATTTTTCCATCAAGTCAGGATTTTCATTCAGTTTAAGTATGGACGCATAGAGATTATATTTCTGATTAATACATTCCAGTTTATATTTTTCAGTTTCCAGTACTTCTGGCTTTTTGAATAAAAGTTGTGGCAAATCCTCTTTATTCATAATTACAATCACATTATTAAAGTCTGTATTGTATTCGCCTGGAAGGTCATACAACACTATACCGTCAGGAGTTACCAATTTGCTTTCATCACATTTTTCAAGCTCTTGGAAGCAACAGTACCAGTTTACTCTGAAGCCTAATATTACATGCTTCTCTTTATTCAGATTCATTTTTTTGAGTGCTTCTGCTACCTTATTTGCTGTGAGGTTGTAGCTTTGTGATTTCTGACGGGCAAAATGCCACTGCCATTTATATCTGAATTCAAGTATGATATTCTGTGCGAGTACTTCATTCAGATTCGAATATCCCATTGTTTGATCATCTGCATAAGCTTCTGTAGGCTCAATTTCTCTTTTTACTATCTGGGCATCATGGATGATGTAATTACTCGGCATAGCATCATCTTCAACAGATATTTGAGGAAAGATTGACCAATAAGTAGAAAACTCATATTCTATTATTTTAGATATGGTATGACTGAATTTCTGTGTTTTTTCTTGTGATAATGGGAGAGACTCTTTTTGTTGTATCATAGCTGTTTTCAGATTCTCCAATAGGGATTCTGATAGTGATATCAATTTTTTCTTGGCCATATACAGTTCACCTGCTTCCATAGGTAGTATCTTTTCCACTATTTCAGGGATAGAAGTATCTTTTTCCAGTTTTTCTATTATGATTGGAATACTGTTTATCCACTCCTGTTTATCAGACAGGCTGTCCGGTAATCCTGGTAACTCAAAAAAGTTATCGCTGGTATAGGCTGGGCTAAGTTGGAATAAGCGAAACATAGTCAATATCAGGTACCGTTGGATATACCCGTTTATGATGTTGTCATTTCTTATTCCGTCGTGCAGGTCGATAAAAGGATATCTGGATTCATATTTCATCACATTTTCCGGTTTTAATGACAATAGTTCCATATAGACTGGTATTATTTCAGACAGTCTTCCCGGAATAAGAGGGTATACAGGTGGCTGGGTATTTGTATAAAATAGTATGTGATTCAGCAGTTCATACTCTTTCTTATATAGCAACAAGCCTCCAAAGGCAATATGAAACTCCTTGAAGTCCATTCTGCTTTTATGGCGCAGTACAGCTTGCTCCTTTGTTATTGTAATGGTTTTGTTTAAATGTGTTATTCTTTCGCCTTCATAATACTGTTTCATGTAGAAACTAAAATGCTGATGGGCAGCTCCCCAATACTCCAGAATCAGATCTTTTCTGTTGTAATATAGCTGCTGGTTCAGTCCTATCCATATTTTGTTGAACGTCAGTGGATGTATTATGGTCAGTTGCATGTCATCAAAGAAAATTTTAAGGGCATCGTTTCCGTTTGAAATTGATACAACCTTTTTCTTCTGACTGCATAGTTTTTCATTCAGGGCTATTATGCCGTCATAAAACTCTTTCGGATACTGTATTTCTTTCCATTCATTTCCCTTTCGTAGCTCAATACACCATTCATATAGCGAGCCGAATCCTTTAGACAGTACATTTACATTGTCCTGTTTCAGCATTGATACAAAAAATTCAAACCATGCCTGTCGGGTTTCAATTTTTATCTTGCCTTTGAGCAGGTGCTCCTGCAGATTTATAGGGTTATGGTAGATGTAAATCAGCCATATTACCTTGAAAAAGCTGAAGCACAGAAGCACACAGGCAACTGTAGCGATGATAACTGCCGAGTTGTTGACATATTCTGTAAATATCCCGAAGTCATTTTTGTTTGGAGGTGCTATAAGTAGGTAAAACAACAACAATATGGTTGCAACAAGAATACCTCCAAAACATTTGGTAGCACGCTCATTGATGAATTGTTTCATCAATCGAGTTGACTCATACTTTTCATCGATGCGTTGTATTACTCCAAGCAATAGTGGCAAGGCTACACCTAATATGGCTGTAGCAATTGGGATGATTATGTCTTTAGGAGAAATGTCCATAATTCTTATATTTGATTCTTTATTAATTAACTAAAAAAATCAACATTAGATATAATGTTATGAGATACTCAGACTATATTCAAATCGTGTTATTTTGAGATAATAAATAAACTCATATTCCATCTTTGGATAAATTGTTTGTTATCGGTACTATTATAATGATAAAATAATAAACACAAATTGTTTATCTTTAATTGATTAAGATAATATCTAAAATAAAATAACTTTCCCTTCATTCTTTTCGATTGATTTAATAGGTGATTTTTCTATATTAATATTATGAGATATGAATTTCCCTTTCCAACCTATTATAACATGACCATTTTTATAAATGTTTAGCAGCCTGTTAAAAAGAATTGGAAATGTTTTATATTGGGTTAAAAAATATGTTTCAACAAGTAAAGCTTTGAAGTATCGATATATTTCTAAAGAGCCACTTTCTATGTTATATTTATACTTAAATCTGTTTTCTATTTTTTCAAAATCAATTTCTTGTTTCTTGTGTAGAAATCTTTTATTTATTGAATCTATTATTCTGATAATATCTTTTCTTCCTTCATTAATTGAAGTTGCACGCATTAAAAAGGTTTCTTGTCTGAATTCGCCTTCTATAAAGAAATTTCGTAAACAAACATTCCCTCTAGAATTTAAATGCTGATTAATTTTTTCTTTAACTTTTTCTATATTGTTTTCTTGAATATAATCAAAGTATATAGAATCATCATTTAATTCTTCGGAACAGTTAAAAAACCAATTAATATTTCTAAATATATCAATATAGTATTCCATTTCCTCAGTAAAATATGGTTGTTTGCGTATAAAATTAAAAATCATAAAAGTTAAATTTTAAATTAATATCTTAATGGTGAGTTGTGCGGTGAACCTTTCCAACATTTATTCTATTCCATGGCTTTACACCATTTCTTAATTGTTCTATAAGGGCAACAATTACACCTTTTGAGCTTGTGAATATACTTACTCCTGCCGCTCTTAGTGCTTTGAATAATTCTATATTGTATTTTATTACGGTTGTTACTCCTCCTTTGCAATTTTCAAAAAAATCATCTAAATGCTTATGAAATATATTATGCGGAGTCCCTTTTTTAAAAGCACAGCCTCTGAGTCCTATAACCACTCCATCTTCTCTTTTAAATCTGAACAATGCAGTTTGATTTAAATGATTTCGTTGTATTCCGTTTCCTATTTGGTTGCCTTTATTTTTAGTCTGAGAGAAGATTCCTATTTCACATTCATCTATTAATCCAAAAATATCTATCCCATAATTAGCATTATTGACATATCCATAAATTGTAGGATTGCCTCCTTCTAATGTTATAGGATCCTGAGAAATATATCCTCCAAAATTAGGATCATAATACCTGAACCTGTTATAATAGAGCCCGGTTTCAATATCCTCATACTGTCCCTGAAACCTGAACGGACAATCAAACTCCGTTCCCTTGTCAACGGCAAGCACTTTTCCGTAAATATCTAGCGTGCAGTCCCAAGTCTTGTTTCCCTGTGCATCGTACATCTGGATGGGTGTGCCCAAGTAGTCGGACACGATGGAATACTGCCTGTCACCCCGTATCTTTGCGGCAGGAACGAACGTCCCTTCCTCGAAGACCCATGTCGTCAGGCAGTTCCCGTCAGGGCAGGAGGCTTCCTCCTGTCCGTCATTGTCCGTAGCGGTGGCAACCCATTCGTGCAGCGGTGTGTTGCCGTCCCATACCCAGCGTGTGACCTTT